>ERZ773070.663-NODE-663-length-24274-cov-19.183203_pt1 | contig 24274 bp, 25 predicted proteins | sample MGYA00580618_ERZ773070 | MGnify/ENA primary metagenome ERZ773070 (study PRJEB29015, sample SAMEA2738023) | human oral metagenome | biome: human oral; feature: human-associated habitat; material: dental | place: China | collected 2019 ... | reverse complement strand
GATTTGGTTTAACAGCGCGTTTTGTTTGGTTCATCGCGTGAGAGCGGTTGTTTCCAGATACAGTCTTACGACCTGTAAAGTAACATACTTTAGCCATTAGTGTGTTTCCTCCTATTAGATCTAATATTACGGATGTGCTAGCACCACATACCGTACTATATTATCAAAAAACTTGACGTTTGGCAAGTACATTTTCCCAAACTTTGCAATTTCTAACCAATAATCCGTTTTCTTAAATGTAAATAATCTTCAAAGAGCCAAAGGCAACATTGCCGCGCACATATAAAGTCTTGTCTTTCTCATTGACATTATGCGGATTGACCACTGTACCGAAAGCATTGTCCACATTTAGCTCTACTTGCCAGTTACTTGGGATATAAAGCGTCGCACTACCGAAGGCTACTTCCACATCAAAACTAGCAGAATCACCTAAAATTCTGGCATTATCAAAATATACGGTCACACTACCAAAAACACATTCTACTTTATCATGGACGAAATTCTCCGAATTGATATAGCGAGTGCCGCTGCCAAAAGAAATCTCTCCTTCCGTTGTAGACAAGCCCTTTCTAGACAAACAACGAACGCCCCAGATCCTTCTCGGTTTAAAAATCATGTTAAGCCCAATACAGGCCAAAATTCCACCCATTATCAAGGTACCAGTGGAGATGGCTAAGAAATGATAGGCAGAATTAGCAATCATCAGAGCAATAATCGTCATGATCAAACCAGCCCCAAAATCTCGTTCCAAGAAATTTTCCAAAGCAAAATACGCAAACATGCCGACCAAAAGCAGGGGCCAGATATTAAAATTGAACATAGGAATACCAAAGTTTCCCTGAAGCAAAATCCAGCCGGCTAAAACCAAAAAACCGACGCCTAGAATTGTTTTTTTCATGATGATTACCTCACTTCACTTAACTTTTCTTTTAGTAGTTGATAATAATGCCTTGAAACATGCACTTTCTTATGTGTTTCAGAAAACTGGACGGAACTGGTACCCGAGAAAGACTTTTCTAGAGAATAAATCGCCCTAGCATTAGCAATGGTTGACTTGGAAATTCTGCAAAAATAACGGGGCAGCAACTCCTCCAGCTCGTAGAGCTTCAACTTGACCTCATAGGCATCATTGCGCGCGTGGGCAAAGATTTTGGCTCCATCGGTCTCAAAAAAGAGAATCTCCGCCAAATCCACAAAATACTCACTATTTTCCTTGTAAAAGAGAATAGCTGGAGCAGTCGCTTCATTCAAAGCATCTTGAATCTTTTGAATCCTCTCATCAATCCGCGATACTCGAATCACCAATTCTGTATCAGCCAAACGATCGTCTAGCTCAATCCGAACTTTCATAAGCACTCCTCCCCTCTTTTTATCTTCATTATAACAATTTCTTGAAAAGAAACAAGGGACTTTCAGTAAGTGGTCAATATAGGCTGGTAAGTGGTTGTTTTAAAAGTTTAAAATAAAATAAAAAATCTTGAATTTTCCAAATATAAGGCTTCAAAGAAATTGATCATTACCTATTTTTTTCAACACGACAATACTGATTTACTACTATTTCCACGATCATAAGCTCTCTATCCAGCCTAGTAATGGATAAATCAGGTTTGAACAATTCTAACGCTACTTCTCAAACCACACTTGGCTCTTTCGCTTAGTTTTAGATAAAAACTAAAACTTATTCTCCATACTGGCTTATGTCTCATTTGACAATTTTTTCCGTTTTGATATAATGGACGCTCAGGAGGTATCGTATGTCAAAACAAAAAATTAATCGTTTCGTCGGATCTATTGGAGCTTTTATTGGAATTCTTGTATTCGTCGCTTATATTCCACAAATTATCGCAAACTTACAAGGATCCAAAGCTCAACCTTTCCAACCACTATTCGCAGCGGTTTCTTGCCTGATTTGGGTTATCTACGGTTGGACAAAAGAACCTAAAAAAGACTGGATCCTCATTATTCCCAATGCTGCGGGAGTGATATTAGGTGGCCTAACTTTTCTTACTTCTTTATAAGAATTATATAAACAAAACCAGCAACCCCATAAAAAAGGTGCTGGTTTTCTTTCTGCCGATTGCAGGGATCGAACCTGTGACCTACGCGTTACGAGTGCGTTGCTCTACCAACTGAGCTAAATCGGCTTCTACCTGTCTCCTATTCTAGCACTCTGAACGATTTTGTCAAGTTCTATTGGTAGTTTGGAAACTCGAATGAAGTGAAATATTCTACTTAGGAAGATACAGCTTCCATATTTCAAACCAGTTCTAGAAAACTTTATTTTTCGAGATAAAGCTATTGATGTAGTTGCTAAATTGTTTTATAATAGCTTGAATTCAAAAAAAGTGAGGGATCTTATGAAATTCTATTCATATGACTATGTACTGAGTCAGATTAGCCAGCAGAATTGGGTTATGGTGATTGTATCAGCCTGCTTGGTTTTGGTGACGGGATTTTTCGCCTTTAAAGCCTATAAAGATAAACGAGGAAGTAAGTTCCGTGAGTTATCCATTATTTCTATCTTGACCCTAGTAGCCACTGTTTTGATTAGCATTAGTAATTTCCAAAACAATCAGTCAAATGATAATCAATTCCGTAGCTCCTTGCATTTTATTGAGGTTGTCTCAAAAGAATTAGGCGTTGAAAAGGAAGAAGTCTACGTCAATACTTCAGCTACGACAGATGGTGCAATTATCAAGGTTGGCAAACAATTCTACCGTGCTATTAGCGGAACCGACCAAGATAGCTATTTATTAGAAAAAATGGAACTATACAAATCGAACGTTGAACTCGTGGAGGTTGATAAATAATGAGCTTTTTTATTACAATTGCAATTAAGTTGGCTTTGGGACTCGTTTCCCTCGTTTTTGTCATCAATGTGACAGGTAAAGGGAATTTAGCACCAAGCTCTGCAACAGACCAAGTACAAAACTTTGTTCTCGGTGGCATTATCGGCGGGGTCATCTACAATAGCTCCATTACTATCCTTCAATACGCAGTCATCCTAATCATTTGGACCATTCTGATTTTGCTCTTAAAATGGCTAAACACCAACGTTTCCTATATCAAACATCTGATTGACGGGAAGCCAACCATTATCATCAAAAACGGTAAACTAGATCCTGAAGCCTGCCGTTCAAAAGGGCTATCCGCATCAGACGTCGCTTTGAAATTACGCTCCCAAGGAGTCTTCCAACTGAAAGAAGTCAAAAGAGCCGTCATCGAGCAAAATGGTCAATTGATTATCGTAAGAATTGGCGATGAAAATCCGAAATATCCGATTATTACAGATGGAGTTGTTCAACTTGAAATCTTAGAAACTATCGGCAAATCAGAAGAGTGGTTGATGTCCGAATTACAAAAAGAAGGATTTGAAAATGTCTCCGATATCTTCATTGCAGAATACGACAAAAGCGAAATTAATGTCGTGACTTATTAAGATTTATTTGTCATTTCGTAGCAGTTATTTGCTTTTTGTTAGCAAAGAGACTATACTTGTATCTATTATCTAGCTTGAATGAAATTTAAACCGCATCTAACTTAGATAATATACTTAATAAACGGAGGAAATTTCCATGTCAATCGAAGAAAAATTCAACCAAGCTAAAGGTTCTCTCAAAGAAGGTTTCGGTAAACTTACTGGCGATACAAAGACTCAAGCGGAAGGAACTGCTGAAAAAGTAGCTTCAAAAGTGAAAGAAGTCGCTGAAGACGCAAAAGGCGCTGTTGAAGGTGCTATCGCAGGCGTTAAAAACATTATCAAAAAAGACGAAGAATAATCATCGTCTATCGTTCTTATAGAAAAAACACTCTTATCCTATGCTTCTAGCAGAACTAGGGACAAGGGTGTTTTTCTATATTGCCAAGGCACTGACTTTTCAGGAGAGATCAGAAGCATCCCATGAATGTAAAACTGAGATTTTTTCTACGATCCTTTTATAAACTGAGATACACAGGAGCCACGTTAACAAAACAAGCTGGAGTTTCACCACAGCCTGTTTCTGGAGCCTTAACTCATAGTGATAAACAGGTAACAAAAGCATATCTAATTACAGCTGATATCGCTAATCAAACAATTCGTGAAAATTGCTTTTATAAATCTCAAAAAATGACTCAGAGAAATTTCCGATAAACTCTTGACTTTTTAGATCCAGAGAAAATTCTTGAATATCCGCAATGATTAATGACTCCATATATCCTGTCAGTAAACCGGGAATGATGATGTTATCGATTCATTATCTCAAATACCGCTGTATGAACCCACTCATTATTCATTTGTAGGTCATTTTCTATGATCCTACTAAAGGTGAAACCATTTTTTAAAAGCACTCTCTTAGAGGCAATATTATCCGTTGCCGTTCCCGCAATGATTCTATTTAAACCATAAGTATGAAATGCCTTGTCTAAAACAAGTTTAACCGCTTCGCTTGCATAGCCTAAATTAGTAACATTTTCTCCAATCCTATATCCAAGTTCTGCTGTTTTTCTATCGCTCCCTAAAATACTTAAATTGATTCTTCCAACCATCATGCCTTGCGAATCTCTAATAAGATGCATGTAGGCGTCGTGATTTTCTTGTTCCGTTAATAATTCCGCTGTAATTTTTTTAAAACCTTCTGGATCAAAATAGTTAGCTGGTCTGGGAGGTAAATTTCGCTCAAAATACTCCCGATTTTCTTTTTCAAAAGAATAGACATCTAGACTATTTTCTTCAGACAGCAACTCTAAACCTATTCAGTTCATCGCCCTCAATCCTTGTCTGCTTCATTTTCTTTTACGAGATCTTTTTGTGAATCTTTTTCAGAGAGTTTTTGATCGATATACTTGTTAATGATTTCATAAAATTCCTTGGTCGTCTCACTATCTAATTTTGTCGAATTATGGACTTGATTGACTTTCAATTGAACAGATTGAATACCGTAAGAGGCTTGTTTTTGGTGGATCGTTTCTAATTCTTCTTCTGAAATCGGGTCACCAACAATTGTCAAGACCAATTCATTGTCCCTTGACTTGTAGACTTGATTAATGACCGTATAATTGGCAAACTCTTTTCCTACAAACTGTTTGACACCTTCTTTTCGCGCTTGTTCTATAGTCAGAGTAACTGCCGAATAACCGGCTGGAACAACCAATAATACAATCAAAGATAGCAAACCAATTTTCATTTTAATGCTTAGCTCTTTGAATGAAGTTAAGGGAGATTTTCTCATTAAAATTTTTGCTCCTATAATGTTGGCTAGCATTATAAAGACACAGTTAATCAAGAAAAGATAGAGAGCACCAAATAAAAATCGTACATTTCCATTAGCTAAACCATAGCCGGCAGTGCAGATAGGTGGCATCAGAGCTGTAGCAATGGCTACTCCTGGCACAATATTGTTTGCTTCTTTTTTCCTTGAACCGATCACACCAGCAATCCCACCGGCAATAGCAATTAGGACATCCCAAATCGTTGGAGAAGTTCGTGCAATCAACTCGCTACTTGCATAAGATAAGGGAGTAATCCAGAAATACAGAGTCGATACAAGTAAACTGACAAATACTTGAGTAAGTAAAACCCCTAGAGCTTGCTTAACTAAACGAGTGTCAAAAATAGCTAAACCTAATCCTAGTCCAACAATCGGTGTCATGAGAGGTGAAATTAACATGGCCCCTATAATAACAGCTGTTGAATTCATATTTAGTCCGATAGAGGCAATAAAAATTGCACACATCAAAATCGCTATATCTCTCGATCTAACATGAAGATCATCGTATAATTTTTCACGGTATTCCCGTGTTGAATAGTTTCTGGTCATTGGTTACTCCTTTTATTTGATTTATTTCTGTTTATCCATTGATGAGGGCAGAGTGATTTTCTGTCAAACATTACATATGTATTTAAATTTTCTTAGTTCTCACCTGTAAGTCTTTTGAAAAATATCCCTTTTTACTAGACAAATAAAAAAGTATCTATCAGTCTATCCTCCATATTATATCAAAAATTTCATGGTTTTTCCCTGAGGAAATCCATCAGTTTAAAAGATTTTTATATCCTTTCCAAGATAGAGAACAGACAAAATTTCAGTTTCCTTATTCTAAGAACAAAAGACTGCATCTCCTATAAAAGAAGATGCAGTTTCATGATTAAGCGTGATGAGTATGTTTCACAATCCATTGCTCCATTTTGATAGTTAACCAGAAGCCATAGATTCAAAACGTAATGATGGTTAGAAGAAACCACTTAATCCAGTTACCGAACAGTTGTGCTCCAGTCCCGTCAAAGTATAGACGTTGACCATCCACTAACGTATGTTTGGTTTACCAATTTTGCATCGTGCAAACCGCCCAAGGTGTGGCAATCCCTAAGGTAAGCCCGCAAATTAGGGCTGATAACTCTGTTTGAAGCAGGTTGTTCATAGCTGTTTCAAGAGAAGATTAGAAAAATTCATCAATATCTTGCTTTTGGGTTAGGAACATAACAATTCTGTGGTAAACTGTGTCATAGGAATAAGTCTCTTTTTAGTAATGTTTCACAACTCTACTATAACGAATTTATTCCTTTTTGTGTTTACACAACTTATTTTACATTACCGTTTTTTCATATCGTTTTTACATTATAACACAAAAGACTATTAACAAAATAATATTCAAGATTAAGGTAAAAATAAGGTGAACTTTGAGGTGAACTTTTTCAAAAAATACGAAAAAAGCACCCATAAGATAAACTTTTGAGTGCTTTGAAATATTGATATAAAGCCGTTCTTAACGTTTTGAGAACTGACTAGCTTTACGAGCTTTCTTAAGACCTGGTTAGGAAAGTATGGGGTTCAGCTGGACTAAAAACAGCGTAATATCAAGGCTATTCAGAACGATATTTACTGATTGATTTCATAAAATTTTAACCAATATATTTTAAGCAGGGGAACTTCTTAATTCAGAACCTTCACTCAGACCATAACCCTACTTATCCTAATAAAGTTTGGAGTATTGGAATAACAATGATAAAGAGCACTGTACTTAGAGTCACCACATTCGTTGAAAACTCAACATCTCCTTTTCCTTGATTGGCAAGGATTGGAAGAACTGCTAGAGCTGGTGTAGCAGACTGAATCATAAAGGTCTTAAATTCTGCTGTTGCCATATTTGGGGCAAAGAACTTCAATACAAGAACCATGATCAGAGGGGCTAGGATAAAGCGTCCAACCAAAGTGACAATTGTATCTTTATCAAAAGCAATAGTTTTCAAGCCTGCCTTTGCAAGAACAATACCGATATAGACAAGAGATAATGGCGTTGTTAAACTACCAATATAAGTCAAGGTACTTTCCGCAAAACTTGGGACAGGAAGACGGAGCACTAAAAATACGAGGGCTACGAGAAATCCCAATAAAGGTGCTGGGAAGAGCTTCTTCCAATTGAATTTTTGAGCTTGCTTTGAAGCCCCTTCTTTGCTATCCGAGGTCATTAGATAGACACCTAATGTCCAAGTAGATACTGTATTTGTAATATAATACACCAAGAAGTAGGGAAGGGCTTGATTTCCAAACAGAGCTATGTTTAAAGGCAAACCAATAAAAATGGTATTGGCATTCACGAAGGTATTAATCATGGTTCCTCGACGGCCTGGGCGCACTATAAAAAGTTTTACCGCTATAAAGGCCATTAGGTAACCGAGAATGAAGGCGATAAACGTATACAATAAACCGCCAGACAGGCTAATCAATTTATCTAACGTTAAATATTTAAGAACAGAGGTAAAAATTGCCACTGGCATGGCCACATTCATAATGAGTTTAGATAAATCATTTCCAAAACTCTCTTGAAACCAACCACGGACTTGCAAGAAGTAACCTAAAATGATAATGACGATAATAGGTACAATACTCTGAATTGAAGTTAAAAAGATATCCATAGTCTCCCTTTCTATATGACCTAGCATATATTAGAAGGTGTACGAAGCATCCAGTCACACTCGTACACCCTATTTCCATTCACTTATTTATACGTTGGATACCATTTCAAATCACGCACTGCTTTGGCCATATCTGTTTCCTTAGCACGTGCAAGACCTTGTTCTTGCGCTTTTTTAGCGACTGCTTCTGCTACTTTAATAGAAACATCTGCTACATACTTGAATGGCGGCAAGACAGGAGCTCCTAGTTGGCCTGGATTGACAATACCACTCAACGAATGAGCCGCTGCTCCAATCATTTCATCAGTCAAAAGACTTGCTTCAGAAGCCAGCATACCTAGACCAAGACCTGGGTAAATCAAGGCATTATTGGCTTGACCAATCACATAGTCTACACCTTTATAAGAAACCGTATCAGCAGGAATTCCTGTTGCGACAAAAGCTTTGCCATCTGACCATTCAATCAAATCTTTGGCACTAGCTTCTGCCAATTTGGTTGGATTTGATAATGGGAAGATCATTGGACGTTCAGTATTTTCGCACATAGCTTCTACTATTTCTTTAGTGAAGGTATTTGGCTGAGTTGAAGTTCCTACAAGAATGGTTGGCTTCACAGTCTTCACTACTTCAAGCAGGTTAGTCAACTTGTCTGCGTTACTAAAGTCTGCACGTTTCTTAGCAAACGGTTTTTGTTCAGGAGTTAGGTCATCCATGTCATCAAAGAGAAGACCTTGTTTATCAACCATAAAGAAACGTTTATAAGCTTCTTCTTCGGAAAGACCTTCACTCACCATTTCACGGAGAACACGAGAGGCAATTCCTGCACCCGCAGTACCACCACCATAGCAGAGATAAACTTGATCGGTTAATTTTTCACCACTAATATCCAATGAACCAAAGATACCACCTAAGGTAACGATTCCTGTACCTTGAATATCATCATTAAAGGTTGGAATTTGTTTCCGGTATTTTTCAAGAATATTGGCAGCATTCAAGCGACCGAAGTCTTCCCAGTGAAGGTAGAGTTTAGGAAAGAGACATTCTGCTGTTTGAACGAATTGGTCAATGAAGTCGTAGTAACGATCTCCGCGGACCCGTTCGTGACGATTTCCTAAGTAATTAGGATTGTTACGAAGTTCTTCACGGTTAGTCCCTGCATCAATGACTAAAGGAAGGACCATAGAAGGATCGATTCCAGCAGCACCCGTATAGACCATCAATTTCCCAACAGAAATATCGACACCATTTGTTCCCCAGTCACCGATTCCAAGGATTCCTTCTGCATCTGTTACAACAATGAGTCGAATCTCGCGATCCCCGGCAGCATTTTTCAAAGTAGCTTCAATATTTTCAGGATGATTGATATCAAGATATCCCGCATATTGTGGATCTACAAAGAGGTCACTATAGCCTTCAATCGTATCTGCAATGGTTGGATCATATACAATTGGATTGAATTCTTCCAAATGTTGAGAAAAGAGATAATAGAAAAGAGTCCGGTTGGTATTAAAAATTTCCATTAGGAACAAACGTTTTTCCAAATCATTGGCTTTTGTTTGCATTTGTGCATAAGTTTGCGCTGCTTGTTCTTCAATGGTTTGAACATAAGGCGGCAGTAAACCAATAAGGCCTAGTTCCTTTCGCTCCTCTAAGGTAAAGGCAGTTCCCTTATTAAGGAAAGGATTGTTTAAAATATCATGTGCAGTCATAGTGCAACCTCCTTTTTACTAATATTATACCATTAAAATGAATTGTTTACAGAACTTTGTTGTATATAAAATACAATCGTGTACGTATATGTTATAATGAGTTTACGAGAACAATTTTCTAATAAGCTATTTTATACTTAAAACACTATTATTGATGACACTTTAAGTTGTTTTATAAATTTCTGAACTCATCAAACCCTCGGCAATTACTCTTTCCTAAAAGTTTCGAGTATAGCAAAATAATCATAGAAATTAGCAATCCTAATCAAAATAAGCCTCCTTCGGGTTCGCTATATAATACTTTGTATTTTTTAAGCTGTTTTTTTGTCATACAAAACTTGTATTCTATTTATATGACAACTAAAAACTATTTACAACAATATATTTCCCAAAAAGTGAAATATTTTCGAACACAAAACAAAATGAGCCAGGAAGAACTTTCGGAACAAGCGGGACTCGGGCTTAAGTATATCAACCAACTCGAAAACCAAAACGTGAATCTGACCATTCACAGTCTTGAAAAAGTGATTGACGCCCTAGAGATGACCCCAGAGGAATTTTTCAATTTTGATAGCCTTGAATCAACCTCTGATAAGACTGAAAATCTTTCACTAAAGAGATTTAACATGAAGATTAAACAACTTCCTATTGATAAACGCGAAAAGATGTTAAGCATTTTCGAAAGTATCTTAGATAACCTCTGATATCCCTGACTCACATACATTATAACTGGTAAAAAAACGTATAGTCAAACGAAGTGATACGGATAAATATTATTTATCTGGTTATTTCCCTAGATGTTGAAAGTGAGCCTTTATGAACTTAAAAGACCTACAGTATTTTTATGATCTCTGCCAAGTCCAATCCTATACAGACGTAGCAAAACAGCACAAAGTTAGCCAACCTTCTATTTCTTATGCCATCAAGCGATTAGAGGAGACCTTTAATTGTAAGTTGATTCACCACGATCCCTCACACCGATCCTTCAAACTGACTCATCAAGGAGAAATCCTTCTGAAACACACAGAACTGATCTTACCTGAGGTCATTTCTGCTCGCAAAGAAATAAATCGTTCTTTGGCTCATTACTCTACTGTAGGATTTCCTCCTATTATCATACAGTATCTCTTTGCTTCTCTAAATGAAGAAAAAGAATTTGATTTTTTAAAAAAAGTACGCCCCATCCGCGGTGGCTCCGTGGAGTTATTAAACCTTCTCCTCAAGGGGGACCTTGATGCAAGTCTACTCGGTTTGATTGAACCACTCAATCATCCTTCAATAGAGACGCATGAACTATTTCATAAAGAACTGTATGTCGTTTTATCTAAGAACCACCCTCTTGCTACTGCTTCTTCCCTCACTTTTCAAGATTTAGTAGATCAATCCTTTATCCTTTTAGACGAACATTTTGTTCACTTGAAAGCTTTTGAACTACTTAATCAGAAGTATCAAAACAAGGCAGAAATATTCTTTAAGAGTGACGACATTGTCATTCTTAAAGAACTTTTAAAGAAAGGTATCGGCCTTAGTTTACTAGCTGATATCGCACTCTCTGATGAAGATGATGATTTAATAAAAATCCCTCTAATACCGGAGGACCAGATCACATTTACAGTTTATTACGCTCACCTTAAATCAGCTACACTGTCATCAGAAGTAGAGGATTTATTTAATTTTATTAAATCATACAAACAAAAAGAACTTTAGCTCGCATATCCAATAGCTAGAGTTCTTTTTAATATAAAGAGTCTTATCTACAAAATACAATAATTGGAAATAAGAATTTGAAAATTCATCTTTTCAAATAAATTATACTGTTCCCAATTATAATTATTTTTCACCAGTGTTACTTCTTCTTCTTTTCTTCTGCAAATACCGCTTCCCCTTGTTCATATTTTAAAAGCGCTTTTCTTTTTCCGACTTATAAAGTGAAAGAATAATGATTCCTAAAACTAGACTAACTAGCCAAATGGCCATTGCCTGTATGTATTTTTCTAATAGGGCTGACAGGATTGCACCGATAATAAAGCTTGTTACTATAATCGTGTAGTTAATAGCTTGTCTGAAAAAATGAGATTCTCCTTTAATGAACTGATACCACGAAGTTAACATCTTACGATAGTTTCCAGAAGTCATCATAATGGTATAGGGGTAATTTTCAATTTTTGTATCAGAGAAAGTAAACATTAAAAGCCCAGTACAAAAAGATAAGAGGGGGACAATTAACAAAGGAATAGGTGGGAGGAAGGGGATGAGACAAGTTACATAAAATAGTGGAAGAAGATTGTGGATTTCCCAATAGCTTGAGTAAATACGATTTTTTAGAGAGTTAGCAACTAAGAAACCTATAGAAAAAAATAGAATAGACAGAATCCGTAGAACGCTAGAGGATAAATGAGAATCTCTAAAATCAGATATTAAGAGAACAATATTTCCGGTCTGAGTTGCAACTAGAGTTTTATATTGTAAATGACAGAAGACATCAATTGCCCCACCAGTAAATCCTAATAAAGCAGAAATAAAACGGGTATCTCTGGGTCGAATTGCATTAGATTTCATCACATTTCCACTTTCCTTATCATTTATTTTTTAAGTTATTATAGCATAAATATGTATTATCTTGTATGTTGTTCATTGGATAAACTAATTATTAGATTCGGTCTAATCTCTCCCAAAATGTGTCCAAGATATTTACGGAAATCCAAGATTCAAATATTTTGGGGAAACAGAAAAAGCATCTCGTATTTTGGATACGAAATGCTTTCAATAACTGTAAATAAGTTTTAGCGTTTACTAAATTGTGACGCTTTACGAGCCTTTTTCAAGCCTGGTTGGAAACATTTTTATTTGAATAAGTTTCAATATCCGCTTAAAATCAATGTTTTCCTGAATTTTTAAAAACTAAAATTTGAACTAATTTCAATCAATTTCATCAAAATAAGGTAAACTTTTATTAAAAATAAAGAAAAATCGAACCAGAATATCAAAAGTTTACCTTATTTAGTTTTTACAGAAGTGAAGTAAGCATTCAATACGAATCAATACATAAGAAAAACGCTGATTTCAAGCGTTTTTTCTTTTTTCAATTTCAATACATTTCACTATATTTCAGTCCAAACTCTACCTTTTTCTCTACCTTTTTTAGATAAATATATCATCTAGATATTGAAGTTAAGCCCTGCTATCATTTCGATGGCAGGGCTTTTTAATGTTTGGTACACTACCTTCTTATCTGTATTTTGATGGAGCTGAAGTTGACATCTACAAAGTTTAATGTTAAAATACATTCAAAAATATATTTGAATGAGGTGTTTTATGGTTCAAAATGTTGTTACTTCAATAATCCTGTATTCTGGGACAGCCGTAGACTTACTTATTATCCTAATGTTATTTTTTGCCAAAAGAAAAAGCAGAAAAGACATCATTAACATCTATTTAGGACAATTTCTAGGCTCTGTTAGTCTAATATTGCTAAGTTTACTTTTTGCATTTGTCTTAAATTATATTCCTAGTAAAGAGATTTTAGGTTTGCTCGGTTTGATTCCAATTTTCCTAGGACTCAAAGTTTTGCTTTTAGGAGATTCTGATGGAGAAGCTATTGCAAAAGATGGTTTGCGCAAAGATGATAAAAACCTGATTTTTCTAGTCGCTATGATTACTTTTGCAAGTTGTGGTGCTGACAATATTGGTGTTTTTGTCCCATATTTTATTACCTTAAATTTAGCGAATTTGATAGTGGCTTTACTTACTTTTCTAGTCATGATTTATCTCTTGGTTTTTTCTGCCCAAAAATTGGCACAAGTCCCTTCTGTTGGAGAAACTTTGGAAAAATATAGCAGATGGTTTATTGCCGTTGTTTATTTAGGATTGGGGATGTATATCCTGATTGAAAACAACAGCTTTGACATGCTAAGGACTGTGTTCGGCTAGGAGAAAAAATTATGAAAAAAGATAGTATATGCCAAGTGAATATTATAAATCAACAAAATGTTACAACCGCAACGAACTACCTTGAAAAGGAAAAAGTCCAAAAATCACTTCGTATTTTATCAAAGTTTACCGATAATAAACAGATAAATATCATCTTTTATCTCCTTGCTGTTGAAGAACTCTGTGTCTGTGATATAGCCTGTTTACTAAATCTCAGTATGGCATCTGCCTCCCACCATCTTCGTAAACTAGCCAATCAAAACATCTTGGATACTAGAAGAGAGGGGAAAATTATATATTATTTTATAAAAGATGAGGAAATCAGAGATTTTTTTAATCAACTAGGATAACAACTATTTTTACTACTCTACCATTCACTCTACCTTTTATTATGTAGCATTCTAAAAACATTGATGTAGCAATGTTTCTAACAGCTAAAATAGAAATTATTTAATCTTTACAGAAGTGAAGTAAGCATTCAATACGAATCAATACATAAGAAAAGCGCTTATTTTAAGCGTTTTTTCTTTTTTCCAATTTCAATACATTTCACTATATTTCAGTTCAATCTCTACCTTTTTCTCTACCTTTTTTCGTCAGACATAATCAGATAAGTGGAATTAAAACTGGAAAATTTCCTACCTAATAGAAAATTTCCACACAGATATTATTGAATCAACTAAAGATGAGTTTTATTAACAAATAGACACCTCTCAATGAAAAGGTGTCTATTGTTTTATATCAATTCAATGACTTCTGAGCTACCGAAAAGTTGATTACGGTGTTTATTTTTTACTCGCCATGCATTTCCATGATTTTTCCCTTCATACTTCCCTTCTTTAGAAGTATAGCCGCGCCAATCATAAGTTACAACTCCCAATTTAATTAAGGATATAAATGTCATAAATTGAGGGGAACGAGTCAACTCTGCTTCTGTGTATTTAAACTCAGCAATGTCACCGTTCATCTTACTTTCCGCTTTTACCCAAAGCGTGGCAGGATGTTTTAAGTGTAGCTCTTTCTCTAAATCTTCAAAATACCAATAAGCCACCCTTTGAGAGGTATCATTTTCATGTCTACGAATTTCTACAGTTCTATCGCTTTCATTTACATCCAAATAAAATTTTTGATTATTTTGAGGTGACATCTCAGACCCAATGGTGATATATAAACTATTCATGCCGGGATGCTTGTTGGATTCATATCCATACAACCTCGCAAACGCTGAAACACGATTACGATCATTAGATTCAAATTCTGCAACAGGCGTACCTTCAAACTTTGGACGTAATGTAAATAAAGTATCAAGTGTTTTTGAAGTCTTAGACTTTAGTTCAATCAAATCTTCAAAGTCTGCTTTTTGGCTATTATTAGTCTTAATTCCTAGTAAATTCTCAAGTGTATCACCAGCATCTTTAGGAGAAATTTTCCCTATTCCTTTAGAATTAGGGTGATAACCCTTAGAAGCAATCTCTTTTACCTTAGGAATTAATCTAGAAAGTGCTTCTTTAATTTTATCCTGTCCGAAAATTTTGGCTAAATCTTCATCTGACAAGATCCCCCTAGAGACATTAATATTAATAACCCGTCTGCTACTTGGATCTACAGATATGTACATCAAATCGCCAGAATGGAAACTTTCTTTAAATTGGCGCCCATAAATCCAAAATCTTTCATCCCCTCGAGCATTAGCACGATAGCATGACATCGTTGTTTCAAATTTTTCTTCACCAATATACAGCATTGCATCCAACTTTTTCTTCTCACCCTTTTTGAGGGATTGATAGTCCATTAATCCATACTTTTTAAGAACATCCTGAACGAATACGTTGGCATCTATTATGCTTTTAGATAGCATTGTATCTGTTAGCCGAATAACTGTGTATTCTCTTTCATTATATTTATGGATTTGTTCAATAAATTGTAGTTCGTCTTGATAAGGTTCAAAAAGCATATTAATACCTATCTAAACATTTCAGATATAGAAATATTTAGTCCTTCCGCAATTTTTAATAATGTTTCTACCCGAGGATTTCTTGTTTTAAAATTTAACAAGTCACTTATTGTTGATTCACTCAATCCAGTTGTTATTTTTAAAGAATAACGTGGATTGTTTTTAATTTCGAGTTGGACTCTATTCACAAAATTTCTTAAGTAATAATCTGTTCCCAGAGTATTAACTAAGTCATTATTAAACATATAATGTCCATAATAATTTTCTGTTTTCCTATCAAATATTGAAGGAAAATCAATGTCTAATGCTTTGCAAACAGCCACAATGAGATCCAATCTCGTTTTACTATTATTATGATAGGAGAACAACTTCTGAATTGAGTTCCTTGAATAACCTGTTTCTTCAGCCAATTTTTTATGAGTAAATTGCTTAATCGTTTTAACGCGATTAAGATTTTCAATAGCTATTTTCATTTTTAAACCTCGGGGTGATTTATATAGCTATTTTACCTCTAAAACGGATTTATGAATTCGGATAACTTGTCTTTTTTAAGGGTTCAAAATTCGGATATGTTCACTTTATTAACTGGTTTTATTAAACAAGTTAATAAATATCTGCAATTAATTCTCTAAATAATCATATTTTTTGCGAATAAATAAGTATAGAAATTACTCAATAGTTCATCCTGGACTTGAATAATTATTTCTGATATAATATTAGAAAGAAAGCGAGAAATTTAAAAATGCCATATGCAATTGATTTATTCTGTGGTGCCGGAGGTTTTAGTGAAGGAATCTTACAGGCTGGATTCGATATACTTTTTTCTAGCGATAGAAGCCCAATGGTGCAAGAAACTTACGTTAATAGACACCAACAACTTGGTCTCGAAGAAGGAGTTGATACCCACTTTGAACTAGCAGATATCAAAGAATTAACTTCTGAACGTATTTTTGAAGTGATAAATAACTTAAAGTACGGAAATATTTTTGAACCTGGCGATATAGATGTCATTTTCGGAGGACCACCATGTCAAGGATTTAGTCGTCTTGGAAAACGAGATGCTAGCGATCCCAGAAATATGCTTTTCCATGAATACTTACGAATTATTCGGGATGTGCGCCCTAGATATGTCGTCATGGAGAATGTGACCGGTATTCTAGACATGCTTATGCTTGATTTTCCAAGCGTGGTTAGAGATGAATCATATTTGGGACAAAGACTAGTAAAGGAAATTCTTAGAGAAGAATTACAAGAACTGGGTTATGTTTTACTTGATGTTCAGGTACTAAATTCTGCTAATTTTGGAGTTCCTCAACAAAGAAATCGTGTAGTCTTTTTAGCATACAGAAATGATGTTAATCCTCTTGAATATCCTGAGCCAGATGTATTACCCGAAGTAACAGTAAGAGAAGCTTTAACTGGTTTATATAATATAAACCAGAATGATTTATCTGAATATGCCCAAAATAGGATACAAGGGGAGACACCTACAGTAGCAGGAGAAAATATACCACGAGAACAAATTACAAACATGGAAGAATCCAGACATGATATACTTGTTTCTCAAAGATTTTCTTTGTATCAACCTGGAGAAAACACCCGTGCTGTAATTAACCGACTTAAAGCAGAAGGTATAAATCTCCGTGATACTCGCCAAGAATTATTTAATGAAAGTCTATTTCAAGTAAACCTATCTATTAATTCTAAAGTTATACACGAAACACTCATAGAACTTAACCTATTCGATAATAAGTTCCTGACCAGCCGTTGGTTGCATTTCACCAATCGTCAATTGGCTACATTATCTAGTCTAAAAAATAATGAACAAGAATTTACCATTGTTCTTAAATCACTTGCTAGTAGGCTAAATACCACTCTAGATCAGGCTAGCACTTTCTGGGAAACCGTACAGCCATTGCTTAATAGAGAATACAGTGCAGATGCTTTTCATCACTTACTTATGAATGGAGAAATTACCGATAAAATTGGTGAGGCGATTCTCACAAGAAAATCAATACGAACTAGACTTAATCCAGATTCTGTATCACCAACTATAGTCACTTTACCAGACGACTTTATTCACCCCTATTTTGATAGAGTACTTACTGTACGAGAAATGGCTAGAATACAATCGTTTGATGATAGTTTTGAGTTCTTAGGCAAGAGGACAACAGGTGGGGATAAACGATCTCAAGAAACACCTCAATTCACCCAAGTAGGGAATGCTGTTCCTCCTTTATTAGCTAGAGCAGTTGCACTAAAAGTTAGAGAAGCAATCGAGGCTAATTAATTCACTTTGAAATATAAAAAGACTAGTTCAAATTCTAAATTTGCTAGTCTTTTTATTATGAGGGAAATTAAATAAGATCATCAATAGAGTATATTTTATTTTCAATTGATTTAGGATAATATATAATTGTTTCTATTTCTTTTATTACTTTAGTATCTTTAATGAATAGATCGTTAAGAAAATTTAAAAACTTAAAATAATTATCTTCATCTGCGAAATAAAATAAATGATCATGCGAAAAACTATTGTCTTCAATATGTAGGCGTGAAATATAAAACTCTGCTTCTTTATCTTTGAGTTTTAAAATCCAATTTTTTTTAGTTACAATTATAGATTTGATTTTTTCAGGCTCTAGATTTACTTTAATTACTCTTTTTGATGATTTCTGTAAATTAAATATTTCAGAGCCCCCATTCTCATTCATATTATTTTGATATTCGTAATTTGGGTCTAACCAATTTTCAACGTTAAAATCTGCTTGTCTTCTTTCTAGAAATTTTTCTATTTGAGAAATGATTTCATCAAGATAAGGTAGGAGGTATTTTTGATTATAATCATATTGTTTTGGATCATCATTTTTTTTCAACGCTCTTAAATTTTTTAAGTTAGTTAGGAAGTACTCTTGAAAATAAATATCTGTAACGTACTCTTCGTCTGAATCATTTAAGGGAGGAGAAAACAAATTCATGGAGCCGCTTCCAGCCCCAATCCCGTAATTTATATCTAAAGAACTTTTCTTTTCAAGCCAATCCAAAAATTTGCCTTTTACTTTTTTTTCAGGACAAATAATAAAACTGTTTACCCATCTTTTTGGAGAGGAACTCTGGTAATATCTTCTAATTAAGTCTTTTTCATCTGGTTTTAGATATTTAATTTCAAAGTTATTTTGTTCTTGGTTTAAATACTTAAAAACAGTAATAAGCCTTTTTAGAGTTCGTTGAACTTTTCTTATTGATTTTTCAAAATTTTCTTTGGCTTTCTGTTGTTGTTCAGCATAAGTCATAATTCGCTTATTCCTCTTTTTAGGTTCACTTATTCCTTTTTGAATAGTTAAATCCATATCTTTACATAGTTCTTTAAGACTTTCAAATGAATTGATATCAAAAAATTCGGTAGATCCATCAGATTTAATTGATATCTCTTTTCGATATCTCTTCAATCTCAAATGTATTAATTTTTCGATATCATTTACTTTAGAAACTGGAACTTCAATCCAGTAAGAATTTGCTAAGTCAGCTTCTCCAAAATTAGACTTTAATTGTGAATATCTGGAATAAATATTATCAGCTTTTCCAATTTTAATGGCAGATAATGTAGATGTCCAATCTATAATATATATAAATGATTTTTTCATGGAATTCCTCTTCTTATTGAAACTTTATTTTTATTTTTTAAAACTTTAAATTAGCTCTCTAATGGGATAAAGCTCCCTACAATTATCCCTACAATTCTAGGATCTTCATCATACGAAAGAAAAATATTTTTATACTTGGGGTTGATGGAAACAAGTCGTAACCCATCTTCTTCACGGTAAACTCGTTTAATATAGGTCTGACTGTTGCAGACAACTGCATAGACTGCTCCATCATAATCGAATCCTGCCTCACGGATAAGAGCTACAGATCCATTTTGATATTTGGGCTCCATTGAATCTCCTGAAATCCAGGAAGCAAAATCATGAGCTAGTTCCTTATCAAAGTAAACCGTATCAAAGCTCTTATCATCATAGACAGTGGCACCAATACCAGCTGACAAACTTTCATAGACACGATAAGGGAAGGTAGGCATCGCAATAATATTAGATTGCTTATCTACTAAGTCTTTAACATAATTAATGGCCTTGGTCTGATTAGTAGGATTCAGTTGCTTATAAAGCATAGTGATTTCTTCCTCGTAGAAGAATTCTTCAGTCACTCCTAGAATCTCAGCAATCTTTTTCAAGTTGGCCTTGTTTGGGACTGCTCTACCATTTTCCCAAGAGAAATAAGAAGAGCGGTTAATATCAAGAAGCCGTGCGACCTCGCTTTGTTTCATTCCCGACTCTTCACGTTTTTGTTTTAATTTTGTACCATTGAACATCTCATGCCCTTTCTAACAATAACTGTGTTTTGGCGTTACTAACAGCTTGTCTCTCTGTTAGCTTATCCTTTTTCCAAGCAAAGTAAATGACTTTACCATAATCAAAAAGTTGACCACAAGAAATATCTGATTTTTCAGCTTCCAAGGTCTGTCTAAACGCTTTCTCCTTCAATTCATAGATTTGTCGGTCTGACAGGTAGCCGTCTCTAGTCAGCAAATGATAGACCTTAGCCAACATATCTATGATAACTTTCTGATACTCTGCGATAATAGAGGACTTCAACAAGCCAAACATATCTACAATTTTATCTAACTGACCGTTTTTATAGTCTTGAATAGCATGGTTAACTTCGTCTAATGAATGAGTCGTTTCGTGACTGAATAAGTCTCTCAAGCGATAGACCAAGGCTTCAGCAGAAACCTTTAAGTCCTTCATCACTCGTGAGAAACTATCATGCCTATAAAATATCTTTGACAGCAAAACAATGCTTGGCATTAGCACAAATGCTGAAAAGAGATTTGCTTCGTTCTCAAAGACAGAGTCAGATTCATCCTTTAACTCCGTAAAGAAAGAGCCAGTATGCTTTAGCAGAAAATGTCCCAACTCATGGCACTTGGTAAAGTTCTGTTTTACTTGTGGATTTTCCTTTTCATAAGAAAATGAAACACCGCTCTCATCAATCAAGGTCAACCCTTCAATCTTGCGACTGGAAAAATGATGCTCCATTACCTTGATATTGTGACTCTCAACAATATGGTTGAAAAATCCTTCAAAGTCATACTCCAAAAGAGAAGAGTCATTCTCCTTGATATACTTGTAAATATAACGATTTGCAACTTCCTTAATTTGGCTGTATCGTGTATCCATAATACCTCCTTAAAGTTTTGTTGTTTTATAAACTAACAATGATTATATAGAAAAAGTGGACGATTGTCCACTAGAAATTTTCTTCAGGAATTTCACTATTTTCATTTCGTCTTTGTTCTACTAAATAATAAAAAACATTGTACACATCATACGTCATAGTACTCAATTCGTCTGCAAGTATATATCTCAAAAACTCGTCTGACAGTTGACCCCTATTTTGTAGTTCTCTTACATCAATCCCATCTTTTAAATCACTAAAGTAATCCCTAACCACTTGAATAGAAAGATTTCTATAATTTAATAAATTTTCAATAAAATTCGGAAGAATTCTTGTCCTGACTGCAATTCCTTTACGCTTATTTAGTTCATAGCAGTCATTGTAAAAGAACTTAATCCTAGAGTGTTGATTAGGTCTTAAATCAGGTAATTCATTATTATCTTTTAATTTTACAAGAATATCAAAATCAGTGCCATTAGAATTAACTTTTACCTCGCACTTAACGTATTTTGCTAATTTAATAAAATTAAAATAAGGATTGATGATGCCACTACTATCTGTGTCCCCTATTTTATCAAGCTTCGTATTGTTGCAATCTTTACAAATACATACTAAGTTGATTGGAGTAATAGCGTACTGTGGAAAAATTGCTTTTGGAAGAACATGATCTAATTCATCTACTAACTCACCCCAAGGCGTTTCACAGATCGGACAAGCATTTTTTGTCAAATCTCTCAATCGCTTTCTTAATCCGTAACCAAGGAAATCAGTTTTACTCTTAGTATAGAAGTCGTTATACAATTTTTCCATATCCTTAACAGAAATACCAAGAACATTGTTCAAACGTTCATTGGTACCCACTATATCATACAATACACTGCTATGAGCGTTATATAGTCTTTCATATTCTGTCAGATATTGACTTAAATTACGATTTTGGTAAGCTTCTATTACTAATGTAGATAGATGTGGAGAGGATTGCCTTTTTCCGTATCTAGTATGGGTATTTAGATGATGTAATATAATATCCAGCACATCTTGAACATTAAAATTAGGAGGGCTAATCTGATACATTTCCTGACTCTCTTATCCTTTTCAAAAGTAATGCTTCACTACCCAAGAAATATTTCAAATCATCTAGTGAAGTTTCAGTAGAATTCTCAACAAATTTATAAAATCCTGTATTCCTTAAATGAGTTCCAAAAATAGCATCATTTATATAACTGACACTCTCTCCAAATGTTTTAATTTTCACCGGTAGAAATACACTTCTTTTTCTATTAAAATCGTATTTTATTTCTTTTACATTTGTATGAGGTATTTCTTGTAACACAATTGACGAATGAGTAGCAAATAAACATACACCATTTCCTTCTCTGATTATTTCTTCAATCGCAAGAATATATCCTTTTAAGAGTGGTGGATGCAAAAACAATTCAGGCTCATCAATGATTACTAACGTTCGCTCAGATACTTTGAGCATCAGATTCAGTAAATTCAATAATATAATTTTTTGTCCCGAACTAAATTTATTAATATCCTCAAGATCAAGTTTCATATCTTCGATACGTTCCTCTAACATATTAAACCATGGATCGAACCTTAGTTTCTGTATGATTTGTTTAAATTTGTTTTTATGTAATTTTGCCACTACTTCAAACATATCTTTTATATTCGAGGATATTTCGTTGCTTAAATCATCTCTTTCCTTGAAATTTATAGTCACAAAACTATAAAACTCATTATTCTCTTCATTCACTTTAGGAAAGTTATTATCAAAAGGACTATATGAAATTAAAACCAAACTATTGAATTCATTTAAACCCGTACCAATTATATAATCAGTTTCATCTTTATAATTATCTTTATCTGTTTTCTGAAATAATAGAGAATTTACAATCTTAGTTAGTAATTTTGTTTTTCCAGCACCATTATTTCCAATTATTGCATACAGCGAAGTTGGTTTCAGAGAGCTCAAATAAACATTAAATGAAATTATCTCACTTCCATCACTTTCATTAATTATTACGTTATATGGCTCTTGATATGTTCCTTCTCCCTTAATTATTCTGCTATATTGAGTTAAAACTTCATAATACTTTCTATCTCTGAAGAATGAATCTTTGATAACATCTCCGTCCTTAAATTTTGACGGTCCATAATTTTTGTGTAATTGTTCAGGTTTATGGTAGATACGTTTTAACGTTTCAGTATCATATGCTAAATCCCCCATTAGCTTGAAATACTTTACTCTGTCTTCTTGACTAAAAAGTTTATTTAGAAACTCGTAATATCCTACTCCTCCTACCGAATACACAGTATTCGTGATTTTTCCTGCTTTTAGGTCACCAAAATCGATATAGTTAGTATCCTCATTATAAGGATAAAAAGTAGCATTAAAGTAGCCTAAATCATATTCCGCTCCATCAAATACTGCATATACTTTATATAGGGTTTTAAATCCGTAATCATTCCAATCTTCTCTTACAAAATAAAGCCCCTCATCTTTAGTCGTTATATATTTATAGTCACTATATCCTAGCGAATAAAAGGCGACATCTTCAAATCTTTTTTTATTTATTTCTATTATTTTTCCTATCATGACACTGTCCCTATTTAAATATCCATACTAATATCATAGAACTCAGCCAACTTAACAGCTGTACACAGATACATATTCGTCTCCCCATTTTCCCAACGAACTACTGTACGTTATGATAAACCGAATAGTTTGGAAAGTTCGCTTCTGGTTAGTCCTTTTGATTTTCTAAGTTCTTTTAAAAATTGTATTTCCCTACTCCTTATTCATAGCTCTACTTATCTATTCATAAAACCTTTTAAAAGGTGGAGAAATTCTATTTTTTATCATCAAAAAGTTTCTTCCGTTCTTTCATAAACTGAAGTAGCTCTTGTTTGAAGACTTCTTTTTCTTCACTGCTCATGCCGTCTGATGTGGCTCTGAAGAGTATTTCTACTTCTGACAAATCAATGTCATCAGTTTTATCATTTGATACCAAGGTATCGACAGATACGTTAAAGAGTTTGGCAATCTTCACGAGGTTGTCGTGACTTGGACGTTTTTTTCCTTGTTCCCAATAAGCGTATCCTTGTTGCGAAATTTCGATAGCTTTTGCAACTTGGGATTGAGTCATTTTAGCCTGTTTTCTCAAGGTCTTAAGGTGTTCCGCAAGATCCATTATAGTTCCCCTTAAAAAAATATTTTTAATTTTTTCAAAAAACGGTTGACAATTACAACTATAGGTTGTATAATAGGTGTAACAACTGATAGTTGTATCGAAGCTGAAAAATAATAACCTTATTTGAAAGGTTAATTTCAACGCTCTTTGACAATTAAATAAAAAGTGCGTCTGACAACCAGAGGACTGACCATCAAACTACACTAAACTTAGCACCTTTATTGTAATATATTTGATAGGTAAAGTCAAGTCCGTTTATGGTTGAAGTGAAGATAGAAAACAAGATTAAATTCTTGTGGGCTTCCACGCATTTCGGACTTTCGCACTTTTCCGAATAGTAAAGTGAACTGGCTTC
>ERZ773070.662-NODE-662-length-24287-cov-5.038462_pt1 | contig 24287 bp, 32 predicted proteins | sample MGYA00580618_ERZ773070 | MGnify/ENA primary metagenome ERZ773070 (study PRJEB29015, sample SAMEA2738023) | human oral metagenome | biome: human oral; feature: human-associated habitat; material: dental | place: China | collected 2019 ... | reverse complement strand
AAGCCGGTAGTTTATCTCACCGGTTATACTGCGCCCGTTCTCTGCGGCTAACACAACTAAGCGTTCGTACACCTCCTGCTTGATTCGCACATTATAAATTGGCGTAGGCACGTCAACCTTGGTCTTAATGATCTTGCCATCCTTTTTAGTGATTTGATTTACTATTGGCATATTCGCCTCCTTTTTTATGAGGATACCCTAGCGCCAAGCGAGGCGTTTGGTTTAGATTAGCTGCAGGTCATTCTCTATTTGATAAGCGATTGCCTCTTGGTCTAGCACCTCTTTCAATTCGCTGAGCGTGTCCATTACCTTTTGGCGTTCATCTGATAAATAAAGTACCGCAGTTTGTTCAGCTTCACCCCTCCAATATCCAATGACTGGGTATTGTAGAGTAAAGGCTTCGTGGTTTGCATTTACGATTGATACTATTGTATCGACATTGAGTTGTTTAGTTTGATTGTCACTTCCGATGAAAGCTTTTATTGTGATTAGTTTCATTGTTGTATCCTCTAATTGTTAATGTGCCTCGCTTGACTGTCCTTAGTATAGCAAATATGCATGCACAATGCAAGCATTTTACACGTATTTTATAGACTTTTTTTGATAATTTTTCTAAAGACTACTCAGTATTTTCTGCCAGCGAGCAGCCCTCATTTTCCTATCTTTAGCAGTAACCTGTTTTTTCGGAAATACCTTTTGTCCCCAAAAAGCAAACGTTGCAGCGTCGAGCGGCGCGGTCGATAATTTATCGGTCATACTCTCCCAGCCGAAACCACCATGTTGACCAAGTGACCGCTCTTTCGTTATACGGACCGTCTGGTTTAATAGCGACTGATCGTAGTGAGATAATTCACCTCTATCAATAGCATCTCTCATAAATTGATGCGCTGCTACCACCTCTTTCATATTCGGCAGAATGATACGCTTTTTAGGAATGCCAGCCTGTATAAGCTCCTCAAATAGTATCGGCGCTCCAGTCGCTCCATCAAGTATAATCACTGCTGCTTGCCTCCAACGCTCGATCAGCCATTTCGATAAACGATGAAATCCCTCGCTCATCGGGCGGCTCATCACCACCTCAACATGCACACGACCATCTTTTAGTGGCTGCGCAACTACTAGGGACCACGAGCTTCTGTTTGGGGGGAACTTTACAGAATATACAGGCTTAAAGCCGTCATCATAGTCAGGTTTCTCAGTAGCAAGGTGATCCCAATCTGCCTGTTTAATCGCTCGCTTATTATCAATGCCATCCCACCAGCCAAGCCGCATACGATTGAAGTCATCTATTGTCATACTGTCGGCTTCAGTTTGTATCACCTTTTCAAGCAAAAATATGTTCAGTGAGGGGTTGGTGTCTAACCAAGCTTCCTTGTCATGTACATCAGTAATCTTTTCAACACCCCACTCAGTCCAAACACCAGCAGCGCCTTCTAGCTTGTTTCGCCTATTTCTGGCAAACACCTCACCGACAGTTTCGGCCATTGGTGGCGTTCCGGCGTAGATAATTTGAGGATTGCCTGTCTTAGCTGATGCAGTCGTTGGCACCAGTGCTGATTGATGTGAATCAAGCATCTCTGCAGCCTCATCACATATCAGGTCATCGTTAGTAGATCCCAAACCACCCATGCGGGTTCTAGTATAAAAATGATACTCAGCGCCATTCAAAAATTCAATAAACTTATAGTTCCTTGGTTTTTTACGAAACCTCGGCGTTAATAAATTGAATATTTCTGGATGTTCATTCTCATAGAAAAAATCTTGTACACGTTTAATAACAACATCAACCGTATTCTGTTGCTGAGCAGTAAACAAACCTTTGGCTTTGCGAAAAATAATACCATAGATAATCCGCGCTACAATAATCTCGGTTTTGCCATTTTGGCGAGGCACGCTCAATCCGCAATCAAGATTGACGAAATTACCGTCCTCGTCCTCAGCCAGCCAGCGGCGCAGCACCAAACGCTGCCACGGAAGCAGCTTCATACCATATTCATCAAGCAATTCAAATAAAAGCTCAGCCTTTTCGGTATTGCCAGGAATGTATAAATCAATCCGCGGTATTTGGTTATTTTTTCGCTTTTTTCGCGGCATTAGAGGTATCCTTAATCACCTTTTTCTTTTTCGGCGCTCTTACAGCCTTAGGTGCGGTTTTAGCCTTTTTAGGTGTAGGCTTGGCTGGCTTTTTCGCTTTTTTCGCGGCATTAGAGGGCGCTGCCGCTTTCGCTAGGACCTTTTCCAGTACCGAACCAGCTTTTGGACGACGGGACCGAATGTCCCGCAGCTCTTTTCTAAAGATATTGATATTCTGCGACAGTCTTGCCACTTCCTGCTGTGAAATACTTGACGAGGTAAGCTGCTCAACGTTTTGGCGAATCAAGCTCTCATAAAACTTCTCGTCGTCATCGCCGATCGCAAGATCCATAATGTCAGTTTCAGCCTCTTTATCAAGTCTACCCTTATAAAGCTTGTCCATTTTGCCAGGATTATCAAAGATATCAATCCAGCGCATAGCAGCCGCATATCCATCGCCAGGAAGGCTCGCTTTTAGTTCTTCTATGGAATCTATCAATTCAGCGGCAGGTATTTTTCTAAAAAACTCTAACCATTCATCGTAGCCATAGCTTTCAGTACCTTCCAAATTTATCACCGCTGCCCTCCAATATAACTTTTATTATTATAACATAAATTAGTTATTCCGCTAGTTCTGTTATAGTCACTTCCACACGAGGATTTTTTCTATCAAGACCGCCAAAATTTATTATCAAGCGGTTAACTATTCCACAACAATCATCTTCTAAATAACCAACATCAACTAGTAGATCAAGTATGCTACTTGCCATATTGTCGAGATCGTGTCTGACGTTGTCTTTATTATAAAAAACCATCGTCACCTCTAAGGGATTTGTGTGCTTCGTGTTTATGAATTTACGACTTTTAGAAATAAGGGTCATTTCCTTGACGACCATTTCATACCAATCATTGAACCTTTTGCTGTTAGCAATAAATCTACTGCCAGTGCGCGAGTTTTTCAAAATACGCTTGTTGTTCTTTTTGCTAGGGACCTGACCGCTAATCGTAAGATTAAAAGAAGTCATATTTTACACCTTTTGTTACATTACAATTCTTATGCGCCAACTGGCAGTTCTCAATTGTAGTCAAACCACCCTTGCTAATTGGTATAATATGGTCAATCGTGCAATCCTTCATCGTCTCGATCGGCTTGCCGCATATTGCACACACTGCCCCATTCTTATTTATTAGCTGCTTGCGAATAAATTGCTTTGCGCGGCGCTCTTTTAGCTTATAGACTTTTGACGTCGGCATCTTGTAGTTGCGTCCTTTGATTTTATTCTTCATTTAGTACGACCTCTTTGACGTAGGAATACGCCACTATCATCCATAAGACAGAAAAGATTGCTTTCATCAAATAATCATGTTCAATTAGTATCCAGGTTGATATAAAAAACATAGTCATAAGTAATCTATCTGATCGCTTCATTTTATATACGCTCCTTGCTTTCAATATCTTGGCAATGAATCACTTCGCCGTTTTTAATTAGCTCAACCACCACAATGTGATCAAATGGTTTCCACTCCCTGCGTATTCTAACCTCATCATAGGGCGGCTGTTTTATAGAGAGTTCATGCTTATATTTAACACGCTCTTTGTGCCACCATATGCCGAGCTTAAACACTTCTATTGCGCCGTATATAGTAAGGAATATTATTGCTGACGCTATAGCAGCGCCGGCAACAATTGAAAATGACACACTAAAGACTTCGTAGTTCATTAGTTGGTTTTCTCCTCTTTTATATATTTCTGCATTTCGACCAAATAATCATATAGCTTGCCAGCGTCGGTAACGTGCCACTCTTTACGACGCTTTTCGTCGGTGATGTAGCAATGCTCTGGTCTTTCGCCAGCATTCGGTGCGTCCCAAAGCCACCAGCTAATTGTTTGATCAGCGTCATTAAACTCAGCTTCAAGCGTAATAACCAGATTAGTTACTAGTTGTGTTATGTAGACAGCGGTTTCGTCGGTTATATCACCAAGTAATTGACTTATCTCGCTATCTCTGCGCTGCTGTGCTTGAATATGTGCTATTATTTCAATAAATGTTTTGCGTTTCATCACTTCCTCCTCTCTTTAATCTCATCCAGCCATCTTCGATACTCGATCTCGTCCTCGATTGCCGGCACGATTACGGACACTAATATAGTGCAATGGCTGCAACAGCAATCAGGAAAAGCGTTGCTGTCATCACTAAGTCCTTAAACGCTCGTAGCTCGTTTGCTCGTTGATTGTTGGTTGATTGCTCACTATCTTTCATCATTCTCACCTCTGTTGTTTTCATTGATCTTTGGTTGATTATCTCTCTTTTTCAGTTCTTCAAAAGAATATGTGCGAGTGTTGCCATAAGTATAAGTGACTTTACAGCGCTGTCGTTTATCTCGGTGCATTGCTACATGACGATTGATGCCAAGGTAGTGAAAGTCCTTATTACATGTATGGCAATAGCATGATTTATCAGTACGAGTTGTATATTTCATAGTGCATCCTTTGCTTCGTAAATCATTGGTCTTCCTTTCCGCCATGATTGCAAATCTATTTTTCCTCTTGAAATGTCTAATTTGACACAACGCCGGTGGCTAACTTCAATCTCGCCTTTGGTAAGCATATCTAATAGCTCTAAGCACTGCTCATCGGTTTCTGCACCAATGTTGAAAATTAGGTTACTAGGACCACGTATGTCAAGTTCCCAGTCGATAATTGTGTACAATACTGTTCTTTGAGCGTTAAAGGGCTTGGTCAAAACTGCAAATGCTGTATTAGACGCTCTAACTGTATAGCCATGCCTTTCTGAACCAAACCATATTTTAGTACCAATCGGGACGGCTCTTGGAGCATAAACGTCTCCTAGTTTCCTGTTCATGTTGACATCTCCTTTCTCTATGTCCACAAAATTAGTAGTTTAGTTGACATTTGTTACCGCATCCACGTTTCGCCGTCGTCATATGGATTAACGCCGTTCACAAACTTGCCACAATTAGGACACATTGAGGCAGCGTCAGGGTAACTTCCAACACGATACGGCTTTAGCGATGCCTGATATGCTTTCCAGTTTCTACTGTCACCGCGAATAAGCAATATCTCGTCATCGCAACAATCGCGTTTTACCATCCACCTATTGGTGTCCATGCTGTCTGTATAATCAAACACCCAATTGCACCATTCAATTTTAGGGGTCATATTTTATACCTTTTCCTTATCTACACAATTTCGCGTAGTTTAATTCAACCGCATAACTGGTTGGCTATATAAGGCGATGATTTGCACGCACTGTCTTACGGGATTTTCACCACAGGGCTTCCACCGTTTAGTCAAAAGACTAAGCTGCGTCGTGTAAGGTCACATCTTTCACTGCTCAAGTTGCAACGTCAGCAGTTACTTTTCTAGCTCTAATTGCGGAACTTCGTGAGCTGCAACACTAGACTTAGTTTCAGGCTTTCGAGCCACTTATATAGCCAGTTGACAACACCAGGTGTATAGCATTAACATGTTTTGTTAATTTGGTTGATGTTGCCAGTTGATAGCACTAAACACAGCGTACTGTAATACAATAGTGCTACCAGTTGAACAGACGATAGCAAGGAGTCGCCACCGCGCTCCCAAATGTGTCTATCTACGTTTTCGACACATCTGTTCTCGTAGTTCGGGGTCTCCGACCGCTAGTGGCGTGTCATCGCCATCATCTGTCCAGTTATGCGGTTGAATTGTTAATGTTCACCCAGTTTATCGACGTATGGGTAGGTCATTGGTTAATGGTGTTTATGCGTCGTCAGATTTTATCGGCGCAACACCAGCCACGATCTCGTTTCCGTCCCAAGCATAATCTGGCGAGGACTTTATCAAGATTGGCTCATCATATTTGCCGACGTGAATGACTACGCCGCCCATCATGCCATCGCTCTGCTTGAACTGTCGCAGTGCCTCGATAAGCAGTTTAGGGTTGACCACAACAGACTTTACAGGAAACGCCTCTGAACTTTTTTGCTCGACGAACGGGCGCGTTTCTGGAAAACGCAGCTCCGTTTGCTCTTGGAATGGAATCTCGGCTTTAATCGGAAAACTCTCGTCAATCGGCAACATTTCGCCGTACGGATTTGTGCGAACAACGATTTTACCGTCGTGAACATATGCTCGGTCAAAGTCGGTTTTCATGACTTTCTCAGCAGCAACGATAACGCTCTGCGGAATATTCATTGAGCAGACTTTTGCGCCAGGCTCGGCGTCAACTTCGCGGCGGATCAGCTTATAACCGTCTGTAGCGATGAGCGTGGCTTTATATATGCCTTTCTCCTGCTCGACAACCTCCAGTCTGACATTCTCCAGAACCTTATTCTGCGGCGTTGGCTTCTGCGCCATTTTATATACAGCGATCTGCTGCTTGGTTAGCGAAACGATACTGCTCACTTCTCCCACCAAAATCCTTTCTGCTCAGCCTCAGTCTCAGACGGCTTGTCGTCCTTCAGGCTGCCAGCTGGCTTATTATTTATCTTGACCGCGATGTCTACGCTCCGAACGCCGTGCTCCAGCAACCATTTCTTGGCTCGCTTAGCATCAGATTCGGTAGCGTAGGTTTTCGCGTGCGGCTTATTCTTGTCGTCGCTCCAGCGAACCGTGAATGCGCAATTCATTAGGGACATTACGTAGCCTCCAGTTTCTTGCGTTTGCGGCGCTGCTTTTTGCGAAGTGCTTTTTTAGTCATTTGGATCCTCGATTGTGCCGCCAAGTAATTCAAGACGTTTGGTAAACTCTTCCTCAACATCTTTGTCGCTGGGTGAATAAAATGTTTCAAATCCAATAGTAAATTCAAGCTCGCTTTTGTTTAGGTCAGGTATACTCTCGTACCGAAGATTGAATCGTTTATTGTCAATGTCAGCGTTGACCAATCTATACGCCTGCTCGCCAATCCAAACCGCATGCGGAATTGTGAATGATGTAAGTCCTATCATTCTTACAGCCCCAAAATCCACAATATCAATCTGCCAAAAATAACTATGGCAGCAATTCCAGCTAGCGAAACTAAGATCCCGCCGATCAAATAGCCTATGATATTTGCCACTTTTTGCATTTTGCTATCCATTGATTACTCCTCTTCAAATTAGTATTTTTTTATACACCCTGCTGTTGTAATTCCCGGCGCAGCAGCTGGCTTTCCGTTAACTGCTCGCTTTCAGCCCTGCGATGTTCATCAGCGATAGCTGAGACTTCATCGACAATGTCAATGTCCGCCAGCGTCATCTGGTCGTAAAACCAATTACCAAGCTCGAATCTATCGCAGAACTCCGCTAACGGCTCATCTTTTAAGTGCAAATCCAGCGCGATAACATCAAGCTCATCAGATGGATACTCAAACAGCAATTCTGTCAGTATCCTAACGATTAGTTTTCGGCTCACTATTTCTCCTTTCTTGTTTCCTCGATCGCACCCTCGTCGGGTAGCCACAAATTGCAACCAAAACTGTAATTCTACTGTCTTGGGGGTGGCTCAAATGTGCGAGGAGCTCCTGCGGTTGACGCCCCACCCTATATATACGAATCTGGCCACCCAAAGAGGGTGCGATGTTGATTGTTAATGTTCTTCTGTTCTGCCGATTTCTTCCTCAACGTACACGCCGCCGATATCGAATATCGAGCGGATAGCGTTAGCTTCTGCGCATTTCGCCAACATTACTCGCGGCATGGTTTTCCACGTCCCCATAGCATCGCCAGCGCGGTACTTACCGTAGTTGTCATCAGAAGTATGAGTTTTGGCAAACTCGTCGTAATAGGCCGTGTATTCACCAATCTTCACCGCTTCGTTTGAGCCGTCAAACCTGCCAAACACCTCTACTGTCGCCGAATCCAGCTTGGTTTTTTCAGCGTCCTTGTAGTCAAAAACTGCTTTGCCAGTGTAGGCGTACGTCGGGTTTTTCGAACGGCGTGCCAGCGAGCGTAAGCCGTGAATGCTAACGATTGGCTCCAGCTTTTCGATCCACTGACCGTTTACATTTTGACGCTGGTACACTGCATAGATTTCCTTTTTAAGCGGGTTTAGATTGTACTGACCACACACCAGCATAAAGTAGGCGAGGTCTTCGATAGGGCGTATTTTGCCCATCTTATCGACACCCAGCAGGTTGCGGTGAATATTACCAAGAACCTTCTCTTTATTCAGTCCCAGCGCCCAGTCGCCAACGTATTTAGCGATACCTAAGTACTCTCGCTTGACATTGCTTTTTTTGGCGATAGCTTTATCACTTCTTGTTTCACTCATTATTTACCTCCTTCAATCGGCGAAAAGCACTGTACGCGCACCGGTTTAATCATCCCTGAACCCAGGTAGAGCATGTCGCCCTTGCCTAGTAGCCGCTCGCCTCCAGACTCATCCAGGATGATTTCCGAGTTCTTGGCAGTCGCCACTCTCAGACAAGCTTTAACCGGACAGTTAGCCTTGATAATCGGCGCGACAATGTCAGCACTTGGTCGCTGTGTGGCGATAATCACGTTGATATTCGCCGCGCGCCCCTTCTGCAAAATTCGTGCTAGGTTGGTCTCCAGTTCTTTGCGAGTATCGTAAGTGTATTGCTTCATGATCGGTTCGCCATTCTTCTTATAGCCATCAATACGATAACGAACTTCCTTCCCGGTCTGCATAACTAGGTCGGCATACTCATCGATGATCAATACTCGACGTTTGGCATCGGTTTTTTTATCTTTATACCGACCGTCCATCAGCTCACTTAAACACTGGATTAGTTCAAGAGACCTGCCAACTTCCGAGACAATGTTTTTGCTCAAATCTTCAAAGTCCAATCCTTTCATATCGATAATGTCGATATGGCAATTTGTTAAACTCTGAATAATATTGCGCAAAAAGACCGACTTACCAGACCCAGTTTGCCCGCCAATCAGCATGTGTGGCATTTTGGCGATATCGTCGTAGATGACGTTATTCATCGTATCGACACCGATTGGTATTTGGTGGCTACTGCCTTTGCCTTCAAACGTCGGGAACGACTGCTCATGTGGCACTTCGATACCGACAGTCTGCGTACCGTAGATTGGTGCTATCACGCGAACCGCCTCAGAGCCGAGTGCCAACGATAAATCGTCGCCCAGTCCCGCCAGCTTCGACATTCGCACGCCGCGGTTAGGCTTTAGAATATACGTATCGACAGTATTGCTCTTGATCGTCTCATCAATCCTGCCGCCAACGCCAAACTCGTTTAGCTTCGCCATGATTCGTTCAGTTTCCGAACCGCCCTCTTGCGCGATGTCGTCAGCCACTACCGTGTTGACTGGCGCAAACTTCTCGCGCCGTTCTGTCGTGTGCACGGTTCTGACGGTGATGCCTTCCATCTGCGCCACAATGTGCATCGACTGCGCGCCGTTCATCATGTCGCGAGGATTTGGGAAGTAGGTAGCGTTAGGATTGTCGGTGTAATCGCTCACCGATTTAATCACTCGACCCATGATGTCGTCAGCTTCGGCTAGGTTCTCGGCATTCAGTACGTAGTCTTTAATTTGTGGCTGACCATCGCGATTGATAGTCTTCTTAATTTCTTTAAAGACCACTCGGCTGACAGGCTTTTTATACTTATATTCAGCTAGTTTTGAATAAATCCAGCCCTGTATAATGTATGACCAATTCTCAGTCTCTTCGTCGGAATAGTTAGTGACGCTCTTCCAGTCGATGACTTCCAGACTGTCTCCCAGGTCGAGCACAATATCGATGTAGCCCTTCATTGGAATCTTTTTATTCATCACCGACAAATTGCATTCAATCTTGTCCTCGACAGCCAAAATGTTGTCGTACGTTGGCAGTTCGTTGATGACTGTCGTCGATAGTTTCTGATATTGCTCGATGATCTTCTCGCGACTACCAGTTTTGCCGTACTCGATCTCATAATCTGCGACATTTTCAATCGCCTGCAATCCTGCTTCCAGAGCCGTCTCAAACGATTGACCCTTCATTCGCTGCTCAATCATCTTATGCATGGCAGAGCCGACAACCATCGATGGCGATGACGGATCGTCATAAACCTTGGCAATGTAGCGCTTCTTGAATTGGATCTGGTTGTTCAAAAAGCACATTATCGCTGATGGAGATAATACTATTCGATCCACTTACGCCTCCCCCGCCAAAGCTCGGTCAAGAAATGTTGGATCGATTAGGTTTTCCAATTTCTCCAAAATCTCACTTTCACTCATTTCACTTTCTCCTTAAAAAATTTAGTAGCATTTCACCTTGCCATTCAGGCATACGCTCCACGCCTTCCATCCGCTTGAATCCCACTTGCTGCGTGCCGCATAAATCTTATACGCGAGCGCCACATTGTGCTCTGGCTGGTATCGCCTGTCCGTCGTGTCGTGGATTGAGTTGACCTGGAATAACCCAGCGTCATTCGTTCCATTTGTATTGCGCCCCAGGGCGTTTGTCCGGCATCCACTCTCAGCCTTCATCACTGCCATAGCGATATCCACATTCCAGTCGTATTTAGCGACCAGCGGTCGAAACCTCTCGCAGACACCTGCGCCAGCTGCCTCCACAGCAGCTTTTAGCGGCGCAGATGCATGAGCTTCGACCGCTGCGACCTTAGGCTTCAGTAGCGCCGGTCGCACGCTCGCTACTTTACGTCTTTTAACTGTTGAATCTGCTCAGAGATTCTTGCTTCCAGCTGGCTATTCTTCGATTCTTGGTGTTTCACACCCAGTCCGAATCCAATCACGCCAGCGATCAGTGCCACGATGGTAACGGTTTTAATGCTTTCAATAACGTTTTTCCAATTGATTTTTTTCATAGTCTTTTCTTCCTTTTTATGTTTAGATTTTTTAGTAGTTCCAAGCTGCCCAGGTGCCGGTGGCTTGCTTGGTCTCTGATGCTGAATTTTCGTCAGCTCATATTCTAAGGCGTCTTCGTTAATAGCTGCCGCCTTTCTTGATTAGATTCTCACTTCGGGAAGCTCGCTATCTATGTCGCCACTCGTATAATTTCTTTGGCCGATCCGCTTAAGTTTCGCAAAGTTCAAACATTGATAACTCTCAGAAGCCGCTACAAACAACAATCGAGCGACCTCGTTCAAGCTATCAAAAGAGGGGCGAGCCTTTGCGATGCTCGCCCCTCTGAAATTGGGTCTAACCTAAAAAATCACCGCAAAGGTGATTTACGAAGTGCCAAATTGTCTAAAAAAAAGAACTCTCTGATTAACAGAGAGTTTCTATAGTTTTATTATGCCCAATTCACCCTAAAAGTTAAAAGAACTTTAACCGTTTGGCGACCATCGAAACGACCAAAAGTAGCAACACCGTAAAACCAACAATCGCCAGATACGCCCACTCCTCATACATGAAAGGCAATTTTATATTCATGCCATACATTCCATAAAATACGTTTGGCAGTGCAACAAGTAGTGTCAAAAAAGTTAACCACTTCATGCGTTGGTTTAGTGTATTATTAGAAACTGTGCTAAATGTGTTTTGGATACTTGCAATTGCCTGAGCGTGACTTGCAATCTCGACTAATAATTGCTGGGTAAATAGACGGACATCGTCAAGCGTATCACGTAGATTGGTATCCACCTCGAGTTCAATCAATCGCTCAACAACCGCAGTAATACCTGTCAGACTCATTTTGGCACGATTTAGGTTGCTCTCAATCGTCACGAAATCAAAGAAATCATCGTTGGTCGCTTCGTGACTCCTCATGCGTTGCTCAATGTGGCCGATATGACTACCAACTTTATCGATATAATTCTCATATTGTTTCACGATCGCCATCGCACTCTGCACCAACAGCGACTCTGGTGATACGCATTCGCCACTAGCTTTAGGCTCTTTTAACTCATCGACAAGCGTACCACGCGCCATCAGACTAGCAAAAAGCTTCTTGCCTACCACCAGTAGGACTGGCTGTGAGCGAATTTTGCCCCGGATACACTCTGGATGACGCAGGAACACATACTTTATACCATCACGAACTTCTATGCGGGGTAATTCATTTGCGTCAAAAACATCCGTTATGATATGCAGCGGTAGATTAAGCTTATCTGCTAGCATCTCGGCATTCGCACGGTCGAGGTTTGTGTCATAGGCAAGCGTCATACTACCCATCGGCTCTTCTATATTATGAATGGTACCGTCGCGCGCAATTCCATAAAACATAACCATGATACATAGTATTATACCAGACCGACTCTAGGATATTTTGATATAATACAATTGTGCGCCCCGATAGCTCAGCTGGATAGAGCAGAGGACTTCTAAGCCTAAGGTCGCTGGTTCGAACCCAGCTCGGGGTACCAAATTTGTATCTTTTGTAGAATAGTCGTAAATTACCTCATATATTTCACTGATTTTGTTGGTTCTAAAACCATTCACGAAATCATAGCAAACGCCTTCAGGAAATAGTGTTTGCTGTAGTCTTGCTTTTCCTATAAGGCTACACGAATGCCAAAACTTATTAAGATTCGATCACTCGTAGTCCAAACTCGAGAACAGGCTCAGCATCCATAGCGGACTCTTTCACGTCAGCAAGTCTAGCAGACACGGCAATTATTTCTTTCTCCAATCTGTTTGACTACATAACTTTATCATCGTCAGTCAACTTTCTGTCAATGTATAGATCAATCACACGAGATTTACGCTCTTTCAGGGCCATAAGTCGAGACTCTAACTCTTTCTGTTCTTTCAATTTATCTGAACGAGCTTTACGTCATACCTCAATGAACGACTGTTTAAACAGCTCAAATGCGCTTCTGTGGGACGTGGTTATCGAGGACCTTCTCAAATTCCTCATGTAGTTCCTCTTGCGGGATGCTTACTCGGTGTTTTACGTCTTTCTTTCAATATTTTGGACAAGCGTAGGTAGGGTATCTATTGCCCGATCTATCAGTCGGCGTACTACTTGTGAGAAATGAATGACACTCGTGACATTTCACAAACCCTCTCAATGGCCAATCATCATCACATACGACAACGTGAGAGCGTTTTCCGCCTTCTAGAAGGTCCTGAGAACCTTTGTATGGTAGTATCCTGCGTAGGTTGGGTAGTAAGCAATTGCCCGTTTCATACTACTTATTATCCTCTTTAGACTGCTCTAAATCAACTAGATATTTGTTTTTAGAACCAATCATTTCAGTGATTATGATGTCAATTATCTCATCTGTCTTTTGTGAGCTACCGAGAAGTGTCTAGTATAGAATATCATTGCCCGTTTTCCTAATATTTTGTCGGCACTTTACGAGAATCGTGACCCTCTTGGTGGATGATATTGTTACTGCCTGTTTAGTCATTTTAACCTCATAGAAAATTAACCCTTCGCTGGGGATGTTTTGATAATTTTCTCGATTAGATTAACGACTAGTAGAGACTCGAAGTTCCCTACATGCATAAATAGCTTCACTACGACAGTATATACATATCTATTACTTATGTATTAGCACACTTTATTAAAAAGTCAATAGTAAGTTATCTTTTCAGCACGGAAAAGTTTCTATTTTGATATACTTATAGTGTCTAGATTCAACAATTTGATTTTGGTCTAATGGCCTTTCGTTTGAAACACTAAATTCGAAAGCTATTAGGTTCAAGCCTGATTGTTGAGTCTAGACAGCCCTAGGATGGTTGTCGTTTTATTTCATAAGGAGGATACATGCGAGAAATTATGCTAAAAATTGGAAATATTTGGAGCTTATTAACGCTTATTCTCATTACGGCCATGATATGTGGAACTGCCATTTTTATTGCCATGCAATATAACAAAACTCAGTGGGACATAGCTCAGAGTCGAGTAAACAGCTCAAAATATAGCGCTGACAAAATTTCATCTGGACTTAGCAAGATTGGCGTGGGCATATGTCGGACTGGCGATAACTCCGTCTTTAGTCCATGTGGGTATTAATATGAATACAATCTCTGACACGTTTTATGTAATGGCGGGCATAGTCGTTATCAGCTGGGTCCTCAGTAGAGTAATGGATGGTGAGCCTATATTCCCAGAGCCCGATGATCTCACTGACTTAGAGGCTCTCTTAAAATATGGGGTTGGATTCATTTCGATAATTTTGCTCATAGCGGCAACTGGTCTACTTGAGTATTTTTTTACCGGCGTATATGTTAGGATCGCAACCACACTTGTAATGGTAGTTCTTATTTACGCAATACTTAGGTATCGTTTTCGTCCAAGCCTACTTTTAATCGGGCTGTGCGCAACGCTGCTACTATTTAATCCAATTATGATCGTGGTCATGCAACGCAGTCAGTGGATAATTGTCGACATCGCAGTTGCAGTCGTTTTGCCCCTTCTTGTATATAGATATGTCACATACAATAAAAAAAGAGAACGTAAATCAGTAAAAGCAAAAAGTTCGAATAGTTAAAAATTTATTAATTATATAGATAATTACCTCATAGGGGTCTCATGATAAATGCGGGAACACTTTCTACTCTTCATAAAATGTGTGTCCACCCTACCCTAAGTGTATAATTATGTCATGGATGTGAGAGACATAAGAAAAGTTGATATCATCAAGCTCAAGCTCGATGTTAATAATCCTCGATTCGCAGAATTATATAACGGCAGCGATAATCAGGACGAGCTAATCGAGTATTTATTGAATTCTGAGTCTGCTACAGATATCGTCAAAGAGCTCGACGAGGTACAAGAATATTACGCAGATCGTCCCCTTTGGGTAATAGAAGATCAGCAGGGAAATTATCTCGTCAAAGACGGTAACCGTCGCTTTGCCGCCGTACTTGCGTTACGATCCCCTCATTTATTTGGTCTCTCTCAAAAGAGGCAAACCATTGACGAATTGCCCGTCATTATCTACAAGACCGAGGATGAGGTAAATAAGCGTATTCGCCTAGAACATACCCACAGCTCTTTTCGAGAATGGGATCGCATTGCCAAGGCTCTTGAAGTATACAAGATGCGATCAAGCGGTACAGCTATTGACAGCCAAAGCATGAAAGAGCTTGACTCAGCTCCCCAAACCCTGATTAAGCTTGCAAGCTTTTACTATGCAGCTGTTGCGATTGGCGGAGAGGACCTAAAAAAACTCTTGCGAAGGGGCCGAGGAAACACCGGTGGTAAGACCATTATCTTCGAAAGGCTTTTCACATACCGTCTCCGATGCGGCTATGACTTTACTGGAAAGCCTACATACGACATTACTATCACCAATAAGAAGCAGTTCGAAACATACATCAAGGCGATGGTTGAGTACCTAAAGACCTATCCAGACACCACACACAAAACTGTTGATGATAAGCGAGAATCATTCCTGGAGGATTTAAAGTCGTTTGGCTTTACTCCATTAAAAAAGACGACAACAAAAGGTACTGCAACCAGCTCCACCCCCACGAGCGGCACAACACCCACATCTACAGATGAAGCAGAAGGAGCAGAGGGTACGCCTACTGGTAGTGGCGCTAAAAGAAAAAGTATTAAAAAGTCACCAAGATATACTCGTAAGGGAATACCAAAGCCTATCGATCAGATTATCTGGGAGTGCTATAACCTTGATGCTTTATATTTTACTAATTCAAAGACCGCCATGAGCAGGGTCGTCTTTGAGGGTGTTATGAAATATGTAGTCGAAAACACTGAATATGCGCCAGGTAAGCCTCTTTCCAAGTCATCTTATTTTGCTAATGCCTATACAAAGAAAGGTGTACCCCTGCCAACTACGAACTTTGATAAGATGAAGGAGCTCTTTTCTCAGCTTATCCTGGATACTGGAACTCGCAAAGCATTTATTGACTTTAGTCTCGATAGGCCACATCAAATCATTCACAATTATAAAGTAGGTGCCGTTCCGGCCGACTCTACAGTCATCTGTGATAACCTTATGCCACTTATTGAATTCATGCTTCAAGAGGAGCAAGAATTACTCAGTCAGCTCGATAAGAATAAGCTATAATAATAGCATGAGCTTTTTCTCGCCTTTGCGCTACCCAGGGGGTAAAAACAAACTCGCAAGATTTATAGACATGATCTGTGTTGAGAATGGCACGACCGGGCACTACATTGAACCTTACGCGGGTGGAGCATCGGTTGCGTTATACCTCCTCATGACAAATCGGGTACGAGAGATTACCATAAATGATCTTGATCGAGCAATCTATGCGTTCTGGCTATCAGTTGTACACTGCACCGACGAACTCTGTGAATTAATTGAGACCACCCCTATAACTGTAGAGGAATGGTATAGACAAAAAGCAGTGCTCGCATCAAAGAATTCTGAAAAGGATATCGTAAAACTAGGTTTTGCGACCCTTTTTCTTAATAGGACGAACTACTCTGGTGTACTTAACGGCGGTATGATTGGCGGCAAGCATCAAACCGGCGCCTACAAGCTTGATTGTCGTTTTAACAAAAGAGAAATCATCAAGAAAATCCGTGCAATATCAGAACAAAAGCATCGTATTCATGTTACAAATCTAGATGCCATTAATTTGATAAAACGTGTACCAGTAGAGTTCGATTCCATATTTTACTTTGACCCTCCATATTATATAAAAGGACCTTCACTATATATGAATCATTACCTCTACCAGGATCACAAAGCAGTTAGTGATGCTATACGTGCCATACCTACTGCTAAGTGGGTTGTATCCTATGACGATACTGATGAAATCCATGAGTTATATAGTGGTCTCAGACACATAAACTACTCATTTACTCATAGTGCAGGAAGATCGAGGCAAGGCAACGAGGCCATATTCTTCAGTGATAATATTTCAGTTAATACAAGTATTCATCCTGTGTCATTAGCATCTGTATTAAGTTAGTTCTATACCTACACAGCAGTCTCATACACTTTGACTGAGTTGTTTAGAAATAGCCCCACATATAACTCTTTAAGATATGCATATGTGCGGTTCCAAATGGTATCATTAAAGGGTACCATTTATCAACAACGAGTAGGCTTCCCCTCTACTATGCCCCGTTAGCTCAACTGGATAGAGCATTGGTTTCCGGTACCAAAGGTTGCAGGTTCGACTCCTGTGCGGGGTACCAGTTAAAATGACGAGTATGTCTCGTTGTTTTTGTATCAAAATTACAAAAAAAACAGCCCAACAAATTTGATGGGCTGTTTCGATTTTTCTAGCTAGAGAATTTGCTTCTTTTTCTTCTCTGCTTTGAGTTTCTTTTTACGTGCGCGCTTTATATCTGCGCCGTGCCATGATCGGTGTTTTGCCATTATCTTACTCCTTTTTGATTCTATATCAGTATATCATATCGTTACTGAGCGCTAATTTCGCGTGGCGACTCGCCATCAAACACGGCCCTCACCTGTTCGGCGGTAATCGTAATCATGTCACCAGGATTCACCGTACCACTCAGCATTTGCTTTGCGACTGTATTCTCTACCGCTTTTTGAATGACACGCCGCATCGGACGAGCGCCGAGCCTTGGATCGTAGCCCTGGTCAACAAGTATCAGCTTTGCCTCATCCTCGACGATAACCGACACCTTCTGTGGTTCGAGGGTTTTATTAACACCCGCAAGGATTAGATCACACACCTGGATCAACTCATCTTTTGTAAACGGTCTAAATACGACTATTTCATCAAAACGGTTCAAAAACTCAGGACGAAACTGGCCTGAGTTGATCAGTTCGTCAACAAACTGATGCTCAAATTGCTGAACCTCATATCCTCGCTCGATGTATTCGCGAATTCTATCAGCTCCAGCATTACTTGTTGCGATCACAATCGCATCACGAAAGCTAACTTCGCGATTTCTAATATCTCTCAAGATACCCTCATCAAGAAGCTGAAGAAGGGTAGCGAGCACCTCTGGAGCCGCCTTCTCTATCTCGTCGAGCAAGACAACACTAAACGGCTGCTTCATCACCTGAGCAGTCAGGCTTGTCGGATCCTCAGCGCCATCTGCGATCAGTCTCGTGACATCCTCGGCTCGAACATACTCGTTTAAGTCAATCCGGATCATCCTGCCCTCACCTCCGAAATAGACATCAGCCAGGGCCTTGGATAACTCCGTCTTACCAACACCAGTCGGACCCAGGAATAAAAAGGTTCCTATCGGTCGATTCTCGTTTCTAACACCCGCCCTGGCTCTACGTAAAGCATCACTCACCACGCTGACAGCGCGAGTTTGGTTCACCATTCGCTTATGAATCAGCTCTTCCATATTCAGCAGTCTCTCACGATCCTCGGTGTCGCTCGCAACACTAATTTTTACATCTAATGTTTTCTCGATCGCTTGTTGCACTGAATTTATGGTTACGAGTCCAGATTCACTGTAGCCAGCAGACGACTCGAGCAACTTTAGCGCCTTTCCTGGCTGGGCCAGATCGTGGACATATCGCTCGCTCAATCGATATGCCTCTTTGATCGCCTGAAGCATATAAGTAACGTGACGCTGGACTTCAGTTACAATAAGTTGCTCCTGAAGTACTGTTATAGTTTCGTCTCGGTCTGTTTCTGGAATATTGATTCGGTTGATTGAACTAAGTAGAGTAGGATTACGCTGACCAATTTCTAGAAATCGCTGCTCATCCATCGCGAGAATCATACGTAAATTACCAGCCTCAAGAATCGGCTGGAGGACATTAGAGAGGTCGACCGAACCCACGCCCTCCTCAAAAAATAACTGGGCATTATCTAGACAAACAATGATATTTTTTGCTCGATACGCCTCATTTAGCACTTGCGTAATTAGATTCTCCAACTCACCACGACCTGGTGCAGCCGAAATTAACGCTGACGAATCAAGCAAGAATACCTGACGAAACTTGAGATTATCCGGCACTTTGGCTGACGCATCAAGTAGTTTCTCAGCAAAAGCGTGAATAATCGTCGTCTTACCGACGCCAGGTCGCCCAACTAACAAGGCGTTTTGTCGTCCGCCCGACCCAAACGTATCAACCAGCTGATCAATTGCCTGTACATGCGAGGCAACACCGACCGTCAGCAGACCAGATCCAGCGCTTATCTGCTCGCTAATATTTTGACCAAACCGCTGGAGGGTCGGGATCCACCCAAATGACCAGTCGCGACCCACCCCACCAGTTCTGCGCGGTTTTTTATAAGCCTTTATTAGCTGGATAAGGTGCTGTTGCCAAATAATCCCCTTATCTAAGTCACTGTCATCGAGGTGAATTTGGGCAATCACTGACTCGTACTGAGGAAAAGACCGAACAATTGCGACAGCTAGAACCGCTCCAGTTATCTCTGACATATTATTAGCAACACGTATATCTTCAGCCGTTCGCCATAACGCTGGTGTCGCACTTGCATCCGTACTCGCCATCGTCGACAGTAGTGATGGACTGATGCCAAGTCTTGCGCCCATAAATTGTCCACTCGACACTCTACCAACTGCTGATGCGACATCAGCGGGCGTTGGCCTAGCAGGAAGATGTCCGAGAACAGATCCTTCAATTCGATCAGTTACTGCTACAGTCATTTTCGGAGGCAGATCTCGCACATAATGAGCAACATATTGACCAATCATAAACGGAATAACTGCTACACCCATAACCGCCCATCCCATTGACCATCCAGCAACGAACACAATAACAGTACCGAGCAAGATCAGTAACCATGTCGACCACTTCATCATCGAGACGGCAACATCGCTGATATGTACGCCAAACCGCGCGGCAATTGATCGTCGACTGTAGTACTCAAATTTTAAATCTTCCACGGCACCCACCCTGTCAGTGCAACAGCCAGCCCAACTATCGGAAGCCACGGTACAATTGGCCACAGAACAATACGTACTAGACCAATCACCGATGCCACGACCAACGTCAGCGTACCAACGATAATTACAATTAGCCGAATAAATGCACCTATTAACCGAGAAATTAGCCTATCAAGCCATGCTCGAAACTGAACTTCAAGCGAACCCCTAACGCGACCTGCTGAAATCTGTCGAAATGGCGAAAACAGTGTTTTGATTAACAGCTCAAACGAAAAATAATCATATAGCCCCGCGAGATTATCGACGACATTCAAAAGGCACCGTTTCCAGCCAGCACTATACCACCAAGAAAGCATGCCCACGATAAACATAACTTATATTGTACCTCAGATAGATGATTAAAAAAAGTTTCCCGATCCCGACGTTCAGACGTATAATATACCGTAATGCGACAAACATTTACTACAATCACCGGCAAGACTGTGCGCGCCATCGCCCAGGCACGTGGCGGAGGGTCAGCCCTGCCTGGACTCTTTGTCGAAAAAATTGACAAGAATTTTATTTCACGGACTCTTGCGTCTTTGCCGTATGGCGTTGTTGTTATTAGTGGCACAAATGGCAAGACCACGACAACCAAAATGGTTGTTGAGCTCCTCGAAAGCCAAGGACTACGCGTTTTTACAAACCGTACGGGAAGTAATTTCACGCGAGGTGTTGCAGCGGCGCTACTGGGAGCCATCAACTATCGAGGCAGGCTCAGCGCTGATATTGCCGTACTTGAACTTGACGAAGCACATGCTGTCCATTTTGTCCGCGCCGTTAAACCTCGATACAGCCTACTCCTCAATGTTATGCGCGATCAACTTGATCGTTTTGGTGAGATTGACAACACCGCCAATATGCTCCTAACGATCGCAAAAAATACTACTGAATGTGTCGTGCTTAATCGCGACGATCCGCGCCTGAGTCACCCCAATTTCATAAAAAATATCAAGGTATCGCAACGCAGTTTTGGCATCAATCCAAAGTACTTAAAAACCTTTCCGTCGGACGATTCATTGCATAGCAGCACCCACGTTGGGACTAATTTTTACAAAGATGACACGAGCCTGGAAGAGTTTGATAACCAAAACGCCACAATAGCCTTTGCCGACAAAAAATACTCTATAGATATAAACCTGCGCGGTATATACAACCTACAAAATGCTACTGGTGCTATCGCGCTAGTACGAGCAATTTTGGGAGAGCAACTTAACATAGACGCCATGCTCAAAAGCTTATCAAATATCAAGCCGGCCTTTGGGCGTGGTGAACAACTGATTGTAGGTGGCCAGCCGTTAGAGTTAGTTCTAGTCAAAAATCCAGCCGGCTTCCGCCTAGCCCTCGCCTCGTTTAATCCAACAGGACACGCCACCATGATAGCCATAAACGACGCCTATGCCGATGGTCGCGATATGAGCTGGCTCTGGGATGTCGATTTTGAAAGTTTACAAAAATCAGGGGTTTTTGCTGTATCTGGTGTCCGCGCCTATGACATGGCAATTAGGCTAGAGTATGACGAAGTCTCCATCGATCTTGTTGATACAGATATAGCAACCGCCTTAAAGCGGCTTATAGACCAACATCCCAACATCCCAAAACGAATCTACTGCACCTACACTGCGATGCTCACCCTCCGAAAATTACTTTCTCGCTACACTGAAGTGGAGGAGGTCCGATGAAAAAACCATCAAAATCTATCACTATTTTACAACTCTATCCACGTGACATGAATATTTACGGCGACTGGGGCAACGTACTGACACTCAAAAAACGCCTAGAGTGGCGAGGTTTTGATGTCAATTTAACCGAGCATAATGTGGGCGACGCTTTCCCAAATAACGTGGATATAGTAATTGGCGGTGGCGGACAGGATTCTGGGCAGCTTCGCATCCGTGACGACCTACAACGAATCTCCCCTAAGCTCAAAAAACTTGCCGATAACGGTACGCCAATGTTAGTTATCTGCGGATTATATCAGTTATTCGGACGCTCTTTTACTACCAAAGACGGCGATGTCATGCCTGGTACCGGGATTTTTGACCTAGAAACAGTTGGCGACGATAAACGGATCGTTGGCAACATCATCCTCAATAGCTCAGAGTTTGGCGAAATTATTGGCTACGAAAATCATTCTGGACTGACAACTCTTGATCCTGGTTTGGTATCGCTCGGAGAAGTTGTCAAAGGTGTAGGTAATAACAACATCGACAGCAACGAAGGCGCTCGTTATCATAACGTGATCGGCACGTACTTACATGGTCCGCTCTTGCCAAAAAATCCGCGCATTGCCGACTGGATACTCGCGCAAGCAATAAATCGTAAATACGGTGAAGCCTCTCTCGAACCATTAAAAGACCAGTACGTGGACCAAGCTCGCGGTATCGCATCAAAACGCCCACGTTAGCCAGTTTAAATACTATTCCAAGACCTAAACCTGGTATGCTAATAAAAGTGACCAGTTCGATCCCTGCCGAAAATAAACCAAAAATAGACCGCATCATCAGCCTAGACCTAATGAGAGGCTGGTTTTTGGTGATAATCATACTTGATCATTTATGTTATTTTCCAAACGGTCTAGTATTTATCAGCGGCGACAGCCGACTATACGTCACTGCTGCGGAAGGATTTTTTATAATTTCTGGACTTGTGCTTGGTATTGTACGTGGCGCAAAACTCATAGACCGCCCATTTAAGTATGCGTCCAGATTGATCTGGAAGCGCAGTTTTATGCTTTATGTAACTAGTGTTATCATCACCATGCTATCAATCATGATCGGCTGGCAGTTCATCGGTAACGACGGTGTCAAATCACCGTTACCTCTACCTGAGGGCAATGTATTCAACCTATTTTGGGACATAATCACCCTGCGCGAGTTCTATGGCTGGGCTGACTACCTGAGGTTATATGCAATATTCCTAGCCCTATCACCAAGCGTGCTCTGGCTACTACGTCATGGAAAATGGTACATCGCCCTAGCTACTAGTGCTACTGTTTGGATGCTAACGCCAACGCCTGTTACTGAACTAACTCAGCCATTTACCTGGCAGTTTATCTTCTTTATCGCATTTATATTCGGCTTTCATTTACCGCAAATAAAATTGTGGTGGAACAATTTATCACCAAAGACCCAGCGCTACGCAAAATCAACAATTTTTGGCCTATTTCTAATCACCCTCACCGCCAATGTTTACGCCGAGTTCTTCGCGCCAGCCCTAAATGACGAGCTTTCTACTATCGTCAACAACCTTCGCCCCGAACTATCAGTATTCTTTGACAAACTAGCCCTAACCCCAGCCCGTCTCGCGATGTCGCTAATTTGGTTCAGTGGCTTTTTCATGACATTTCGCCGCTTTGAGAAAAAAATCAAGCAATACTTCGGCTGGCTACTTATACCATTTGGCACTAACTCACTTTATGTTTACTCAATCCATGCCTTCGTCATCATGGGTATGCACCTAATAATCAACCCTCAGTATGGCACACCCGCTAACTATTTCAATTCATTTGAAAGTTTGGTAGAGATTCCTCAAAACCTCGCACTATCGATTTTGGTAATTGCAATTATTTATTTGGCGGTACGAACCAAATTTTTGATGAAAATTATTCCGCGCTAAACTTAGTGATTTTTAGCGGTGATAAATCGATCGTTTCAGCCTCGCGATAGCGACCTGACAGACTAGCTTTCATGTCGCTATAGTAGACGTTATAAATATTTTTTGCGTGGGTAAATGCTTTTTTCGTGTCGGCAATTTTTCTGCTACTGCCATCTAGCGGAGCATAGCCGCCGCCAAGATGTTCATCACTGCTAACAAAGTATATTTGGCAATTCGGTAGATAGTAGTCTAATTCAATAGCCACATATGGATCTGCTGCTAACACCACATCATTTTCGCTACATCTAATCATAGAAGCAACGGAGTTAACGTTTGGCTTTTGCATACGCTGAAAGTTATAATTGCCAACCTGACTGAGGTTAGTTGCCCCGACCGCCAGAACTACCAGCAGAACTAACGGTGAGGCTATTCGCCAAACTTCACGATTCTCACGTTCGGTCGACAACGCGAGACTAGCTCCCGCAAGCATAGCTAAGCCAATCGCAACGTGCGCCAAGTAACGCTCAACATACATTGATTTCACCAAAGATATCAGCATCAACACTGCTATCGGTACAACAATGTAGCAGACTAACAATAACAAAATACCACGATTTATTTTCTTTATATGGAGAGATTTGTTAATCGCACGCGTAGCCAAGAAAATTACCCCAACAACCAGCACTGAAGCAATTACGCCCAATTGCCAAAGTGGCTGATAGATCGTATTAAACGAAATAACACCAACTAGCTGCTCGAGATTCATTGGCTGCCCAATTGGTGCAAGCGCGCCATTGCCAACTTGTTTCAAAAAAGACGACAGCCACGGGAGAAACAGCAACAGACTAAACGCATAGGCCCCTATCCAGTGGCACTCTTTCCATGAAGACTTACGCAACCGACCAGCATCCATCGCGACTAGCCA
>ERZ773070.658-NODE-658-length-24387-cov-3.110020_pt1 | contig 24387 bp, 36 predicted proteins | sample MGYA00580618_ERZ773070 | MGnify/ENA primary metagenome ERZ773070 (study PRJEB29015, sample SAMEA2738023) | human oral metagenome | biome: human oral; feature: human-associated habitat; material: dental | place: China | collected 2019 ... | reverse complement strand
TTTAAAGATACGGGGGGGGGGTTAGAATTGGACGGCGGAATTTTGAGGCGAAATTCTATGTAAAGCGGATTTGTGAGTGAGGTTATGAGACAGAAGCTCCGGGATAAAATTATTAAAACGTAATTTCAAAAAATTTAGCTAATTCAAATTTCGAAGCAATATTGTCGCGGGCAAAAATTTTAATAAGATGCGCGGCAAATGGCGCGTTTTACAATGCTTGCATACCTCATAAAGCCGGCTATGAGGCTAGAGCAGATGAAGCGACTGCGACGCGATATTTTTTAAAATTTTGCGGCTAGACCGCAAACCGTCGCGATAGATTTTAAAATTTCTAGTGCGATAGGTTTCCTTCGGATAAAATTTATGCATGAAGCGGCTGAGGTAAAATTCCAAGACACAAATTATCAAAGACCGATCGCGGGTGAAATTTTGCACCAACAAAAGTGTAAAATTTTAACTAGTCCAAGTCGCCTTTTGTGCGAAAATCTACGCGATGCTTAGGACTTCGACTTTACCGTCGAAAACCGCCATGCAGTGCTCGTAGTGGCTGGTTCGAAGTCCATCCTTGCTTCTCGTGCTCCACTTATCCTCGGCGATGACCGGCGTGCCGTCCTTTTGGCAGATCATCGGCTCGATGCAAAAGACCATGCCGTTTTTGATTTTGGGGCCTGATTTTGGATTGTTGCCCTCCAGATAGTTTGGGATCTCAGGCTCTTCGTGCGGGTGCTTGCCGATGCCGTGTCCGCAGAAGCCGTATAGCGGCACGAAGCCGCGCGCGCGGATAAATTTCTCGATCTCGAAGCTTAACTCTTTAAAGTGCATCCCCACTCTGATCGTTTTGATGGCAAACTCCAGCGTATCCTTGCTGCATGCGATGAGCTCCTCGTCGGCTTTTGAAATTTTACCGACGGGCAGGGTGCGTGCGCTGTCGCCGAAATATCCGTTTAGCTTCGAGCCCAGATCGACGCCCAAGATATCGCCCTCTTGTAAGATTGTCCCGTCGGGGATACCGTGGATGATGACCTCGTTTAGCGAGAGGCAAGCGGCGTTTGGAAAGCCGTATAACCCTTTAAAAGCGGGATACGCGCCCTTGGAGGTGATGAAATCGTCAATCTTTTTATCGACTTCGAGCAGGCTAAGACCTGGCTTTATGAATGAAGCTGCGTAATCAAGGGCCTGCGCGACGATTCTGTTCGCCGCACGAAGCCCCTCTAAATCTTTTTTTGTTTTAAGCAAAATTGCCATTTTTATAGCCCGACCGCGCTTAGGGTCTGATATTTGTTCATATAGATCTGCGCTTCGATGCGCCTCATCGTATCGAGTGCGACGGAGACGACGATCAGCACGCTGGTGCCGCCGAAATAAAACGGCACTCCCATAAATTTAACGAGCAGCCACGGAATGACGGTTACAAGGCCGAGATAGATCGAGCCCCAAAACGTAAGGCGGCTAGCAACTTCGTTTAAAAAGCTCGCCGTTCCCTCGCCCGGACGAATACCCGGGATAAATCCGCCCTGCTTCTTTAAATTTTCACTAATGTCCTTGGAATTAAAAGCAATTGACGCATAAAAATAAGCGAAAAATATAACCAACACAAAGGTCAAAAAGTTAAAGAAGTAATTGCTAGGGCTTAGGAAATCGTGGATCTTTTGGATGATTGGATTGGTGCTTGCCTGTAAAATTGTAGTCGGAAACATCAAAATCGCGCTTGCAAAAATAGGCGGAATGACGCCGCTTAAATTTAGCTTGATCGGCACATAGTTCATAATGCGCTTGTTTTGATTCGCCATCAATACCTTGCGCGAAAACGATACCGGAATTCTACGTTCGCCTAGCTCCACATATAAAATTGCCCCGATAGTAGCCAGGATAATTAGCACGATCGCGATTAGCTTTAAAACGTTCATTTCGCCGGTATTTACTAAATTTACAGTACTTCCGATCGCTCTAGGGATGGCGCTTACGATACCTGCAAAGATAATAAGGCTGGTGCCGTTACCGACGCCGCGCTGCGTGATCTGCTCTCCGATCCACATCAAAAGCATGGTGCCTGCCAGCATCGAAATGCACGAGATAAAAACAAACTCGTTGGTATTTTCAGCCATTATCGCAGGCGCTCCGGTCTGTCCGTGAATGCCCTGCAAGCCGATGCTAACGCCGATGGATTGAACCATAGCGATTGCGATTGTAGCATATCGGATGATCTGCATATATTTCTGCATACCGTCGCGCTCTTTTTTGAGTTTGCCTAAATTTGGAAAGGTTGCGGCAAGCAGCTCCATAATGATCGAAGCGGTAATATAAGGCATAATGCCTAGCGAGATAACGCTGAATCGCTCCGCCGCGTTACCGCTAAACATATTAAACATTCCAAAAGCGTTGTTGCTATTGTTTTGAAAAAATTGCTTTATAACCTCAACGTCCACTCCCGGAACCGGCACGTAAGCTAGCAACCTATAGGCAAAAAGAAAGCCCAAAGTAATGAGAATTTTGTTGCGTAGCGATTTATTCATTATTTTTGTCCGCTAAATTTTACGTTCTCGTCTTTGATCTTGCTAGCGAGTGCTTTTGCACCTACGCCGATCAGCTTGATCTTTTTAACGGAATTTGAAATTTTATGAACGGATTTGATGCTTTCGATCGTGATCTCACTAAGATCTTTGATAGCTTCGATTTTATCGACATTGATCACGTAAGGCTTTTCAAATTTAGAAGTAAAACCTACCTTTGGAAGCCTTCGCTGAATCGGCTGCTGACCGCCCTCAAAGCCTCTTTTTTCATGAGAGCCGGTACGCGCAGTCTGACCCTTGCCGCCGCGACCCGCAGTTTTACCTAGGCCACTTCCTTGACCGCGACCCAAGCGCTTAGTAGCGTGAGTCGAGCCTGGGGCCTTTTTAAGATTTTCTAATCCCATCTTTTATCCTTGTTAGTGTTTTAACATGCTAAGAGCTTTCATCGTAGCTCTTACGACATTTGAGGAGTTGTTCGAACCTAGCGATTTGGTTAGGATATCTTTAACACCCGCAAGCTCTAAAACTGGGCGGACTGAACCGCCTGCGATAACGCCGGTACCTTCGCTCGCCGGCTTAAGTAAAATTTTGCTCGCATTGTATTTAACTTCAATATCGTGAGTGATGGTAGAACCATTTAAATTTACCTTGATAATATTTTTAAACGCATCGTCTACCGCTTTTTTAATCGCATCGGGAACCTCTTTGGACTTACCAAAGCCAAAGCCTACCAAGCCGTTTCTATTGCCTACTACGATAAGAGCCGTAAACCTAAACCTTCTACCGCCTTTAACGACCTTCGTAACCCTACCGATATTGACGATTACCTCTTCGAATTCTTCTCTATTATACTTTTCCACAATCATTCCTTTGGGTTATAGTTTGATGCCGTTTTGGCGTAGCGACTCGGCAAAGCTTGCGATTACGCCATGATACAAATAGCCATTGCGATCGAAAATCGCTTCAGAAATGCCTTTATCTTTTAGCTTGGAGGCTAAATCTTTAGCTAAGCTAGCCGCGCCCTCTTTGTTTGCCTTTAAATTTAAAACCTTACCGCTGCTGGCGCACAAAGTCGCGCTCGCTGCGTCGTCGATAGCCTGAGCGTAAACTGTCCTATTAGATTTGAAAATAGAAATTCTAGGGCAAGATGCGACGCCTGAAATTTTAGCGCGAATTCTTCTTTTTCTCTTGATTCGTAAAGAGATCTTTCTTTTTAATACGTTCTGTGTCATTTCTCAACCCTTATTTCTTAGCTGTTTTTCCGGCTTTGCGGATGATATGCTCTTCAAGATACTTGATGCCTTTACCCTTGTACGGCTCAGGCGGTCTGAATCCTCTGATCTCGGCTGCTACTTGACCTACTTGCTGCTTGTCGTCGCCTTTGATGGTTACGACGTTTTTATCTACGGAAATTTCAATCCCCTTTGGAGATTCAAAATTTATCGGATGCGAAAAACCTAAATTTAGCTCAAGCACCTTGCCCTTCATCGCGGCTCTGTAGCCGACGCCGTTGATTTCGAGCTGTTTTGAAAAGCCCTCGGTAAGACCAAGGACGATATTGTTAGCTAAAGCGCGATATGTTCCCCAATATGCTCTGCTCTGTCTATCCTCGCCCTTAGGTGAGAATTCTATCTTCCCGTCTTCGATTTTTACATCGACATGACCTTTTAAATCAAGCTCTTTTTCGTTATTTGATTTTTTAAATTTTAACGACGAGCCGTCGATTTTGACCTCTAAGCCGTTTGGAATAGAGATCGGTTTTTTACCAATTCTTGACATAATTTTCCTTTTTATTTGTCTAGGGTATGTCTACTTTTACGAATGGATACCACAATGCCATAAAAAGTAGAAACTTCTTACCAGATCGTGCAAAGCACTTCGCCGCCAACGCCCGCTTTGTGTGCGTCTATACCGCTCATAACGCCTTTGCTTGTGCTAACGACGACGGTTCCGTAGCCGTTTTTGAAGCGCTTGATCTCGTCTTTGCCTTGATATACGCGGCGACCCGGAGTCGAAATTCTTTTAACTTCGTTTATCACGCTCCTGCCCTTTTCGTCGTATTTAAGCACTACGTTGATGATCTTTTTATTGTTTTCCTCTACTACGTTGTAGCTCTCGATATAGCCCTTCTCGGCTAAAATTTTAAGCATAGCCTCAACGACGTTTGAGTGAAAAAGCTTAGTCGTATCTAGCCTTCGCATCGCAGCATTTCTGATGCGAGTTAATCCATCTGAAATAAGATCGTTAATCATCTCTTCTCCTTACCAGCTTGCTTTTTTTAGACCCGGGATCAAGCCCTCGTTTGCCATCTTGCGAAGGCAAACGCGACAAATTCCAAAATCCTTATAAACGGAGTGCGGACGACCGCAAATTTGACATCTGGTATATGCGCGAGTGCTAAATTTAGCGGGGCGTTTCGCCTTGGCTACCATTGATTTTTTTGCCATATCATTTTCCTTTTGCAAAAGGCATGCCGAATAACTCTAGCAATTTAAATGCCTCTTTATCGTTATTTGTAGTCGTTACGACGGTTATATTCATACCGTGAGTTCTTAAAATTTGATCGTATTCGACCTCAGGGAACATCAGCTGCTCTTGCAAGCCGAAGTTGTAATTGCCGCGTCCGTCAAAACCTGCTCTAGGTAGTCCTCGGAAATCCTTAACTCTAGGAAGCGCGATAGAGATCAGTTTGTCTAGGAAGGCAAACATCTGCTCTTTTCGTAACGTAACCATTATACCTACCGGGAAACCTTCGCGCACTTTAAAGCCGGCGACCGATTTTTTTGCATTGACGATAAGCGCTTTTTGACCTGCGATCAGCGAGATAGTATCGGCCATATTTTGAAGCACTTTTTGATCTTTACTCGACTCGCCCGTTCCTACGCTGATAACGATCTTTTCAAGCGCCGGGATAAGCATAGGATTTTTTATATCAAATTCTTTCTGCAAAGCAGCTCTGATGGAATTAGCGTATTTATCTTTTAGTCTGCTCATAATCAACCCTCTACCAACGCAACGTTTGAAATATCCATAGGCATCTCTTTGCTCGTAAAGCCGCCTTGCGGATTTTGCTCGGTTGGTTTGATAGCCTTTTTAGCCATTTTACAACCCTCAACGATAACTTGAGCTTTTTTAGGAAACACTGCCTTAACGGTGCCTGTTTTACCCTTATCGTCACCTGCGATGATCTTTACTTGATCGCCCTTTTTAATCTTAAATTTTACTGCCATTATAAAACCTCCGGAGCCAGCGAAACGATCTTCATAAAACCGCCGTATCTGACCTCTCTACCGATAGGACCGAAAATACGAGTGCCGATCGGCTCTTTTTTTGAATCCAAAATAACGGCTGCGTTCTCGTCGAATCTAATTAGCGAGCCGTTGCCTCTGTGCAACTCTTTAGTCGTACGAACGACTACGGCTTTTACTACTTGACCGCGCTTAATCTTGCCGTTAGGGAGCGCTTTTTTTACAGAGCAAACGATAATATCGCCGATTGTGGCGTATCTTCTTTTGCTGCCGCCCAAAACTTTAATACACATAAGTTCTTTTGCGCCGCTATTATCAGCTACCGCAAGTCTGGTAAAACTCTGTATCATTATTCAACTCCTGTTTTCAAAACCGCTTTTAAGCGAAACGATTTTCTAGCGCTTAGCGGTCTGCACTCGATCGCAGATATGGTGTCGCCAATCTTCACGACGTTGTTTTCATCGTGGATCAGATATTTTTTAAATCTTTTTACGATCTTTCTATATCTAGGGTGCATAACCCTTCTTTCTACCAAAACGGTAGCTGTTTTATCGCCCGCCTTCTTTACGACTACGCCTTGAATTTCTCTTTTAAATGCCATAACCTATCCTTATTTCGCTTTAATAGCGGTGTTGATTCTAGCGATATCTTTTTTGATAGCGCGAATCTCGTTAGGATTGCTTAGCTGCATAGTTTTTAGCTTTTGTCTAGCCGTAAATAAAAGCAACTTACTTTGTTTCAACATAGAATTTAGCTCAGCCAAATCTTTATCTTTCAAATCAGTATATTTCATTTTCGCTTTCCCTACTTACGATTTTCGTTTTAAAAGGTAGTTTATGAATCGAAAGCATAAGCGCCTCTTTAGCAACCTCTTCGCTAACGCCGGTCATCTCGAAAATGATCCTGCCCGGTTTTATATTCATTACCCACTCTTCTACGCCGCTCTTACCCTTACCCATACGAGTTTGTAGAGGTTTTTTGGTAAGCGGTTTGTCTGGGAATACCTTAATCCAAATTTTAGCTTGACGATTCACGAAGCGCGTCATAGCGACACGAGCCGCTTCGATCTGGCGAGAATTTACCCTACCCGCCTCTACCGCTTTGATACCGAAATCGCCGAACGTCAAGGAATTTCCTCTCGTCGCATAGCCGCGATTGCGACCTTTCATCATCTTGCGGTATTTTGTTCTTTTTGGCATCAACATAACTATTTACCTCTTCTTGGTCTGCGTGTTTTTTTAGGCGCATCGTCGGTCTTTTCAGCCTGGATGCCTTTTTGTAAAATTTCACCCTTAAAGATCCAAACCTTAATGCCGATATTACCGTAGGTCGTATGCGCTTCGGCAAAGCCGTAATCGATCCTAGCCCTTAGAGTATGAAGCGGAACGCGTCCCTCCAAATACCATTCGGTTCTAGCCATCTCCGCACCGCCCAAGCGACCTGCGACGCAAATTTTAATTCCTTTTGCACCTGCTTTTTGAGCGCCTTGGATGACCTTCTTCATAGCGCGGCGGAATGCAACGCGGCGCTCTAGCTGCATAGCTACGTTTTCCGCAGCCAAAAGTGCGTTTGAGCCTACTTTGCGCTCCTCTTTGATATTGATGGCTATGTCTTTATTGACTAGCTTAACGACTTCGCTTCTTAAATTTTCGACCTCGCCGCCTTTTTTGCCGATGATGATGCCCGGTCTTGCGGCTACGATCGTTACGCGAATTTTCTTAGCCGTTCTTTCGATAAGAATTTGGCTAATTCCCGCATAATAAAGCTTAGCTTTTAAAAATTTGCGTATCTTGTAATCCTCGCCGATACTCTCGGAAAGCGTCGCTTTAGAAGGAAACCATCTAGACTCCCAATTTCGATTAATTCCTAATCTTAAACCGATCGGATTTACTTTCTGTCCCATTTACGCTTCCTTCTTACTTGGTTTTGCTACTTCGACGATAATGTGCGAAGTAGGCTTGCGGATACGGCTAGCCGTACCTCTGGCGCGCGGACGAAATCTCTTAAGTACTGGACCCGCATCCACTCGGCAGCTGGTAACTACGACCTCTTCGGGCTCAAAGCCGCCGTTTGCGACCGCGCTTGAAATCGCCGTCGCGATATATTTCGCACCGCGATTAGGCGTAAATTCCAAAGTAGCAAGGGCAAATTCCGCATTCATGCCTTGAATTTGTTTTGCGATAAGTCTTGCTTTTGTCGGCGAAAGGCGAACAAATTTAATAGTTGATTTACTCATATTCTATCCTTACTTGCCGATCTTTTTCTGCACGGAGCCTTTGTGGCCCTTGAAAGTGCGTGTAGGAGCGAACTCGCCTAATTTATAACCGATATGATGCTCGGTGACGTAAACCGGGATAAAATTCTTTCCGTTATGAACGTTAAACGTAAGTCCGATCATCTCAGGCACGATCGTGCTTCGTCTCGACCAAGTCTTGATCGGTTTGTTATCGCCGGCTTTCTTTGCCGCAACGACTTTTTTCATTACGTGATCATCTACGAAAGGACCTTTTTTTAGCGATCTAGCCATTTTTATTTTCCTTTCCTTCTTGAAATTATAAGCTTATCGCTCGCTTTTTTATGGCGAGTTTTATAGCCCTTCGTCGGTTTGCCCCACGGAGTTACCGGATGGCGGCCGGAGTTTTTCTTACCCTCGCCACCGCCGTGTGGGTGATCGACCGGGTTCATCGCAGAACCTCTGGTTTGAGGACGGATACCTCTGTGGCGGTTACGTCCGGCTTTACCGATGACGACGTTTGCCCACTCTTCGTTACCCACTACGCCGATACTAGCCATACACTCTGCAAGCACTCTTCTCATCTCACCGCTAGGCAGACGTAAAATGACATATTTTTCCTCTTTGCCCATAAGCTGAGCATAACCTCCGGCGCTACGTGCCATTTGAGCACCTTTGCCGGGTTTTAACTCGATATTATGCAGGATAGTTCCCACAGGGATGTTTTTCATCTTCATAGCATTGCCGGGTTTAATATCTAATCCGCCCTCGGCAGCGGCTACCACGTCGCCCACGTTAAGATCGTTAGGCTTGATGATATAGCGCTTCTCACCGTCTGCGTATGAGATCAATGCGATACGGCAGTTGCGATTCGGATCGTATTCGATTGCCTCAACCTTGCCGGCAACGCCGAATTTATTTCGCTTAAAATCGACAATTCTATAAAGTTTAGCGGCTCCAGCTTGTTTATGGCGGCTAGTAATGCGACCGTTATTGTTCCTTCCGGCAGCGGCAGGAATTTTAACGAGCAAGCCTCTAACGCTAGCTTTTGCAGTGATATCCTCGCTGCTAAGCCCTGTCATAAATCTTCTACTTGGAGTATACGGTTTATAAGTTTTAATCGCCATTTTACGCCTCCACGCTTTCTAGGCTTACGCCTTCAGGTAGTTTGACGTAGAATTTTTTCACATCGTTTCTAGCGCCAGTTCTGCCTTTAAATCTTTTTACTTTGCCATCTTGTCTTAAAGAATTTATCTTTAGCGGAGTGATCCCGAAATAGTTCTTCAAAACGCTCTTTAGTCCGTTTTTCGTAACCGACGGGCTAGTTTGGATAACGACCACGCCGTTTTCTTGAAGACCGAGAGACTTTTCCGTATAAAGGATCGTTTTGATATCTGTTATATCTGCCATTTTAGTCCTCTTTCACTATTGATTCAAATGCCGCTTTTTCGAATACGACTGAGCCGTAAACTGCGATTAGGTAAGCATTGACCTCGCTTGCATCGATGACATAGCAATTTTTTAGATTTCTATATGCCAAAAGAGTTTGTGCGTCTAGCTCGTTTTTAACGATCAACGCATCTCTAACGCCTAGTTTCTTAATAAAATTTGCCGCATCTTTGGTTTTACCGCTTTTTAGCTCCAAATCGTCGAAGATAAAAATTTTACCCTCGTTTGCTTTCTCATTGATAGCAAATTCCAGCGCAAGGCGTTTTTGCTTTTTATTGACCTTCTGCTCGTAATTTCGCTCGTTAGTCGGACCGAATGCGACCGCGCCGCCTACCCAGACGTTAGTTCTAGTTGAGCCCGCGCGTGCGCCGCCGCGACCCTTTTGTCGCCATGGTTTTTTGCCGCCGCCGCTAACCTCGGCGCGAGTTTTAGCGTTAGCCGTATTTGCACGAAGCGAAGCAAGGTAAGATTTGACGTACAAATATAGATTGTGCGAATTAACCCCCGAAAATTTCGCAGGAATTTCAATTTCGCTTGCTTTTTCCAGTTTTTCGTTAAGCACGCTTACTTTACTCATTTTACTATCCTTATTCTGCCCATTGCGCCGTTAAATCCAGGAACCGAGCCCTTAAGCACTAAAATTTTATTCTCGGCATCAAAGCTTACGACTTCGTTTTTAGCAGTGATCGTTTCGTTTCCAGTGTGTCCCGCCATCCTCATACCAGGCTGAACGCGACCGGGCCACTCGCAGTTGCCAATAGAACCAGGCCTTCGGTGGAAGCGGCTACCGTGCGCTGCAGGACCGCCCGCAAAGCCATGGCGCTTAATAACGCCCTGATAGCCCTTGCCCTTGGATCTGAAGCTTACTTTTACGATCTTCGCTCCGCTCAAAACATCTAAATTTTGATCGCCAAGCTCGGCATTTTCTAAGCTTAGAGTCGCAAATTTATTAAATTCCTTGCTTAGGCTATATTTCTTTTGAATGCCGGCGATAGCTTTATTATACGCTTTTCCCTCTGCGTAGGCTACGATAGCTTTTTTCTCATCGCAAACTTCGCAAATTTTGGTATTGATAAGTCGCAGAAGCGTCACGGGCGTGCTGCTCGTGTCGATCGTCCTACTCATACCTATTTTTTCTACGATATATTCCATTGTTTTACCCCTTATTTGCCCATCGCGTGAACTTCGACGTTGACTTCCGGAGCCAAATCAAGCTTAGTTAGCGAATCAACCGTATCTGGCGTAGCCGCTACGATGTCTAGCATACGAGCGTGAATTTTCATCTCAAACTGCTCTCTGGAGTCTTTATTTACGTGCGGAGATCTTAAAACGGTGTAGCGTTTAATCTTCGTAGGCATCGGCACGGGACCTCTGACGTCCGCACCTGTTCTTTTTACGGCTTCAACGATAGCCGAAACTGTGCGATCTAAAACTCGATGGTCATAAGCCTTGAGTTTTAACCTAATTTTTTGCATCACTTTTCCTTAATAAAGAACTTGTCGCAACGCGCGACCTTTTGTTTCAAACAAAAGACGCACATTATATAAAAGCGCTCCGGCTTTGTCAAGAAAATAGCCAAATTTTATGGAAATATTTCCTTTTAATAAGGAAAAATATATAGAATTTCGAAAATTTTTAGGGTGCTGGAAATTTTCAATACAAAAATTTTTAGATAAATTTAAAATAGATATAAAAATTTCATAGGAGTTTTCAGATTTATTTCCTTTTAATAAGGAAAATTTTAAAATACTCGCCATGAATGATCTAAAATTTTTTTACGAAAACCCGCCGGAATTTATGGGCTTTATTCCGCGCAAAAGAGGTATCGGCTCTGCCAAAACCATAATCTACGGAGTGCTAAATTCCGGCAAAAGCGCCGTGCTGAAAAATGAAATTTCAGAGCTTAAAAAAGATGAAATTTTGTATCTAAATTTAACCGATCTACGCCTTGAGGGGGCAGTAGCGAATGATGGAATTTTTGTGGCTAGAAATAGTGCGGACAATACAAAGGCTAGCGCAGCAAATGAATATGAAATAAGTAGAGAAGCTACGTTAGACGCGGAAATTTCGGATACGGGCGAATTTTACCGCGCCGCCGTAAAAAATACAGATACAAAAAACGCAAGCGCAAATGGCTCAAACAATGCAAAAAAAGTGGAATCCTATGGAGTAGAAAACAGGAGTAAGAATTTCTTCCGCAAGATCAAAGAATTTTTAGCCGCCAACGAGCAAATTTCATCTCTTTTTTTAGATAATTTCAGTAGCGCCGATTTTGAAATTTCATCGCTTCAAAGCTTTGCTGGAGGGCTAAATTTAAAGCGCTTTATAATTTCTACTCGCGATAAAGAGTTAGTTTTGCCAGGCTTTGAGCGGATTGAGCTTTTGCCGCTTTCATTTGAGGAATTTATCGCCTTCGACAAGCGCCACAACGAGATAAACTCGATGATTTCGGCATTTTTAGCCCAAGGTGGCGGCGCAAAAAATCCCTTCATAGCGCCTGCCGAAATTTTAGAATTCGAGCAGAGGCTGCTTGCGGCAAACTTTAGCCGCACGGAGATTTTAATCCTCAAAGAGTGCCTAAGCTTCGTCCACGCCGCATTTAGCGCAAATAAAATTTACACCGCGCTAAAGCCGCGCATCAAGATCTCCAAAGACGCCGTCTACGGCACCATCGCCAAGCTTGAGCGGGAAAATTTCATCAGATTTTTAAGCAAAGCTGGCGAGCCCGCGCGCGCAAAAAAATTATATTTTTCGCATTTTAATATGCGCGAAATTTTAACGAGCAAAAAGGACTTCTCGAAAAAATTTGCCAACGTCCTTTTTTGCGAGCTTTTGGGGCTAAATACACCAATTTTTTACACAAAAGAGTTGGATTTTTACCTGCCTGCTCTAAAGATGGGGGTTCTCGTCATCCCATTCAGCGACGCGGACATTATCTTTTTAAAATTCCGCAAAATTTTAAGCGTGCTCAAGAGGCTCGGCATCACGAGCTTAAAAGTCGTTTCTATGGCAAACTCCGGTAGGCTCGAGATTGAGGGTATTCGCTGCGATGTCGTGCCGTTTCATGAGTTCGTGCTTAGCTTCTAATTATTGACATTTCATATCATAAAAATATAAATTTTATGATATAATTTTGGCAAACCCATATCAATTATGCAAGGGAAAGCCGATGATCAAATTAAAAGACAAACTCATTTATGAAACGCTAAAACTGGTCGAATCACGAGGCGAAGAGGGGCTTTTGTGTCGCAATAAGCAAAGCGATGCGGAGTTTATGAGACCCGTAAACGAATTCGCAGCTGCGAGTGGGCGCAACTACACATCGATCAAATCGACTCTTGACATAATTCATAAAAGCTGGGGCTATCTGCAGCGCGAAAGTATCAAGGACACGGGGCTTGATGCGGGCAAAGCGTCGAAGATTTTCATCTACCGCCTATGCGAGTCAGGGCGAAGCTTTATCGAAAAATACGAAAAAGCGCTCGTCCAAAACACCGACAAATAGCCCAAAATTAAAAATTTTAAGCGCCGATTAGATAGAATTCTTTAATTTCACGTGGAGCGACAGAATTTCATTTTTATGCGACTCGCCTTAAAAAAGGAGATGAAAATGCTAGATTTTATAGTAAAAATGTTCGCATGGAAAGCCGAGTGGGAGGTAAAAAAGGAATATGGCAAAGAATTTGGTGATCTATCCTCCATGCGCTCAATCTTGCGCTTTATAATACTTCTTATCATACTTAGCATTTTGATTAAATTTCAATTAAGCGTATGAAAGATACATTTTTAGATATTGCGCTCGTTTTATTTGGCATAGCTATGCTTGTCGCGATACGACAAAAATCTTTATTAAAATTTACAATCTTCGTCGTGATTTTAGCGCTCGCCAGAGAGTTAATTATCAGGCTTTATGCCTAGCTTTGGCGAAACCGATGCGGATGGAATTTAAAATTTAAACGACAAAATGACGGCGCGACGGAATTCGGCGGGCGCAAATTTTAAATTTTGCTTTTGCGTTACGCTTTGCGTCTTGCATGCGCGGCGGCGCGGAATTTTGCTAAATTTAATCAAGCGGCGGTAAATTTTAAAATTTTATCTGCGCAGCGCACGCTAATGCGCGCATCGTGCGAACGCAGCGCAAAATTTAACGCTCGCAGCCTCAAATAAAACAGTAAATTTTGGCGCCTGCAATGTGAGTAAAGTGACATCAATTCCGGTGCCCGCGAGTAAAGCGGTATAAAATTTAACGCCGATCGGCTTCACGCCGCTTTACCGCTCTTTGCACGACGAAGCGCAGTTAAATTTAAACGATCAGCGCTCAAAAAGTTGCAAAAAATATTTTAAATTTTGCCTCTCGGCCGCTAGGCTAGTATTTGCTCCGTGTCCCGGATAGAGCGTAAAATCGCCCTCTATCTGCAAAATTTTATGCAGAGACTCTCTCATCTGCTCGCCGCTTGAAAAGGGAAAATCCCACCTGCCGATAGAGCCTTTAAATATGACGTCGCCGCTAAAGATCACGCCGTCCACTTCAATCATACAGCTGCCTGGCGTGTGTCCTGTAAAAAGGCTAAATTTAACGTTAAAGCCCGCTATTTCAAAGCTTTGCTCCTGCCCTTTTACGAGCACGTCCGCCTCTATGGATTCCGGCATCGTCTCAAAAGGATCCGCTCGCAGCATAAAGGCGTCGCTTTCGTGGATATAAATTTTAGCGCCCGCCCTTTGCAGCTTCGCGTCGTCATAAACATGATCGAAATGCCCGTGCGTATTCAAAACCGCGGCGATCTTTCCCGTATTTTGCATCACCCAATCAAAACTGCCCTCGCCCGGATCGATCACTAGATCGCCCTGCTCGCCCTTTAGAATGTAGCAATTCGTCACGTATTCACCGAAAGCTCTTTTTAAAATTTGCATTTAAATCCTCCTTTTAAGCTTAAATTAAAGCCGTAATTTAGCCAAAAATAGTTAAAATTCGCGCAATTTAACGTAAAATTTTAAGGCTAAATATTATGTTTTTGGACGATTTGCTGCCGCAACTGACCGATTTTTTATCGGAGAGACTCGATGAAACGGGCGCGGACGCCTTTGTAGTGGGTATCAGCGGTGGGCTTGACAGCGCCGTGGTTTCTGCGCTTTGCGCTCTTACAGAGATCCCCACTTACGGGCTTATCCTACCTAGTGCGGGTTCAAATTTAGAAAATATGGCAGACGGCATCTTTCACTGCGAATCCTTTAATATCCCCTACGAAATCCAAGAGATCGCGCCATTTGTAGAAAATTTTACCGCTTTAAATCCCGGTGCAAGCGCTCTTCGCATCGGAAATTTCGCCGCGCGCGTAAGAATGAGCTTACTTTATGATTACAGCGCGGCTAAACGCGGTGTAGTCGTAGGCACAAGCAATCTTAGCGAGAGGATGCTCGGCTACGGCACGATCTACGGCGATTTAGCCTGCGCGTTTAATCCGATCGGCGAAATTTTAAAAACCGATCTGTTTAAATTTGCAAAAATTTTATGCATAGACGATGCGATCATAAAAAAAGCTCCCAGCGCCGATCTATGGGAAAATCAAAGCGACGAAAAGGATCTCGGATACGACTACGAAATCCTAGATAGCGTGCTAAAAGATATTTTTTCGCGGCCTAATCTAAGGGCTAAAATTCGCTCAGGCGAGCAGATCGGTGCGGACGATCTGAAATATCTGAAAAAATCCAACCACAATAAAGATCTGGTAAAACTGATCGTGCGTAAAATTTTAAAAAACAACTTCAAACTACGTATGCCGGCCGTGGCTCGCATAGAGCCCGCGCACTAAGGAGAGATTTATGAAAGAGATACCGTTTTATAAGGCTCAAATCGATAAAAAAGAGGAAGACTTAATTAAAAGCGCCCTCTACAACAGCGATATAAGATATAGCGAAATTTTTGAAGAGGATATTTGTAAGTACTTCGGCGTAAAGCACGCCGTATCTACCACGAGCGGCACGACGGCGCTGCATCTGGCGCTTTGCGCGATGGATATTAAGCGCGGAGATAAAATTTTATGCTCCGTAAATTCCTTCCCCAACGTCGCCGAAGTGATCCGCCACTTCGACGCAGAGCCCGTTTTCGTAGATATCGATCCGATAAGCTTTAACATTACGAGCGAAAGCCTTGCTCGCACGATAGATCAGAACCGCCACAAGAAGCTAAAATGCGCTTTCATCTCGCATATCGCGGGACTTGCTGCGGATATAGACGCCATCAGCGAGGTCGCCAAAAATGAAAATATCATCCTCATCGACGATGCGTGCCGCGCTATGGGCGCTACCTATAAGGGCGCAAAAATTGGAGCGCTTAAAAGCTCGCTCATATCGTGCTTTCAGATCAATCCTCAAGCGCAAGACGCAATCTCTACGGCGGGCTTTTTCGTCACGAACGACGATGAGATCGCAAGCGCCGCGCAAATTTTAAGAAACGGCGGCATCGTAGGGGACGCCTTTTACAAAGACGGCAATATGTCCTTTACCTACGACGTCGATCGCATCGGTCAAAAATATGATCTTGACGCCATAAATTCCGCCTATGCCATCGCCCAGTTTGAAAAAACCGACGCCTTTATAAAGCGCCGCAAGCAGATCGCCGCAGCGTATCGCGAGCAGCTCGCAAACTGCCCTCACGTGACGCTTCCAAGCGACAGCGAGGAACATATCTATACTCAATTCATCGTAAAGATCGACAAAAACCGCGATGATTTCGCCAAAGCGCTGATCTCGCGCGGAGTGAGCGTTTCGCTGCACTATGTGCCGGTGCATCTGCTAAGCTACTACAAAAGCAAATATAATTACAAGGTCAATGATTTCCCGAATGCGCTTAAAAACTATCAGCAAATTTTATCCCTGCCGATCTACACGGCGCTTAGCGACGACGATGTGAGCTACATCTGCGAGCAGATCAAAGAGATAGCGCAAAATCGTGTTTAAACTCCTAATCGAGCGAAACCTATACGACCCGAGCCCCGCGTGGTTCGTGCTAGGGGTGATTTTAGCGCCTCTTTCGCTACTTTACACGCTGATCGTATGCCTAAAAAGATTCTTTGCTAAGCCGCAAAAATTTAAAATTCCAATAATCAGCGTCGGAAATTTAACCCTCGGCGGAAGCGGCAAAACCCCGCTGGTACGGGCGCTTTTTAAAGAATTTAACGGGGGGCTCAAAACATGCATCGTCCTTCGCGGATACGGGCGCAAAAGCAGAGGCTTACTCGAAGTAGCGCTCGGCGGACGGATACTTTGCGACGTGCGGCAAAGCGGCGATGAGGCGATGGAATACGCGCTGTTTTTGCGCGGCGCAAACGTGATCGTCAGCGAAGATCGCGCCGCAGGGATATTGCGCGCGCAAACTCTCGGCTTTGAGCTGGTGATCTTAGACGACGGATTTTCTAAATTTAATATCTCTAAATTTGATATCTTGCTACGCCCTCAAAGCGCGCCGAAGCTGCCCTTTTGCCTGCCGTTCGCCGCGTATCGCTACCCGCCGTTTTTTTATAAATTTGCAGATTTCATACCCGCGCCGAGCGACATTTCGCAGGAGCTTAAGATCGTTTCGGCGGCGGATCTGCAAGAGGGGCTAAACGGAATGGATGAAATTTCAAATCCTGCGGATAAAATTTCAAATCTCGCCGCGGATAAAATTTTAAATTCTAAAGAGGTGAGCTTTGAGAGATCCCGCACGATCTTAATCAGCGCTATCGCCAAGCCTTGGCGCTTGCAAGAGTTTTTGCCGCTTGCAAAAGCCCACGCATTTTTCCCCGATCATTATGATTTTAAAAAAGAGCAGATTTTAGAGCTGCTAAGGCGCGAGGATGCGGAGCATATCCTTTGTACGGCGAAAGATTACGTGAAATTAAGGGATTTGGGCGCGGAAATTTCGGTAATTTTGCTAAATTTGAAGCTAGGCGAAAACTTTATTCGCGAAATTCAAAACTACATAAACCAAGCTATGATAAAATAAGGTTTTTAAAGGAATTTTATGATAAAAAAGAGCAAAACCGCCGAAGTAATCATCTCCGCGCTGCCCTATATCCGTAAATTTAGAGATAAAATTTTCGTCGTCAAATACGGTGGCGCGGCGCAAACCGATGATACACTCAAGCTTGATTTTGCCCGCGACATCGTGCTTTTGCATATGGTCGGCATCAAGATCATCGTCGTGCACGGCGGCGGCAAAAAGATCAATCAGACCCTGGATAAGATCGGCGTGCGCAGCGAGTTTAAGGACGGGCTTCGCATAACGAATAAAGACGCGATCGAAATTACCGAGATGGTGCTAAGCGGCGCGGTAAATAAAGAGATCACGGCGCTTTTGAACCAAAACGGCGCGCCCGCGATCGGCATCAGCGGCAAGGACGGCGGGCTTTTGAAGGCAAAATTCCTCAATGAGAAAAAATACGGATTCGTAGGCGAGATCACCGAGGTAAACACCAAGCTGATAAACGACCTGCTGCAAAAGGACTATCTGCCGGTGATCGCCCCGCTTGCGGGCGGCGAGACGGACGAAAACGTGAGCTTTAATATCAACGCCGATCTCTGCGCCAGCAGGATCGCAGCCGCGCTAAAAGCGAGTAAGGCGATATTTTTAAGCGACATTGACGGAGTGCTCGATAAAGAGGGAAATTTAATCAGCAAGCTTGATGCCGCGCTCATTTCGAAACTTAAAAAGGACGGCACGATCGCAGGCGGCATGATCCCAAAGGTCGATGCGTGCCTGCAATGCGTGCGAAACGGCGCAAGTGCCGCGCATATCATCAACGGCAAAATTCCGCACTCGATCCTGCTTGAGCTTTTCACCGACGGCGGCATAGGAAGTTTGATAAAGGAAGAAATTTAGGCGCGAGCGCAGAGGCGGTAGGCTTAAAGCGGCAATGCCGCAAGTCCGCGCAAGTAGTGTAGCGATCAAATTTAAAGCGCCTAGGCGGGCGTAAATTTTAAAATTTTAAAAAGGAAAAAGATGAAACTGGTTTCAACGAGAGATTTTTCGCAAAAAGCGGATCTTAGCTACGCGCTGCTAAATCCGAGCGCGAGCGGCGGCGGGCTTTTTAGCCCCGAGAGGCTGCCGCTTTTGAGCGAGGATTTTTTTAAGCAGTGCGAGGATCTGAGCTACAAACAGATCGCGCTTAAAATCATCGAGAGTTTCGATTTTGACGTAAGCAGCGAGGTCTTTGAAGACGCGCTAAAGCGCTACGATAAATTTGAAAATCCCGCCTGCCCCGTCCAGATCAAAAAGCTAAGCGAAAACGCCTATATTTTGGAGCTTTACCACGGCCCGACGCTCGCGTTTAAGGATATGGCGCTGCAGCCCTTCGGCGCGCTTTTAAAAAGCATCGCAAAATCCAGGAATGAAAAATTTTTAATAATGTGCGCCACGAGCGGCGACACGGGGCCTGCGACGCTGGAGGCTTTTGCGGACGACGAAAATATCAAAGCGGTCTGCCTCTACCCGCAGGGCGGCACGAGCGAGATACAGCGCCAGCAGATGGTCAAACAAAGCGCGGCAAATCTTAAAATTTTAGGCGTGCGCGGCAACTTCGACGACACGCAACGCGCGCTAAAATTGCTGCTAGCTGACGATGATTTCAGAAACGAGCTCGCGCGGGCGAATTTAAATCTAAGCGCCGCAAACTCCGTAAATTTCGGCAGAATTTTATTTCAGATCATCTACTACCTCTACACTAGCATCTATTTCTCAAAGCACGGCGTATTGAGCCCAGATCAAAATTTAAAGCAAAGCGATCAATGCACGGCGTGCGGCAAAAATTTTGACGCCGCAACGGGCGCAAACAGCGCGCAGAACGTAAAACAGGGCTCTAAATTTAACACCTTCGACGTCATAGTGCCTAGCGGAAATTTCGGCAACGCGCTGGGAGCGTATTTCGCCAAAAAAATGGGCGCAAAGATCGGCAAAATCAAGATCGCTTCAAACGCGAACAATATCCTAACCGAGCTTTTTACGAGCGGCATCTACGATCTGCGCGGGCGCGAACTCATCCGTACGATCAGCCCTGCGATGGATATTTTAGTTAGCTCCAACGTCGAGCGGCTGCTTAGCGATATGTTCGGCGATGCGCGCACGAGTGAGCTGATGCAAAGCCTGGCGCGAGATAAATTTTATAAGCTTAGCGCGAGTGAGCTTGCGAAGCTGCAGGAAGTCTTTGAGGCGGATTTTTGCGACGATGCGCAGTGCGCTAAATTTATCAAGCAAGAGAGCAGCCGCGGCGTGCTGATCGACCCGCACACGGCGACCTGCTTTAAGCTACTTGACGAGAGCCGCCTAAATCTCGTCATCTCGACGGCGAAGTGGATTAAATTTACGCCGTCTATGATCGGCGCGATCAAAGGCAGGGCTTGCGAGGACGAGCGAGCCGATATGATCGCGCTTTCGAAGGAATTTCGCAGCGACATTCCGCCGCAGATCTCGCGCCTTTTTAGCGCGCCGCAGGTGCATTCTAGCGTCGTGGAGCAAAGCGAGATCAAAAACGCCATAATGGAGTGGATCAAAAAATGATAGTAATCCCCGCGCGCCTTGCTTCGACGCGCTTTAAAAATAAAATTTTATGTGAGTTTGGCGGCGTGCCGATGTTTATCAAAACGGCTCAAAATGCCGCCAAGGCAGACCGCGTGCTAATCGCCGTAGATGAGCCGCAAATTTTAAAGATCGCGCAAGATTACGGCTTTGACGCCGTTCTCACCGCGCGCGAACATCAAAGCGGCACCGATAGGATCAATGAAGCGGTCGCAAACGCAGCGCTTGCGGAGGATGAGATCATCATCAATATCCAAGCCGACGAGCCCTTTTTTGAGAGCGAAAATTTGATTAAATTTAAAGATTTCGCCCGCGAGACGATCGCGCAAAAGGGCGCATTTATGGCGAGCTGCTACAAATACATAAGCCAGCAGGCGGCAGAAGATCCAAATTTAGTCAAGCTAGTGCTCGATAACGCGGGCTTTGCGATCTATTTTTCGCGCTCACTCATCCCCTACCCGCGCACGGCATGCGAATGCTACCTCGGACACATCGGCATCTACGCATACAGCGGGCGGAATTTAAAGCGGTTTTGCGCCCTGCCTGCCTCAGCGCTGGAAGATACCGAAAAACTCGAGCAGCTTCGCGCCATAAGCGCGGGCGAGAAGATCGCGATGCTTGGGATCGAAACCGAAAGCATCGGCATCGACACGCCGGCTGATTACGAGCGCGCGCTAAAGGAGTTCGGCAATGGAAATTGATCGCGCCTTTTTAAACACAAAATTTAACGATAATGGGCTGTGCGGCACAGTATTTGGGGTGCACAGACCCGCCGCGGAATGTAAAATTCTAACGACGCATAAAATTCTAATGGCGCGCGGAATTTTAAAATTTAAAGATGCGAGCGCAAGATGAATTACGATGAATACAGATCCGCGGTAGATACGCTAAATGCGTGGGCACGGGCATATTACACCGACGATAAACCGATCGCAAGCGACGAGGAGTACGACGAGCTTTATTCGCAAGTGGAGAAATTCGAGCAGCAAAACCCCGCGCTCGCGCTGCCCTACTCGCCTACACGGCGCATCGGAGGCGCGATCAGCGAGGGCTTTTCCAAGCTCGCTCACGGCGCGCAGATGTGGTCGATGGAGGATATTTTCGACGACGCGGACCTTTTGGCGTGGCTAGCTCGCGGCGAGAAGAGCGGCGCGCAGTTTTACGTCGAGCCGAAATTTGACGGCGCGAGCTTAAATTTGACCTACGAAGGCGGCGTGCTGATAAGCGCGGCGACGCGCGGCGACGGGCTTATAGGCGAGGATGTGACGCAAAACGCAAGAGCGATCAAATCGGTGCCGCTTCAGATCCCCTACGCGCAAAGGATCGAGATCCGCGGCGAGACGCTGATCGCAAAGAGCGATTTTGACGCGCTAAACGATGAGCGCGCCGCAAACGGCGAGAGTCTGTTTTCAAACCCGCGCAACGCCGCCGCAGGCAGCCTGCGCCAGCTAGATAGCGCGATCGTAGCGAAGCGGAAGCTAAAATTTATCCCGTGGGGAGTGGGCGAGCATTCGTTAAACTTTGCGCTGCACTCGCAGATAATGGAGTTTGTGCGCAGTCTCGGCTTTTTGCGCGACGAGTTTTGCCGCATCTGCAAGAGCGCGAGCGAGATCAGGGCTGCGTACGAGGCGCTGCATAGCATGCGTGCGAGCAAAGACCTGATGCTTGACGGCATGGTAATCCGCGTAAATGAACTTTCAAAGTGCGCCCAGATGGGCTATACGGTGAAATTTCCGCGCTTTATGGTCGCGTATAAATTCCCCGCGATCGAAAAGGTAACGCGGCTGCGCGAGATCAATCTGCAGGTCGGCCGCACCGGCGCGGTCACCCCCGTAGCCGTCGTAGATAGCGTAAATATCGACGGCGCGAACGTTTCAAACGCGACGCTTCATAATTTCGACGAGATCGCGCGGCTGGGGCTGATGAAAAACGATTTCGTGGGCATCATCCGCAGCGGCGACGTGATCCCGAAGATCACGAGCGTTTACAAACAGCGCAGAGACGGCACGCAGAGCGAAATTTCGCGCCCGGGTCGCTGCCCGGTTTGCGGCGAGAAATTGCTTGACGAAGGCGCGCTCATAAAGTGTCAAAATCTCGATTGCAAGGCGCGCGTGATAGGCTCGCTGATCTATTTCTGCTCCAAAAAATGCATGAATATCGAAGGGCTAAGCGACGCGACGATCACGCAGCTTTTTGAAAGCGGCAAAATTTCGAAGATCGACGACATTTACGCCCTAGGCGCGCAGGATTTGGCAGATCTTGAGGGCTTCGCGGATAAAAAAATTTCAAATCTTTTGGGCGCGATAAACGCGAGCAAAAACGCGCCGCTTGAGCGCTTCATCGCTTCTTTAGGGATCGAACACATCGGCGAGGTGGCCGCGCGCAAGATCGCCGCGGCGTTCGGGCAAGATTGGCTGGATGCGAGCGAGGATGAAATTCTGCGGCTGGAGGGCTTTGGAGAAGCGATGGCGAGGAGCCTAGCGGAGTTTTGTAAGATAAATCGCGAAAAAATTCTAAATCTAAGCGAAATCATCGCGCCTCGCGCGCCCGAGATGCAGACCGTCAAAAGCGTCTTCACGGACCGCAGCGTCGTCATCACCGGCACGCTCAGCCGTCCGCGCGACGAGTTTAAGGCCAGGCTTTTGGCAATGGGCGCGAAGGTGCAGGGCTCGGTATCTGCCAAGACCGACTTCGTGCTTGCAGGCGCAGAAGCGGGCTCCAAACTGCAAAAAGCCCGCTCGCTTGGCGTGCGGGTGATCGACGAGAGCGAGTTTGAAGCGCTTGCGAGCCTGGCGACGCCCGGCGCAAATTCACCCGGCAAGAGCGAGCCTGAAGTGCTCGCGGGGAGCGGCGAGTGAAGGTTTTTTGTTTGGCGCCAAACCCGCACTCAAACGGCGCGGGATTAAATTTCAAAAGCAATCTCCGCTCTGCGGCGCTTGCGTGTTTTATGAAGCGCGAGAATTTTAAAAATTTTGTAGTGCACGAGCAAGCGGCAAAAGCGACAAATCGAGCGGTCGGCGCTAGATCACAGGTCTTCGAGGCGCGTGCAAAAGCGGCAGACCGAGAGGCGATTTCTGCTAGGCGGGCGGGCTCCGCTTGCCGCGGCGCCAAGACGGCGAGCGCAATGTCGATAGATGCGACTGCAAGCAAGAACATTTCAAATTTTGCGCCACTCAAACACTGCGCCGATAGGAAAAATTTTAAAATTTTCGCTAGCGGCAAGATAAAATTTACAACGCACGGCGAGCCGAAACCTGCAACGCACAGTATGGTTAAATTTACGGCGCGGCGCAGGCTAAAGTTTGAGCCTTGCGGCACTGCTACGCGCGACTTTGCTTTGTGCGATAGAATTTTAAACCCAAAGCCGCGCAAAAGCCGCGCAAGCTTTAAAATTTCATCGCGGCGCGGAGAAAAGACAAAATGAGATTTGATCTGCTCGTCGCAAACACGCTTAAAATCAGCAGAAATCAGGCCGCCGCGCTGATAAAACAGGATAAAATTTTGCTGCGTGGCGCCGTGCAAAACAGACCCTCCGCGCAGATCGCGCCCGAGCAGAGCGGCGAAATCAGCGCGATTGATCAAATTTACGTAAGCAGGGGCGCGCTCAAGCTTGCAGGCTTTTTGGACGAACTTGCCGAAAACGGGCTTTTGGCAAGCTGCAGCGTAAATTTGCCTAACTCGGCGGCAGAAATTTCAAAGCCATGCAGCGGCGCAAAGAGCGCAGATAATAAATCGACAGCGACGCAAAGAGCGGGTGAGGTAACGACGCAAATTTCAAATGTAGATTTTGCGGCTACGGATAAAATTTTAGGCGCGAACGAGGAGTTTTTACGCGAAGCCATGGCGTATAACCGCGTGATATTTCTTGCCTCGCCATTTTTCTTACTTATAAAATCCCTAAACGGCGTGCTGGTGGCTACGGGCGATACGAAGAGCCTGCGAAACTGGCTTTTTGCGGGACTTTTTATAAATTTAGGCTTTTGTTTTTTTTACGTGGATTTTTGCGGACTGGGTATCGGCGGGATAGCGCTGGCAACGGCTTCGGTGCAGCTTCTTGGTTCACTATTTTTAGGCGTCAAAGTCGCAAAAACGGGCATGATAAATTTTTTAAATTTACGCTCATTTGCGCCCGAACTCGCCATCTACCGCAAAATTTTAGCCCAAGCCTTGCCCGCGTGCCTAAACTATCTATCGATGTCGCTTGGCGGGCTCGTGCTCATGCATTTTATCAGCCGCTACGGCACGCACGCAGTCGCAGGCTACGGGCTAGCGCTACGTATCGAGCAGATCGTTATGCTGCCGACAACTGGCATCGCATCGGCGGTTCTTGGTATCGTATCGCAAAACTTCGGCGCGTGCGAATACGCCAGAGTGTCCGGCTGTTACGCCTATGCG
>ERZ773070.657-NODE-657-length-24388-cov-9.204537_pt1 | contig 24388 bp, 21 predicted proteins | sample MGYA00580618_ERZ773070 | MGnify/ENA primary metagenome ERZ773070 (study PRJEB29015, sample SAMEA2738023) | human oral metagenome | biome: human oral; feature: human-associated habitat; material: dental | place: China | collected 2019 ... | reverse complement strand
TGATCCGTTCTACGAGGCGGGGGCCGGGCCGCGCGCGACGGGCGGCGGGCTCCAGGCAGGTGGGCCGGACTCGGCGGGCGGCGCGCATGCGGGTGGAGGCGCGCAGCCGGGGACTTCTGGGCCGTCCCCAGTGGCTGCTGGTCCGTCCCCGGGGGGAGGCGCGCACCGAGGGCGCAGATCGCGCACCGCCAAGGGGCCGCGGCCGGGCAACGCCCCCCTCTCCGCGGGCAGCGGGGCGGGACCGGGCGGCGGGAAGCGCAAGGGCGCCCGGGGCGGCGCTGCCCGTGTCCTCGTCGAGGTCGGCGAGGGCTTCGGGCGGCCGAGCCTGGTCAGCGCCGACATCATCGTCGCCGACGGGGGCGGCGGGGCCGTCCCGATGCTCGACCGGGTGACCCGCGCGCTGTGGGACAACCCCGAGATGGCGCCCGTCAACGTGCGCGCCCGCGTCCTGCAGTCCACCGGCGGGGAACTGGAGGAGCCCGGCGCCCAGTCCGAGTGCCTGGCGGATATGACGACGATCGGTTTCGCCGACGAGATCGCGCGGCCCGACGAGCTCTTCGCCCGCTACGGCGCCCCCGCCTCGGACCCCGCCTGGAGGCCGTGACCCTGGCCGGGGAGTTTTGAAAGCGAAGCGGAGTCCTCAAAGGGATACCGTCACTTCGCAGGCGTTATAACACTTGCGAAGTGTGGTATCGCTTGCAAATGGGGGTGTCGCTGCGAGGACCGGCCCGGGGCCGGGCGCGTCCGTCGGGTCCGCGCTGCGGAAGCGGAGGCGTTGCTGCAAGGACCCGCCCTGCCCCCTCAGCACTCCCAGCGCGCCAGGCGCGAGGACAGGCCCATGTAGCCTGCAGAGTCAAGCCGTGCTCTATCAAACGGGCGGTTGAAACTATCAAGACAAGGCGTTCACGAGTACCCCAAACAACTCATCTCATCTTTGAATGTCAAAAGCTGCTAAATGCCGATCCAGTCCAATATGCGTTTCGAGCAGTATGTGGGCAATTCGCTTGCTAACTGTTCAACTTTTGCCTGATTGCCTATCGCCTCGTACTTTATCACGTTAATGTCCGAAGAACCCGTCGCTCCGATAATGGACAAAATGTCCCTGGCGATCATCCGGTCGTCGATTACTTCTTCACAGATCGCGGCTGCGCGTAAACTGGGAACGCCGTACTTGACTTTGCGTTGAAGAGCTGTAAGGACCTCCAGATGTTGTTGATTCGCGATACTTGCGTTTGAGTCAACAGCGTCGATGATGCATGAAACGAAATGGCTGAATGAGAATCTTACGTCTCGTGAAACCGTCTTTTCAATATCTGCAACTGTGAACTGTGATTTGGCGACCGAAGCGCCTCTATCGTTTAGGACGGTGGCAATTTGCGTTAGGTCATCACCGTCAATCCAGTGTTCAATAACAGCGGACAATTCTGCGGCACTAGTCGTAGTTGCGACATTAGGATTCTGCCGCCGGAACTGTCGGACTAGTGCAGAAATGTCCGTGCAACCATCTTTGAGAAACAGCATTCCCTCTGGGGACTCCACCCAATTGATCAACATTGTCGACTTCCGAGCTCCCAGTTGCATCTTGTGAAACAAATGTGCTCGAACTTGGGGAATGATCCTGAGTGCTTCGTGAACGGCGTGGAATAGCTTGAGGAGCTGAGAACGCTTTGTGCCGTCAGACGACACGTAAGCGTAGGTAGAGGCGCATAGCTCAACAATGTCTGCCTCGTTCTCGCTATCAACGATGGCTCCGGACAAGTAACTCTCGATAGCTGTGAGAGCTCGCATTCTTCTCGACGCTAAGAGTAGGGCGCGCTTCTCGTCGTAGCCAAGGAGCTTTTGAAACGACTTTGCCAGCTTATGTTCAAGCTGAGGATCTGTTAAATGACTCAGAATCGTATTAACAATACGCTCTCCCGATATGCGCTTGCTTGGGTTCCGTCCGTTACCGTGCGCGTCCGCGAAAAGATTAACTATCGCGCTCTCACATTGTTCAGTATTAGAGGGGCGCATTAGAGTCGCGTACAACTGTTTCTTGCCGGGATCAGTCGTATCGTCGGCAACAAGTATGCTTCCCTCACTGTACCTTCCGGATCTTGCGGTTCTTCCGATGAGGTTCTGAAAATCCCTTGTCCTTAACGTTCTGGACCCTATACTAGTGCCTGTTACAATTAAGTACTTAATCGGTAGGTTTACGCCTTCTGCCAGAGTCGACGTACAGGCGATGCACTTCGCGTCGCCGTGCTCAAACGCGTACTCTACTGCCTGCCTAATTGATCCCTGGAGATCTCCATAATGAGGTAGTACTCCCGCGTCAACTCCCGGAGTGATCCAGTTGTCTTTTCCGTAATGGGCCTCAATCAGTCGAATTAGACCTTTCTTGCCGCTGCATGTAATAGAGCTCCGAAGGTGCGCGATGTCTGCTTCTCGATCGGTCAGTTCTTTCAGTCTTTTGAACATTGGCGGGAACGATCTCCTCTGAGGAATGTAAATCGCACAGGCGCCGTTGAAAATTATGCGATTCGCAAAGTAGACTGCAAGATCTCGTGTGACGTCCGAAGCCTTCGAGTCGAGCTGGGGGAAGCACCGTTGTTTCCTTTCTCCTTCGTGTCGCTTTAGGGGTCTAGGGCTGATGTCTACAATTACATCGTACTCCTTCTTAAGGATGTCATCCTGCTCAACATAGCAGACTTTTGTGGCTCTGCGTTGGATTAATCCAATCGACTTTTCGGTTATCTGGATATCCTTTCCGTTTACAACAAGGTTCGGGTCTCCGAACGCCCATTCAGCGATCTCATTAGCATTCGAGACGACAGCGGATATAAGAACCTTTTGGGAGTTCGGCTTTGCTCTGAAGACTTCCGCTAGGAGCAGCTCATATCCGGGTCCCCTTGACTCGCTGTCCAGCAAATGGGCTTCGTCGAATACAAACAGATCAGCGTCGTTGAATAACGCGAAATTGTGATGAATGACGAATCCAAGCTTTTCTGGCGTGAAGACCATGACCCTCAGCTCTCTCGACTTCTCTGTAAACCACGAATCGAGCTCCATCACATCGGACGCTTGCTCAACCTGCGCGACGTCGCCCAAGGTCGAAGCTAAGTCGCGAACAATTTCCGAGCAGAGAGCGCGCAGGGGGGCAACCACTACCGCGAGCTTGCAGTTCCCGGCTAAGAATCTCGAGCGGAGTAGTAGTTCTATACTTTTTGTCTTCCCTGATCCGGTAGGGAGCTGGATGAACGCGTTACCTCCTGAAAAGACCCCCGCGTCTCCAATCTTACGTTGCGCCTGCCACAGGAGTTTCGGTAATGCTCCTGTTGACAAGTACGTTCTCCAAAACTCGATGTCCAAACCGGTGTACATCGGCAGTAGTGCTCGAGTCGAGTGGGAAATGGTGTCGGATATCGCGACGTAAAGTATGCCGCCGAAAAAGGAGTCTTCAGGGTTGGCGTCTGTCAGGAAGGAGCCCGCTTCTTCAATTACCTCTTCTTTTCGCACATCGGAACCGTTCAAGTATCTGATCAGGGTGCTAAGTTCGGCTGGCTCGGGCGAGTTGGGCTCGAACAGAAACGAAATAAGACTGTGAAGCGTCTGAGCTCTGTCTCCATAGAACTTTGGTTTTTGGACTTTTGCTGCAGAGACCTTCGCGCTACCATAGTTTCCCAATAGAAAATAGGTTGACATGGCGAGTGTCCAGTATCCGTCTGCGAAACACTTGTGTCGTTCATCGTTAGAGACTGCGTCGTAGAACGTTCCAGTCTTCTGCAAGTCAGACAAGTACTGATCGAGTTGAGTCGATCCTGATAGTCTAGCGTTAACGTAAGTCGACAGTGTCAGTATTGAAGTGTAGTGCAGTTCGTCCGAGTTCATGCCAGAGTCAGGCGTGGGGTGAGTGGCGGCAGAGAACTCTGTTGTCTTTGCGGTGGCTTTTGCAAGCTTGAGTTCCTTGTCTGAGCGTTCGCCGAATATCATTGGACGCACCTATCGTAGACGTTGTGAACTAACTCCATGAGGTTAGCTCCGTGAATGACGAATATCTTCGTGTCATGCCTAATCATTAGATCGGAGGCGCTTTTGTTTGCCAGGTGTTTCTGTGCGTTGACTAGTCCAGCGACTGCGCCGATTGCGAAAGTTTCCTTGAAGGGGTGTTCGCTTGCCTGAAGGAATCTTTTCAGTTCCTGGGATGTTCGGGTGTCGCAGGCCCTGAGGCTTCTTTCTGCATAGTACGCGAGTGTCATGGCCGTCCTGCTCCGGTCCTTCAGAGAGTCTTTTGCCGCTTCGGTGATAGCTTTCTTTAGGTCTGTGGAAGCGCTCCGGGACTTCACTTCAACTGCGAGTAACTCGTCGTTTTCGCTCGGTATTTTCGGATCAGATAGCTTGTAGGCGATCACATCGGTCCCGTGTCCCGATCTATTCTTATCCTCACGTCCATGCTGCTTGTACCTGGGAACCTCGTATCCCTCGATGAACTGAATTAAATCGCTAATCACTATTTCTGCAAAGTCGCCCCCTCTGATTTGTGGCACGTTTGGAATGCAGTCCTCGCGAAGGTGTTGTTCGATCGGTACCTCGTAGTAGTTGACATAGTTGGTCAACTCGTCATCTCGGACGTAGTGCCTTCTGATATGCAATGCCCATTCCTGAAGGATCTTGTCATCGTTGCGTCCCTCGATGCGGAAGCACCTCATACTGGTGCCGGCGATCAGAACGTCCGTTTCTTCAATGAGCCAGCTGATGAAGGCAGGTTTTGGAAGATCCCTGATGTTCGAACTACCGATTACCGTGTTGTTCAAAATTCATCACGACCCTTGCAGATTACGTCTTCGTGTTTTCAACACTGGGTAAGGCGGGATGGGCATAGTCCACCGTTTCTTTAGCACTCCCAGCGCGCCAGGCGGGAGGACAGGCCCACGTAGGCCGCGGGCGTGAGCGCGAGCAGGCGCTCCTCCACCTCCGCGGGCAGCCCCAGTCCGGCGATGAAGTCCCGCATCTCGGCGGCCCCCACCTCGTGGCCGCGCGTGAGCTCCTTGAGGCGCTCGTAGGGGTTCGCCATGCCCGTCGCCCCGCCGACTGCGGCGGCGCGCATCGCCTGCTGCACCGCCTCGCCCAGGACCGCCCAGTTGGCGTCGAGGTCGGCGGCCATGCGCTCGGCGTCCATGTCGACGCCGTCGAGGCCGCGCACCAGGTTGTCGTAGGCCAGGACCGCGTGCCCGATGGCGACGCCGATGTTGCGCTGGGTCGTGGAGTCGGTGAGGTCGCGCTGCATGCGGCTGGTGACCAGGGTCGCGGCCAGGGAGTCCAGGAGCGCCGCCGACACCTCCAGGTTCGCCTCGGCGTTCTCGAAGCGGATCGGATTGACCTTGTGCGGCATCGTCGACGAGCCGGTGGACCCCTGCGCCGCCAGGTTCTGGTGTAAGTAGCCCATCGAGATGTACGTCCAGCAGTCCGTCGCCAGGTTGTGGGCGACGCGCCCCGCGCGGGCCATGTCGGCGTAGAGCTCGGCCTGCCAGTCGTGGGACTCGATCTGGGTGGTCAGCGGGTTCCACGCCAGGCCCAGGCCCTCCACGAAGGAGCGGGAGACGGACGGCCAGTCGGCCCCGGGCGCCCCCACGACGTGGGCGGCCCACGTGCCGGTGGCGCCGTTGATCTTCCCCAGGTACTCGGTGGCCGCGACGCGCGCGATCTGGCGGCCGAAGCGGTGGGCGAACACCGCCATCTCCTTGCCCATGGTCACGGGCGTGGCGGGTTGGCCGTGCGTGTGCGCCAGCATGGGGACGTCGGCGCCCGCGCGGGCCAGGGCGACGAGGCGGCCGTGGAGGGCCCGGGCGGCGGGCAGCCACACCTGCTCGGTCGCGGCCTTGATGGTGAGGGCGTAGGCGAGGTTGTTGATGTCCTCCGACGTGCAGAAGATGTGGACGGCCTCGCGCAGGCCGGGCAGGCGCGTGCCCTCGCCGAGCGCTGCTGGCGCCGCCTCCAAGTGCTCGCCGATCAGGTACTCGACGGCCTTCACGTCGTGGCGGGTGACGGCCTCGAACTGGGCGAGCCGTTCGATCTGGGGCCGGCCGAAGGAGAGGGGCAGGGCCCGCAGGTAGTCGCGCTCGGCGTCGGTGAGCGAGGGGGCGCCGGGCAGGACGCGCCCGTCGAGCAGGTGGACGAGCCACTCGACCTCGACGTGCGTGCGCGCGCGGTTCAGGCCCGCCTCGCTGAGGTGGTTCGCCAGTGGCGACACCGCTGCCCGGTAGCGCCCGTCGAGCGGGGAAAGGGGCTCGCCCCCGGCCGCGAGGTCCTGGTATCCGTGGGAGGGGGAGAACAGCGTGTTCTGATCGGCGCTCATGCCCCCATCATCCCAGACGGCGGCCCCCGGTGGCCGCAGTGCCCGCGCGGGTCGCCCCTCCGAGGGGCCGGGTTTCCACAGGCCAGCGGGGGTCCGGTCTCGCGAGGCCGTCGTGAGCCGCTTGGATGCGCGCGTCCACAGGGGACGGGGGAGTCCTGCGCCCATCCACAGGGGCGGCCACGAGGTGTGCGCCCCGCGTGTCCGTGCCCCTACCGTCGGAGCCGTGGCCCCGGAGGGGGCCGGAAGAGGAGGAGGACCATGGACGCTGCGAACAGGGAGGACCTCGACGCGATCCTGTGCCAGGCGCTGTTGGGTGTCGAGGACGCGCGCACCAAATTGCACTCGGCGGTGCCACCGGGATGGCGGGGCGGCGCGGCCTCGCTCTACTCGGGGAAGGTCACCCGCGTGGGGGCCGATCTGATGTGGCTGAGCGGCACCATCTCGCAGGCGATGGACGCCGCCAGGTGCGAGGCGCAGTGGGCGCCCCCCTCGACGACCGACCGGCAACTGGGCGGTTTCGGGGGCGCGCGATGAGCCCCGTGCACCGCGTGGACCCCGACGACCCCCGGTCCCTCGAGCCGCAGGTGGTGGTGGGCGCCCTCACCGTCAACACGGACGACATGCTGGCGGCGCACAACGTCCTGGCCGACTTATCCACGGGCATCGGCGCTGTGTGGCGCACGCTGGAGCACGCCCACCACGTGGCGGAGGCCATGAGCGCCGAGCGCCCGGCCACGGCCGCCTCGGTCATGGCGTTCATCGACCAGGCGGACGCCCAGAGCCGCGCGGTGATCGGGACTCTCAACGATATGCGCCAGGCGATGGAGGCCAGCGCCGAGTACTACGCCGCCGCTGATTCGGAAGCCCGATGCAGGTGGGTCGGCGCCGCGTCCGCCCGGGGCCTGGCGGGCGCCGCTGGGAAGTTCGGCGGGTCCGTCACCACGGGCAACTACGGCGTCGTGGTCGCCGATGAGGCGGGGAACCACGCTTTCACAGCCAACCAATGGGGGGCGGGGCAGCCCCAGGAGCGCACGGCGGAGCACGTCGCCCGGGCCGCTGCCGCCCTGGGGAGCGCCGCGCACGAGTACGACGTGCCGGACGGGGCGCGCTCCAGCGCCGACGTGCTGCGCTCCCTCGATGGGATCTCCCGGGACGAGGACGCCGGGCGCGTCGTCATCGAGGAGCACGTGAGCGTCGTCGACGGCAGGGAGGTGCGCTCGTGGACCGTGGTCCTGCAGGGGACGCAGAACTGGGACCCGGTTTCGAGCAACCCCCAGGACCTCCAGACGAACCTCCAGGCGGTGGGCGGGCTGCGGTCCGAGCAGCTCGACGCCGTGAAGGCGGCGATGGAGATGGCGGGCATCGGCCAGGGGGAGGCCGTCGAACTCGTCGGGCACTCCCAGGGCGGGATCATCGCCGCCCAGCTCGCCTGCGACGCGGCCTTCGCCAGCAAGTACGCGATCACCAATGTCACCACCGCGGGCTCGCCGATAGCGGGGCACGCGCCCAGGGGCACCCCGGTCCTGGCCCTGGAGAACGACCGCGACATCGTGCCCGGCCTGGACCTCTCGCCCAACCAACTCATGGAGAACGTGACAACAGCCACCTACCATGATGCCGCCTACGACCGGCAGTTGGGGATCGAGCGCTCCAGTGCCCACGACGCGAGCGGCTACGGCGACCAACTCGAGTACTCCCTGAACAACGGCGAGTTCGCTCAGGGGCCCATCGCGTCCTACGAGGAGAGGCGGAACCGGGCCCTCGGGCTCAACAGCACCACTCGGACCACGGTCCACTCCTACACGACCAGGCGCGTGTGCGAGCCGCCGGATCTGTGAGGCGCGTCAGCGCTTGTCCGAGTCGAGGACCGCGACGACCAGCGACGACACGACCGCCGTGATGACCGCGCCGAAGAAGCACGACCAGAAGCCGCCCGTGTGGAAGGGGAAGCCCAGGGACGTTGACAGCCACCCCGTCAGCGCGAACATCGCGGAGTTCACCACGATCGCGAACAGTCCGAAAGTGAGTACGTAGAGGGGGAAGGCCAGGAAACTCACCAGTGGTTTGACCAGGGAGTTCACCACCGTGAACACCAGGGCGATGGCCGCCAGCACCAGCAGCGACTCGGTCATGGAGGCGGTCTCGGCGATCTCCAGCGACGGCACCAGGCGGGTCGAGACCCACAGGCCCGCCATCGTCGCGATGAGTCGGAGTACGAATTCCATGGGCCCACTCTTGCACACCGGGACGGGGCGTGCACGACGGCGTGCGATGCGGTAGGACTGGCGTATGACGACTCTGCCGATCCGCCCCGAAGTGCTCGCGCTGCCCCGCTACATCCCCGGCAAGGCACTCCAAGGCGCACAGAAGATCTCCTCCAACGAGATGCCCTGGCCGCCCGACCAGCGCGTCGTGGAGGCCGCCGCAGCGGCGCTGGGGGAGGCGAACCGCTACCCGGACCTCACTGCCGCCCCCGTGCGCGAGGAGCTGGCCCGCGCCCTCGGCCTGTCCGCCGGGCAGGTGTGCGTCGGCACGGGCTCCTCCGCGGTCCTTGTCGCAGCCCTGTCCGCCGTGTGCGCGCCCGGCAGCGAGGTCGTCTTCCCGTGGCGGTCCTTCGAGTCCTATCCGATCGCCGCACCGACGGTTCACGCCAGCCCCGTCCCGGTGCCGTTGGCCCCCGACTCCGGCCCCGACCTGGGCGCCCTGGCCGACGCGGTCACGCCCGCGACCCGGGCCATCATCGTCTGCTCGCCGAACAACCCGACGGGCGTGGCCCGCCCGGCCAGCGACATCGTGGCCATGGTGGAGCGCGTGCCGCCCTCCGTCCTGGTCATCCTCGACGAGGCGTACATCGATTTCGCGACCGACCCTGCCGTCGCCCCGTGCACGGACCTGATCGGCGCCCACTCCAACGTCCTCGTCATGCGGACCTTCTCCAAGGCGCACGCCCTGGCCGGGCTGCGCATCGGCTACGGGCTGGGCGACGCGGGGCTCATCGACGCGGTCCAGGCGCTGCTGGTCCCCTTCGGGGTCAGCGGCCCCGCCCAGGCGGCCGCCCTGGCCACTCTGCGCGACGGCGCCCCTGCGCGCGAGGCGGTGCGGGCCATCACGCGCGAGCGCGACAGGGTCGTCCCACTGCTGCGCCGGATGGGCTACGACGTGCCCGACTCGCAGGCGAACTTCTACTTCCTCAAGGGCGAGGGCGCCGGTTTCGTCGAGGCGTGCGCCGCCGCCGGGCTGGTCGTGCGGCCCTTCCCCGAGGGGGTGCGCGTCACTGTGGGAACGCCGGAGCAGAACGACGCGCTCCTGGCGGCCGCGGGCGGGCGGGCGCCCGCGGTCCGGTGACGGGGCGCCCCGGTGCCGGGTCCCCGGGCCCCCGGGCCCAGGTTATCGGGTCGGGCGGCGGTCATTGGGGTAGGCAACGGGTCATTGGGGCAGGCAATTTGCCTGCCCCAATGGGTGGTTCCCTACCCCAATGCGCGTGCCCTGCCCGGCGTGCCCCGGGCCCCGCGCCGGGCGCCTCTGGCGAACTGCTGCTGCCATTGGCGCTTGAAAGAGCCTCGTGCCCATCATTGGGCGCTCAAAACGGATCTGCAGCTTGGAGAGCTGGTTGCGAATCCGCTGATAAGAACGCTATAATCAAAAAGGCCGTTCTGCCGAAAGCCGCTCGGACTCTAGTCGTGGGCGCGGAACTACGATGAGGTGGGGTGTTGCGCTGACGTGACTACTGTTGTGGTTCTTTTTCTTTTTGCCGTCATGATACTTCTGACTTTTGCCATTCCGCACTGCGTGTCCGTTCTGTGGTACTGTCACAGCCCTCTCAACAGAAGAATACGCGGCGCGGATGTTTCTGGAGCATCAGGAGGTCTCCGGACTCTTTACGGCTTGTTTATGAAAAGGGATGTGCGCGGGTACAGGACCACCGAAACCAGTCAGGTCGACAACCTGATGCGCGTGGGGGAGTACCTCGCCGACGACGGTTTCTCGTACAGCCGCTTGAAGAAGCTGTGGATCCGGTCCCGGCGCACCCGGAAAGACCAGCTGTTCCTCGAGGCTCTCGTTGACATCAACTATTGGTGCTATAGGCGAAGGGAATGCTGGTTGCGGCACGGGGTCGAGGACGAGTCGCGCTTCAACGGCTCGCCGGCTGACGAGCGCGCCCCTGATCTGGAGCAGAGCCGCGCGCGGGCCCCAGAGCGCCTGGAACCCGATAGGGATGCCGCGCTGCGGGAGTTCGGCAGGATGATCAACCACTACGAAGGCGCCTTGAGGTGTTGGAAATCGCTCCGGCAAGGCGCTGTCGTGCAAAGTCCTGTTCAATTGTGCGCCGATTCTGTGTACCGCGCGCACGTGCGCACTCGATTTGCTTTGTCTAACAACCCGAACTCGGTGCGCCCGCATATCCTGCTGTCGACATTCGTTTCGAATGTGAGAATGGCGGAGTGCGCGCGCATCTTTTTCTTCCGCATACACTCGCGCCCTATAGGCGTGGGAGTCATTCTGTTCATCTTCGTCGTTCTTAAGTTCTTAGCGCACGAGTTCAACGGGTATCTTGCGTGGAACGAGTCCACCGGCGCCGGGGCGCATGTGGAGGGGTTTCGCGCCCTGGAGGGATTCGACGCCTCCTACCCCTGGCCGGTGGTGTTCATCCTGTTTATGGCGTTCTCTATAACGACCTATATGTCGTTCCGCGACTACCCCCCTAGTTTCTACGGGTTCGATCGGATGAAGCACGCCTACCTGTCCCAAGAGGTCATCGCCTTTTCGTTCACTGTCGAATCGGTGCTACTGACGGTGGCGGCACTATCGCCGGACGATGGGGCGAATCCTTTGGTGAAGGCAATGTGCTTCCTTCTCTACGTGGTGAACGGCTTGATCTGCATTTCTGTCAGATGGCGGATCAAGGAGGTGATCGACAGCGCCTCGGCGAAGAGGGGGGGCAGATGAGGCTCCTTGCTTTCGGTTCGCGCGGGCGCATTTGCGCCCGTTTCGGGGCGGGCGGCGGGGCATCGGGGGAGGCGCCGGTCCCTCGTGCCGGTCCTGCCCACCATCGTGGGGCGGGCGGCGGTCATTGGGGCAGGAAACGGTGCATTGGGGTAGGCAAATTGCCTGCCCCAATGGGTGGTTCCCTACCCCAATGCGCCTGTTCCTACCCCAATGCGCCGGTCCCTGCTCCATGCGCGTGCCCTGCCCGGCGCGCCCGCCGGGCGCCTACGGCAGCAGGAGTGCGACGGCCAGAAGCCCCACCCACACGAACTCGAGGGGGCCGATGATCTTCGGGGCGAGGGGGCGGGTGCGCCGTTCGGACCAGGCGAGCATCGCCCAAGCGCGGACCGTCATCGCCACCCACACGGGCACGGCCCAGGCGCTGATGAGGCCAGCGGCCGCCAGCCCCACCGCCGCTGCCGTGCACAGGGCGTGGAAGAGCACGGAGCCGATCACCCACCGCCGGTCGCCTCGCCCGCGCACCATGGAGCGCACCGTCGGCACGGTGCCCGCGAACTGCGCGCCGAGCACACCCGCCGCCACCCACACGCGAGCCGGAACCGACCCGAGCAAGCCGCCCGACGCCGACACTGAGAACGCCACGGGCAGCATGAGCGAGGAAGCGGCGATCGTCGCGAGGCGCGCCAGGATCGAGCGCTCCCGCCCGGCCCGCACCTCCCACAGGGCGACGCCGACCAGTGGCACGAACCCCACCGCCCACCACGCCAGGGCGGGGCGGAAGGCCAGGTAGGCGCCCCCGGACGCCGCGGCGACAGCACCGGATGCCACGACCGCCCGGATGATGGCGCTCCTGCGCCGCTTGGGGGACTTCACCCAGTGCTCCACCGCGTTGAAGCACGCGAAAGCCGTGGTCCACGCGAAGCCCAGCACCAGGTGCTCCCACGTCGGGCCCCCCAGCGCCGCGCCGATCACAATGGGCAGCACCGTCATCGGCCAGGCGCCGTGCTGGTCGGGGATCCACCCGTCGCGGGCGAGGGCGCGCAACCGGGAGGGGCGCCGCCGACCGCCCTTGCCGCCCCGCCCCCTGCCCCGGGCACCCGAGGCGGCCGCCCGGTGCGTAGAGCCCGAGGGGGATTCGTGTGCGGAGCCCGGCGGGGCGGCCTCGCGCGCGCTGCCCAGGGGTTCCCGTGCCTCCCCGTGGGGGGCGCCGCTGTGGGCCGACGAGGCGGGGGCCGTGCCCTGGGCCTGGGGAGACGGATCGTTCGGGGCGGGTGCCGTGCCCTGGCGCACGGAGGACGGGGCCCCGGGGCCGCCCGCGCTGTCCGATGTGCTCATGGGACCGAGCCTACCGGGATGCGCTGTGAGATGGAATACTTGTGCCCTCACCAGGTGAGACGCGCGGGTAGATGGCGGCCGATCGCAAAAGAATGGTCGCATGTCCCCAACACACGATTCTCCGCAAGCCCCAGCCGTCCCCGCCGCGATGAGCAGCGAGGACCGCAGCGCGCGCATCGCGGTCACGGTCTTCCCCCTCATCGTCATCGCGGCCTTCATCGCCGCCATGGTGCTCCCCTCCGCCTTCCTGCCGCTCGCCCCGGGCGTCAACTGGGCCCTGGGCGTGATCATGTTCGGCATGGGCCTGACCCTCACGCTGCCCGACTTCGCCCTGGTCGTCACCCGGCCGCTGCCCGTACTGGTAGGCGTCGCCGCCCAGTACGTCATCATGCCCCTGGTGGGCTTCGGCCTCGCCTGGGTGTTCCGCCTGCCCGACGCCGTCGCGGTCGGCGTCATACTGGTGGGCTGCGCCCCCGGCGGCACCGCCTCGAACGTCATCTCCTACCTGGCGAAGGCCGATGTGGCCCTGTCCGTGACCATGACGTCGATCTCGACGCTGCTCGCACCGCTCATGACGCCCGTGCTCACCACGTGGCTGGTCGGCTCCCGCATGGAGGTCGATGGCGGTGCCATGGCCATGAACATCCTGCTCATGGTGCTCGCGCCCGTCCTCGGGGGCTTCCTGGTGCGCTACCTCGCCCACGCCCTGGTCGAGAGGATCCTGCCCGCGCTGCCGTGGGTCTCCGTCCTCGGCATCTGCTACGTGCTGCTGGTCGTCGTCTCCAAGTCCGTCTCCGTGATCGTCTCCTCCGGAGCGATCATCATCGGAGTCGTCGTCTGCCACAACCTGCTCGGCTACCTCTTCGGCTACCTGGCCGGGCGCCTGGGGGGCGGCAGCGAGAAGGCTGCGCGCACCACCGCGATCGAGGTCGGCATGCAGAACTCGGGCATGGCCGCCACCCTGGCCGCCACCCAGTTCCCGGCCACGCCGGAGACCGCCGTGCCCGCCGCGGTCTTCTCCGTGTGGCACAACCTGTCCGGCGCGCTGCTCGCCATGTTCTTCCGGAGGGCGCAGGCGCGCAACTGAACCCCTGCCCGCCCGTCCCGTCCCGCAGTGCCCTGTGGAACGGCGCTACCAGCAGCCCGCCTGCCCCGCCTGCCCTGGCCGCCCGCAGGCGCACCTGGGCGGCTACCGGCGCCTCCGGCTGCCCGCCATCGCGGGGACCCACGCTGTTCATCGGCAATCCCCCTACATCGGGCACCACTAGGTCGCACCCGAGTGGAAGGCGTGGCTGCGCGGCCCCGAGACGCTCAGCGAGGGGGCTGAATGGAGGCTGCGGGCCCGTGCCGTCAGGAGCAGGAGGCCCGGTTACCGTCCTGCGGCGCCGGGCCCTGGTGCGGCCAGGCGGCGGGCCGCCCGGACGACGGCCGCCCTCCGCCTGGCGTGCTCCTCCTCTGAGAGTGGTCCGCACAGCATCCGCGCGACTTGGGGCACAGCCGCCCACCAGCCCGCGATCGAGAGCACGAGCACCATCAGCTGCGCGGCGTCGAAGTCACCGGTCACCGCCCCCGCCTCCTGGCCGCGCAGGACGGCGGCGGTCTTGCGTTGGTAGAAGAACCCGCGCAGGTCCTCGTCGGGCACCTCGCCGTCGAACACCAGCGCCTCCCAGCGCAGCAGGCGGATGAGCTCGGGCCGTTCGCGGTGGTAGTCGTAGACGCGCCCCGCGTACTCGCCGATGTCCTCCGACGCGAACGAGGAAACGGGAACCGCCCGGGCGACCGTCGCCAGCTCGTCGCGGAGGACGGCCGCGAACAGCTGCCTCTTCCCGCCGAAGTAGTTGTAAACGCGTTCTTTGTTGACGCCGGCCTTCTTCGCGATCCTCTCGACCGTCGTCCCGTCGGGGCCGCACCGCGCGAACTCGGCCGTCGCAGCCTCTTTGATCCTGCGTTTGGTGCCTTCTACGTCCCAGGCCACGGAAGCCCCCGCTCTCAATCTCCAACGTAGTGGTTGTTCCCTCCCCCGGACGATACTACACTCAGTTCCAACGATTCCGTTGGAAACGGGTGCGGGCACGGCCCGGCAGCTGCCCCGCGCGGCGCTCAGCGCACTCGCGGGCCCTGGGCGGCGCTCAGTGCTCCTGCGGGTCCTGCGGCGCTCAGTGCTCCGGGGCCCTGGGCGGCGATCAGCGCACCCGCGCCCGCAACGGTCCGCCGACGAGGCGAACCGCCCCGTCGCCCGGGGCAGACAGTGAAAGGACTGATCCCCATGAAGACCATCCTCGTCCTCGGCGCAACCGGGAGGACCGGGCGCTCCGTCCTCAAGCACCGGCCCGACGGCGCCACTGTGTACGCCGCAGTGCGCCGTGCGGGCCCCGGCGCGCCGTTGCCCGAAGGGGCCGACGCCCCGCGCGTCGTCGATATCGAGGACCAGGCGAGCCTGTCCGCCGCGCTGGAGGGCGTCGACGCCGTGATCAATGCGATCCGCCTGCGCGGGGACATCGCCGCGACGGCGCTGGTCGGCCTCCACCAGTCGATCGTCGCCGCGCGCGACACCAGCCGGGACCTGCACGTCGTCCACGTCGGCGGCGCCGGATCCCTGCGCGTGGGCGGCGGGCGGCGGTTCTGGCAGGCGCCGGGCTTCCCGGCCGCGACCCTGCCCCGGGGGGGTCGGCCACGCCCGTCTGCGCGACTACCTGGAGCAGTATGAACGGGACTGCCAGTGGGCCTACCTGATCCCGCCGCCCCGCTTCGACCCGGACGGCCCCTTCCGGGGGCGGTACGCCAGGATCGCAGGGGGTGGGGGCGAGCGGGAGTTCGTGGATGACGGCATCAGTTACGAGGACTTCGCCGTCGCGCTCATCGACGCCGTGGTCGGGGCGTGGCGGGGAGTGTGGCGGATCGGAGGAGACGGCGCACCGGAATCGCCGTGAGCCAGCGCTGGCGCCGCGCAGGCCTGCGCTTGGCTGTGCGGCGACCGGACCGCAGGCCGCCGCGGGGCTATGGCGCGGCAGGCGGTCGGCACCGGTGCGGTGAAGCGGCGCGCCAGGATGGCGGCCGGGCCCGTGCGGGCCCCCGGAAACGGTCCGGCTCACCCGGCCCGGAGGCGGGTGCGGTGCCGACGGGACTGCAGAAGGAGCACGAGTGCGGCCAACACCGCCCAAAGCAGGTTCAAGCCGAGGCCCAGGGCGTAAGGCCCCGTCAGATCGAAGGAGAACGGGGTTCCGATCGAGATCGCCAACGGCCCGCAGTACACGGGGTAGCCGCCGAACGACGTGGAGCCGCCGACGAGCCACTTCGTCCCGCCCAGGTCCGCCAACTGCCACAGTGCCGCGATCTGCAGGCCGATCAGCGCGGTGAGCCCGCCCGCGTACACGAGGAGCCGCGGATAGAACCCCGCGAAGCGCGCGGCGGCGAGGCCGAGGGCCCATGCCGAGGACACCAGGGCGGTGCACGACACCAGTTTGGCGCAAACGGCGTAGACGACTGCCGCAGTCAGCCCCCATTCGTCCGGCCACATCGTCGTGCTCGCCAGGAGCGACACGAGGCCCACCGCGGCAAAACCCAAGGACAGCGGACCCGCTTTGACGAAGAACTTGCGCAGCGGCGGGTGGGTGGACAGATGGAGGAGCGTGTCGCGCTGCAGCACCAGGAACATGAAGATCTGCGCGCCCACGTAGAACGCCGCGCCCGATGACACCAATATGACGGCGAAGACCCAGACCGCGTCGAGCACGGCCCCGTGCGAGTCGATGAGGCCCTTCAGGGTGAAGGCGGTGAGGAGGACCAGCGCGCATATCGAGAAGAAGCCGAAGTGCTTGCGGGCCTCGGTTCGGATATCACGCATGGAGCATCGCCTCCTTGATCCTCTCCTCCAGGCCCCGCTCCCCAGGAATGTCCAAGGCCCGCAACCGGAGTAGCACTCTGCCGTCGTGGAGCACGACGCACTCGTCGAAGAGCGATTCGAGGCCCGCGATGAGGTGGGTGCTGATGATGACCAGCGCGTTGTCGGGCTTGTGCTGTTCGATGAGGTCCAGCATGCGGTCCCGCGTCACAGGATCCACGGCGGCCAATGGCTCGTCGAAGAGGTAGACCGATGACCGGCGGGCCAGGGCCATGCCGAGATTCAGCTGTTCCTCCATCCCCTTCGACAGGTCGCCCACCTTCTTCGACTTGTCCAGCGACAGCTCGTCGATGATGGTCCTACCGCGATCGGGGTCGAAGTCGTCGAAATAGTCCGCCAGGACACCGGGGACTGATCCCACCTTCAAGAAGCTGTAGAGGAACGGCGCGTCCGGGAGCAGCGTGGGGGCCGCTGCGCCACCGATGGAGAACGAGCCGGACTCGATGGGCAGCAGCCCGGCCAGGGCCTTCAACAGCGTTGTCTTCCCGGCCCCGTTGTGGCCGAACAGTCCCACGATGTCCGGGTCGTCGAAGCGGATGGTCAGCGGAGCGAGGGAGAACTTCCTCCCCCGGGAGACGACCAGATCCTCTATTGCAAGAATGCTGCTCACCCGCCCACCGTAACACGTGGGTGCGACAAGGACTCGAAAGCGGGTAACTATGCCGGTTCCCTCTGGTGGGTCCGCGATCGGGCCGTCCCGGGTACTGCGGTGGGGCGGGTGCTCCTTGCCGGGCAGTGCGGTTCCGCCGCGGGCAGCGCGTTCATGGACGACGGGGCTCTGCGAAGGCGGTCCCCGGCGTCGTGGGCGATCGGGCCCACGGGCACGACGGAGCCGCCGAGCCATACGGCCCGGCGGCTCCCGCACGAGTCGGGGTGGCGGGATTTGAACCCACGGCCTCTTCGTCCCGAACGAAGCGCGCTACCAAGCTGCGCCACACCCCGTGCGACCGCATAAGTATAACGGCCCTGGCCGCCCTACGCCAAAACCAGCGGACCGGGCGGCGCTGCCCGATCGGTCACAGGCGCCCCCGCGCGGGGAAGACGTGCAGCAGCGAGACCTCCGGCCTCGTCGCAACGCGGACCCGCGCGTAGCGCGACGTGCCCAGTCCTGCGCTCACGTGCAGCCACGAGGCGCGGCCCTGGGAGTGCCACTGGGACAGGCCCTTCGCGTAGCGGCGCGGTATGTCGCAGTTCGTGATCAGGGCGCCGAAACCCGGTAGGCCGATCTGGCCGCCGTGGGTGTGGCCCGCCACGATGAGGTCCGCCCCCCGCCTCGTGAGCGCTGAGACGACGCGCGTGTAGGGGGAGTGGGTGGCCCCGAGGCGCAGGACGCCCTCGCGCTCCCACGACGGGGCGGGATCGACGTAGCGGTCCCGGTGGATGTGGGCGTCGTCAGTGCCCAGCAGGGACAGGGCGCCCACTCCGGGCACCTCCAGGTCCCCTGCCCTGTTCGACAGGTCCACCCAGCCCGCGTCCGCCATCATGCGCGTCATCGGCGTCCACGGCAGGTCGGGGACGACGCGGGGGCGGGGGCCCTTCGAGCGCGTCAGGTAGCGGCCCCAGTTCTTGCGCACGGGGGAGTAGTAGTCGTTGGATCCGAGCACGAAGAAGCCCGGGCGGTCCAGGAAGGGCGCGTAGGCCTCGCGCACCAGATCCGCCCCGTCGGGGCCGCCGAAGTTGTCGCCCGTGGAGGCGACCACGTCGAAGCGCTCCGTGGCGGCGACGCGCCGGAGGAAGTCCACGAGGAACTCCTGTCCGGGGAAGAGGTGGAGGTCGGAGATCTGCAGGATCGTCACCTCGGGGACCGGTCGGGCCACGGGCACCTCGAAGCGGCGGACGACGGGCAGGCGCCTCTCCACGCGGCCCCACGCGAGGGCGGCGGCCCCCGGTACCACGACCGCGCCCACGGCTCCGGCAGTGGCGCGCGCGGTCCTGGCGGCCGCTCGGGCCAGTGGCGCGTCCGCGCGGGACAGGGCCGGATCCGCTACCGCACCGCTCAACGCGGGGTGCCCGCCAGCGCCTGGGACATGTAGGGCGCCCAGATGTTCTGGCCCACGAAGGTCTCGCCGAAGATCTGGTGGTAGAAGCGCCCGTTGATCGTGGTGTCCCACACCGGTGCGGAGGAGTTCGCGCCGTGGCCCACCCACGCGGAGGTGACCAGCGAGGAGGTGAAGCCCGTCAGCCACGTGTTCGAGCTGTAGTCCGTAGTCCCCGACTTCGCGGCGTAGGGCCGCCCGTCGGCGAGCTTCGTCGACGTGTAGTACTGCCCCGCCGAGGCGGTGAGCAGCGACGCCGTCTTGTTCGCGATGTCGGGCTCCAGGACGCTCTTGCAGCTGGGCTCGTACTGCTTGAGCACGTTCTCGTCGCGGTCGGACACGGAGGAGATGGACTGGGGCGAGCACTGGGTGCCGCTGTTCGCGATGGCCCCGAAGGCGGAGGCGACCTGCAGGGGCGAGGCCGAGGAGGAGCCGAGGATGTTCGCCGGGTAGGCGGTGGGGACCTCGCCGTCCTCGGTGATCCCCAGGTCGTAGGCGTTCTGGAAGATCTTGCAGAAGTCGACGCGGCTGGCCATGTTCACGAACGCCTGGTTCACCGACAGGCCGGTGGCGCGCACGACGTTCATGGTGCCCGTCTTGCCCTCGAGGTCCTGGACGGGGTAGGTGTCGGTGTAGATGGGCGAGCCGTTGCACTTGAAGGCGTTGGATCCGTAGGTCGTGTTGTTCGACCCGACGGTCTCATTGGCGCTGTGCCCCTCTTTGAACCACTCGATGAGGGTGAAGACCTTGAACGTCGATCCGACCTGGAACTTGCCGTCGGCAGCGTAGTTCGACATGGTCTCCCCCGCGCCCACGCCGTAGGTGGTGTTCTGGGCCATGGCGACGATGTTGCCGGTCTTGGGGTCCAGGGACACGAGCGCGTCGTTGACCCCGGACGCGTCGCCGACCGGGATCGCCGCCGTGAGCGCCGAGTAGGCGGCGTCCTGGTTGGTGGGCTCCAAAGTGGTCCTGATGGTGATTCCGGAGGTCTTGAGCATGTGCTCGCGGTCGGCGCGGGTCTCGCCGAAGGTGGTGTCCTCCAGGAACTGGGAGAGGACGTAGTCGCAGAAGTAGGCGCGCGAGTCGTCGGCGCCCGAGCAGCCCTCGGGGGTGATCGTCGGGTGGAGCATGTCCGCCAGGGGCGTGGCGATGCCCTTGTCGTACTCCTCCTGGGTGATGACGCCCTGGTTGAGCATGACCGACAGGATGACGTCGCGGCGGTCCTGGGCGGCTTCGGGGTGGCTCAGCGGGTCGTACTGGACGGGGGACTGGACCAGGCCGGCCAGCAGTGAGGCCTCGAGGTAGTTGATCTCAGAGGCGGACTTGGAGAAGTACCTGAGGGAGGCGGCCTCGACGCCGTAGGTGATGGGCCCGAAGGGGGCGATGTTCAGGTAGCCGGTGAGGACCTCGTCCTTCGTCATGACCTTCTCGATGGCGAGGGCGTACTTGGCCTCGCGGAGCTTGCGCTCCGTGGTCTGCTCGGTCGCCGCCGCCACCTGGTCGACGTCGCCCTCGAGGTAGCCGCGCTCGGCGAGGGCGTTGCGGACGAACTGCTGGGTGATGGTCGAGGCGCCCTGGGTGCCCGACTCGCCCAGGTTCGACACGAGCGCGCGGAGCATGCCCGTGGGGTCGACGCCGTGGTGGTTGTAGAACCGCTTGTCCTCGATCGCGACGATCGCTTTCTTCATGACATCGGCGATGTTGGCCGAGGGCACGACGATGCGCTGCTTGTCGTAGAAGCGCGCGATGACGCCGCCGGACGCGTCGAGGAGCTGGGACTCCTCGGCGGGCTCGACGACCTGGATGTCGCTGGGGATGTCGTTGAAGACCGTGGGGGCGGACTTCGTCACGATCGCGAGGGGGCCGACGACGGGGACCAGCATGCCGGCTCCGACGACGCCCATGAGCGCGGAGACGCTCACGAAGGTGAGCAGGAGTCCGAACAACTGCATGGGCCTGACGGCGCGGGGGTTCGAATGCGACATGCTCCAAGGATACGTGCCCCGCGGTTGCGGTGGGGGAGAAGGTGACGGGTCGCCCTTTTTCGTCCCCGCTCCGTCAGCGCGCCCGATGTGAGCGTTCACATTTGCAGAGGCCCCAGCTTGTGCGTAGTATCACAGGTGCAGCTCGGCGTCGAGCGACCTGGAGATGAGCGATGAGCACGCACGATGATGACCACAGCTGGGTGTCGCGCGCCCTGTGCGCGGGGTACGAGCCCGACGCGCTCTTCGTCCAGGGCGCCTCGCAGCGGCAGGTGCGCCAGCGCTGCCTCATGTGCGAGGTGCGGATCGAGTGCCTCGCCGACGCCCTGCAGTCCGGGGCCAACTACGGCGTGTGGGGCGGGCTGACAGAACGCGAGCGCCGGGCGATGCTGCGCCACTACCCGGACATCGACGACTGGCTCGACTGGCTGCGCAACTCCGACGACCCCCTGGCCCAGGAGATCAGGCTGCCCAAGGTGCCCAAAGTGCTCGTGATGGTGCGCGGGGAGTCCGCTGTAGGATGATCCCATGACTAAATGGGAGTACTCGACGATTCCGCTGCTCACGCACGCGACGAAGGCAATACTCGACCAGTGGGGCGCGGACGGGTGGGAGCTCGTCCAGGTCGTTCCCGGTCCGACGGGGTCGGACTCGCTGGTCGCCTACCTCAAGCGCCCGGTCCAAGAATCCGCTCCGATTCAGAACTGACGCTCCGCGCCCGCGCGAAGGGGCGCAAGGAATCCCGCCGCCGTCGCGCGCTCCGCGCGGGGGCCTCGATGGGTGAGGATGTGCGGCGGGCTGGGTCCGGTGCGCGGCGACCGGATCCAGCCCGCGGCAGTCCGGGTCAGCGCGCGCGCCTGGCGAGGCGGTCGACGTCGAGCAGGGTCACGGCACGCCCCTCGAGGCGGATCCAGCCCCGGGAGACGAAGTCCGCCAGCGACTTGTTCACGGTCTCGCGCGAGGCGCCGACCAGCTGGGCGAGCTCCTCCTGCGTGAGGTCGTGGGGGACGTGCACTCCCTTGTCGGTGGACGTCCCGAAGCGGTCGGCCAGGTCCAGCAGCGCTTTGGCGACGCGGCCGGGCACGTCGGAGAAGACCAGATCCGACAGGGACTCGTTGGTGCGGCGCAGGCGCTGGGCGAGGGCGCGGAGCATGTGCTTGGCCAGCGTCGGGTTCGTGTCGAGGACGTGCATGAGGTCCTCGTGCTCCAGGAACAGCAGCGAGGCCGGCGACACCGCGGTCGCGGTCGTGGACCGGGGCCCCGGGTCGAAGAGGGTGAGCTCGCCGATGATCTCGCCGGGGCCGAGCACCGCCAGCAGGGACTCGCGTCCGTCGTTGGATGTGTGGCCGAGTTTCACCTTGCCCTCGGTCACGATGTACAGGCGGTCGCCGAGGTCGCCCTCGTCGAAGAGGGTCTCGCCGCGACGCAGGGTGGTGTGGCCCATTTTCTGTTGGAGGGACACCTGCTGAGCGTCGTCAAGGCCGCCGAAGAGCGGGACCTGGCTGATGAAGTTTCCGTCACCGATCATCTCGGAGGATCTCCGTTCTGCTCATGCCCGGCGGTTGTCGGGCCCGATAGGGGATTCACGCGGCATCCCCGTGCGTAACATCGATCACTCCGAGGTACCGCGTATCACACCATTATGCCCCATTGAACAGAGAACACGAAGGTTATCCGCCTTTTTTTGTGAGGTGTCTAATCACAGTCCCACGTGTCCGACAGTTCGTCGAGATGGGCGGCGATGGCCCGTGCGACCTGTGAGGGCGCCTCCTCGGGCAGGAAGTGCCCCGCCTCGCGGACGACCACGCAGGAGTGGGCGGCGTCGACGAAAGTCGCGTCGTGCGCGTGGTCGACTGGGGACCACGCCCCGTCGTCGCTGCCCCGGATCGACAGGACCGGAACGGCGACGGGGGAGCGCAGGATCCGGCGGGCCTCGCGCGACGGGCGGCGCGCCGCGCGCAGCGCCCTCAGCGCCGTGTGGGGGGCGAAGGGGCGGGCCAGGGCCGCGCGGAACGGCCCGGACTGTGAGTCGAGGCGCTCGCGCGAGGACGGGGACGCCCACGACCTGTAGACGGCGTCGAGCAACCGCCCGTCGCGCAGCGCCCGGGCGCGCCCGGTGGGCAGGGCGAGCCTGCCCTGCAGGAGGCGCCCGCCCGACCAGGGGGCGCGCCCGATGACGGGCCGGATCCCCAGTGGATGCGGCGCGCCCAGGGCGATGAGGGAGCGCAGCTCGGAGGGGGACAGGGCGCCGACCATCCAGGCGACCGCCCCGCCGGTCCCCGCTCCCGCGACGCTGAAAGACGAGATGCCCAGGGCGCGCACGACGCCGATCACGTCCTGCGCGAGCTGGACCAGGTCGGAGGCGCCGCGCGACAGGTCGGAGGTGCCGCAACCGCGGATGTCCATCGCGACGACGCGCCGCCCGGCGCCGGCGAGCGGGGGGATGACGTCCCTCCAACTCCACCAGTGCTCCGGGAAGGCGTGCAGGAGCACGAGCGCGTAGTCCATCGCCGTGCCCGTGTCGGCGACGTGGAACGAGGCGCCGCCCGCCGTGATGTGGCGGTGGGTCCAGGGGCCGGGCAGCTCGATGGCCGCTGCGCCCCCGGGTGCCTTCATCGCTTCCCCTCCGCCCGGTGGGCGCGCCGGCGCTCCCGGGAGGTGAAGTGCGCCCCCGACGGGTTGACCCTCTCGACCTCGGCGCGCCGCGCCTCCTCCGCGCGCCCGATGCGCCTGGTCGTGTGGGACACGTAGCCCAGGCCGATCAGGACGACGCCGATGAGCAGCAGCCGGCCCGAGTAGCCCGACGCCTGCAGATGGTGCTGCAGGTTCGCCCCGACCGCCCCGGAGGACTGGAGGGCGCTCATCACCGGGAACATGGCGCTCGCGGTGGGACCGGGCACCAGCACCCACGGCAGGCCGATCACGGTGAACAGCCCGCCCACCGCCCAAGCGCCCAGCGACGACTGCCGGGCGGAGGCGATGAGGAGGACGGAGAAGGCGAGGGCGCCCAGCAGCTCGCCGAGCGCGAGGAACGACGCCGTGCCCGTCACCATGGGCGCGTTGTCCGCCAGCGTCATGCGCGCCCCCGCGTCGGCCGCCAGGAACCAGGCCAGCGGAACCCCGATGGCGAAAGCGACGAGCCCCATCCAGTGGGCGCGGGAGCGGTTGGGGAGCTCCGCCTTGACGGTCGTGCCCTCGAAGATGGCGTCGTCCAGGGAGGCGGGGCGCACGGACTCCTCGGGCTCCTCCGCCTCCTCCTCGGCCTCCTCGGGGGCGGAGCGCGCCTCCTCTTCGGCCTCCTCGACGGAGGACAGCAGTGAACGGCGGGTGGGCGCGATGACGCCCGTCTCGTCGATGCCGGGATGGGCGCGGACTGGCTCGGGCTCGAGGTCCTCGGGCGAGTGCCAATAGGTCCGGGTCATCTCGTCGTTCCACGAGGAGGACTGCGCGTCCGTGGACCCGGCCATCGGCAGCGTGCTGCTGGGCCAGGGCGAGTAGGCGGAGCCGTAGTCGGCGCCGTCGTCGAAAGCCGTGTCCTCGGCCGCTCCCGTCTCGTCGTCCGCCCGTGCGGAGTCCTCGTCGGCCCGTGCGGACGGGTAGGCGGTGCCCGCGGAGAAGGCGGTGGGGTAGCGGATCTCGTCGGAGAACGCGGCCGTGGGGTAGGCGGGCTCCTCCGCGCTCGTGGCGGGCTCCTCGTCGGTGGGCTCCGCAGCGGGCTGGGGCGTGGGGGCGGGCCGGTCCCATCCGAGGCGCGCGCGCCGGGACCTGCGGGTCTCCAGGGGCGGGCGGCGGGCGGCCGAGGGCGGCTCCTCCACGTGCGCGGCGGGCTCGTCAGCGGTCGCGGCCGGGGGCC
>ERZ773070.656-NODE-656-length-24398-cov-10.633242_pt1 | contig 24398 bp, 20 predicted proteins | sample MGYA00580618_ERZ773070 | MGnify/ENA primary metagenome ERZ773070 (study PRJEB29015, sample SAMEA2738023) | human oral metagenome | biome: human oral; feature: human-associated habitat; material: dental | place: China | collected 2019 ... | reverse complement strand
CCCGCAGTTCCCTGTTCCGCGCCAGGCGGCGGCCCTACTGGCGCTCCGGCACGGCCGTCCCCTCGATGACGGCGCGCACCGCCACCAGTGGGGCGGGCAGCAGGGCGCGCGGCGCGCGGCGCGCGGCCCCTCCTCCGCCTGGGCCCGCCCACGGGCGCTCGCCCCGCCGCATGGGCCGGACCTCGCCCGTGGGCGACGCCACGAAGACGCGGTTGCGCCTCATCTCCGCCTCGGCCAGCTGGGTCCTCATCCGGGCGCGCTCGGCCTCGAGGGCCTCGACACGGCGCTGGAGCTCCAGGATGCGGCGGATCCCCTCGAGGTTGATGCCCTCGTCCTGGCTCATGCGCTGGACATCGCGCAGGCGCTGGATGTCCTGCTTCGTGTACCGCCTGCCCCGCCCTTTCGTGCGGGCCGGGACCACCAGGCCGAGGCGGTCGTACTGGCGCAGGGTCTGCGGGTGCATGCCGGCCAGCTCGGCGGCGACCGAGATCACGAAGGTCACGGACTCCCCGCCCTGCCCTGAACGCCCGGCCATGGCCTACTCCTTCGCGGCTTCCAGCCAGGACTCGCGCGAGACGGGGCCGAGCGCCTCGGACAGCGCCTCGACCGCCCTCTTCTGCTCGCGCGTGAGAGCGGTGGGCACGTCGATGCGGACCCGGACCAGCAGGTCGCCGGGGCCCTTCTTGAGGGCGCAGCCCTTGCCCTTGAGGCGGATGGCCGTGTCCGCGTCCGATCCTGCGGGGATCTTCACGCTGCGCGCGGACCCGTCCAGCATCGGGACGTCGACCTTCGCCCCCAGCGCCGCCTCGGTGAAGGAGACGGGGACCGTCACCACGACGTCGTCGCCCTCCCGGGTGAACACCGGGTGCGGTTTCACCGTCACCGTCACCTCGAGGTCGCCCGCGGGGCCGCCGTGGGCGCCGGGTTTGCCGTGCCCGGCGAGGCGGATCTTCTGCCCGTCCTTGATGCCGGCGGGGATGCGGACCTTGATGGTCTTCCCCGCGACCTTGATGGACAGCGTCGCGCCCTCGATTGCCTGGCGGAAGCTGATCGCCAGGTTCGCCTTGCGGTTCCCGCCCTTGGTGGGCTGGGGCCGCGACTGGGGACCGCGCCCCTGGCCGCCGTGGGCGCCGAAGGCGCCGGCCCCGAACTGCGCGCCGCTCCCCTGGGCGCCCCCGCCCCCGAACAGGCCGGAGAGCAGGTCGTCCAGGTCGGCCCCGCCCGTCTGGAAACGGGCGCCGCCCCCACCGTAGCCCGTCGCCCGGGCATTGAAGGCGCCGAAGAGATCCTCGAAACCGCCCGACGACCCGGCGGCGAAGCGCGCTCCGCCGCCGCCCATCGCCCGGATCGCGTCGTAGCGCTTGCGGTCCTCGTCGTTGGACAGGATCGCGTAGGCCTCGCCGATCTCCTTGAACTTGGCCTCGGCGGCCGCGTCCCCCGGATTCTGGTCCGGATGGTACGCGCGCGCCAGCTTGCGGTAGGCCTTCGTGATGGTCTTCTTGTCGGCGCCCTTATCGACGCCCAGGACTTTGTAGAAGTCCTTGGTCAGCCAATCTTGTTCACCCACGCCACGTCACCTCCTTCACAGGTTTGGCGTTCCACGGTTGTTCCACGCTCATTCAGGGTTGTTCACCAGTACCTTCGTGGCGCGGATGACCCTCTCGCCGCGTCGGTAGCCGGGCTGGAGCACCTTCCCGATGACGGGATGTTCCACACCGGCGTCCGTGGTGGCCATGAGCGCCTCGTGCAGCGCGGGGTCGAAGTCCTCGCCCGCCTCGCCGTAGCGCTCCAGCGCGAAGCGATTGCGCAGGGTGTCCTCCAGTTTCGTGGCGATGGCGGCGAAGGGGCCGCCGTCCAGGTCGCCGTGGTCGCGGGCGGCGCTGATGTCGTCGAGCACCCCGATGAGGGACTCGATGACCTCGTCCTGGCCCGCGGTCCTGTGCGCGGGGGCGGCCTCCTTCGAGCGCCGCACGTAGCCCGCGTACTCCTGGTTGAGGTTGTACAGGTCGGCGTTGGCGCGCGTCAACTGCTCCTCCACCGCGGCCACGCGCTCGAGCGCGTTGGCCAACTCGGAGTCGCCCAGCTGCTCCTCGAAGGCACTCATGTCGTCCACAGCATCCTCCTCGCCGGATCCGCTGGCGGTGCTCCCGTCCTCGTCGTCCGGGGCGGGGGCGGAGCCCTCAGGGGCCGTTTCCCCGTCGGTCCCACGACCGGCGTCCGAGGCGGGGGCGGAGCCCTGAGCCTCACCCGCGGTGCCCGGGGCGTCCCCCGCCCCGGGGGCCGGCGCCGACCCGGTGGAGCCGGCCCCGGCCTCGTCCCGCATGGGGTCCGCGCCCTGTTCGTCGGGGGCGCTCACTTGGACTCGCCCTCGTCCACGATCTCGGCATCGACGACGTCGTCCTCGGACTTCGCCTCCCCGCCGGCGGCCCCGGCCGCCTGCTGCGCCTGGTAGATCTCCTGGCCGACCTTGAGGCTGGTCTCGTTGAGCTTGGCCATCGAGGACTTCACAGCCTCGACGTCGTCGCCCTTGAGGGCCTCCTTGACGGCGTCCACGTCGGCCTGCACGGCGGCGCGGGTCTCCTCGGAGATCTTGTCCGCCTCGTCCTTGAGCAGCTTCTCCGTCTGGTAGACGACCTGCTCGGCGGTGTTGCGGGTCTCGGCGACCTCGCGGCGCGCCTTGTCCTCGGCTGCGTGCTCCTCGGCCTCGCGGACCATGCGGTCGATCTCCTCCTTGGGCAGGGCGGAGCCGCCGGTGATGGTCACGGACTGCTCCTTGCCGGTGCCGCGGTCCTTCGCGGAGACGTGGACGATGCCGTTCGCGTCGATGTCGAAGGTGACCTCGATCTTCGGGACGCCGCGGGGGGCCGGGGCGATGCCGGAGAGCTCGAAGGTGCCCAGCAGCTTGTTGTCGCGGGCGAACTCGCGCTCGCCCTGGTAGACCTGGATGAGCACGGCGGGCTGGCCGTTCTGCGCGGTCGAGAAGACCTCGGAGGCCTTCGTGGGGATCGCGGTGTTGCGGTCGATGAGCTTCGTCATGAGCCCGCCCTCGGTCTCGATGCCGAGCGACAGGGGGGTCACGTCGATCAGCAGGACGTCTTTGCGGTCGCCCAGGATGACGCCGGCCTGCAGGGCCGCGCCCACGGCGACGACCTCATCGGGGTTGACGCCCTTGTTGGGCTCGCGCCCGCCGGCCAGTTCCTTGACGACGGCGCTCACCGCGGGCATGCGGGTGGAGCCGCCGACCAGGACGACGTGGTCGATGTCGCCCACGGAGATGCCCGCCTCGCGGATCACGTCGTGGAAGGGGCGCTTCGTGCGGTCGAGCAGGTCCGAGGTCATCTCCTCGAACTTCGCGCGGGTGAGGCTCTCGTCCAAGTGGATGGGGCCGTCGGCCGTCATCGACAGGTACTGCAGGGAGATGTTCGTGCTGGTGGCGCTGGACAGCTCCTTCTTCGCCTGCTCGGCCGCCTCCTTGAGGCGCTGGAGGGCGACGGGGTCCTTGGACAGGTCGGCGCCGGTCTTCGCCTTGACCTGGTCGATCAGCCAGGTGACGATGCGCTGGTCCCAGTCGTCGCCGCCCAGGTGGTTGTCACCGGAGGTGGCGCGCACCTGGATGGTGGAGAAGCCGTCGTCGTCCTTGCCGATCTCCAGCAGGGACACGTCGAAGGTGCCGCCGCCGAGGTCGAAGACCAGGATGAGCTCGTCCTCCTTGCCCTTCTCGAGGCCGTAGGCCAGGGCGGCCGCGGTGGGCTCGTTGACGATGCGCTCGACCTTCAGGCCGGCGATCTGGCCGGCGTCCTTGGTGGCCTGGCGCTGGGCGTCGTTGAAGTAGGCAGGGACGGTGATGACGGCCTCGGTGACGGGCTCGCCCAGGTACGCCTCGGCGTCCGCCTTCAGCTTGGCGAGGATGCGGGCGGAGATCTCCTGCGCGGTGTACTCCTTGCCGTCGATCGCGACGGTCCAGTCGGTGCCCATGTGGCGCTTGACCGAGGAGATCGTGCGGTCGACGTTGGTGACCGCCTGGCGCTTGGCGATCTCGCCGACCAGGACCTCGCCGGTCTTGGAGAAGGCGACCACCGACGGGGTGGTGCGCGATCCTTCGGCGTTCGGGATGATGGTGGGCTCGCCGCCCTCGAGGACGGCGATGGCGGAGTTGGTGGTACCGAGGTCGATGCCGACTGCGCGTGCCATATTCGTGTTTCCTTTCGTCCGGGCGCGGCGCCTTGGGCGCGCGCCCCTTGTGGTCTGTGGTCCGGGCCCGCGGGTCCGAACGTCCTTGAGTCTCTTGCGCTCAACTTTAGGCGAGGGGTTTTCGGTGCGCAACCCGACCGTCCCAAACTTGAGTCTGATGTACTCAACTTCATCGGGCGCCGATTATTCCCGGTCCTGCCCGATGGAGGAGTGCCGTGCGCCACGCGCCCGGGTGCGCCGGACCCCCGGGCCTCGAAGGGTCCGGGGGTCCAGTGCGTCCCGCGGGACGTGCGCTCAACCGGTCAGTGCTCAGCCGCGCGCCCGGCGCGCCGCGATGAGCCCGCCGCCCGCCACGAGCAGGCCGAGTGCCGCCAGGAAGGCGACGAGGCCATCGGCCCCCGTCCTGGCAAGGGCGGGGTCCTCCGCGGCGCCGGGGCCACCGGGGGAATCGGGGCCGTCAGAGGGGGCACCGCTGGGGCTGGGCGACTCGGAAGGGGCAGGGCTGGGGCTGGGCGACTCGGAAGGGGCAGGGCCCGGTGCGGGCGTGTAGGTGTTGGTCACCTCGACCACCGCGACCCCACCGGCCTCGACCACCACGGGGCCGATCGCGGAAGTCTGCAGGGCGAAGCCGTCGACGGAGGCGTCCCTCTCGGTCACCGTGCAGGTCGCGCCGGCCGGGATGTCACGGGACACCTTGGTGTCGCCCGCAGCGACGTCCAGGATCGAACCCGAGGTCCCGGCCGGGTCGTCGCACACGTAGTCGAAGGAGAACGTCTTATCCGCCGGGATGCCGCCGACGACCTTCTTGGTCACGGCGATGTTGCCCGGGGCCGGGGTGTAGGTGTTGGTCATGAGGACCGCGGTGACCTCCCCGGCCTCGATCGGAACGGGGTCGATCACGGCCGGCTCCAGGATGAAGCCGTCCACCGTGGCATCCCTCTCGGTCACCAGGCACTCAGCACCAGCGGGGATGTCGCCGGACTCCTTGGTCTCGCCGTCGGCGACGTCCAGGATCGAGCCCGAGGTCCCGGCCGGGTCGTTGCACACGTAGTCGAAGGAGAACGTCTTGCCCGCCGGGATGCCGCCGACGACCTGCTTCGTCACCGAGATCCTGCCGGGGGCCGGGGCGACCGTGTTCGTCAGGGAAACGGCCGAGGCCGTGTTCTCGACGATGCTGAGGGCAAGCTCTGAGACCGCGGTCTGGGAGCCGGCGCTGAAGACGGGATCCCCCTGCCAGCGCAGCGCGGCGGGCAGCTGGGCCGAGTCGAGGGACTCGGTGAGCGTCACCTTGGTGCCCTTGGGGAAGGCGGCACCGGCCACGCCCTGCTCGACGGGGACCTCCATCGTGTAGGGGTTCGCCCCGCCCGCCGGCGCCGTCCACTCCGGGTGGATGTTCGGGTCCCATCCAGTCGGCAGCTCGTAGGCGACGTTGACGGTGACGGCGGTGCCCGCGGGGATCTGCCCCGCGTCGGCGCCGACCTGGGCGCCGAGGACGAACTTCTTCACGCCGAAGGCGCCGTAACCGGGTTTCATCTCAACGGTGTAGGTGATCGGGTCGCGGTAGCTGATGGCCGAGGTGATCGGCCCTTCCGCGTCGCCGACCAGAGTCGCGCTGTTCGTGTACTGCTTCTCGGGCACGACGGGGCCGTCGATCTTCGAGGAGTAGACGATCTCGTAGTTGATCGCCGGGTCGAAGTCCCCGTCGGTGCGGGTCAGCGTCACGGTCGCCGACTTGCCGTCCTCGGAGATGGTGCGCTCCAGGGTGTAGTTGCCGTAGGCCGTGTTGATGCCGGGCTGACCGACCCGGGCGACCGTGGGGTACTGGTTCGGGGCGCTCTTGGGGTCCACCCGGACGTACCAGGTGGAGTCGTCGGCCAGCAGCGCCTGCCCGTCGGCGCCGAGGACGTCGTTGAAGACGGCCTTGTTGGCGTAGGTGCCCGCGGGCATACCTGAGCGCTCGGAGAGGCGGCGGCCCGAGCCGGTGATGTGCCAGTTGATCTGGGTGGAGTCGCGCTTGAGGGAGTTGGCGTACTTGCCGACGTTCTTCTCCGTCCACAGGCGCTGGACGATGGGCCCGTCGTTGGGGTTGGGCACCTGGACCTCGACGCCGTTGGCGCTGAAGGGGAGCTTGGTGAGCGGGGTCTCCTTCTGGGCCATGAGCATCTGGCTCATCGTGCCCTTCACGTCGGTTTGGGCGGCGATCGCGTCGTTGAAGGTGCAGGTCATCACATCGGCGGCGGTCACGCAGTCGCCCACCTGGACATCGCCCACCATCAGCGGGTCGGAGCGCCCGACCTCGCGGAAACGGTAGTAGTGGGTGACGTCGGGCTGCGCGGCGCCCGTGGCGGGCAGCCCGACCGTGAAGGAGTCGCCGGGCTGGGGGTCGGCGTTCGCGGCGTCCCACTCGACGCGCATCCTCACCGGGTCCTCGACCTGGGCGCCCGCCCCCGGGATCTCCACGCCGTCCTTGTCCGAGAGGACCAGCGGCTTGATCGAGACCTCGATGTCCGGGTTTGCGGCGGCCTCGGCGGGCGCGGCCGAGTAGACGCCGAGCGCCCCCATCCCGGTCGCGGCGAGGGCCAGTGCCGAGGCGCCGACCACCGCCCTCGCCCACCTCGTGCGGAACATAGTCATCAGTTCTTCCTCCGTGCGGTTCGATTCGGAACGTGCGGCCGCGAGTGCCCGCGCCCATCACAGTTACCGGACACAGTAAGTGGGAAAGCGTATTGAGGGCCAACCGGATTGGCGACGAACACTGACCGGCGAACAGGGGTTGGGCGCACGACCGGGGGCGGCCGCGCCCGCTTGTGGAAGTTCCAACGATCCGCTCCCGTTTTTTCGCTTTCCACGCAGCCGGTATCCAGCCGTATGCTCTTGGTCACAGTGGGGGCCCTTTATCACGGCCCCCGGGAATGGCGCCCGTCACTCCGCTTCCGCTACACTGTGACCGCCTCCAAACCGGAGCACCCCGTCAACTCAACGGAGACTTGATGTTCCCCACACGAAGAGCGGTCGGCGCAGCCCTGGCCGGCCTCGCCACCCTAGGAATGGCAGGAACCGCCATGGCCGATCCCACCCCCGTGCCCGCCGCAGATCCGGCGTACTCGATCCCCGCCGCCATCCCCGCCTCGGGAGTCGACAAGGTCGCCTCCTGGCAGGACATGAAGTTCGCCATGTTCATCCACTGGGGCGTCTACTCCCACTACGCCGGGTGGTACAAGGGCGAGAAGCAGGAAGTCGGCTACCCCGAGCAGATCAAGGCCTGGGGCCACCAGCAGACCTGGGACCGGCGGATCCCCCTGCAGGGGATCCCGCGCGACGAGTACCTGGCCACCGCCCAGACCTTCGACGCCCCGGACTTCGACGCCACCGCGTGGTGCCAGCAGGCCAAGGACACCGGCATGAGGATGCTGCTCATCACCTCCAAGCACCACGACGGCTTCGCCATGTGGGACACGGCCACGACCGACTACAACTTCACCAAGCAGTCCCCCTCCCACCGCGACCCCCTCCTGGAGCTGTCGCAGGCCTGCAAGCAGGTCGGCATCAAGTTCGGCCTCTACTTCTCCAACATCGACTGGGAGAAGCAGCCCGAGAACCCGTGGATGAACGACAACACCCTCGACGAAGAGGGCTACATGGACTACATCCACGCCCAGCTCAAGGAGCTCCTGGGCGGCAAGTACGGGGACATCGCCGAGCTCTGGTACGACATGGGCAAGCCCAACCCCGCCCAATCGGACCAGCTGCGCGCCTGGGCCCACGAGCTGCAGCCGGACATCATGATCAACTCGCGCGTCGGCAACGACCGGGCGGACTTCGAGGTCGGCTGGGACAACGAGCTGCAGACCGAGCAGACCCAGGGCCCCTGGGAATCCGCCGTCTCCATCTTCCCCAAGTGCTGGGGCTACTGCGAGTGGGACGACGCCGCGCCGAAGTTCAAGGACACCGGGTACCCGGACTACTCCGAAGAGGACTGGGACCACATGGTGGACGTCGATAACGAGACGCGACTGCGCAAGGATCCGGACGGCGTGGCCAAGAAGACCACCGAAACCCTCACCAACCTCTTCAACACCGCCGCCCTGGGGGGCCAGTTCCTGTTCAACGTCGGTCCCAAGTTCGACGGCTCCTACAACCAGTGGGACGCCTCCGTGCTGCGCGCCATCGGCGAGTGGAACGCCGCGCACCCCGGCGTCCTCACGAACTCGCGCCCCGCGTACTTCCCCATCGAGGACTGGGGCAAGACCATGGTCGACGACTCCCACATCTACATGGGCGTCCAGAAGTGGGAGGAGGGCGCGGCCATCACCCTCAGGGGCGCCGGCGCCAACACCATCGAGTCCGTCACCCTGGACGGCACCGGCCAGGCGCTCCCCCACGAGGTCAAGGGCAACGACCTGGTCGTCACCCTGCCCGCCCGTCCCGACGACCACCTGCCCGTCATCGCGGTGAAGACCGCCACGGCGCCCGTCTACGTGCCCGTGGGCCTGACCGCCGTGGAGCAGGGGACGACCACCATCGCCGACGCGCGGCTTGAGAAGTTCAAGGCGCCCACCCCCAAGACGGGCGAGACCCAGGTCATCGCGTCACTGACCTCCGGGGACAAGCGCGCCGAGGGCGTCTCCCTGGCCTTCGAGGCGACGGGCCTCACCGACGACTACGCGGCCTACAAGGTCACCGTCGGCGACCAGGAGGTCCGCGGCCTGACCACCGCGGACCTGGCCAAGGGGGTCGGCTCCTTCACGCTCGAGGCCGGCCGCACCTACCGGGCGATCCTGTCCTACGACGACCCGTACTACCCGATGAAGGGATTCGGGAAGGACGCGAGGGTCTCCTCGGTCACCGTCACCGCGGCCGCAGTGAAGGCCCCCGCCTCGATCGCCGTTTCCCCCGCCTCCGTCACCGCGGGCGGGACGGTGACGATCACGGGCAAGGACTTCACGCCGGGCGGCTCCGTGGCCCTCACCCTGCACTCGGACCCCGTCGGCATCGGGACCGCCACCGCGGGCTCTGACGGCGCGTTCACCGCCGAGGCCACCGTCCCCGCAGGCACCGCCGGGGGCGACCACCAGGTCGTCGCCGTCGACTCCGGGACCGGGGAGTCGGCCAGCGCCCCCTTGGCCGTGGTGGTGCCGGTCCCCGACCCCTCCGGGCAGTCGTCCGACCAGTCGGGCGCAGTGCCCTCCGCTGACGGGGCCTCGCCCGGAGGCGGCCTCGCCCGCACGGGTTCCAGCGCGCTCCCGGTCGTCCTGGGCGCCGCCCTGGCCGCAGGGGCCGGAACCCTCCTGACGCGCCGCAGCCGCAGGGCGCGCTCCTGACCCTGGCCCGCCAGCCCCCCCGGGGGCCGCTGCCTCGTTGGAGGAAGCGGCCCCCGGACCGCGTTGTTCCACGGCTGTTCCACGGCTGTTCCACGCGGGGCCGGCGCCCTGAGCCGCGCCGACGGGGCCAGCGCCCGGACCGGCACGCGCGCCCCGGCGGCCACCTCCCCCGCTGCCCCGACGGGCGCCCTCATGTCGCCCGGCCCGCCCCGCCCCGGACAGCGGCCCGTCCTAGGATGGGTCCGTGCGCTGCGAACACTGGGAGTCGGGGGCGTGCCACTCGTGCGCGCTCATCGAGGCGCCCTACCCGGACCAGCTGGCCGACAAGGCCCGCTCGGTGCGCGCCGCCCTGGCGTCCGTCCCCGGCGCCCCGGGCATCCGGTGGCTGCCCCCCGTCGCATCGGAGCCCAGGGGTTTCCGCACCTCGGCCAAACTCGTCGTCGGCGGCACCGCCCGGCGCCCCTCGCTGGGCGCCCTGGGACCCGACCGCAGGGGCGTCGACCTGCCGGGGTGCCCCATCCAGCACCCCGCGGTCAACCGCGCCTCCGTCGGCCTCAAACGCTTCATCCGCGCCCTCTCGCTGACCCCCTACGACGTGCCCACCAGGCGCGGGGAGCTGAAGAACATCCTCATCACCGTCGGCGCCGACGAGCGCCTCATGGTGCGTTTCGTCCTGCGCTCGCGCGACCGCGTGGCCGACATCCGGCGCGCCCTGCCCGACCTGCGGCAGTTGGTCCCCTCCGTCCACGTCGTCACTGCGAACATCCACCCCGCCCACGAGGCGCGCGTCGAAGGGCCCGAGGAGATCGTCCTCACGCGCAGACGCACCCTGCCCCTGGACGCGGGCGGGCTCCGCCTGGAACTGGGGCCGCGCTCGTTCACGCAGACCAACGCCGCTGTCGCCGGGCGCCTCTACCGCCAAGCCGCGCAGTGGGCCGCACTGCCCCTGCCCGGCGGCGCCGCCCCCTCCTCCCTGTGGGACCTGTACTGCGGCGTCGGGGGCTTCGCCCTGCACGCCTCCCACGCGGGTGTGCCAGCCGTGACGGGCGTCGAAGTGTCCGAGGCCGCCATCGCCTCGGCGATCAGCCGCGCCAGGGCGCTCGGGCTCACGCGCGACCAGGCGCGTTTCATCGCCGACGACGCCACCGCGTGGGCGCGCGCCCAGTCGGCCTCCGGGGCGCCCGACGTGGTCGTCGTCAACCCCCCGAGGCGGGGCATCGGCCCGGAACTGGCCTCGTGGCTGGACGGTTGCACGGCCCCGCGCGTCATCTACTCCTCGTGCAACCCCGCCACCCTCGCCAAAGACCTGGCGGCCATGCCCTCCTTGCGCGCGACCCACGGCCGCGTCTTCGACATGTTCCCCCACACGGCGCACGCCGAAGTCGCCGTGCTGCTCGAGCGGACTGGCGGCGGCCGGTGAGGGCGATCGACACAACTAGGCCGTGTTGTCTGATTCCGGTTCCCTGTGCGCGTGGTTGTGGGGAAGGGCTGCGCGTGCGGCTCGTTGTCGGCATTTTGCGCGGCTTCGTGCACCGCGGCGGGATCCGCCCGCTGCTGCGCCACTTAGCGCTCCATTGCACCACTTAGCGCGCCACTGCACCACTTGGGCCCGAGCGGGTCCTGGTTCTCCCGGCGTGTCGGGGCCTAAGTGGTGCAGGCAGTGTCTAAGTGATGCAGGTGCGGGCAATCCACCCGACAGCTGCAGGCCGACAAGCGCTCGGCAACCGGGACGGACAAGCACCCTAGACTATTGCACGTCAACCAGAACCCCGACACGGAAGGCCCATCACCATGAGGATCGAACACGTCGCGATGTATGTGAACGACCTCGAGGCCGCCCGCGACTTCTTCGTGCGCCACCTCGGCGGCCGCTCCAACGACGGCTACCACAACACGACCACCGGTTTCCGCTCGTACTTCATCAGTTTCGACGACGGACCGCGCCTCGAGGTCATGACGAGGCCGCGGATGGCCGACGACCGCAAAGACCCCAATCGCACGGGCTACGCCCACATCGCGTTCTCCGTCGGGAGCGGGGAGGCGGTCGACGAACTGACCGCAGCGCTGAAAGCCGCGGGATACACGGTCGTCAGCGGCCCCAGGACGACCGGTGACGGCTACTACGAGAGCTGCGTCGTGGCCGTCGAGGGGAACCAGGTCGAGATCACGGTCTGACGCCGTCCCCGCCCTGCCCCAGCACCACGACGTTCTTACCGGGCGCCGCGTGGGACTCCATCGCGCGGTGGGCGTCGCCCACCTGCTCCAGGCCGTGGAACACGCCCGCGATCGGCACGCTCATCTCTGCGCGCGCGACCGCGTCCAGAACGTCCTGCAGCACCTCCTGGGGCAGGTCCCGCGCCTGGCCGTGGTAGGTGGTGAGTCCCACGGTCGACGGGATCACGCGGAAGGGGGCGAAGTCCTCCATCGACCACACCCCGGTGAGCGACCCGGTGAAGGACACCATGCCTCCGGGCCGCACACAGCGCAGGGTGTCGGCCAGCACGGGGATGCCGACCAGCTCCAGGGCCGCGCCCACCCCGCCCGGAGCGCACTCGCGCACCTTCTGCTCGATGCGCCCGTCGTCGATGACCACGTGGGCCGCCCCGGCCTCGTGGAGGAGGGAACGGGCGGACTCGCGCCGCGAGGTGGCGACCACCGTCATCCCCATGCGCGCGCCCAGGCGCACCGCCATCAGCCCGACGGAGGAAGTGGCGCCGCGCACCAGGATCGTGTCCCCGCTCTTGGCGCGCATCGCCGACACGATCGAGCCGTACGCGGTCTGCGTCATCTCGGGCAGGGCGCCGAGGACCGCCCAGTCCAGGTCGGAGTCGAAGGGGATCACGATCCCCTCCGGGACCAGCGCGTACTCGGCGTAGGAGCCGTCGTACTCGCGCCCGAGGCCGCCCATCATGAACGCCGCCTTCTGGCCCACCCGGTACGCGGAGCCCTCCGCGACGGTGTCCACGACACCGACCCCCTCGATGCCCAGGACCCGCGGGAACGTGAAATCGGGGTCGGACAGGCCCCGCCTGGAATAGAGTTCCGAGGTGTTGACGCCGAAGGCCATGACCCTCATGCGCGCCCAGCCGGGCCGGGGATCGGGCACGGGCAGCTCGGACACGACCATCTCGTGGGGCTCGCACGGGCCCGTCAGGCGAACGGCTCTCATCATCAGTCCCCTTCGATCGCTACGCGGCGCGCAAGAGGCGCGCCTTCTCCGATTGTAAACGCCCACGCGCGCGTCTGGAAGGCGCCCCGGCCGCCCGGAACAAGGGGTGGACTCCATGGGCCCGCCCGATAAAATGGACGCGACCGTTAGGAGAACTATGTCCGTCGAGCTACTCACCACCCCGACCCCCGAACTCGTCGAGGCCATGGGGCGCCTCATCCCACAGCTCTCGCGCAGCGCCTCCCCCCTGAGCGCCGACGACGTGGAGCGCCTGCTCTCCCAGGGGGGCGTCCACCTCTTCGTGTTCCGCCCCGACCAGGCCGACGCAGACGGGCAGCGCCCCATCCTGGGCATGCTGTCCCTGGCCACCTTCGAGATCCCCACGGGCGTGCGCGCATGGATCGAGGACGTCGTGGTGGACGAAGCCGCGCGCGGCCACGGCGCGGGCCTGGCGCTGGTCGAGGCCGCCCTCGAGCACGCCAAGGGCATCGGGGCGCGCACCGTCGACCTCACGTCGCGCCCCTCCCGCGAGGCCGCCAACCGCCTCTACCGGCGCGCCGGATTCGTCCAGCGCGAGACCAACGTGTACAGGGTGGCGCTGGACGGGCAGTGACTCAGAACTCCTCGTAGCGGGCCGGGTCCTGGTCCGCCTGGCGCCCGTCCGGGCGCCCGAGGGCCGAGATCCTCCCCATCTGCTCCTCGGTGAGGGAGAAGCCGAAGACATCGAGGTTCGCGGCCTGGCGCGACGGAGTCGCCGACTTGGGCAGGGGGATGGTGCCCAGCTGGTAGTGCCACCGCAGGATGAGCCGCGCGGGGCTGACCCCCGCCTCGTCCGCCAGGGCGATGATCGCCGGATCCTCAACGGCCCTGAGTTTGCGGGCCAGGGGGCTCCAGCTCTGGGTGCGCACGCCGACCGAGGCGTGGTAGGCCAGGGCGTCGGCCTGCGGGAAGTAGGGGTGCAGCTCGATCTGGTTGACGCTGGGCAGCACGCCGACCTCGTCGCGCACGCGCTCGATGTGCTCGGGCAGGAAGTTGCACACGCCGACCGAGCGGATCAAACCCCTCCCGCGCAAGTCGACGAGGGCGCCGAACGCCTCCACGTACAGGCCCCGCCCCGGGTTCGGCCAGTGGATGAGGTACATGTCCCAGTAGTCCAGGCCGGCCCGTAGCAGCGACTCCTCCACCGTCGCGACCGCCCGGTCGTAGTGCTGGCAGCGGCCCGGCAGCTTCGACACGAGGCGCAGCTCCTCGCGGGGCACGCCGCAGCGGCGCGCCGCCTCGCCGAGGATCCCCTCGTTCTCGTAGTTGAAGGCGCTGTCGAGCAAGCGGTAGCCGGTGCGCACCGCGCTCACCATGGCGTCCACTCCCCCGCTCCCGCGTAGGCCGTAGGTCCCGAATCCCACTGCGGGAAGATCGGAACCGTCATTGAGGACGTAAGAGGGCACTGTCAACTCGCTCATCCGCCAAGCATATGCCACCGCGCCCCGTCGCACGGGGCGGCGCCGCACCGGGCCGCTTCCGCGACGGTGGGCCCGGGCCGCGCCACGCGCATGCCGTCGCGCCCCGCCGGCCCTACCATTGGGGCATGGCCACACTCGAACTCGATGACGTCCACGCGAACGCGGTCGACTACCAGCACTTCCTCCTCGACTCCCCCAGCCCCTACCACGCGGCCGACCTGGTCGCCCAGCGCCTCGTCGACGCGGGTTTCGCCCTCCAGGACGAGCGCGAGGCGTGGGACGCCTCCCCCGGCGGGCACGTCATGGTGCGCGGGGGCGCCGTCGCCGCCTGGCTGGTCCCGCCGCGCGTCGGCGACTCCGCCGGGTTCCGCGTCGTCGGCGCCCACACGGACTCCCCGGCCCTGTCGGTCAAGCCCTCCGTCCAATCGACCACCGCCGACGGGTGGGGGATGGTCGACGTCGAGATCTACGGCGGAATGATGTGGAACTCGTGGCTGGACCGCGAGCTCACCATCGCGGGGCGCCTCATCACCGCCTCCGGGCGGGCCGTGCTGGCGCGCACCGGCCCCATCGCGCGCATCCCCCAGCTGGCGATCCACCTGGACCGCTCCGTCAACGACTCCCTGTCCCTGGACCCCCAGCGCCACCTCCACCCCGTGTGGACCGTGGACTCGTCGGCGGGCCTGCTCGACCACATCGCCCGCGCTTCGGGCCTGTCGGGGGCGGAGGAGGTCGCCTCCTTCGACCTGATCCTCACCCCCTCCCAGGGGCCCGGTTTCTTCGGCGAGGACGGGCAGTTCATCGCCGCTTCCCGCCAGGACAACCTCTCGTCGGTCCACCCCGCCCTGGTCGCCATGGAGCGCCTGGCCGGGGCGGCGCCCGAGGCGGGGGACGTCGTCGTCCTCGCGTGCTTCGACCACGAGGAGGTCGGCTCCCAGACGCGCACGGGCGCGGGCGGGCCTGTCCTGGAGACGGTCCTGCGCCGCACCGCCCAGGCGCTGGGGCGCACCCCCGACGGGCACGAGCGGATGCTCGCTTCCTCCTCGTGCGTGAGCGCCGACGCGGCGCACTCCGTGCACCCCAACTACGCCGACCGCCACGACCCCCGGACCCGCCCGGTCATGGGGCGCGGGCCCGTGCTCAAGATCAACTCGAAGCAGCGCTACGCGACCGACGCCGAGGGCGTGGCGCTGTGGGCGCGCGCGTGCGCGGCCGCGGGCGTGGCCTCCCAGGACTTCGTGTCGAACAACGCGATGCCCTGCGGGACCACGATCGGCCCCATCACGGCCGCGCGCCTGGGCATCCCCACCGTCGATGTGGGCGTGCCCCTGCTGTCCATGCACTCCGCACGGGAGATGAGCCACATCGGCGACCTCCACGCCCTGTCGCGCGCGCTGGAGGCCTACTGGTGCGGCGCCTAGCCAGGAGGGCATGAGCGGCGGCACTCGTTCCGCAGCGCCGACAGTGCCCTCGTCCCACACGCGGCCCCGGAGCGCCTCCGCCCCGCAAGCAGCCCCCTCGTCCCACGCGCGGCCCCCGCTTCCCGTTCCCACGGGCAGCGGGGGCCTGGCTGCGGGCCCGCCGGATGGGAGCGGGCCGCAGGGGCGTCAGAGGGCGGAGACGGCCTTGACCTCGACGGGGACGTTCCCACGCGTCGCCTTGGAGTAGGGGCACAGCTCGTGCGCTTTGTCGGCGAGGGCCTGGACCCGCGCGGTGTCCGCGCCGGGGACGAGGACCTCGATGAGGGCGGTCAGCGCGAAGGAGCTGCCCTCGGGGCCGATGCCGATGGTCGTGCGCACCACGGACTCGGAGATGTCGAGGCCGAAGTCCTTGGCGACCAGGCCCATAGCCCCCTGGAAGCAGGCGCCGTAGCCCATGGCGAAGAGCTGCTCGGGGTTGGCGCCGCCGCCCGGGCCGCCGAGCTCCACGGGGGCGCGCAGGTCGAGGGCGAGCTCGGGGTCGGCGGTGGTGGCGCGCCCGGCGCGGCCGCCGGTCGATTGCGCGGTGACGGAGTAGGCGATTCTCGTTGGTGTGTTCATGCGTCCATCTCACCACTGGGACTCAAGTCCCACAAGGGGGCGTCCGCGTTTCACACGGGTTCCGTGAGGAACACCGCACTGGGCTCGCCGGACAGGGCCCGGGCGATCGTCCGCGTGAAACGCGCGTTCATCGGCGGCAGGCGGTCCGCGCGGACGAAGCGCGCCTCCGTGTTCTCCCCGTCGGCGGGCTCCGGGCGCCCCTCCGCCCACTCGCACGCGAAGGCGACGTCGAGGTAGGTCGTGACATCGCCGTTGACGTAGGTCACCGGGCCGACGACCTCCACGGAGAGCAGGCGGGTGGGGCGGGCGACCACGGCGGTCTCCTCCAGGACCTCGCGGGCGGCCGCCACGGCCGGCTCCTCACCGGGGTCGACGATGCCGGTGACGGGCGTCCACGCGCTGTTGTCCGCGCGGCGCACGCACAGCACCTCCACCTCGCGGGGATCCAGCCGGGCCGAGGACCACCCCGGTGCCGGGGAGCCCTCCGCGCGGCGCAGGACGACCGCCGTCGTGCCCGGCATCCACAGCGGGGCGTGGCCGACGTGGCGGCGCAGTTCGAGGACGAAGTCGGGTGTTGCCATTGGGAGCCTCACATGAAGGTCGTGATGAGCGGGACGAGCAGGATTTTCACGATGATGGAGAAGGCGAAGAGGGTCGCGTAAGCCGCTTCGACGCGCTCGTCCACGACGCGCGCGTCAGCCGCCTGGAGCACGGCGGGCTGGCCGAGGAACCCGGCCACTCCACCGGCGGCGCGTGCGGCGGACAGTCCCAGGAAGCGCCCGGCCAGGGCCTGGGCGGCGCAGCACACCGCGACGATGACGAGCGCGAGGAGCGCCGCCCTGCCGCCTTCGCCCCCTTGGAGCAGCGCCGCCATCTGCGGGCCCGCGTTGAGCCCCAGGGCGGCCAGGAAGAGCATGAGCCCGATCTGGCGGATCGTGAGGTTCGCGGCCGCGGGGAGCGTCCACACCAGGGGCCCCGTCCGCCGCAGGGCGCCCAGGACCATGCCGACGATCAGGGGCCCGGCGGCGGAGCCCAGCTGGAAGGAGGATCCCCCGGGCATGGGGAAGGACACGATGCCGAGCAGCATCCCCAGGACCATGCCGATCCCGAACGCCATGGCGTCGACTTCGGCGACCCGGCGCTCGGAGTCGCCCAGCCAGTCGGAGATGGCGTCGAGCTCCTCAATGGGCACGACGACGGCCAGGTGGTCCCCGAGCTGCAGGTCGAGGTCGTCGCGGGCCAGCAGGTCGAGGTCGCCCCTGCGCACCCGCGTGATGGCCGCGCCGAAGCGCTTGGCGACGTTGAGCTGGGACACCGGCCTTCCAGCCACGTCGGGGTTGGACACGAGGATCCGCTCGAAGGCGACGTCGCTGCGGTCGTCCTCGAGGCGGTGCCCCAGGATCTCGCCCACGTCGCGCGCGGCCTCCTCGACGCTGGCGGCGTCGCCGACCATGAGGACGTGGTCCCCCGCCAGCAGGTCCTCTCCGGGGGCGACGACGCGGGTGCGCTCCCCCCGCCGCAGGTAGGACATGCGGATGCGCTGCTCGCGCCAGGCGGCGATCTGGCGCATGTTGATCGTGTCGGCCACCAGGACCGTCACGGTCTCCAGGTTCCCGCCCGCCAACGAGGGCGTGTCCCGCTCCCCCGCCCACCGCCGGGTCACGGTCATCGTGACGACGAGGATCCCCACGACGACCCCGATCGGGTAGCCGAACGCGTACCCGACCGCCGCCTGCGGATCGCCGGTGACCCTGGTCGCGGCGTCGAGGGCCGGGGCGGCGGTCAGCGCACCCGTGTAGAGCCCCGTGGTGAGGCCCTCGCCGAGGCCGAGCACCCGCCCGCCAGCGAGCGCCAGGACCGCCCCCGCGAGGCACACGGCGGCGCAGGACGCCAAGAGGCCCGTTTGCTTGCGCAGATCCTGGAAGAAGGTCGCGCCCGCCGAGATTCCGACCGTGTAGACGAAGAAGGCGAGGCCGATCTGCTGGACGACGCGCATGTCCTCCCCCGCCGTCTCAGGGACCGAGGCGGAGAGGACGAGCCCGACGAAGAGGGCGCCGGCCGCTCCGAAGCGCAGGGGCCCGAAGCGGATCGCGCCGAGCGCCGCCCCCAGTCCCACCACGAGGAATAGAGCGAGGAGGGGGTGCGTCTGGAGGAGGGCGGTCATGGCCCAAGACTACCAATCCCGCGCATCGGAGCCGTCTCACAACTATGCGGGCGATTCTGCGCATCCGGTAGGATCCTCCTGGTATTCCACAACATAGTGAAGGAGAAGCTGTGAGCACACCCGTTCCAGGCTGGTACTCGGACCCCGCAGGTTCTGGCCGACTGCGCTGGTGGAGCGGCACCGAATGGACCGAGCAGTTCCAAGACGCCCCCGCCACCGCGGCCCCCTCCGCCGGGCCGCTCGCCGCTGGCGCGGTCCCGCAGCCAGTGGACAGCGCCGCGGGCCCCTCGGCCCAGCCGGAGCCCATCGGCGCGGCCACGGCCGCCGACGGTACCGGATCCCCGCGCCCTGCGCCCAACAAGGGCATGCTGATCGCCTGCATCGCGGCATGGGCCGTCGCAGTCGTCCTCTGCGTGGCCATGACCATCTCCCTGGGCGCCTTCAACAAGGCGGGCAGAGCCGTTGAGGAGTCCCAGCAGGGCGTCGCCGACGCCCAACAGGCCGTCGACGACGCGAACAGCCTCGACCTCAGCGGGAATGGAGAGAACGAATGAGCACGAACAGCACCGGATCCCCGTACACGCCCGGCGCCCAGGACCCGCAGGCCTCCCCCTACGGGACGGACCCGCGTCCAGTCGGCGCCCAGCCCCCCGCAGCGCCCGCCCCGAAGAAGAGCAGGGGACTCGCCATTGCGACGATCGTCGGCGCGGCCCTCAGCGTCGTACTGCTGGTCGTCACCATCGTCCTCGTCGTCGGCGCCCGCAGCCGCAACGACGAGGCGCGCAACCTGGACGCGCAGGCCTCCCAGTTGGAGCACCAGGCGGTCGAGATCAAGGCGCAGAAGGTGTGCGACGAGATCACCCGCGACAACCGCAATACGGCCGCGTCACTGTTCCGCGCTTACCCCGATGCCCATCAGGACATCGCCAGCGCCATGCAAAGGCTCTGCGGCGACAAGTACAAGACGGCGAAGGCGGTCGCCGGGATCCCAGCCACCGACAAGACTGTTTTCGACAGCAGCGAGTTCGAGTGCGTCCTCGACGCGGGCGGCTCCACAGTCACCATCACGGCAACGCTCGCAGTAACGCAGAACGACAAGTTCGATGGCATCGGTTCCGTTGATCTGTGGGTGAAAGCGGGCTTCGTGGAGAACAAACTCCCGTTCGCCCCCTTCACCCATTCCGAGGTCGTCGCGACACCGACCACGGTTTCCGTTGGTTCTTCCTCTACGGTCACGGCGACAGTCTCTTACGATCCTTCGTACGGGCAGTACTGCGGAGTCCAGATCGATTCGTGGTGGCCGACGGACCAGTGAGGCGGCTGACCGCCCCCGGCGGGGACCTCCCGCTGGCGCATCGGCCGGATAGCCGCGGACCGGTCGGGGCATGGCAGCAGAAGGGGGCATGAGAGGGCGTCCCATCTTCGGATGGGACGCCCTCGGTGCCGACCGCGGTCACCGGCACTGACGACGGTCAGGCGCCGGCGCGCGTTGTCGGCACCAGCGCGCGTTATAACCCCCTCGCGGCGCCAATGACCCCCTCACAACGTCGAGACTCGCGCCGGCGCCCCGGCCCGCCTAGTCGATGCGGCGCAGCCGTTTCTGCCCGCGCGGAGTGAGGACGATGGCGACGACTCCGCACAGGGCGGGCATGCCGACGAGCATGCCGATCAGCGCCGACCAGGGGATCACAGGGGTCAGTGTTGACAACTCCGGGAAGACCTGCGACCTGGCGACGGCCAGCACGGCGAGCACACCCACGATGAGCCCTGACAGGACGGCGGCGGGGATGCAGTTGAGGGCGAGCACGAGGCCCTGCCAAGTGGTGACGTGGCGGCGCATCGAGGGGCCCGCCCCGATGGCGTCGAGGGTGTCGAGGTCGGGGCGCATGTCCGAGGCGGAGAGCGCGACGACGAGCGCCACCGTCGCGCCCGCGGCGACGACCGCGATGAAAGCCGCGATGTAGGGCAGCAGCACGGATCGCACGGAGGGCACGAGGACGGTGACGGAGGCCCCCGGCACCTCGCGGGCGATCTGGGTCGTGAAGGCGCTCGCGCTGAAGGGGCCGATGGGGTTCTGGACGGTGAGGAGCTGCCCCAGGGGCCGGGCGGCCAGGCCGAGCTGCGAGGCGGCCTGCGGCGAGAGGACGACGACGTTGAAGTCGGTGAACGGCGTGGCTTTGAAAGCGACCGTCTGGATGACGGAGGCGAAGGGCAGGTTCGAGGTCTGGCCGGCGGCCCTCGCCTTGGCGATCTCGGAGAGATCCAGGGAGCTCAGGCGCACTTGGCCCGTTCCGTCGATCAGGGAGGGCTCGGGCACCAGGACGCCCCCGGCCGTGAGGGTGGTGACTGCCCGTACCATCTCGTCTCCGGAGACGATGCCGGACTCGCGCAGGTAGGTGCCGTCGTCGACGATGTAGACGGGGTCGACCTCGTGTATGGGACGGCCCTCGCCGGTGATCTGCGGGATCAGTTGCCCGTCGATGGGGGAGATCGCGCCGACGGAGCGCGTGGGGCCGCCGGGGGCGGAGTTCCACGCCATACCGGTGAGGGTGACCTCGGAGACGACGGGGTTGACCGAGGCGATGGCGTCGCGGGCGGTGGCGTGGACCTGGCGGGTGCGCAGCACGGACTCGGTCATGTCCGCGTCCTTGACGAACACCCGCCCGCGCGCGCCGACGTGCGCCGTGGCGTTCCAGCCCGCCTCGTTCGACGAGTTGAGCGTGATGAGCAGCGCGCAGGCGACGAACACCGTCGTGAGGATGGAGGCCATCGCCGGGAAGGTGCGGTGCCCGTTGCGCACGGCGTCGCGCAGCGCCAGGCGCATGCTCATGGACGAGCGCCGGTTCGGGGAGCGCCACCGCATGAACAGGTAGGGGATGGACCCGATCAGGCCCGTTTCCAGCAGGGCGATGCCCAGGATGAGCAGCCCGATCTGCCCCTGCCACGCGGCGATCCCCAGGATCGGGAGGGCCGCGAGCAGGACCACAGGGTAGGCCAGGCGCCGCCGGACCAGGCGGGAGGGCTCCCAAGTGCGCCCCCCGATGACTGCGGAGGTGTTGATGTGCGCCGAGGTGTGGGCCGGCGAGACGGACGCCATGATGGACAGCATGAGCGGCAGCAGCAAGGACAGGACGAGGGTCCACCAGGGGATGATCCCGATCCCCAGGCGCGACCAGTGGCCGATCCCCAGGAGCACGCCCACGGAGCCCAGGACGGAGAACATCGCGGCGTAGAGGCCGACGGTGAGGCCGTGGGCGATGGTGAGCCGGCGCCCGTCCGTGTTGTCGCCGCCGTTCGCCACGATCATGGCGGCGGTCCGCATGACGGAGCGCTGCGTGACGGTGAACAGCGGGGACACCAGCAGGATCATCTCGGTGAGGACCAGCAGGATCCCGGCGACGATGAGGAGGTACTGCCAGGGGCTGACGGAACGGGAGGGCTGGGCGTAGGCGGCGATGTCGGGGCTGAGCTGCGAGGCGGGCGGCGGTGAGGCCAGGACCGCGCGGGAGGTGACGCGGAACCCGGAGGCGTTGAGCTCCTCCACCTTGTCCCAGCCGATGGGGACGGGACCGGTCACGTACCAGGAGGTGAAGGTCTTGCCCGCCACGGCGTAGGGGTCGACGCCCAGGGTCCCCGCGCCCGCGACGGCGCGGCGCTCCCCCGGGACCAGCGCGTCGACGACCGCGGTGCCCGTGAGTTTCTTCGTGAGGCGGGACTGCTCGACGGTGACGCCGAGTTCCACGGAGTCGCCCACACCGACCCCGAGTTGGGTGGCCAGGTCCTGGCTGATGACGATCTTGCCCGCGTCCAGGGGCCCGCTGCGCCCCAGTTCGGCCAGGACGGGCACGTCGAGGCGGGGGGTCTGGGTCGCGGTGGCGACGGTGGTCGAGGCCCCGGAGGAGGTGAGGGTGAGCTGGTAGAGGCTGTCCACAGGGGTCAGGGAGTCCTGGTCGGGCACCCACGAGGACAGGGTCGAGGCGTCGACGGAGGCCTCGGTGGAGTCCGCGGCGACGGCGCGCGAGTTCGTGGCGTCCTGGTGGATGGGGCCCGAGGAGTAGTGCGTGGCGACGGCCTGCACGCCCGTGTCGCGGCCGAGCCATTCGGAGGCGACGTAGCGCTGGGAGGTCGTGACGTCCCAGACGGCGACGGCGCCGATCGCCACGATGATGGGCAGGGCGATGAGGATGATGGCAGCGCTGGTGCGCCCGCCGTTCTGGCGGGCGTCACGCGTGGCGATGCGGAGGGCCACCCCCCACCGGCTCAAGCGCTGCCTCAGTCGTGCCATCAGTCCCTTGCCGTCGGATCGCGGAGGAGGTCGCGGATCGAGTCCGTGCGCGAGCGGTCGACGATGTGCCCGTCCCTGAGGAACACCGTGCGGTCCGCCCACGCGGCTATACGCGCCTCGTGTGTAACGAGGATACCCGCCGCTCCGGCGTCGATATGGTCGCGCAACACCATCATGATCTGTTCGCCCGTGTTCGAGTCGAGGGCGCCGGTGGGCTCGTCGGCGAGGATGACCGACCGGTTGCCCACGAGGCCGCGGGCGATCGCGATGCGCTGGCGCTGGCCGCCCGAGAGGCGCTCGGGGAAGCGGTCCGCGAGGTCGCCCACTCCGACCTCGTCGAGGGCCTCCATCGCGAGGGCGCGCGCTTTGGCGTTCGGCACGCCGTCGAGCTGGAGGGGCATTTCCACATTCTCGAGGGCCGACAGTGAGGGGATGAGGTTGTAGTCCTGGAAGACGTACCCTATCTGGCGCCTGCGCACCTGGGCGCGACGGACCCCGTCCAGGGTGGCCAGGTCGATGCCGTTGATGAAAACGGAACCGCGATTGGGACGTTCGAGGCCGCCGGCGATGGACAAGAGGGTGGACTTGCCCGAGCCGGACGGCCCCATGACAGCGAGAAGCTCGCCGGGTTCAACCTCCAGGTTGATCCCGTCGAGCGCTCGCACGTGGACGTCGTTCGCGCCGAAATCATGTCCGACGCCGCTCATCCTTACTGGATTCGGCCCACCGCTCATCGCGCCGTCGCGGGCTCCGGAACGTTGGCCCAAGTACGGGCACGGCCCTTGGCGGCGGCGAAGGCGGCACGGCGCGCGGCCTCGGAGACCGCGCCGGACTCGATGTGGTCGAGCCAGTTGAGCTCGGCCTCCAGATCGAAGATGTGGCGCTCGAGGATGAGCTTCCACGCGAGCTCGCCCTCGTCGGCACTCGCCTTGAGGCGGGTGACGTCGCGCAGTGCGGACAGGGTCGAGCGGCGCTGCGTCTGGATCATCGCCTCGACGTCGACTGTCGGGTCGGCGGCGGAGACGGCGAGTTTCATGACGAGCTCGTCGCGCTCCGGGTTCTCGCGGGGGACGGGCGTGGCCCACCACGCGTCGAGGACCTCGCGGCCCAGTTCGGTGAGCTCGAAGACCTCGGAGTCGCGGCCGGCGTTCGTCTCCGCGTGGGAGACGACCTGGCCGTCGCGCTCGAGGCGCTGCATGGTCTGGTACACCTGGCCGATGTTCAACGGCCACGCGCCGCAGGTCTGCTCCTCAAACATCTGCTTGAGGCGGTAGACCCCGGCGGGCTGCTGGGCAACGAGGGCCAGAAGGGCATTACGGACTGACATCTGCTCTCCGTTCGTCTTATCCGGTCCCGCTTGGTTGATCTGTAACTACCTTACGCTAGCTCAAGACCTGGGGCTCATATCCGAGCGGGTTACTTGACAATACTCAACAATACTCCGACCGGATGATTAAACGCTAGTTTTCGCCAGAAATCGCTGAAAATCGTTGATTCTGTGCCACCTGCTGAGACCCGCGCCGCAAAGTCGGACATATCGGTCAGACATTTCTATGGCGCAGACCACTTTTTCGAGCGCCCTTCTGCTACCACCCCGATCCCGACCGGTCGGCAGACCCGGGCCCCAGCGCGCAACGCCCACCACATGGGCAACAACAGACCCAGCGCCCCCATCCGCACGCAGCACCACCCGCCGGGCCCCCTGTGCGGGTAGGATTCCTATCAGGAGGATCACCGATGAACTCACCCACGGCGCCGACCCCGGCCCC
>ERZ773070.654-NODE-654-length-24412-cov-6.523217_pt1 | contig 24412 bp, 16 predicted proteins | sample MGYA00580618_ERZ773070 | MGnify/ENA primary metagenome ERZ773070 (study PRJEB29015, sample SAMEA2738023) | human oral metagenome | biome: human oral; feature: human-associated habitat; material: dental | place: China | collected 2019 ... | reverse complement strand
TCGTGGCCACCACCGACTCCTTCGCCCAGGCGCTGCGCGAGCGCGGCATGAGGAGGGTGGAGGTCATCCGCAACAGCGCGACTCCGTCCCACTGGAGCCTGCCCACTCCCCCACCGCGCCGGCAGGGCGATGACGGGCGCCCGGAGCTGCGCGTGGTGTACCTCGGCACGATCGGGCGCAGCCAGGGGCTGGCGTCCGCCGTTCATGCCGCCGCCCTCGCGGTGGGCCAGGGGACCCGCCTGAGGCTGCGGATCGTCGGCGACGGCGCGCAGGCCGCCCATGTCCGCGCCACCGCCGAGCGCCTCGGCGCCCCCGTGGAGATCCTGCCGCCCGTCGCGCCGGAGGCGGTGGCCGAGCACTACACCTGGGCGGACACGGTCCTCGTGAGCCTCCAGGACTGGCCCGCCATGTCCATGACGGTCCCCTCCAAGCTCTACGAGGCCCTGGCCACCGGCCGCCACATCTCCGGCGCGCTCGACGGCGAGGCCGCCGCCATCATCCGATCCGCGAGCGCCGGGATGGTGGTGCCCCCGCAGGACGCCGCCGCGCTCGCCTCGGCCTGGGCGGCTCTGGCGGCGGACCGCTCCCGCCTGGCCACGAGCGCCGGGCCGCAGTGGCTCGCCCTCCACTCCGGCGAGCGCGACCAACTCGACCGCTACGAAGCGCTGCTGCAGGAGGTCGCCCGTGCCTGAGACCAGAGCCCCCTGGACGGGTTCCTCTCACGCCGCCCCGCGGCCGGCGCCCCCTGTGACGCTCACCCGGCTTCGCGCCGTCAGCCTCCTGGCCGACACCGCCGCGCACCATATGGCGGAGGACCCCCTCCTGCTGGCCCTGCAGAGCGCGCGCCGCCTGCCCCATGGGGCGCGCGCGGCGCTGTCCGAGGCGGTGGGCGCGGGCGCGGCTGGCGGCTCGATCCGCCCGGCCCTCGCCGCCATCCTCGCCGACCGCCCGGACCTGGCGGCCGAGGCGCTCTCCCAGGCCCGCCCCGGCTCCTCACTGGGGCGGCGCCTGGCGGCGGAGATCGCGCTGGCCTCGGGCCGGCCCGACCTCATCCCCGGCGGGATCGAGGGCGCCCCGGTACGGATCAGGGCCCGCCAGCTGTGGTCGCGAGGGCACCTGGCCGAGGCCATCGGAGTGCTCGACGCCGCCCTGGCCGACTCCCCCTCGCCCTGCGGGTCCCGCCCCGCGCGCGCTCATCGCCCGCTCCGTGCCGCCCGGGCGCGCCTGTCGGCCGAGCTGGCGACGATGTCCCCCGGCTTCGCGCTGCCCGCCGTCTCCTCCTCCCACTGGCAGGGGCCTGTGCGCTCAGCGGCCCCCCGGGTCCTGCACCTGCTCACCAACTCCCTGCCGCACACCCAGTCCGGCTACGCCATGCGCTCGCACCACCTGCTCGTGGCCCAGAGGCGGGCGGGCGAGGAGCTGCGGGCCGTCACCCGGATCGGCTACCCCGTGACCGTGGGCCGTGTGGGGGCGGCGCCGTGCGACGTCGTCGACGACGTCGAGTACCACCGGTTGCTCACCGCCCGGCTCGCCCCCACGCCCGCGGCCCGCCTGGCCCAGACGGCGCGCCTCCTGGCCCAGCAGGTGGCGGCCTTCCGCCCCGAGGTGCTGCACACGACGACGAATTACGCCAATGCCCTCGTGGTCTCCGCCGTGGCCCGCGGGCACGACCTGCCGTGGGTCTACGAGATGCGCGGGATGCTGGAGTACACGTGGGTGGCCTCCCGTCCCCCCGAGCAGCAGGCCGAGGCCCTGGCCTCCCAGCGCTTCGCCCTGCTGCGGGCCAAGGAGACCGAGATGGCCCGGATGGCCGACGCCGTCATCGTCCTGTCCGCCCTCCAGCGCGACGACCTCGTGGCTCGGGGCGTGCCGGCCGAGAGGATCACGGTCATGCCCAACGCCGTCGAGGCGGAGGTCCTGTCCGCCGAGCACCGCTCCCCCGCCGAGGCGCGGACTCGTCTGGGCCTGCCCGCCGACGGCTTCTGGGTGGGAAGCGTCTCCTCCCTCGTCGACTACGAGGGCTTCGACGTGCTCCTGCGCGCCGTCGCTCTCGCGCGGGAGCAGGGCCTGGACGCGCGCTGCGCGATCGTGGGCGACGGCGTCAGCCGCCCCGGGCTGGTCGCGCTGGCGGGCCAGCTGGGGCTCGGCCCCGGGGTCTGCGTCCTTCCCGGCCGTGTCCCGCCAGGCGAGGCCCTGGGCTGGTACCAGACGCTCGACGTCTTCTGCGCGCCCCGGCGCGACACCCCGGTGTGCCGGATGGTCACGCCGATGAAGCCGCTGACGGCGCAGGCGCTCGGGCACCCGGTGATCGCCTCTGACCTGCCCGCGCTCGTGGAGGTCACCCGGGGCGGCGGGCTCCTCTTCCCCGCGGGCGACGCGGGCGCCCTGGCGGAGAGGATCCGCCAGCTCGCCCAGGCCGGCAGCGAGGCGGGAGCCTCCCGAGCGGCCCACATCACGCCGTCGGCTGGGATGAGCCTGCCCACCTGGGAGGAGAATGGGATGGCAGCCCGCACGATTCATGAGGAGGTGCGATGAGTATCAGTCCTCCGGCACCCTGGCTCGGAAGGTCCGATATGACAGGGCTGAGGCCCGTCGGCAAGCGCCCGCCCCTGGGGGCGTACATCCGGCAGACCTGGCGGCGCCGTCATTTCATCTGGGCGGACGCCCGCGCCCGCGCCCTGGGCACCCAGCGGGGAACACTCCTGGGCAACATCTGGCTCATCGTCAAGCCGATGCTCGACGCCCTCGTGTTCTTCTTGGTCTTCGGGCTGCTGCTGGAGACCAACCGCGGCATCGACAACTTCGTGGGCTACCTGCTCGTGGGCGTGACGATGTTCCCCACGCTGCAGCGCGCCATCACCGGCGGGGGCCAGGTGCTGTTCGCGGGGAGGAACCTCATCCGCTCCTTCTCCTTCCCACGGGTGGCCCTGCCGATCTCCTTCATGATCCGCGGCGCCCTGGACACCCTGCCGCCGCTGGCCGCGCTGCTGCTCATCGTCATGATCCTGCCGCCGCACGCCTGGCCGTCGTGGCACTGGATCCTCATCGTGCCGATCTTCGCCCTGCAGAACCTCTTCGCCCTGGGCCTGACGCTCTTCACCGCGCGGCTCACGGCGCAGCTGCCGGATATGCGCAATGTGTGGCCCTTCGTCGCCCAGTTCTGGTACTTCGGCTCCGGGGTGTTCTTCTCCTTCGACAAGATGATGCACCGGCCCGCCGCCAGGTTCGTCGTCGACTGGAACCCCGGCTACAAGCTGCTGACCATGTACCGCGACGTCATCCTCTACCAGCGCGTGCCCTCGGGGCGCGACTGGGCGGTCATGGGCCTGTGGGTGCTCATCACCGTGGGCGTCGGGTACGTCTTCTTCTGGGCGAAGGAGGAGTCCTATGGCGTCGAGCGCTGAGAGCCCCCCGAGGGGCGGCTCGCCGACGGCGGCCGGTGAGGGAGCGGTGACGCCCGCGGCTCCCGCGACCGTTGTCGTCGACGACCTCCATGTGCGCTACCGGGCGCCCTCGGCGGACGCCTCGGCCATGCGCGCCCTCAGCCCCGCCCGGCAGGTCGCGATGAGGGCCCTCGGTCAGCGCCCGCGCGTGGCCGTCGACGCCCTCAAGGGCGTGTCCTTCGTTGCCCGCGCCGGGGAGTCCCTGGGGATCCTGGGACGCAACGGCTCGGGGAAGTCCACCCTGCTGCGCATCGTGGCGGGCCTGGAGACCCCGCGCTCCGGGAGGGTGCTGGCCCGCTCAACACCGGTGCTGCTGGGCGTCAACGCGGCCCTCGTGCCCGACCTGCCCGGGGAGCGCAACGTCATCCTCGGCTGCCTGGCCATGGGGATGACGCCGGAGCAGGCCCGCGCCGCCCTGCCCGGGATCGTGGGCCTGGCGGGCATCGGCAAGGCCATCTACCGGCCCATGAACACCTACTCCTCGGGGATGGCCTCGCGGCTGCGCTTCGCGATCGCCGTGTCCGCCAGCCCCGACATCCTGCTCATCGACGAGGCCCTGTCCACCGGGGACGCCGCCTTCAAGGAGCGCAGTGAGAGCCGGATGGCCGAGCTCCGCGCGAATGCCGGCACGGTGTTCATCGTCAGCCACGCCGCCCAGACGATCGAGGAGATGTGCACGCGGGCCATCTGGCTCATGGACGGCGAGCTCATCGGCGACGGCCCCGGCCCGGAGATCGCCCACGACTACCGCTGGTGGTCCTGGAACGTGGCCAAGGGCGAGCACGCCACCGCGGAGGAGATCCTTCAGCGCTGCCGCCGCAAATGGGCGCCACGCGCCCCGGCTGCGAGCCCTGCGCCCGCCCCCTCGGCACCGCGAGCGCAGGCACCGGCGGCAGCACGGGAGACGGCCTCGGCGCCTGTCGTTAGGATGAGCGGGCAGGCGGCCCCCGAGCACGCCGCTCCCCCACCCGTATCTCCCCGCGCGGCGCGCAGCACCGGCTACGCGCCCCGTCACCGTAAGGACGCCTCCCAGTGACCGCACCCGCCCCCGCTCGATCCCTGGCGATCCTCGGATCCTGCGTGGGCAGGGACTCCGCCACGGTCCTCCAGGAGCGCGGCTGGCGGGTCACCCGCTACATCGCCCGGCAGTCCATCATCTCCACGGGCACCGCGGTGGACATCAGCGCCATCGACGCCGGCGCCCTGGAGAGCGATTTCGCGCGGCGCTGCCTGGCCTCCGACGCCGCGGGCGACGCCGAGGCGCAGCTGGAGGGCCTGGCCACCACCACCGATGCGCTCCTGTGGGATCTCACCGACGAGCGCCTCGGCATCATCGAGACCTCCCCCGGGCACTGGCTCACCCGCTCCACGGAGGGGCTGACGGCCGGCCTGCGCACGGGCTCCGACTTCTACGCGCCATTGGGCGGGCGGCTCATCGAGCTGGGCACCGACGAGCACCAGGAGCTCTTCGCCACCGCCCTGCCCCGCCTGGCGGCGATGCTCGAGCGCGTCGGGCTGCTGGAGCGCACGATCCTCCTCCAGGCGCCCTGGGCGGCGCGCACCACGCGGGGGCGCTCCACCCTGCGCAGCTGGGGCATGAGCGCGCTGGGCGCCAACTGGGCGATGATCGACTACTACGAGCGGGCGCGCGAGCTGGGCACGCATGTGCTCCAGGTGCCCGACGAGCTCGTCGTCGCCGACGACAACCATCGCTGGGGGGCGGCCCCCTTCCACTACATCGGCGCCTTCTACGAGTGGGTGGCCGACGGCGTCGAGGCCTTCGCCGCCCGCGCCTGAGCCCGGCCGGCGCGACTCAGGGCATCTCGCCGGCCCCCGGCGGGCCCCAGTGGCTGATGCGGGAGGTCGCCAGGATCTCGGCGTCGTCGATGGCCCAGGTGTGCTCAGCGGCGTCGCCCCGGCGCTGGACGAAGCCGAAGCGGGAGGTGGAGTAGACGCGCGCGCCGGCGTCGATGGCCCCGCGCAGCAGGGCGGTGTCCTCGCCCCGGGAGGCGTCGGGGAAGCCGACGGCGCGCGCGAGGTCGATCCTGGCCACGATCGTGGGGCCGGAGACGAAGGCGGTGTACCGGTGCTCCCACTCGGGGAAGCGCAGGACGGTGAGACCGCTGCCGGACAGGTGCATGTAGTGGGCGTGCTTGCCGACGATCCCTGCCCCCGAGTAGTCGATAGCGGCGAGAGCCTCGGCCAGGTAGTGGGGGCTGTAGAGATCGTCGTCGTCCATCTTGGCGATGAGGTCGGCGTCGACCCGCTGGAGCATGGCCGTGTAGTTGGCCCCGAGGCTCGCGCTGGTCGGCGCGCTCATCCAGGTGGGCTCCAGGCCGAGCTCGCGGGCGCGGGCGCGGGCGGCGTCGTCGGCCTCGAAGCCGTGGGTGAGGATGACCGGGCGGATCTCCACCCCCTCCTGGGCGGCGACGGTCTCCAGTGCCCCCCTCAAGCGGTGGGGTCGGTTGGTGGAGATGAGGGGCGCGATGGTGGGGGGCCGATGGCATCGCTCGGCCATCCCCAGGTCGGCCAGGATGGTGTCCACCCGGTGGGTGTAGGTGTGGTGGGCCCAGATCTCGCGCTGGGCGAGGTGGGCCATGCGCTCGCCGAGCCCGGGATTCGCGCACAGCGCTCTGATGGCGTGCTCGGCGCCGGTGCGGTCGGCCACGACGGCGAGGCTCCCGTCGGGCAGGAAGGCGCCGGTGGCGGGGCTGGGCATGGTGACGACCGGCGTGCCGCAGGCGGTGATCTCGAAGATGCGCCGCGCCATCATCGAGGGGCTGGTCACCACGGAGTTGACGTTGAGGAAGACTCGGTGGGCGCGGTAGGCGGACAGCATCTGGATGTAGTCCAGGCTTCCGCGCACGGCCCGGTCGTGGGGCGCCGGGAACTGGTAGCGCTCGTCCTCCCCCAGGTAGCGCGAGTAGATGACGAGGTCGTGGCCGCTGCGGCGCCCGGCGTCGGCGGCTGCGCCGAGGAGGGTGTCCATCTGCTCGCGGCGCTCGGGGTACTTGTGGGCGAAGTACATGCCGGCGAAGGCGACGCCGTGGCGCTCAACGGGGCGAGCGTCGGGCCCTGTCAGGCGGATGGGGTTGTGGATGGAGGGCTGGGCGGCGAAGGGCAGGAGGCCGACGCGGTCGTGGCCGAGCGCGGCGCGGTAGCGCGGCAGGAGGGTGGAGTCCGTGGTGTAGACGCGGTCGAAGAGGGCGGCGGTGGCGATGGCGTCGTCGTAGTGGGCGGGGTCCTCCTTGTTCCAGAAGACCGTGGGGATGCCCGCCGCCCGGGCGGCGGCGATGAGGGCCCGCAGGCCCTCGGAGGGGGCGGACTCTCCGAGCACCTGGTAGATCCAGGCGTCGTCGTTCCCGTGCCAGGCGGACTCGACGAAGATGAGGTCGAGGGGCTCGGATGCGATCTGCTCGCGCCACCGCCCGGGGTCCAGGGGGACGGCGCGCCACTCGTAGCGCAGGGCCAGGGTGGTGAACTCGTCGGCGATGACCCCGGCCCTCACCTGGTGCCGGGGCTCGGCGTCCTTGGGGAGGGACCAGTCGGGGATGCCCTCCACGCCCCGCGTGACGGCTGGCCGCGCGCGCCGGTGGCTCGCGGTGGGGCGGGCCGCGCGCTGGCGGCGGCGGTGCTCCCTCAGGCCCGCCAGGCCGCCGTGGCGCAGGTGCCACAGCGCGCGCCGCACGCTCACAGCTCGATGGTGCCCTCGGGGAGGGACCAGCCCAGGATGAGGGCGTTGACGGCCATGAAGGTCGGGCCGAGGACGACGCCGGGCACCCATGGGTGGTCGGCGATCCGGTAGTCCGAGGAGTCGAAGAGGAGGGTCGGGCGCTTGAGGCGCTCGGCGTACTGGACGACCATGTCGTGCTGCGGGGACTGCGGGGAGGTGAGGAAGACTCCCCTGGCGCCCGTGGGCCGCTCGGAGGCCAGCAGCTCGGCGAAGACCGCGTCCTTGGTGGAGGTGAAGACCTCCGGGCCGGTGAAGTGGGCGTCGTCGCGGGATCGCTCGTAGTACTCATCCCCGAGGACGGGGTCGGCCGCCACGAAGGGCAGGCCGAGGGCCACCCCGTGGCGCACAGCGCCGGTGGCCCCCTTGGAGGAGCCCAGGAGGCAGACCTGCGCGGGTGGGATCTCGAGGGAGCGGATCACCCGGGCGATGAGCGAACTGACGGCGGTGGCGTTGCCGGGGGCGTCGAGGGTGTCGCCGTAGAAGGAGCCGACCACGCCGCCCAGGTCGCCGATGCGCAGGATCGCGGTGTCCCCGGGGGTCAGGCCGCGCAGGTGCTGGTAGTGGTGGGGGAAGTACCTCCACAGGGAGGCCTCGTTGTAGTTCGAGTGAATGGCGGAGAAGACCACGACGAGGCGCCGCAGGGCGTTGCCGCCCTCGGGCAGGATCATCTGGTAGAGGACGCCGTCCTTCGTCATGGAGATCTCGCCTGAGGTGATGGGCTGCCAGAAGCTCCGGATGCGGCCGCGGGCGATGTACTTGGCGACGCCGTCGCCGCCCTCCCAGATGAAGTAGCCCTTGCCCGCCAGGAGCTTGTGCAGGGCGTGGAGGCGGGCGTCGGATCGGCCTACCCCGATGGGGCCGCCGGAACCGGTGATCGCCGCGTCGGCGACCCGGATGAAGTCGGGGTCCTGCTCGGCCAGGGCGGCCTGGAAGCCGGCGGGGTCGGAGGCGAAGTCGTCGAGGGGAACGTCCCACACGCCCTTGTGGGGGCGGCGGGGCAGGAGCTCGACACCATCTAGGTAATCCATGTCGGTACCTCTCAGCTCTGGCGGGCGCTGGTGGACAGCGGCGCGATCGTGCTCCCCACCGGGATCCCCAGCAGGAGGGCGTTGAGCGCGGTGATAGCGGGCCCGAGGACCGCGCGGGCCACATCGGGGTGGGCGGCGACCCGGGGGTCATCGGACTCGTAGACGGCGCAGGGGCGCCGCAGGTCCCGGGCGAAGGCCTGCGCGTCGGAGGAGATCTCGGATCCTCTGGCGGTCAGGACGGCGCTGGGCGGCGGGGAGGCGCTGCCGGGCTCGTCGATGAGCTCGGCGAGGACCTCCTCGACGCGCTGGGGGAAGATGGGGGCGCCGGTGAAGTGCTGGTCGTCGCGCTCCTCCCGGTAGAAGGTGTCGTCGACGATCGGGTCGACGGCGACGAAGGGAAGATGCAGGCGCAGGCCGTGGATGGCGGCGCCGGTCGCGCCCTTGGAGGGGCCGATGAGGCAGACGCGCTGGGGCGGCAGGCCGAGCCTGCGGATGGCGGCCACGATGAGCTCGGAGATGTCATCGCAGTTCGACGGCGCGTCCGCGGTGTCCATGAAGAAGGAGCCGGAGATGCCGCCGAGGTCCCCCAGCCTCAGCACGGCGGTGCCAGGGGGAGTGAGCGATCCGATGTGGCGGAACTGGGGGAAGATGTAGCGGTCCAGCCCGGGGTGGTTCCAGTCCGAGTGCATGCCGGAGAAGACGACGACGAGGTAGCGGGGGGTCACGCCCCACTCGGGCTCCTGGAAGGAGTAGGCCACGCCGGAGCGGGTGAGGGAGCACTCGCCGGTGCGCACCTGGTCCCAGAACGAGCCGACGCAGTCGCGCCGCACGAGGATGCCCTCGCCGTCGCCGGCACCGGCCACGAGGTAGCCCTCGGCGGTGATCGCCTTGAGGGCCGCGCGGACCTTAAGGTCCTGGCGCGCCAGGGCGATGAGAGTGGTCCCGGCACCGAGGCGCTCGTCGGTGACCCTCAGGCGGTCCGGCGGCGCCATGGTCGCCGGCTTGAGCGTCGAGCGGGGCGAGGCCATGAGCGAGGGCAGGTCCACGGTCACGGTCCTGCTTCCCGCCTCCTGGCGGACGGTCCCCACGTCGTCGAAGACTCCCACTGTTCCTCCTCGTGCTGGGCGCGGTTGATGCCTCTGGTGGTCGATCGGTCAGGTCATGAGGGCGCCGAGCGCCCGCTCGGAGGCGTGCCCGTCGTCCCAGGGGACGAAGAACTCGGCGCGCTGGCGGTAGCGGTCCCCGTAGCGCTCGTTGTAGCCGTCGATGCCCCCCAGCTCGGCGAGGAGGGCGTCCTGCTCGTGCAGGAGCGGGCCGACCGCGCACTCCCCCACGGTCATGTACATGCCGCGCGAGGCCGTGTAGTCCTCCAGGTCGGGGACGTAGTTGAACACGGGCTTGCCGGTGCACAGGTAGTCGAACATGACCGAGGAGTAGTCGGTGACCAGGGTGTCGGAGACGATGAGCAGGTCGTTGATGTCGTGGTGCTCGGTCAGGTCGAGGATCCTGGCCCGACTGGCGTCCTTGGCCGAGGCGCGGCGGTTGTAGTTGTGCCCGCGCAGGATGATGGTCCACTCCTCATCCAGCTCGCTGGCCAGGCGATCCAGGTCGAGGAGCTCCTGCATGGCCGAGACCTGGCCCCCGGCACCGGTCTCCCGGAAGGTCGGGGCGTACAGGAGAACGCGGGCGTCGGCGCGCAGGCCGAAGCGGGATCGCAGCTCGCTGCGCTCGGCGTCGTCGGCCCGCACGAGGCGGTCGTTGCGGGGGTAGCCGATCTCCAGGATCGGGCCGTCGTAGAAGAACTCGCGGGCGGCGATGGAGGAGAAGAAGGGGTTGGGCGAGACCAGGCCGTCCCACTCCGAGCTCTCCTCGCGGCCCCGCAGGGCACCGACGGCGTAGGCCCAGGGGGTCTCCTCGATATGGGAGCGCCCGATGTGCTTGAGCGGCGTGCCGTGCCAGGTCTGCAGGTAGCGCTGGAAGGGCCGGTTCCCGTAGCCCTCGATGCCGCCGACGTTGTTGACGACGTAGCGGGCCCTGGCGAGCACCTCGAACCACTTCGCGGAGCCCTTGAGCAGCGGGGTGGCGCCATCGGGCACGATGACCGAGCCGTCGTTGACGGCCCAGTAGAGGTCGAGGCCGGTGTTCTGCCTCTTGAGCTCCTCGAAGAGGGCCAGGGGCGAGTCCGCGGCGTGCCCCTCCATGAAGGAGGCGAACACGGCGGCGTCCATGGGCTCAACACTCGTGGCGGTCTTCCACTGGTTCAGGAGCCGGAAGCGGTTGTGGCGCCCGCGCTCCGTGTGGAGCAGTCCCTCATCGACCCGCATGGTCATGTCCAGGGAGTCGGCGGAGATATGGAAGCGCGAGTGAAGGGCGCCATCCCAGATATTCATCTGGAGGGTGGTCTGGAGCAGGGAGGAGTTGGCGCGGATGCGGTACTTGGAGTCCCGCCCGTCCACGCGCAGCCAGAAGTGGTACTCCCCCGTCCTCCAGGCGATCTCGCGGTCGGCGTACCAGCCCTTCTTCCAGGGGCGGATGGTCACCGCGAAGCGCCCGGGCGAGGGGACCTCGAAGGAGCAGTGCTCGAAGGCGCCCTTGTCGCTCCACATCGACACCGTGGACGCGGGGTCGACCTCCGCCGGGCAGCGGCCGGTGAGGCGCCAGGCGTGGTCCTCGTAGGTGATCTCATCGACGATGAGCGAGGAGGCGCCGTCGACGAGGCACAGGGAGCCATCGGAGTCCCCGCGCACGGACCAGGCCTGGTCGCCGCTCTGGCGCACGAGGCCCTGAGCGGGCACGACCCGCTCCCAGTCGCCGCGGGCGTTCTTGACCTCCAGGTGCCAGCCGTTGCGCGCCCCCTTGGGGACATCGCGGCCCGGGACCCGCGACATGGACATCGAGGCCTCGACGGCGCCGCCGTCACCGGCTTTGAGGACGGCGGGCAGATTGGTGGAGTCGTGGTCGCGGATGTAGCGGGCCTCGCGAATGGGCGAGCCGTCGACGGAGCGGATGAGGGTGGCGAGGCTGGCGTCGCGCTCGACGACGCTGGTGGCCAGGAAGGAGAAGCGGCGCTGGTCCACGGTCAGGGGCCGGGTCCAGGACGACCAGTCGATGGAGGCGCTCCAGCCGTCGTCGGAGATGGCGGTGTCCCCCAGGCGGATCGCGCCGCCGCGCCACACGGGGCGCAGCTCCTCGACGTCGGAGGCATGGGTGCGCGAGGCCACCGAGTACCACATGGTCCAGGTCCGCGAGGCGCCGGGCTCCTCGGGCAGCGCGGGCAGGCGGGTGGCCAGGGGCTCGGAGACGATGAAGCCGCAGTCCTCGCGGTCCCCGATGCCCGCGGGCCAGGAGCCGTTGGCCCACTCGTTGCGCACCCGGCGGTGCTCGATGGGCACGGTCAGCCCGTCGTTGGAGCGCAGCTCGAAGGAGATCACCTGCTCCGCGCCGGTGGGCAGGATGTCGAGGAAGGCGTAGCCCTCGACGGTGAGCAGGCCGTCGTGGATCTGGGCCTCGGTGACGGTGCAGCGGGGCTTGGCGTAGCGGACCATCGAGTCGTAGCCGCCCTCGATGAGGGGGGCGAGCATCTCAGGGTTGACACTGAGATCGGCGTGAATGCCGCGCTCGTCCTCGACGATGGGGATGTCGAAGAAGTGCCGGTTGATCCACGCCTCGGCGCGGTCGGCCATCTGGATCTCGCCGCGGGCCTGCCAGGCCACGAGCGCCCGGCGCCCGAGCGGGATGCGGGCCATGAGATCGGGGGTCACATGCGGCCAGTAGCGGGTGAGGGTGGAGATGTAGGCCTGGTCGAACTGGGGGTCGCGCCCGAGGTAGGGGGCGTAGACGGGCAGATCCCCCTCGAGGAGCTTGAACAGGAGGGTGTCGCGCAGGACCTCGGAGTTGGCCTGGTCGGCCACGAGGTCCCAGGTGCGGTCCACCATCTCCATCTTGTCGACGAGGTTCTTCAGCTCCCCGCGCTTCTGGGTGATGGAGGAGCGGTCCTCGCGCTCGCGGTAGAGGTAGACCGAGTCGAAGACGACGTCGATCGAGGAGGCCGCCGCGTAGGCGCGGGCCACGGGGAACATGTCCTCGTAGAGCTTGCCGACGGGGAAGTCGATGCCGTTGTCCGCCAGCAGGGAGCGCCGGTAGACCTTGTTCCAGGAGGTCGTGTCGAACATGAGCTCGGGGTGCTCCTGGATCTGCACGCCGGTGGCCACCCTGGAGCCCGGCGCGAGCTCGGGGTAGAGGGCCAGATCATGGGAGTAGCCCTGGTTCCAGCCCTGCCATTTCCTCTCGCCCTGGAATCGGAGGACGTTGCCGGTGGCGATATCAGACCCGCTGTGCTCGAGGGCGCCCATGAGGCGCTCATAGGCGCGGGGGTCGAGGAGGTCATCGGAGTCGACGAATCCGATGAAGTCCCCGGTGGCGACGGCCATTCCCGCATTGCGCGCGTCGGAGAGCCCGCCATTGGGCTTGTGGACGACCCGGATGCGGGCGTCACGGGTGGCCCAGGCATCGCACATCTGGCCGCAGCGGTCCGGCGAGCCGTCGTCGACGAGGATGATCTCCATGTCCTGATAGGTCTGCTTGACCACGGACTCGACGGCGGCGTCGAGGTATTCCTCGACCTTGTACACCGGGATGATGACGGAGAGCTTGGGGCCGGTGGTCATGGAGTGCTGGACCGGCTCGGTGGAGGTGGCGGCGGCGAGCACCGGCGGCAGGTGGGACGGCTCCTGGGCGCGCTGGGCGCCCTGGTGGCGCCGGTGGTAGAGCGCCCGCCGCACGGACTTGGGCACCACAGCGCGCCAGATCGGCTTCAGGGCGGTCGTCGCGGAGGATTCAGAGCTGTCCGCGGCCATCGGGCCTCCTTCGTCTGCGGGTGCGCGGGTCGTCAATGAAGAGGATCAGGACTGGGTCATATCGCTCTTGATCTGCGTCGTCGATATCTCGGGCGTCCGGGGCAGGTACACGACCTCGCAGAGCGAGCCGAGCTGCTCATCGAACTTCCCTTCCCAGTCGTCACCCATGACGAACGTGTCGATCTCGTATTTCGCGAGGTCATCGACCTTCTGCTCCCATGTGTTCTCGGGGACGACCAGATCGACATAGCGGATGGCCTCGAGCATCGCCCTGCGCTCCTCATAGGAGAAGTAGGCCTTCTTACCCTTCCCCGCATTGAATTCATCAGACGACAGGGCGACCACGAGATAGTCGCCGAGGGCCTTCGCGCGCCTGAGCAGCTCGATATGCCCGTAGTGCAGGAGATCGAATGTCCCATATGTGATGACACGACGCATCGAAGAACTCCTCAGGGAGAGGGCAGAGCACCTTCAGAACCGAAGATCACGATTCGATACCGAGTATGGTCGATCAATCCGGTCCTGTCACTCGTTCAAAGGGACCGATTCCATGGACAACCTCACAGGAACAGCATTTGATCTGGTAATTCTCAGAGAACACTCAGGATTGCCGACGCGACCAGAGCCCCCGGGTGTCGATGACGGTCCTGCCCGCGAGCGCCGACTGGTCGAGCCCGCGTATCTCCCGGTGGTCCACGAGGAGGAGCACCGTGCCCGCCCGGGCCACCGCCTCGGCCACCGGAGCCAGGCTCACACCGGGCCAGCGGGCGAGGGAGTCCGGCAGGGCGCCGATATGCGGCTCGGCGACGACGATCCTCGCGCGCGGAAGCGCCCGCGCCAGCGCCTCGACGATCGCCAGGGCAGGGGACCCGCGCAGATCATCGACGTCGGCCTTGAAGGCGAGCCCCAGCGCCGCGATGGTGGGGGCCTCCTGGCCCCTCACCGCGCGCAGCACCCGCTCGACGACGCGGCTGGGCGTGGCGTCGTTGACCTCGCGGGCGGCGCGGATGAGGCGCGCCCGCTCGGGGGCGGCCTCCACGATGAACCAGGGGTCCACCGCGATGCAGTGCCCGCCCACGCCCGGGCCGGGATTGAGGATGTCGACCCTCGGGTGCCGGTTGGCCAGCGCGATGAGCTCCCAGGGGTCCACTCCCTGGTCCTGGCAGATCGCGGCGAGCTCGTTGGCGAAGGCGATGTTGACGTCGCGGTAGGCGTTCTCCGCCAGCTTGGCCAGCTCGGCGGTGCGCGCGTCGGTGAGCAGCGGCGCACCGGTGGAGAAGGCCGCGTAGAGGTCGCGGGCGCGCCTCGCCCCTCGGGCGGTCAGCCCTCCGATGATCCGGTCGTTCTCGATGATCTCCGCCATCGCCCGGCCCGGCAGCACCCGCTCCGGGCAGTGGACGACGTCGACAGCCGCGCCCGCGGGGAGGGCGGGCACAGTGGCCCCGGCCCCGGCGCTTCTCGCGGCGCCCGCCTCGTCCCGCTCGGACAGGGGGACGGCCAGATCGGGGCGTGCCGCCTGAATGGCGCGGGCCAGGCGCGCCGTGGTGCCGGGAGGCGAGGTCGACTCCAGGATGATGAGCTCGCCACCGGCGAGCACGGGAGCGATGGCGGTCGCCGCCGCGTCGATGCTGCTCAGGTCAGCCCGGTGGCCGGCGGCCAGGGGCGTGGGCACGGCGACGACGTACGCGTCGGCGCGAGGCATGGCCTGCTGGGCGGTGAGCCTGCCCCTCATGATCTGCTCGGCGATGGCCTGCCTCAGTCCGGCCTCGACGAAGGGCGGCTCACCCCTGCCCACGGCCGCGACCCTGGCGGCGGAGGTGTCCACGCCGATCACCCGCAGGCCGGCCCTGCCCAGCGCGGCGGCGGTGGGCAGTCCGATGTACCCCAGGCCAACCACCGCGACGGTGCTGATCGGGGCCCCGTCCGCAGGGTCGGCCGAAGCGAGGGTCCGCGTCGTCGTCACTGTCTCACTCCCTCACTCCATCTCGATGCCCATGGGGCTGCTCTTCCCGCTCGTCCTCGTCATGCGGCCCGCGAGCGGCTGGCTCCGGCTGGGCCGGGACCCGCGCCTCACTCGACCGTGGAGGGGAGCTGCGGGACGGTGTCGGCGTGCTCGACGAGGTACTGCGAGACCGTGTCATTGGCGACCGCCTGGAAGAGGGGGGTGTCGGCGGTCGGGTCGAGCATGACGATCGACTGGCCGTCCTCGCTCGTGCTCGTGCCCTGGTAGGGGGCGGTGACGTAGGTGATGCCGCTTGATCCCAGTCCGCGCAGGCCCAGGGCGAGGGACTGCATCTCGTCGATGGAGAAGCCCTCATCCACCGACACGGTCCCAGCGGCCTTGGAGAGGAAGCTGTAGAGCCCGGCAGGATCGGACATGAGCCCGCCGTTGAGGACCTGGGAGACGATGGCGCGCATCCAGGCCTGCTGGCGCTGGATCCTGGAGAAGTCGCCGTGGGAGAGGCTGTAGCGCTCACGGGTGAAGGCCAGGGCCTGGGCCCCGTTGAGATGCTGGGCGCCCGCGTCGAAGTGGGTTCCCGCCAGCGTGGTGGGATTCTCCAGGCGAAGGGTCACCCCTCCGATCTCGTCGGTGAGGGTGGCGAAGGACTCGAAGTCGGCCACCGCGAAGTGGTCGATGCGCACGCCGGTGAGGTTCTCAACAGTCTGGATCGCCAGCGCCGGCCCGCCGTAGGAGAAGGCGGAGTTGATCTTCCCCTGCCCGTGCCCGGGGATATCGACCCAGGAGTCCCGGGGGATGGAGACCACGGAGATGCTCTGGCGATCGCCGTTGATGTGGACGATCATCATGGCGTCCGTGCGCTGGCCGCCCTGCTCCCACTGGGAGGGGTCGCCGGCGCTGATCCGGGAGTCCGATCCCATGACGAGGATGTTGACCGGGGCGTCGCCCTGGACGTCCGCCGCGGTGGGGCGGTCGGTGAGGCTGGAGAAGGGATCGGGGATCCGCTCGATGGCCGAGTCCACGCGATGGCGGAGCCACCACCCGAAGGCGCCCACAGCCGAGACCAAGACGAGGAGGAGGACGAGGGCGGAGATGAGCGCGGCCCGCCAGCGGTGCCGGCGACGGCGCGCTGGAGGCTCCTTCTCCGTCTCATCGGAGGCCGCTGGCGCCGCAGAGTCCGGGGTAGCCGCGGCGGCGATCGCGAGCGCCGCGGCGTCGTCGGTCAGGTCGTCGGCGGGCGCCTGTTCGGCGGGGGCGGTGGGAGCAGCGTCCCCCGGGTACTCAGCGTCGTCGACGGCGTTGGCAGCCTCAGCGTCCCCAGCGTCCGCGGCGGAGAGCTCCTCAGGATGAGAGTCCCCCTCGGCCTCCGGGGTGCCCTCGGGAACGGCGGGATCGTCCGCCTCCTGGGACTCGTCCGGGGCGGGGGCGGCGTCGGGCTCGACGGGGCTCATCGGATCGCCTGGGCCGGCCGGCTCGGCGCTTGAATCGTCGGTGTCGCTCGGCACATCCGGATTTCTCGCGTTGTCATCGGCGGCAGGGACGAGATCAGGGGTCTCGTTCATGGGGCTATGGCATCACACCGGGGGCGTTTCCACCAGCCAGCGAGACCGGTAGGAGTGTCATCAGGGCAGATGCTCCAGGGCCTGGGATATCCAGGCGCGCAGATGCTCCAGGGTGTGCTTGACAGGATCTGGCCCGGCCCCCTCCGGGGCGCCAGTGGCGGGGGCTGACTCGCGCCCCGGCCCGGGGGGCGCCGCGAGGAGACGACGCAGCCCGTCGATGAGCCCGGCGTCGTCGCGGGTAACGGGCCAGGGGGCGTCGTCGGGCCAGTGGCCGTACAGGCCCTGATGGTGCCGGTAGTCCTCCAGGTCGGGCACATGGGCGATCGCGGGGCGGCCCGTGAGCGCGAAGTCCATGATGATGCTGGAGTAGTCGGTGACGAGGATGTCCGCGGCGAGCATGAGGGACTCCACGCTGGGGTGGTCGCCGACGTCGATGACGCCCGCGGGCGCGCCGGGAGCTTCGGGGAGCTCGGGGTCTCCGCTCGGGGCGCCCAGGGCGGGGCGGTTCATGTGGTGGCCGCGCAGGAGGACGACGGCGCCCGTCTCGCGGGCCACGCGCTCGGCGTCGACGAGGCGGGTGATGGAGGACGCGCCGTCGCGCAGTTCCTCGCGCCAGGTCGGGGCCAGCAGGACCACCGGGGCGTCATCGGGGATCCCCAGCTCGGCGCGCGTCCGGCGCCGGGTCGCGGCCCGGGCGCGCGGATCGGCGGTCAGGGGCGCGTTGCGCGGGGACTCCCCCACCCACGTGGGGCCCGTGTAGCCCAGGGCCGAGCGCAGGCGCTCCTCGGCGGATCGCGACTGGGCGAGCAGAAGGTCCCACTGAGGGGCCTGGGCGTCGATCATGCGCAGGTAGGTGAGGCTGGTCGCCCCCGGGGCGGCGTCGTGGCCGAGGCGCTTGATCGGCGTGCCGTGCCAGGTCTGCAGGACGCGCTGGCCCGGGCGCTTGGCCCACCAGATCGGCAGGCAGTCGTTGGTGATGATGACTCTCGCCGTGCGCAGGGCGCGGAACCACTCCTCGCTGCCGCGGATGAGCGGGATCGTGCCGGGGGGCGCGGGCACGGTCCCGTCGACGACGGAGAACCAGAGCGGGGCCCCGATCCCCCGGCGGGCGAGGTCGGCGGCGATGGCGCCCGGGCTGTCCCCGCCGCTGCGCCCCTGGAAGGACTCCAGGAGGATGCCGTCGGCCAGCGGCCCGAACTCCGCCTCGATGAGCAGGCGCCTGCCGCGACGCGTCCGCTCGCTGGGCGCCAGGGGCGGCAGGAGGCTCACCGAGAGGCGCCCGGCCTGGACGGCGAGCCTCGCGCCGCGGCATGGGCCGGCAAGGTCGAGCACGGGGGCGAGCCCGCCCGCAGGTCGGCAGTCCACGGCTGTCCCGTCGGGCAGCGCCCAGCGGAGCCACGAGGCACCGAGGGGGATGGCGGGGTCGTCGAGCGGGATCGATGCCCGCCACACGGGGGCGGCGGGGCGCGCGGGCGCTGCGGGGGTCATGACGGCCTCCACGGGGCCCCGGGAGGAGGCCAGGACGAGGCGGGCTGAGCGCTCCTCGGCCCAGTCGCCGCCGGGCCCCTCCAGCCAGACCCGCTCCTCCTCGATCCAGGCGCGGTCGATCCGCGCGGCCCCGGGGTCCTCCCCCGGCGCCGGAGGCGGGCTGGCCGGAGCGGCCCGCCGCGCGCCCACCCACAGGTGGCCGTCCGGGTCGCGCCAGGTGGCGTGCTCGCCCGAGGGCAGGGCCTGGCTCATCCAGACCGGGGCCGTGAGGAGGGCTGAGACCTCCTCGCCTCCCGCGTTCAGTGTCACGCGCAGCGGCGCGCCGGCCTCGGTGGGGGCGTCCATGGCCAGGGTGGCGCGGAAGCCCGCGGCCTCGTAGCCGCGCCAGGGGTCCTGGGCGGCCTCGTCGGCCTCGGGGGCACTGCGGGGCTCGATCTCGATGGTGCCGCGGATTGGCGCCCCTTCCTCGCCGGGCCGGCGGCCCTCCTCGCCAGACCGGTCCCCTTCCTCGCGCGGCCCCTGGCCGACGAGCTCGATCCGGGGTCGCCCTGCGAGCGCGGGGTCGAGGCCGGGCACGCGCGCCCACCCCTCGATGACAAGGGTGCCCGCGTCGCGCCAGACGAGGTTCGTCGCCCGGGCCTCCAGGCCGAGGTCGATGGGCCGGATCGCGATCAGCGGCGCCGGTAGCGGGCTCAGCCGGTCCAGGACGGGGGCCGCGGCGCTCAGGCCGGCCCCGGCGGCGTCGGGGATGAGAGGGACGCTGGTGGTGTCCTCTGCGCGAGAGCCCAGGGCCTCCCAGAGTTCGTCGAGGGAGCCGTGGGCGAGGGTCCACAGGAGCGCCCGGTCGAGGAGCGGCAGCATCCCCCAGGCCTTCTCGGCCGCGTCGGGGAGGAGGCGTGCGGCCAGGGCGCGCAGGCGCAGGGCCTCCCCCTCACCCGACGTCGCAGCGGTCAGTGCGAGGGGCAGGAGCCTGTTCCTCAGGATCGTCGCGAGGAGGCGCTCGCGCACGGGGCCGGAGGCGCCGTCGAGCAGCGCGGGCAGGCGGTCAGCCGTGCGGGCAAGGGCGTCCATCTGGCGCTCCCGGCTGGCCGGCTCGGCTGTGGTGCGGGAGCGGACGAGGGTGTCGACGACGTCGATCCGCCGGGCGGCCGCCAGCAGGGCGAGGACGGCATCGCCGCGGTCAGCACGATCGTCGGCGGCGTCAGGGTCATCGAGCGCGCCGCGGCTGGCCAGGTCCCGCCAGGCGCTGGTGCGGGCGACGAGGCGGCCGGACGCCGGGGCCTCCAGCAGGTCGAGGGCGTCGTCGAGGCGCAGGCCAGCGTCCAACGGGCCCAGGGGCTCGGGGGCCCAGTCGCCGTCGAGCGCGCGGCCCGCCCCGATGGCGAGGTCAGAGCCCGTTCGCCGCAGCGACTCGATGAGGGCGGCGGGCCCGTCGTGCTCGATCCGGTCCTCCCCCGCCATGAGGAGCGCCCAGCGGGAGCGGGCGGCGTCCAGGGCAGCCCGGGCGCCCCCGTCGATGACGCGGACGCGGGAGTCGCGAGTGGCGAGTTCCTCAACCGCCTCGCGCGCGGCGCCGTCGAGGGCGCCATCGCCGCTCCCCCCGACGGCGACGATCACCTCGATCTCGCGCAGGGACTGGTTGAGGCAGGATCGGATCGCGGCACGAGCCGTCTCCGGGCCGCCGGGCTCGACCAGGACGATGCTGAGCGCGGGCCTGCCCCACCGCCGTCGCAGGCGCTGGAGCAGGGGCGGACCGGGCACGATCAGGGGGTGGGCCGGGTCAGGGGACGGGCAGGCGGCTCAGGCGAGCCGGTACATCCAGCCGTAGGGGTCGGGCGCGGTGCCGTTCTGGATGGCGGTGAGCTGGGCGTGGATCTCGCTGGTCACCTCGTGCCCGCCGAGCTCGACGTCGAAGCCCTCGCCCTTGAGGCGGCCCAGCGGGACGACGACGGCGGCGGTCCCGCAGGCGAAGACCTCGGTGATGGCGCCGGAGCGGATGCCCTCGAGCAGGCCGGTCAGGCTGATCGTGTCCTCCACGATCCGCCGCCCGGAGTCGGCCAGGAGGCGCAGGATCGCGGAGCGGGTGGAGCCCTCGAGGATCGTGCCGGTCAGGCGGGGCGTGCGCACGGTGCCGTCGGCGTCGACGACCATGAGGTTCATGCCGCCGAGCTCCTCGATATTCGTCTGGGTGACGTCGTCGAGGAAGCAGACCTGGTCGCAGCCCTGCTCGGCCGCGATCTGCTGGGGCAGGAGGGAGCCGGCGTAGTTGCCGCCGGTCTTGGCGGCGCCCGTGCCGCCGCGGCCGGCGCGGTGGTAGTCGCCGGAGACCCAGATGCTGATGGGCGTGAGCCCGCCCGTGAAGTAGGCGCCGGACGGCGAGGCGATGACGTAGTAATCGATGACGCTGGCCGAGTGGACCCCGAGGAAGGCCTCGGAGGCGAAGGCGAAGGGGCGCAGGTAGAGGGACTCGCCGTCGCCGGAGGGGACCCAGGCGGCGTCGGCGCGCACGAGGCCGATGAGGGAGGCGATGAAGTCCTCCTCGGGAAGCTCGGGCATGGCCAGGCGGCGGGCGGAGGCGTTCATGCGGGCCGCGTTGTAGCGGGGGCGGAAGGTCCACACGGAGCCGTCGGCGTGGCGGTAGGCCTTGATGCCCTCGAAGACCTCCTGGCTGTAGTGGAGGACGGCCGCCGCCGGGGACAGGTTGAGGTCGCCGAAGGGGATGATGCCGTGGTCGGTCCAGCCCTGCCCGGCGACCCAGCGCGCGTGGGCCATGTGGTCGGTGAAGGTGGAGCCGAAGCCGGGGTGCTCCAGGAGCCTCGCCCGCTCCTCCGCGCTCGCGGGAGCAGGGTTGGGGGTGAGGGCGAAGCGGCCGGCGAGCTCGTCCGCGGCGGGGACGGGGACCTCCGCGGCGCGGGCCAGCGGGGTGGTGAGGGAGTCGATCGGGGAGATTGGCGTCGCAGCGGTGGTCTCAGGCATGGGCCCACCCTACGTCCGTTCTCATTGAGCGGACAGTGGATCTCATATGCCGTCCCGCATCGACCCCGCATCGAGGGCGACGGAACCGCTGTGACGATCAGTCCGTCGGCTCCGCCGTCACAACGACAGCGGAGCTGGGCTCCCCGCGGCGTCAGGCCCGCAGGGCGGCGACGATCGCGTCCCCGATCTCACTGGTGGAGCGGGTCAGCGGGCCGCCCTCCTCGTTGGCGCGCGCCCGGGTGACCATATCGGCGTCGACGGCGGCGCTCACCCGCGCGGCGGCCTCGGGCTCGCCGATGTGCTCCAGGAGGAGGGCGACGGCGGAGATGGTGGCTGTGGGGTCGGCGATGCCCTGGCCCGCGATGTCGGGGGCAGAGCCGTGGACGGGCTCGAACATGGAGGGGAAGGCGCGGTCGGGGTTGATGTTGCCGGAGGCGGCCAGGCCGATGCCGCCGGTGACGGCCCCTGCCTCGTCGGTGAGGATGTCGCCGAAGAGGTTGTCGGTGACGATGACGTCGAAGCGGGAGGGGTCGGTGACCATGTAAATGGTGGCGGCGTCGACGTGGCAGTAGTCGACGCTCACGCCGGGGTACTCCGCGCCGACGGCCTCGACGGTGCGCCGCCACAGGTGGCCCGCGTGGACGAGGACGTTGTGCTTGTGGACGAGCGTGAGGTGCTGGCGGCGGGCGTTGGCCTGCTCGAAGGCGTAGCGCACGACGCGCTCGACGCCGAAGGCGGTGTTGACGCTGACCTCGGTGGCGATCTCGTGGGGAGTGCCCACGCGCACGGCGCCGCCGTTGCCGCAGTAGAGGCCCTCGGTGCCCTCGCGCACGACGACGAAGTCGATGTCCCCGGGCTCGGCCAGCGGCGTGGGCACGCCCGGGTAGTACTTCGACGGGCGCAGGTTGACGTAGTGGTCGAGCTCGAAGCGCAGGCGCAGGAGGAGGCCGCGCTCCAGGACGCCGGAGGGCACGGACGGGTCGCCGACGGCGCCCAGGAGGATCGCGTCGTGCTCCTTGATGGCGGCCAGGTCCTCGTCGGTGAGGGTGTCGCCCGTGGCGTGCCAGCGCTCGGCGCCCAGGTCGAAGTCGGTGCGCTCGATGGTGGTGCCGGTGCCCGCCAGGGCGGCGTCGAGGACCTTGAGCCCCTCGGGGACGACCTCCTTGCCGATGCCGTCACCGGGGATCACTGCGAGCTTGATGGTCTGCGTCATGGCGCCACCATACGAGGCTCGCCACGATGTGAGACGAGCGTCCGCATGCTGGCGGCGCGAGCCTTCCTGTCAGGTGTACGCCAGGTAGTTCTTGACTCTGACGAAGCTCGCCGTCACCTGCTCGGTGAGCTCGCGCCACGCATCCAGGGTGGTGACGTCGCCCTCGATGCTGATGCGCCGAATCAGTGCCGAGCGTTGACACGCGAACTCGCTTGGAGACATGTGGGAGGATCTCTCCCGATTGAGGTAGTTCTCCAGGACGCGCTTCGGATCGGTCAGACCCTCGACCTGCGCCAATCGGAACCCCTCGCGGGATGCCCAAGCGCGGAACTCCGCGTCGGACCACAGATCGGCGAGGACCCAGGCCTCCGTCATCCGCACCGGGACCACAGGGACGACTCTCTTGTCCTGGCACGCGAGGCACTCGTCGACCCTCGACTTCATCCCAGCGCTATCCGCATCACGATGGACGAAGATCAGCTCGTACGGCTCAGCCGTCAGCGCGCGGATCTTGGCCGCGACAGAGCGGTCGCGTGGGGGCCTCACCCAGCGATAGGGCTCAAGATCGAAGTAGTCTCCGGGTCTGAGGCTCACGAGGAGCTGTTCGAGCACGGGGACCAGTCCGTCATCCGACGAGCCCTCGCCGACGAAGGCGCACCTCCAGTACTCACTCATCCTCGTCCGCCTCGACCAGTGGGTTGGACAGGAAGGAAACGAGTCGGGAGGCCGATACCGGCGCGCAGGAACGAGGTCGGTCCTCGGAGCGCTCCCAGTCCTGTGCTCGCCACGTGTCTGGGAGCGGATTGAAGGTGACGGACTCACTGATCCGGCCGTCTGGCTCCCGGCGCCTCCACCTCACCGCGCATAGGACGTCATCGCCGTGATCCTCCATCACATCCTGGACCAGATACGGCGAGTGGGTGTTGATGATGACCTGGCGCGGCGCGCCATCGCGAGCTTCAGACATGCGCCTGAGCAGGTCGAGAAGGTGGTGGAGGAGACCCGGGTGGACACCGTTCTCCGGTTCTTCGATGAAGACGGCACCCGAGTACTGCGAGGCGGCGGCGAGCGCTCCGAGGACCAGCATGCGCAGGGTGCCGTCAGACAGGGCCCTGGCTGGCAGGTCAGGGGCATCGCCCACCTGAGCCCGCAGCTCGAGGAAGTCACCGTTGGGGCGCACTCGCAGGTCACGCAGGTCCAGGAGGTCCGTCAGTGCCAGACGCAGGTCCGCGTACACCTGATTCCCGTGCTCCTCGACCTGCGATGCGAGAAGGGCGGGCAGATGCGCCCCAGAACCAGCGAGTCGCGGCTCCTCGTCCTTGTCATCAGCGGCACGAATGAGCCCGGGTTCGAGCGCCATGAACCGCCAGGATCGCATCTCCTCGGCAACGGCGTAGGGAATCGCGCCATTCGCGGCACTGAGAACGGTCCGCTCCCGCCCTTTCGCAGGCGCATAGGCGTCCGGGACAATCGCCAGATCTTTCTTCAACGCGGCCTCGCGCCCTTGGTCGACGAGCACGACATAGTCTTCGGCGTCATCCCCCCGTCCGTCGTTGTCATCGCAACTCTTGAACCGGAGAGTCTGAATGTACGTGTCTTGACCACCCGAGTGCGCTGCGCCCTGCAGTGAGTCGCGGGAGGACCTGCTGCACGACACGAGGCTCTCTGAGACGAGCCGGATCGGCCTCGCCCTGGCCCCTTGGTAGCTCGTGTCGACAGCGAGCTCGACCTCGTAGCGCAGGTACCGGTCAGCCAGCGGTTTGCTCTCACCGGGTCCGGTTGACAACCGCAGTCCCGGTCGAAGAAGCACTTCGGCCGCCAGTCTCAGGTTCTCCCGCCCCGCGAGGACCGCCTCGCTGAGCACTGACTCCTGTGTGGCGCGCTGCCCCCCTGCCGGGCGGACCGCGGCAATGGCCTCGCGGAAGGTTCCACTGGCCAGGTGGGACATGAACTGGATGGCGTCGAACAGATTCGATTTCCCCACGCCGTTCTGCCCGGCGATGCAGGTGAAGGACCCGAAGTCCACCGCCACGTCGCGCAGGTTCTTGAAGCCGGAGACCTCGAAGCGTGTGAGCACGGGCGTCCTCCTTCAACGTGCCACCATCCTGGCCCCAGCCTACAGACAGGCGGAGGCGGGGTGAGTGCGGGGCCCG
>ERZ773070.653-NODE-653-length-24443-cov-3.284320_pt1 | contig 24443 bp, 18 predicted proteins | sample MGYA00580618_ERZ773070 | MGnify/ENA primary metagenome ERZ773070 (study PRJEB29015, sample SAMEA2738023) | human oral metagenome | biome: human oral; feature: human-associated habitat; material: dental | place: China | collected 2019 ... | reverse complement strand
CTCCTGTTGTCAGTATGAGATTTAATTTCAGTATGTCTGACATATTTTTCATTTCCTCTGAGAGAAGCTTTCTTTCATCAGGAAGGATTAAGTATTTCATTACTTTCATATTATATTTTTCTACAATTTCTTTTATAGCTTCGCCACTTTTATCTATTCTTTCGTTTTTAGCACCTTTATCACTACTTGTTATTATTCCTACCGTGTACATTCTGTTCACCTTTCTTTAGCATTTCATAATCTTCCTTTGTATCTATATCTCTTCCTTCATCCGAATTTTCTATTTCTACTATTCTTATTTTATCAGGATGATTGCTTATGACAGTTTTTCCACCTGTGTCTCCTTCCAGCTTGAGAAGTTCATTTTTGAAATTTTTTCCAAAGATGACAGGAAGGCTTCTTTTTCCATCATACTCAGGTATTGTTATTCTTTCAGGATTAAAATTTTTCAATATTTTTTTTATAGTATCTGAAGTTAGAAAAGGCTGATCGCAAGAAAAGAACATATATCCATCACATTTTCCTAGAGTTTTTAATCCCATTTTTATACTTTCACTTTGCCCTTTTTCCGATTTTTTATTATCAACTAAATATATATTTTTTTTATCTTTTTCCAATTTTTTTATATAATTCTGACATTTTTTCTTTACTTCTTTATCACAGGTAATAATAGCCAGTTCATAAAAATTTTCATTAAGAACTTTTTTAAGCGTATTTTCTATAAATGTCACTCCTCTGTATTCAAGAAGAAGCTTGTTTGTCCCCATTCTTTTCGATTTTCCTGAAGCCATTATGATTGCACTTATTTTGGGAACAGAAAAATTTTGATTTTCTTCCTTTATAATACTGTTTTCTCCTATTTCGTAATATTCTCTGTTCTTCAAACTGGTTACAGCTATTCTAACATCCTTGAAATTTATATTACTTTTGATCATTTTAGCAAGATTTAATGCATTTTCTTTATCTTCATACCTTTCGGCACAGTTTAATATAAGAATTTTTTCTCCTAATGAATATTGAAAAAGCCCATTTTCATGAACAATAACATTATACAGATGATTTAATGTTAAAGTTTCATTTTTTTGCCCACCGGATATTTTAAGAAATTCTTCCATACGATGAATATTTACATCGCTTATTTTATCTCCTATTATATTTATAGGCAGTATGCCTACAGATTTTGTAGTATTTTTAGTATATACAGGTTCTGTTTTGTTCCAGCCTTTTAGAGGTTTCATTTTGGAACCATCACCTTCTATTATCATGTAGTCACATTTTTCAGAAATATTTTCAAGGAGTTCTGGAGAAAGAGAAGTTATTTTTCCTATTTTACTGTTATATATTCCTAAAACATAAACATTGCTACCATTATTTAAATTTTTTTCCAGATTTAATAGGAAAGAGGTTATTTCAATTTCTGAAAAAACATCTCTTTCCTTTTCAATGTTAGGAATTGTTATGTCAACAAAACCATATTTTTTATTTATTGGTAAAATTTTAACTGTTGTAGTTAGAAAAACTATCTTCTTCTCTTTTTTCAGTTCCTTACATAAATTTAAGCAGAAAGTAGTTTTTCCATTGGATCCCACTACAGTAACAATATCTTTTTTTTGTAAATTCAATAATTTTCCCAGAGTTTCCAATTTTTTTAAAAACATCTCTCCACCTTTTTTTATTTATCATTTAATATCTGACATATTCATCATTTTTATATCTTTTTATAAATTGACCATACCCTTCTTCTCCTATAAATTCATTATCTTTTACAATTACTTTTCCTCTTACAATAGTCATTATTGGATATCCCTGTAATTCAATACCTTCATAACTTGTGTAGTCAACATTTTCATGGAATAATGATTTTGTAATGGTAACTTTTTTATCTTTATCAAATATTACTAAATCAGCATCACTTCCTACTGCTATACTTCCCTTTTTAGGATACATTCCACAAATTTTTGCAGGATTTGTACTTGTTACTTCAACAAATTTATTAATTGTAATTCGACCCTTCATAACTCCTTCTGAAAACAGTACCGGCATTCTTGCTTCTACACCCGGTGCTCCATTAGGGCATTTAGTAAAGTCATCTTTTCCCATAGGCACTTTTTCCTTTTCATAGGAAAATGGACAGTGGTCAGTTGCTACTACCTGAATATCTCCATTTCTTATACCTCTCCATAATTTTTCCTGATTGGATTTTTCTCTTAAAGGAGGACTCATAACATATTTCAAACCTTCTGTTCCCGGTAATTTATAAAGTTCTTCATCTAAAACAAGATATTGTGTGCATGTTTCCACATATATATTTTTCTGACCTCTTTGTCTTGCCATTTTTATATAATCAAGTCCCATGTTTGAAGTCAGATGTACTATATAAATAGGAGCATCCCCTACAACATGTGCAAGAGTTAATATTCTATTTACAGCTTCAGCCTCACACTCTTCAGGTCTGCTTTTTGGATGGTACTCTGCCGAAGTCATTCCATTTTCCACATAATACTTTCTTAAATATTCAACAGCCGCATGATTTTCAGGATGTACTGAAACTATTGCATTATTTTCTTTTGCAGTTTTTAATACCTTTATAGCTTCCTCGTCACCTATTCTTTGTCCATAAGTCATATAGATTTTGTAACTTTCTATTCCTTCTTTTATAAGTTCTTTCATATCCTGTATTTTCTGGTCGTCTACATCATAAGCTACAACTCCATGAAAAGAATAGTCTATTACAGCTTTGCCGTCTGCCAGTCCATGATAATGTTCTATTCTGCTTCTAAGAGTGCTTCCTACCGGACCTTGACCTATATGATCCACTATAGATGTTGTTCCTCCGCATGCTGCCGCTATTGTTCCTGTTCTAAAATCATCGTTTGAAACAGCAATTCCCACATCAAGACTGAAATGAGTATGTACATCTATTCCTCCCGGTATTACATAATTCCCTTTGGCATCTATTATTTCTTCCTTTTCTTCATTTTCAATGACTAGATTTTCTCCTATCTGAGATATAACACCGTCTTTTATGTATATATCACTTTTATATACATCACTCGCTGTGGCTATTAAAGCATTTTTAATCAACATTGTAAATCATCCTCCTATTGAACTCATAATTCTTTCTTCTCTTTTTTCATTGTGTTTTTTATAATCATTAAACTCATGTTTCCTGTTTTTTGTATAAATTTCCCTTTCAAGTATTTTTATGAGCTCTTCATCCGTAATATTTTCAGTCCTGAAAAGTTCTTTTAAATCAATATTACCTCTATAGTAAAGACATTGTTTCATTTTTCCGTCAGATGTAACTCTTATCCTGTTACATTCATCACAAAAGCAGCTGCTTAATGGAGAAATAAACCCTATCCTTATATCTGTTCCTGAAATGTTATAGTACTGGGCAGGACCGGTTCTCAATTCTTCATTAATTTTGTGACTTTCTATTATATTTTCCTCTACTTTTATATCGGAGTTTTTCTTAAGAAATTCTATAATCTCCTGACTTTTCATTCCTTTCAGATTTCTTGCACACCCTATAGGCATAAGTTCTATAAATCTTATATCAACATTATTTTCTATAGCAAACTTTACTAAATCAGAAATTTCATGATCGTTTGATCCTTTTATAATTACAGTATTAAGCTTAATTTTTATTCCGTTATCCCGAGCTTTTTTCAAGGATTCCGTTACTCTATACAAATCTCCTCCACGGGTAATTTTATTGAAATTTTCTTTATTTACAGAATCTATACTTATATTTAATGAAGTAACACCATCTTTTATAAAATTATCTAAATATGTATCAAGAAGTATACCATTAGTTGTAATTGCAATTTCTTCTATTTCGGGAATAGTATTGATTTTTCCTATCAATTCATCTATTCCTTTTCTTGTAAGAGGTTCCCCGCCTGTAATTCTTACTTTTTGTATTCCAAGTTTTGCAAGAATTCCTACTGTCCTGTAATACTCATTTATAGTTAAGTTGTTATCATCAGATTCATTTTTTAAATCTTCAGGCATGCAGTAAATACACCTGAGATTACAGTTGTCTGTGACGGAAAGCCTCAAGTAGTTGATTTCTCTTCCAAATTGATCTTTCATTTTCATCTTTCCTTTTATAAAAATTTTTTATTATCCATTATATTTTACCTGTATATTATAAATTTTACCCTTAAAATATGTAAAAATCAATACCTTATATAATTTTAATTTACAAATAAATTTTCTGAACGTTTATTTTGGTTGCATTTAACTTGACAATATACAAAAAAAAGGTATAATATACCATAATAAAAAGATAAATTTTTTGATTAAATTTATTAAAATAAATTTTTTTTAGCAATATAAAATTCAAGGAGAGAAAATGGGTAAAATAGAAGCAATATGCATCTCTGAAAAGAAAGGTACTCCAAAAAAGGAAGTTCTTCATATTAATTTGATTGAAAACTTCGGACTGGAAAATGATGCTCATGGAGGAAACTGGCATAGACAGGTCAGTCTCCTCTGTTTTGAAAGTATAGAAAATTTTAAAGTAAAGGGAGCACCTGTAAATTTTGGAAGTTTTGGGGAAAATCTTATAATAAGCGGACTGGATTTCACGAAAATTGTTCCTGGTACCGTACTGTCAGGCGATAATTTTGAACTTGAAATAACCCAGATAGGAAAGGACTGCCATAACCGATGCCACATTTATTATGCCATGGGGGATTGCATAATGCCTCGGGAAGGAGTTTTTGCTACTGTGAAAAAAGGTGGAGAAATTAAAAAAGGATGTAATATAGATATAAAAGAATAGAGCAAAACAGAAAGGATATAAATGATAGAAGCAATTCTGCTTTCATTGAAAGTTACTGTAATAGCAGTTTTTGTAACGTTTTTTATTGGAACAGCTCTTGCTTATGTATTTCATAAAAATAACTTTAAATTCAAAAATATTATAGAGACACTGATAGTTCTTCCTATGTCTCTTCCTCCTACTGTAATAGGATATATTCTTCTTATATTGATAGGAAGAAGGGGACTAATTGGAAAATATTTTTATGAATGGTTTGGATGGAATATAGTGTTCAGCTGGAAAGCTGCCTGTCTTGTTGCAGTAGTTGTAACTATTCCATTGATGTATCAAAATGCTAAACTTGGTTTTGATAATGTTCAGAAAGAAATTAAGGAAGCTGCTAAAGTTGATGGAGCTGAATCTTTTCAGATATTCAGGTATATAATTTTTCCTATGGCATCAAAGGGTATACTTGCCGGAATTCTTCTCTCATGTATACGTGCCATGGGGGAATTTGGTGCCACTCTGATTGTTGCCGGAAATATACCTGGACAGACACAGACAATCCCTCTCCTTATATATTTTTCCATTGAAAGCGGAGAAATAAAAAAAGCAAACATACTTATAATTATCATAGTAATATTCAGCTTTATACTGGTAATGGTAATAAACAGACTGATAGAAAAGGAGGGCAAAAAGCAAGGTGAATAAGCTTACACATTTTGATGATGATGGAAAAGCAGTAATGGTAGATATTACTGAAAAAAATGTTACGGAAAGAACAGCTGTTGCTACAGGTGAAATTGTAATGAATAAGGAAACACTTGAAGCAGTAAAAAAGGGAAATATAAAAAAAGGAGATGTTCTGGGAGTAGCAAGAATAGCGGCTATAATGGCGGCTAAGCAGACACAGTCCCTTATTCCTATGTGCCATAACATTCTGCTTACAAATGCTAAAATAGAATTTTCATTTGATGATGATGGAAATAAGATTTTCATAAAATCCACTGTAAAAACTACAGGAAAAACGGGAGTTGAAATGGAAGCGCTTACAATGGTTTCAATAGCCGGTCTTACTATTTATGATATGTGTAAAAGTATGGACAAGTCTATGGTTATAGGAGAAATCAGACTGGTAGAGAAACATGGTGGAAAAAGTGGAGATTGGATAAAGAATGAGAAATAAAAATATATAAATACTTTATTTGATTTATGTTTATAATCAAAGAGTGTAATTATAGAAATTTTTAAAATTAGGAAATCATAAAAAAATAAAAAAATAGGAGGTAAATATGAAAAAAATTATTATTTTATTAACACTATTACTTTTTATTTTTAGTTGTGGAGGACAGAAGGAGACTGTAAAAAAAGAGCCTGTGACACTTACGATAAGTGCCGCCGCAAGTTTAAAGAAATCGCTGGATACAATTGTGGAAAATTATAAGAAAGAACATCCTGATATAACTATAAATGTAAACTATGGTGGTTCAGGAGCTCTAGAAAAACAGATTATAGGTGGGGCTGCAGCTGACATCTTTATTTCAGCCGCTAAAAAAAACATGGACAATTTGGAAAAGGAAAATCTTATAATTAAGGAAACAAGAAAAGATCTGTTAAAAAATACATTAGTCCTGATAGCACCTAACACTCAGAAAGATACACTAAAATCTTCAAAGGAATTAAAAAATACAGGAAAGATAGCTTTAGGTGAAGAAAAAACTGTCCCCGCAGGAAAATATGGAAAACAGACACTGGAAAAATTGAACTTATGGAATGATATTCAAAATAAGGTAGTTTATCAGAAAGATGTAACAGCTGTTCTAAATATAGTGGAACTTGGGGAAGTGGATGCCGGAATAGTATATCTTACAGATGCTAAAAAGCTTAAAAATGGATTTATTGTTGAAGAATTTTCTCAGGATTTACATGATCCTATAGTTTATCCTGCAGCTATTATCTCTTCTACAAAAAATAAGGAGCAGGCTGAACAGTTCCTTAAATATCTGGAAGATCCTGCATCAAAGAAAATATTTGAAGATGCCGGATTCAAATTCTAAATATCTGAATTGTAAGATTATTATGGAAAAAATACGAAGTTAAGAATAAAAAGCCATTTTATGATGTAATTTTCTTTAAAAAACTTGTATTTAAGGAGATAATCATAAAATGGCACATTTGAATTATACGAGCTTATTTCGAATAAAAGAATATTTTTAAAGGTAGGGAACAAAATGATATATCGAGATATTGTACTTATAAGAAGCGGAGGGGATATTTCTTCGGGAATAATTGAAAGACTTCATAAATGTGGATTTAAAGTTGTAGTTCTTGAAACTGGTAATCCAAGCTCAATAAGAAGGGAAGTTTCTTTTGGTGAAGCAGTTTACAGAAAAAAAATGACTATCAATGGACTTACTTCTGTTTTGGCAGATAATATTGAAGAAATGGAAAAAATTCTTGAAAATGATGAAATTCCTGTACTCATTGATGGAGAAGGGAAATATATCAGTATATTAAAGCCTTTTATTCTTATTGATGCCATTCTTGCAAAAAAAAATCTTGGAACACATATAAATATGGCTCCGATTACAATTGGGGTGGGTCCCGGTTTCTTTGCAGGAAAAGATGTTCATGCAGTCATTGAAACTAAGAGAGGGCACCATCTCGGAGAAGTAATATATAATGGTGAAGCTATTAAAAATTCTGGAATACCTGGAAATATAGGCGGTTTCACTAAAGAGAGAGTAATACACAGTGAATGGGAAGGAAACATAAGGAATATAAGTAAAATTGGAGATACAGTAAGGAAAGGGGAAACAATAGCCTTAATTAACGGAAATAAAGTTCTGGCTACCATAGACGGTATTCTTAGAGGAATAATAAGAGACGGGTATTTTGTTACAAAAGGATTCAAGATAGCTGACATTGATCCAAGGATGAATGAATATGAAAACTGTTTTACAATTTCTGATAAAGCTAGAAGTGTAGGCGGTGGTGCTCTTGAAGCTATACTTACATTAAAAAATCAAATATCAGGAGGCCTTACATGGATGAAATAATATTAAAAAAAATCATAGAATCTTTAAACAAGGAAGAAAAAGTTGCATTAGTTACTATTACAGAGATTAAAGGATCTACTCCTCGAGATGAAGGCTCCTTAATGTTAGTCTGGGAAGATGGTAAATCTTTTGGATCTATTGGTGGTGGTAAAATAGAGTATACTGTGATTCAGGAATCTGTTGAAGCCCTTAAAGCTAATAAAAACAGGACTTTCAATCATAGCTTGACTCCACAGGGCGACTTAAAGATGGAGTGCGGAGGAGAAGCAAGTGGATTTATAAGAGTATTTGTTCCAGAAAAAAAACTTATTATTGCTGGTGGAGGTCATGTAGGTGAAAAAGTTCTGGAACTGGCAACCTTTCTTGGCTTTAAATGTACTATTATAGATGATCGTGAAGAATACACCGCAAAAGAAAGTCTTCAGAAAGCTTCTGATATAATAATTACTCCATACAATGAAGCCTTTCAGAAGATTACAGTTACTAAAGATACCTATATTGTCATTGCAACAAAAGGACATGCCGGAGATCTTGATTTTGTAAAAGAAGCCCTTAAAACGGAAGCAAAATATATAGGACTTATAGGAAGTAAGGTGAAACATGTTTTCATCAAAAATTCTCTTATTCAAGATGGATTTTCTGAAGAAGAAATTAATAGAATATATGGTCCGGTAGGATTAAATATATCTAACCAGCTTCCTGAAGAAATTGCCGTAAGTATAATGAGTGAGATACTTCTCATTAAGAATAACGGTACATTGGAACATAGAAAAGATATTTAAATAGAATAGCTGTATATTCGGAACTTTATGACAATCTTCCTTTGGAATTTAATCCTCAGTTTGATGGTAAAAAGATAACTTATAGAAAGCCTTTTGACCCAGGAGAAGAAGCATATCTCTATCTTGTGGAAATTAAAACAATACAGGGCAGCAGAATACCCCTAAATACTGTAAGTTCCCAGTATGACATTGTTGATGAATCTGTAGGATATGATTTAATGGAAGAAATAGAAAGAAATAAGATAACGGAAAATACGAATACTGGAAAAATTATAACTTTGAGTGATAATAACAGATATTTTGTATTTAAGTTGAGTAGGGAAATAAAAAGTAATATACTGAATGTTTATGTATTGAAAAATGTTAATCAGGTGTCTGAAATATACGACAGGTTAAATACATTATCAATTATTTTTATCTGTATAGGTGTTACAATAGCAATAATAATGTCAATTATACTTGGACAGAGAATAGTAAGACCAATAAAGAATATAATTAAAACGACAGAAAAAATTACGACGGATGATTTAAGTCAAAGAATAATTGAACCGAAACCAGATGATGAACTGAAAACACTTACACAGATTATAAATCAAATGCTTGACAGACTTGAGAATGCTTTTGATAACCAGTCAAAATTCGTTTCTGATGCATCTCATGAGTTACGTACACCACTTGCAATAATAAAAGGATATGCAGAGATTATAAAAAAGAGACGATTTTCAGATGAAGAAATATTTGAAGAATCAATAGATTCAATAATAAATGAAACAGAAAATATGAAAAATCTTGTTCAGAAACTTCTATTCCTTGCAAAAGGAGAAATTACAAAAATAAATACAAATTTTCAGATAATAGAAATGAAGGATTTTATTCAGCAGATTCATACTGATACAGAAGTCTCTTCTAAAACTCATAAATTTTATCTTGAAAAAGATGAAAAATATAAAGTTAAGGCAGATGTGACTTTATTGCAGCAGGCAATTAGGGCACTTCTTGAAAATGCAATGAAATATTCTGAAAACAATACGAATATATATATAAAATCATCAATAATTGATGGAAAAAATGGAGCAGTTTCAATTAGAGATGAAGGAGTGGGAATTTCAAAAGAAGACACAAGAAGAATTTTTGACAGATTCTATAGAGTAGATGATTCTAGAACAAAAACTACAGGAGGAACCGGCTTAGGTCTTGCGATTGTAAAAAGAATAGTTGAAATTCATAAAGGAGAAATAGAGATTTTTTCTGAATTGGGAAAAGGAACAAAAATTTCAATAATCCTGCCTTTAGCTACAATAGAAACTGAAAAGAAAAATCAGAAAATTAGGAATGAAAAAAGAAATAATATGAAATCTTAGGAGGAAAAATGGCAAGAAAGTATTTTGGTACAGACGGAATGAGAGGAGAAGCGAATAAAGATTTAACAATAGATCTTGTTACAGATCTAGGATTAGCTTTAGGATATTATCTAAAAAAAAATAAAAAAGGAGATGCAAAACCAAAAATAATTTTGGGAACTGATACTAGAATATCTGGATATATGATAAGATCAGCATTGACAGCAGGTCTTAATTCAATGGGAATAAATATTGATTTTGTAGGAGTTCTTCCTACACCAGGTGTATGCTATCTGACAAGAAAATTAAATGCAGATGCTGGGATTATGATTTCTGCTTCCCACAATCCGGTAAAAGATAATGGAATTAAAATTTTCAGTCAAAATGGTTACAAATTGCCTGATGAAGTGGAAGAAAAATTAGAAAAATTAATGGAAAACAGGGAAGAACTTTTAAAACATCAAGTACCTGGAGATAACCTTGGAAGATTTAAATTTGTAGAAGATGATATGAGAATTTATCTTGATTTTTTAAGTTCTACAGTAAAGAAAAGTTTCAAGGGAATGAAAATAGTAATTGATGCGGCAAATGGTGCTGCATATAGAGTTGCATCTAAAATATATCAAAAATTAGGTGCAGATATAATAGTTATAAATAATATACCAAATGGGAAAAACATTAATGTAAATTGTGGTTCAACTCATCCTGAACTGTTACAGGAAGTGGTAAAAGTTTATAAGGCCGATCTTGGACTTGCGTTTGATGGAGATGCTGATAGGCTTATTGCAGTAGATCATACAGGACGGATAGTAGATGGAGATCTTATAATAGCAATAATTGCACAGTCATTAAAGAAAAAGGGATTATTAAATGATAATAAGGTAGTTACTACAGTCTTAAGTAATATGGGATTTGAAAAATATTTAGAAGAAAAGGGAATAGGACTTATAAGGGCAAATGTAGGAGACAGATATGTTCTTGAAAAAATGAAAAAATTTGGACTTAATGTAGGTGGAGAACAGTCAGGACATATTTTAATGCTTGATTATAATACTACAGGAGATGGAGTTCTATCATCAATTCAGCTTGTATCTGCTATATTGGATAGTGGAAAGTCTTTACACGATCTTATAAAAGACATAAAACTATGGCCTCAGAAATCACAGAATATAGTAGTTTCTAAGGACAAAAAGGCAACTTGGGATTCAAATGAAGAGTTAATGAAATTTATCAAGGAAAAAGAAAAGGAGATAAATAATATACCTGTATCACAGTTATATATAAATATCAGGTATGAAGATAATAAGATTCATTGCATAGCTGCCTGCTCATATAACGAATTTGTCATAGATAAGAGTGCAGAAGCAAAATGGGATGAGTATATTAAAGAATATTTGGTAAAAGCGGGTATAGACATTACCAAAATAGAATAGGTATAATTGTTTTGGCAAACTCTTTAAAAGGGTTTATTAAAAAGGTTTCAATTAATTATAAAAAATACATGGAGGTAAACATGAAAGGAAATGTAATAGTAGGGCAGTCAGGTGGACCGACATCGGTTATAAACTCAAGTCTTGCAGGAGTTTTTAAGATGGCTAAGGCAAAAGGTTATAACAAAGTATACGGTATGAGAAACGGTATACTGGGCTTGCTTGATGAAAGATATGTGGATCTGTCAGAGTACTTACAAAATGATTTGGATATAGAAATACTTAGAAGGACTCCGGGAGCCTTCCTCGGAACATGCAGGTTTAAGCTTCCTAACATAGATGCTGACAAAGAGCTTTATGAAAAAGTTTTTGCTATTTTGGATAAACTTAATATAGAGTGCTTTATATATATAGGCGGCAACGACTCTATGGATACTATAAATAAACTTGCAAAGTATGCGGCTGCTAACGGCAAAAAGCAAAGATTTGTAGGTTGTCCTAAGACTATAGATAATGACCTTGTGTTAAATGATCATACTCCGGGCTTCGGAAGTGCTGCAAAGTATATCGCAACATCTGTAAAAGAAATTATTATAGACAGCTTAGGTATGTCTTATAAGAAAAAGAACATCGTTGTAGTAGAGATAATGGGAAGAAATGCAGGCTGGCTTACAGCAGCAAGTGCACTTTCAAAGGGCGAGGACTGTGAAGGACCTGATATGATATACCTTCCTGAGACCGTATTTGATATGGATAAGTTCAATGCCAAGGTAGAAAAGCTTCTTTCACAAAAAGATATAGTAGTAGTTGCAATATCAGAGGGTATAAAACTTGCTGACGGAAGATATGTAACCGAGCTTGGAAATGATAATGCCTATGTGGATGCTTTCGGACATAAGCAGCTTACCGGTACCGCAACCTATCTTGCCAATACTTTGGCAGCTAAGTTCGGCTGCAAGACAAGGGCGGTTGAGTTCTCAACACTTCAAAGAAGTGCTGCACATATGGCAAGCAAGGTAGATATGGATGAGGCAATGATGGTAGGAGAGGCAGCCATAAAGATAGCTGATGAAGGTTCTACAGGTATGATGGTTGCTATAGAAAGAGTATCTAACGAGCCGTATCAAAGCACCTATGCAATACATGAAATAGACAAGGTGGCTAACGGAGAAAGAACTATACCAAGAGAGTGGATCAATGAGGAAGGAGACTATGTAACCGAAGAGTTTATAAAGTATGCAAAACCTCTGATTGAAGGTGAGTTCTATCCATACATAGTTAACGGTATACCAAGACATCTTGTAATCAAGTAAAGGTTGTACTATAAAATTTATAATTATAATAACATTACAGTTTAGGTAGGATATATATATGTATATTTGTCAGGTTACTACCGATATTTATTTTCGGCTGATTTATAAAAAATAAACATGTTCAGTTTTTTGACGAAGATAAATACCTACCCAAACTGTAACATAATAACAAGTTCGTCAAGTTTCCAAGTCGGGAAATTGGCGAACTTGTTCTAAATATTTCCTTAAACGGCAGTGGAGGTCAAAATGAGCGTCAGACGTATTTATGTGGAAAAAAGGCAAGATTATGCGGTTAAAGCAAAAGAACTTAAAGATGAACTGAAAACATATTTGGGTATAAGCGGCATAGACAGTATTAGAATACTTATTCGTTATGATATAGATAATATATCGGATGAGATATATAAAAAAGCTTTAGTCAATGTGTTTTCGGAACCTCCTGTAGATAATTATTATGAAGAGAAAATAGAGCTTGCAAAAGAAGACAGAGTCTTTACCGTGGAGTATATGCCGGGGCAGTTCGATCAAAGAGCTGATTCGGCGGTACAATGTATAAAGCTGCTTGAAAGTGATGTGGAAGTTTTGGTAAAAAATGCCACAACATACATAGTAAGCGGACATATAAGTGACGATGAATTCGAGCAGATAAAGGCATACTGTGTCAATCCGGTAGACTCAAGGATAGCCGGGGAAGAAAAGCCCGATAATTTATTTGCCGAGTTTGAAACTCCGGCAGATGTTGAGTATCTTAAAGACTTTTATACTATGAGTCTTGATGATTTTAAAAATTTATATAAAAGCTTAAGTCTTGCCATGAGCTATGCGGATTTTTTGTATATAAGGGAATATTTTGAAAAAGAAGAAAAGAGAGATCCAAGTATTACGGAGATAAGAGTACTGGATACTTATTGGTCGGATCACTGTAGGCATACTACCTTTTTGACTGAATTAAAACAAATAGAATTCGAAGACGGTTTTTATGCTGATGCAATAAAAGAAAGTTATAAAGAATACTTAAAAGATCGTGAAGAAGTTTTTGAAAAGCCTGAGGAAAGAGCGGTATCTTTAATGGATCTTGCACTTATGGCTATGAGAAAGCTTAAAAAAGAAGGACTTCTTAAGGAACTTGAAGAGTCTGAAGAAATCAATGCCTGTTCCATAGTAGTACCTGCCTATGTAGACGGTGTAAAGGAAGAATGGCTTATTAATTTTAAGAATGAAACACATAATCACCCTACGGAGATAGAGCCTTTTGGAGGGGCTGCTACCTGCCTTGGAGGAGCTATAAGAGATCCGCTTTCGGGAAGAACCTATGTATACCAGGGAATGAGAATCACCGGTGCGGCAGACCCAAGAAAACCGATAGAAGAAACTATAAAGGGGAAGCTTCCTCAAAGAAAGATAGTTACTACTGCAGCCTCAGGATATTCTTCTTACGGAAATCAGATAGGTCTTGCCACAGGTTATGTAAAGGAAATATACCATCCCTCTTATGTGGCTAAAAGGATGGAAATAGGAGCTGTAATAGCAGCTAATAAAAAGGAAAATGTAATCAAATGCAGTCCGTCTGTGGGAGACAGTATAATACTGCTCGGCGGAAGAACCGGAAGAGACGGTTGCGGAGGTGCAACAGGTTCATCTAAGGCACATACGGGTGAATCAATGTCGGAATGCGGTGCAGAAGTACAAAAGGGCAATGCACCTACAGAAAGAAAGATACAAAGATTATTTAGAAGAGAAGAAGTAAGTTTACTTATAAAAAAATGTAATGATTTCGGTGCAGGTGGAGTATCAGTAGCTATAGGAGAGCTGGCAGAGGGACTTAGTATAGACCTTGATAAGGTACCGAAAAAGTATGCCGGACTTGACGGAACAGAGATAGCCATATCGGAATCACAGGAAAGAATGGCGGTTGTAATATCACCTGAGAATGTAGAAAAATTTTTAGCCTATGCTAAAGAGGAAAACTTGGAAGCGGTTGAGGTTGCCAAGGTTGAAAGCAAAAAAAGGCTTGTTATGAGCTGGAGAGGCAAGAATATAGTAGATATCAGCAGAGCCTTTCTTGATACCAACGGTGCAAGACAGGAGGCTGATGTTTGTGTATGTATGCCTGACAAGGACAGTAATATCTTTACAAAACCTGAAGTTTCCGATATCAAAAAAACATGGCTTGAGATGCTTAAAGACCTTAACTCATCTTCTCAAAAGGGCTTGGTAGAGATGTTTGACTCTACAGTGGGAGGAAAGAGTGTATATATGCCTTATGGCGGAAAGTATATGCTTAGTGAAACTCAAAGCATGGTCGCAAAGCTGCCTTTAGTCGATAAGGATTCGGACTTTGTTACTATTATGAGTTACGGTTTTGATCCTTATATGGCTCAGTGGAGTCCTTATCACTCAGCAGCCTATGCTGTGCTTGATTCTGTTGCAAAAGTAGTGGCAGCGGGAGGAGATTACAGTAAGATATACCTTAGTTTCCAAGAATACTTTAAAAAACTCGGCACGGAGGCTAAGAGATGGGGTGAACCTTTTGCAGCTTTGCTTGGAGCATATTCCGCACAAAAAGGACTTTCCCTTGCCGCAATAGGCGGTAAGGACTCCATGTCCGGAAGTTTTAATGATTTGGATGTAGTGCCTACACTGGTATCATTTGCAGTGGCAACCGGCAGTGTAGATGATATTATAAGTCCTGAACTTAAAAATAAAGGTTCAAAGCTAATACTTATAGATATATCCAAGGATAAGTATGATATGCCGGATTATGCCGATGTAAAAGAGACCTATGCGAAAGTACATGATGATATAAAAAATAAAAGGATTATATCAGCTTATGCGCTCAACAGATTCGGTATAGCACAGGCAGTTTCCTATATGGCATTTGGCAATAAACTAGGCGTAAGACTTGAGCATAACTTGGATGAAAGAGAGCTCTTTGCTCCGAGATTCGGAAGTTTGATAGCGGAAGTCAAAGACGGGGAGCTTGGCAAATTAAATTGCAGCTATACTGTTATAGGAGAGGTCAATAAAGAAGGCTTTATAGAGTATGCCGATACTAAAATAGATTTGGAGGAGGCTATTGCTGCATGGCAGGAGACCTTAGAGCCCGTATTCCCAAGTAGTGCAAAAGAGATTGCCGATAAAAAGATAGAAGTTAAACTCTTTGAGGCTCCTACCGTGCATATCTGTGATAAAAAGTGCGTAAAACCACAGGTAATCATACCTGTAATGCCCGGAACAAACTGTGAAGATGATGCTGAAAGGGCTTTTGTGAGAGCGGGGGCAAGTGTAAGCTCTATGGTATTTAGAAACAGCAGTCCTGAGGATGTAAGAGAGTCTGTAAAAGAACTGGCGGAGGCTATATCAAAGTCCAATATACTCATGCTTCCGGGAGGATTTTCAGCCGGAGATGAACCGGACGGCTCAGCAAAGTTTTTTGCTACGGTATTTAGGAACGAGCTGATAAAAAGAGAAGTTGAAAAGTTGCTTAAAGACAGAGACGGACTTGTTTTAGGAATATGTAACGGATTCCAGACACTTATAAAACTCGGACTTATAACAGACGGAGTTATAAAGGATCAGGATGAGCACTCACCTACACTGACCATGAACAGTATAGGAAAACATATATCAACCATGGGATATATCAAAGTAATGAGCAATCTTTCACCATGGCTTAGAAAGGCTGAGCTTGGAAGCGTATACGCTAATCCGGCTTCACATGGAGAAGGTAGATTTGTTGCACAGTCTAAGGATATAGAAAAGTTCATAGCAAACGGACAAATTGCCACAATGTACGCAGACCTTGACTTAAGCCCCAATATAGGAGATAATTATAACTTCAACGGCTCATACATGGCAGTAGAAGGAATGAGCAGTCCGGACGGCAAGATATTCGGAAAGATGCTACACTCAGAAAGAATAGGAAGAGGAGTATCCATAAACATATACGGTGAACAAGATATGAAAATCTTCGAATCAGGCGTGGAATACTTTACTGCATAAGCTCTTATGCATGTAAAAACAACTATACATGCTTGCATGTATAGTTGTTTTTACATAACATAAGGCAACAGGTATGAGGAAGAAGTGCGAAGCACGAAGCAGGCAAAAGCTTATGCAGAGTATAATTTTATAAATAATTTTGAAAGGAATAGTTTTTGTTATAAAACTTTATAAAAAGGATGAATATAGTAGCAAAATTTGGTGGAAGTTCTCTTGCAAGTGCAGAACAATTTAAGAAAGTTGCGGATATAATACGCGCTGATAATGACAGGCGTTTCATAGTCCCTTCGGCTCCGGGTAAAAGAAACGATGATGATGATAAGGTGACGGATTTGCTATATTCTGCATATGAGCATGCTGCTGCCGGCTTAGAGTACAAGCCTATAATGGAAAAAATAAAAAATAGATACAAAGACATTATAAAGGGCTTGGAACTCGACCTTAGTTTAGATGAAGAATTTGATACTATAGAAGACCTGTTTGTAAAAAAAGCCGGAAAAGAGTATGCGGCTTCCAGAGGTGAGTACTTAAACGGTATCATTATGTCAAGATACATGGATTTTCCGTTTATAGATGCCGCAAAAGTTATATTTTTTAACGAAGACGGCACTTTTGACTCGGAGTACACCGACAGGGTATTGTCAAAAACCTTGGAAGGACTCGAGCATGCTGTAATCCCGGGATTTTATGGAGCTGATCACAGCGGAAATATCAGAACATTTTCAAGAGGAGGCTCAGATATTACCGGCTCTATAGTCTCAAGGGCGGCAAGAGCGGATATGTATGAAAACTGGACGGATGTATCGGGATTTTTAGTAACCGATCCTAGAATTATAAGACATCCTGAGGTAATAGATACGATCACTTACAGAGAGCTAAGAGAGCTTTCTTACATGGGAGCCAGTGTTTTGCATGAAGAAGCTATATTCCCGGTAAGAAAGGGCGGTATACCTATAAATATTAAAAATACCAACAGACCCGGGGACAGGGGAACCATGATAGTGGAAAGTACCTGCAAACGCTCCAAATACACTATAACCGGTATTGCGGGTAAGAAGGGCTTTTGCTCGGTCAATGTCGATAAAACTATGATGAATTCGGAAGTCGGATTTTGTAAAAAAGTTTTAGACGTATTCGAAAAAAATAATATGTCTATAGAGCATATGCCTTCAGGAATAGATACCATGTCTGTTTTGGTTCATCAGGATGAGTTTGAAAAAAATGAGCAAAATGTAGTTGCAGGCATACATAGAGCTGTAAAGCCGGATTCTGTGGATATAGAGACCGGACTTGCCTTAATTGCGGTGGTCGGAAGAGACATGAGGGCAAAAAGAGGTACGGCAGCCAGGATATTTGCAGCTTTGGCACACGCAAGGATAAATGTAAAGATGATAGACCAGGGCTCATCCGAGTATAATGTCATAGTAGGTATCAATGATTGCGATTTTGAAGATGCAATAAAAGCAATCTATGATATTTTTGTTACAGTAGAGTTATAGGTAAAGAATGAGTAAGGTAATAATTATAGGTGCAGGAGCTGCCGGTATAATGGCGGCTGTTTCCGCTGCACTTAACGGACACACAGTAAGTATTTATGAGAAAAACAACCGTATAGGAAGAAAGCTTTACATTACAGGTAAAGGACGCTGTAACATAACCAATGCCTCGGATATAAAGACAATTATGGAAAATATAGTAAGTAATTCAAAGTTCTTATACAGTGCATTCAAACAATTTGATAATAAAGATATAGTTGAAATGCTGGAAAATATCGGCTGTCCTACAAAGGTTGAAAGAGGCGAGAGAGTGTTCCCTTTGTCGGACAAGTCATCAGATGTAATCAAAGCATTTGAGAAGATACTGTCAGAACTGTCTGTAGAAGTTAATCTGTCTACAGAAGTAAAGTCCTTGATAATAGAGGAGTCAAGATGCAAGGGAATTAGACTTGGAAGTAAAAATATATATGCAGATGCCGTAATAGTAGCCACAGGAGGAAGATCCTATCAGGGTACAGGTTCTACCGGGGACGGTTATAAATTTGCAAAAGCTGCGGGGCATAAAGTTACTAAATTATATCCGAGTTTGGTACCGTTTACTTTGGAGGAACAGGAAAAAATCAAGCAATTACAGGGGCTATCACTTAAAAATGTTGCTGTAAGCATATATGATGAAGATAAAAATATATATACGGATTTTGGTGAAATGCTGTTCACACATTTCGGTGTAAGCGGTCCGACATTGATATCCGCAAGTTCATATACTGTTGTGGAATTAATTGATAAAAATAAAAAACTTAAGCTCGTAATAGACCTAAAACCGGCTCTTGATAATGAAAAACTGGATGCAAGACTTTTAAGGGATTTTGAAAATGCAAAAAATAAACAACTAAAGAATGTATTGCCGGATTTACTACCTGTAAAATTAATTCCGGAAGTATTAAGACAGGCTGATTTGAAAGAAGATATTAAGATTTGCAATATAACTAAGAAAGAAAGACTGAAGCTACTTTATTCGCTTAAGAATTTAAGCTATACTATAAACGGTGTAAGAGGATTTGAAGAGGCTATTATAACCAAAGGCGGAGTTGATGTGTCCTTGATAAATCCCAAAACAATGGAGTCAAAGCTTATTAAATCTTTGTATTTTGCAGGTGAGGTACTTGATCTGGATGCATTGACCGGAGGTTACAACCTACAGGTGGCTTGGTCTACAGGTTATGCGGCAGGAGGGAATTTAGAGTATGTATAAGAGTATAGCTATAGACGGTCCTTCAGGTTCGGGAAAGTCTACAATAGCAAAATTGCTTAGCGAAAAACTGGGGTTTTTGTATATAGACACCGGAGCAATGTACAGAGCCATGGCTTTGTATATCAGCAAAGTAGAGGGCGATGAAGATATAGAAGCGAAGCTTGAAAAATATATAGATGATATAGATATAGGCATAAAGCATGAGGACGGTATACAAAAAATTTATCTTAACGGTAAGGATGTGTCTGCCTGTATAAGGCAGGAGGCTATAGGTAATTTGGCAAGTGTGATAAGTGTATATGGCAATGTTAGAGAAAAGCTTGTTAAACTTCAAAGGAGCATAGCAGCCAAATACAATGTGGTTATGGACGGAAGAGACATAGCTACCACAGTTTTACCGAATGCCGATGTTAAAATATATCTTACTGCAAAGCCGCATAAAAGGGCGCTTAGAAGATATAAAGAATTGACCCTGAAGGGGATAAATGCAGATATTTCTGAAATAGAACAGGATATAATCAAAAGAGATGAAAGAGATATGAACAGAGAGCTATCTCCTCTAAGACAGTCTCCTGACGCCTATGTAGTGGATTCATCAGACAAGGATCTGAATGAGACGCTTGAAGAAATTCTTTTTTATGTAAAGAGGATATTGAATGAAAGATGTTAGATTAGCCAAAAGTGCAGGCTTTTGTTTCGGAGTGGAAAGAGCTGTGCAAAAGGTCTATGATGAGGTTGAAAGAAATAAGGGAAAAGTATATACATACGGACCCATTATACATAATGACGAAGTGATAAAGGATTTAAAATCCAAGGGAGTGGATGTAATAAAAGACAGTGAGGAGTTAAAGACTGCCGAGCAGGGGACTCTGGTGATAAGGTCGCATGGCGTAGGAAGAGAAGTATACAAAAGCTGCGAAGAGACAGGATTTGAGATTGTGGATGCCACCTGCCCCTATGTAAGAAAGATTCATAGGATAGTTGCTGCTGAATGTGAAAAGGGAAATAAGGTAATAATAGTGGGAAATCCTGCCCATCCTGAGGTTCAAGGTATAAAAGGTTGGGGTGATGACTCTACTGTGGTAATAGAAAATTATGAAGATTTCACAGCTTTAGGCATAGAAAAAAACACAAAAATATACATAGTAGCACAAACTACTTATAATCATAAGAAATTTCAAGAACTTGTTGATAAAATTAAGGTTTTAGAGTATGATATTACTTGCTTTAATACAATTTGTAGTGCAACACAGGAAAGACAAACAGAGGCAGGAAAGATTGCGGCTGAAGTTGATACAATGATAGTTATAGGAGATAAGAATAGTTCGAATACAACCAAATTGGTTGATATATGTGAAAATACATGTAAAAAAACTATTTTTATACAGACAGCAAAAGATTTGGATACTGAGGAGTTGCCAAAGGGACAAAGTATAGGTATTACAGCAGGAGCATCAACGCCAAAACATATAATTGAGGAGGTTCAAAATAATGTCAGATCTAAGTTTTGAACAAATGTTAGAAGGAACATTGAAAACTATTCATACAGGGGAACTGGTTACAGGTAAGGTTATAGATGTCAAGGAAGATTCTATAGTGCTTAATGTAGGATACAAGTCAGACGGTATTATTACCAGAGATGAGTATAGTCAGGATTCAAACCTAGATTTGCGTACAGTAGTCAAAGTCGGTGATGAGATGGAAGCAAAGGTTCTCAAAGTTAATGACGGTGAAGGTCAGGTAGCACTTTCATACAGAAGACTTGCTCAAGACAGAAGTAATAAAAGACTTGAGGAAGCCTTTAATAACAAAGAAGTGCTTAAGGCTAAGGTTGTAGCCGTTCTTGACGGCGGGCTTAGTGTTGCTGTAGAAGAAAGCAGAGTTTTCATACCTGCAAGTCTGGTATCCGACTCATACGAGAAGAATCTCCAAAAGTATAAAGACGAAGAGATAGAATTTGTTATTATAGAGTTTAATCCTAAGAGAAGAAGAGTAATAGGAGACAGAAAGCAGCTTTTAGTCGCTAAGAAACAGGAACTTCAAAAGGAGCTTTTTGCAAGGATCAGGCTTGGAGATGTTATAGAAGGTACAGTTAAGAATGTTACCGACTTCGGAGCTTTTATAGACCTTGGCGGAGCTGACGGACTTCTCCATATTTCAGAGATGAGTTGGGGAAGAACGGAGAATCCTAAGAAGGTGTTTAAGAGCGGAGATAAGGTAGAGGCATTTATTAAGGATGTATCAGGAGATAAGATAGCTTTAAGTCTTAAGTTCCCGGATAAGAATCCATGGCTTGATGCGGGCGTGAAGTATGCTATAGGCAATGTGGTATCAGGTACGGTTGCAAGAATGACCGACTTCGGAGCTTTCGTAGAGCTTGAGCTTGGTGTAGATGCACTTTTACACGTATCACAGATAGCTGTAGAGCATGTAGATAAGCCTTCAGATGTACTCAAGGTAGGCGATAAGGTTGAGGCTAAGATAGTGGACTTTAACGAAGAAGATAAGAAAATATCTTTAAGTGTAAAGGCACTTAAGCTTGAGGAAGCTGCAAAGGAGCAGGAAGTTAAGGCAGAAGATGCTGCAAGTGAAGAAACAGTAGCGGAAGAAGTAAAGCCTGAAGAATAAACTTACAACTTAATCATCCGTAAACACTTAAACTGCAGTTTATGTTTACGGATGATATAAATATCGGGATGTAGCGCAGATTGGTAGCGTACTTGACTGGGGGTCAAGGGGTCGCAGGTTCAAGTCCTGTCATTCCGACTTAAAAAAGTCTTGAATTTCAAGGTTTTTTATTTTTTGTGTGATATTTCATGTTGCATATTTTCTAAATGCTCGAAGACTTTATTTGTAAATTTTTCCATGTAATCCTCCATTACCCCCCTATATATATTCTTCAGAGTGGTATCAGAAGACCATCCGCCACGCCTCATTATGTATGTGTCAGGTATGCCTATCGCATGCATCATACTTGCAGCATAATGACGGAGATCATGAAATCTGAAAGAGTGTATGTTAAGGACCTTGAGTGTTTTTGCAAATCTGTGTGTAATCTGATTGGGGTTTAGGTTAACTAAATTTCCGCTTCTAGGCAGCAAAGCAATAATATGCTCAGGCATATCTACATCTCTCATGCTGGAAACTGTTTTGGTGGTTTTCACCACCCATTCTCTTTGTTCATTCAGTACAAGAGCCTTGTTTACATGGATTATATTCTTTTCTACATCTGCTGAAGTTAATGCACATATTTCAGAGCGTCTAAGGGTGCCGAACGCTGCTAGGTACACAGCCATTAATAAATCTGTATCAGTGTCTTTTAGGTGATTAGTGATAGATTTTATGTCATCATCTGTGGGGACATACAACTTAGGTTTTATCTTTTGAGGTAATGTTACATTAACATGTAGGTTAGGTAAAAATGCTTTAAGAACCACATAAAGAAAGCCATAAGCATTTTTGACTGTTTTTGGGCTTCTGTCTATCGAATACTTATTAACCCATAGCTGTATAAGCTCGGCATTGAATTTTTTTATGGGCAAATTATGATATTCGCTAAAAGCATTATTTATAAGATGTTTGTATTCTGTAAGTGTTGTAGGTGATAATACATTAGACTTCATATCACAGTATTTATACATTGCGTTTTTAAGAGATATATCAAGCTCATTTTTATCATTACTATTATTATCTATCTTGTAAGTAGTTGCTAAATACTCGGCTTCCTTCTTTGTCTTTGCTGTAAAAGACTTGTAGTGTCTTTTACCATTAGAATCCGTATAATCATAAATCTGACATCTCCAATTGCCAGATTGTAATTTTCTTGCAGTTGCCATGGGATACCTCCTTATTTTGCATATAAAAAGAACACCTATTCAGGATTGAATGAGGTGTCCTAATGTGATACAATGACCGTTGAATGTTATTGTGCTGACCACACAGGACTTATATTTGGTCATACCCTTGCATTGTTGGTAGCAGTGCAGGGGTGTTTTTTATTTTAACTTGTTTCTAAAATGGAAAAAACTGGATTTTTATTCCATTTCATCATCATCTTCATAGATACCGGTTTCAGAATTATCATAAACTTCATCAGTTGATAGCGATTGATTGTATTCCTCAGCTAACATAGTTTTATTAAATTCAGCAGTTGGATCAATTTCATTTACCAATTTTTCCAATTCGTCTATTGATATTCTAAAAAATTCTTTTCTGAGGTTAACTTTATTAACCCTTTTACTATTAAGTCTGCGATGCAAAGAGTTTTCTAACATAACAGCATCATCTGAAAAAATAAAACTATGCACATCAAATTTGAACGGTACACTAGCACTTCCTAATTCATTTACCCTATCCTGCGGTTCTAATCTTCTAGTCATACCAATCTTAAATACATCTTCTCCAAAAGAACCTAAGTTACTTATTATGTAGACATTGCCGGCTTTACCATTTTGAAGCCTTGTAACATCTTCTTTTCTTGTTATTACATCTGAGAGCTGTGATTGTAATTCTAAAATTCTAGCTCGCAAAGCTTCTAATTCACTTGGATCAGTAGCGATTGTCATAGAAGTTTGCAGCTTTTCTATTTCAGAATTAAACTTTTGTTCTTCTTGTTCTATTTTCTTTCGTTCAGCTTCCAAAGCTTTTCGTTCTTCAGCTTCTTGTCTCATTTGCTCTCTTAAAGCAGCTTGTTCTTGTTTTTGTTGCTCTCGTTTTACATAGTAGTTATATTCTATCTTAACGGAATTGATGAAAAGGTATTCTATCTCACCAATAAATCTGACCAAGGTAGGAAGTATAGCCTGATTACCTTCTCCAGCTATTTTTAGATATTTGGATATCATTGTCTTTACACTGTCTATAGCCTTATCAAGTTTTTCATATCTTAGGTTGTAAAGAATATTTTGTAACTCTGCCTTTAGAGCTATCACTAATAACTGGTATATTGTCTTGTTAGCTTTGGTTGTATACCTTGACTCATACTCGACTAAAGTTTTG
>ERZ773070.652-NODE-652-length-24513-cov-3.785796_pt1 | contig 24513 bp, 28 predicted proteins | sample MGYA00580618_ERZ773070 | MGnify/ENA primary metagenome ERZ773070 (study PRJEB29015, sample SAMEA2738023) | human oral metagenome | biome: human oral; feature: human-associated habitat; material: dental | place: China | collected 2019 ... | reverse complement strand
TATTTTCCACAATCCATTTATTTGTATTGGACTGCTTAATGAGAGAGCCGTTTTGAAAGAGTGCGGCAGCGGTAGTGTATTTCATATTTACGAATTAAGTTTTTTATTTGCTGGCGCGAGTTTCATTGCTTCTGTAAATTCCTTCATTCAAGGAATTACAAGTGGATTGAGTCAGAAAAATTCACAAATTCCATTGATTTTTCCAAGAGCAATTCCAGCGTCATGAAGTGTCTTCTCATCTGCTGTCTTCGTGAGAATTGCCATCATATAATTGAATTGGTTCTGAAGGTTGCCATTGAAGGCGTATTCTTCCGTGAGCATACCTCGCTCCTTATCTGTGAACTCAATTCCTTCAAGAATTGCTTTGTCCGTGTTTTTGTCGATTGTTGGCAAGGCGACCAATTTTTTATACACGCGCGCGAATTTTTCGTCGCGAGTTTCTGGAATATAAATATCTTCCACAATTACTTGGTACGATCCAGATTCTCACTCAAGCCGTAATTTTTGAGTCTGTGGATTAAAATCTATATCTGTGCAATAGAGTGTCTCTTCAGATTGTGGCTGGTCTATGCCAGACACATAAAATGTAGGGGAATAAAAAGTAACTTTCATAATTGTTAAAAATAAATTTTAGCATTACTTACAGAGGCCGAAACACTAACAGGTCACTTCTCCAAATAAAAAGTACCATCAGTATATTCTATACCATTAGAACGAATCGTGACATTGGCTGGTACACTCATCCAACCTCCAATAAAGTCGAATGTCTCCGAATAGCTTATATTTCTTGGCAACATTGGTGCTTGTTCTCACATTGAAATTGTAGTAGAATTCAAAGCCTTCCCAACAGGCGCCTTAATTAATCAAGCTTCTGCAGAAATCGAGCCAGGAATTTTTCCTAAATAATAAAATTTTCCCTCAGTAAGCCCACTAAATAGTGATACAACACCAGTTTTTTGTCGTGAGATCTTAATTGATTCCCCCTCCTTACCTGTCGTTATAAATCACATAAAGTCAGCATGTTTGAGATCATTGCTGTGCGCTGCGAACGCTCGCCCCCCATAATCTAATTCTATTTCTCTAATCATGTAAGCATATTCATTGTATGCTTTATTAGGAGCAATACCACAAACACTACAAGGAAAAAAATTTTTTTGTTGTGAAATCATTCTGGAGCGTTCATAATATGTTGTATTATTCACAACAATGTTATATCCCTTATTTTTTTCAAAAAGAAAATTAGAAGGAAAAATATCAGAATTCAAGTAATTTTCAGTTGATAGTTCAGCTAACCTCTCAGTAAAATCATCGTTAAAAATAAAAACTCTGGCAAGTGGGGAAGTTGATGGACTCATGGTTTTTAATTTTGTCAATCGAACAGAATTTTTAAAGAAAACTTTCATTCCTACAAGTTCAGCATGAGAATAATCGCTAATTTCTGCCACTTTAACCGTATAAGTTATTTTGTTGAGAATGGTTACAGCATTTGTTGTATTACCAAGCTGTGTTCCGCTGATAAGAATTTTTTCAAACTGTTTGTTATTTCCCGAAATTCCAAATTTTAGAAAAATTTCTTGTGATGTAACATTTAAAATACCATTTTGTGGACTGGCTCAAAAAATTATTTCTCTCCCTTCGGTAGTTATACCTCTCAGATATAAATCTTTATCACCATTTACAACTCGAATTTGAGTAATTTTTGTTGGTCACTCAAGAAACATATAAGTTGTGTTATTCCAGTTCGCCGAGCCAGTTCCACGAGGAAAGATTATTTCGTCAATTAAAGTTTTTGGTCAAATATCCTCACCGAGCGTTGTCTGAATAATGGAATTTTTTCAAACAAGCCCTTCAGCGAATCGAGATACAAGGATATTAGAAATAGACCCGTCATCCGAAAAAAGCCTAATACTGTCATGGTCATTGTATTCGTCTTTATCTTGGAGTGTTTGTACTTCCTCATTCCCCGTTTGTTGGTTCAATGTGAGAACTTTTTTCGTACCAAAGCCTGTACGGAGTCATTGTTCGATGTTGAGTTTATTTTCTGTGGCATTTTGGATATCCTGAATGATTTCGGAACTGATAACCACCTCGACAATATCTCCAGCAGAAAAATTCAAAGCCTGCTGGATTCACTCAGTAGCATCATCATCCATTGGGACTTTTTCGTATGCTCTAATGAGTCCAGTACAGATATTATTATTGCGATTTGCAACATAAATATTTTCGCGAGCCACGCACTTTGTACCTTGATATTTTGAGATTTTTACAATAAAATTACTCGTAGGAAGTCGGTTAAAATTTCCAGTGAGCATCATTGTATTGTCCGAACTTTGTAAATCAGTAAGAAGCTCACAAAAAGCATTGTTCGTATGATTATATTTCTTAAAAGTCATATTTTTTAAAATATTTTAATAAATTATATAGTAAAATGCTGGGTTATGGATGAAGAATTTTCATAAAAAAATACCCAAATTTTGGGTATTTAATTTTTTGAGAGAATTTTTCCAAAACTCACATAATCGCCAATAAAAATAGTCCAATTATCTCGATTTTTATCAATTTTCGTGATTTGTTTTTCGGAAAGTGGATTGCGAATATTTTGCAAGGTAATACGAGTTCATGGATAAAGAAAATCAGAATTTTGTGGCTTTAAAATAAGTGAGATTTCTGATTTTGGATTTGCATTTTCTCGAATAAATTCATTTCATTTATCATTCATTGCAGGTTCGGTTTTTATGTCGCTTGAAGAATCTACCTTTTCTTTTTTCCCGTATTTTTGTATGGAATTTTGATCATTATATGTTCGTGAGCCAACTTTATCCACATCAATGATATAAGAATTGCACATATCTCGCTTTTTGATTTTTTGAGAAAATGAGATAACTTCTCGCCCCAGCGTGAGAATTTTTTGCTCAAAATTATTTTTCGGTTTTGCAGTTACAAGCCCAGTCGCATCAATAAAAAATACATAATCAGAAATTTCTGTAATTTTATTCATTGCCTCAAGATGAGTGGTATTGTCAATTTCGAGTGTAATATTTTTTGAAAAATTTTCTATACTTTCGTCGGAATAATGAAAAATTTTTTTACCAAGATTTTGTGTTTCAGTTGCAGAAAAATCTCAATATTCTGTATTTAAATGATCAATAATTTCACGAAAAATATTTGCAATATTTCCGTTTTTTTGAAATTTTCGTTGATTATTTTCTCTATATAAAAAATCCCCAAGAAGCGTGTGAAGTCCGAGAATTTCCAAAGAAATTTTATCATAAGTTTCAAATTCTTCTACTTGGATTTCTTCGATTATTCCAGTAAAAGTTGGAATAATTGAAGTTGAATTTTCGCTCACTTCACGAATCTCGACAATATCAGAAACTTCAAAATTTTCTATATTTCCTGAAATTTCAAGATTGAGACTTCACTGACCGCCATTTAAATCTTCAGAAAAAGAAATTTCTGACAAAATATCTCGTGGATTTATAGATTTTTTGAATTTTCCAACCCGAGAATAAATTTTTATTTCGTATGATTTCATAAAAATTTTTGAAAAAATTATAAAAATGTTGGCTCATGAAGAATAAAAATACTAACATTCGGCGAGCCATCAAAAACAAAAGAAAAATCACTTTGTCCGTCAAGCATTGGCATCATAATTCCAGAAAAAGGAATTTCCACTTCGTCTTTTTTACAGATTTTTTCTTTATAATTGATTTCAAAAACTTGCCCAGCAGTGAGATTTTCAGAAAGAAAAATTTTATAACCATCGCCAATTGTTCAGATTTTTTTATGAAAAATATTCACCGCCGAAATATTGCAATTTTCTTTTCCGACAATAAGAATAATCGGAAAGGTTTTATAATTCCCGCGATTTTCTACAACGCGAGAAATATTACCAGTAACATCTGTGAGTGCTGTTTGCTTATATTCTGGCGAGTACCAGTGCGGCGAAGTAATGAGAAATTCCAATTCCACACCTTCCACATGATCATCTTGTTTGGAAAAAGATGGCACAATTAAAGAAGAGAGTGTTGCGGTATAGCGACGAATTTCACCCGAAATCATAATATCAAGATTTCATTCAATATTTTGAGTCCGAGCCTTGATTTCGTCAATAATTTTTACGACACCGTCATAATCACCACCCTCAATATATAGGCTAACTGAGAGGGTTTTTGGTATATATCTTTTATCAAGAACTTTTCCGCCATCGCCATGAAGACTGGTAGTGGAAGTGAGCTCAATATTATTTAAATCGAAAAAATTTATTTTCTGAATCATAACACCAGTTTCCGCTGTTCCACACTGAAAACTGGTAAAGTCAAAACCCGCAAAAGATATACCCTTGCGGATTTTGTTTCCAAAAAAATTTTTCCCGTTAAATTGTTCGTTGAAATTGTGATTATTGAATTGCATAGAAAATTATTTAATTCATTTTTGATAATTTTGCACCTTTCTCATAATGGTATTGGCGAGCTGATTCGCATCAATACTTCCTCCACTCGTCGCATTCACATTGATAGTGGCAGAATTATTGGTGGTATTATTTACATTCTGAAACTCCCGTGGAACACTGGGAATAACATAACCCGCCTGAATTCGCTTGGCAATAAGGGTATTTAATCTTGCTTCTTCCTGTGCATAAAGCGTCATTCTGCGGTTAATCTCACTTTCTGTGGTATTTGTTATTCCGCTTTCAATTTTTGCGACAATATCATGAAATTTTTGCAAAATTTCTGCATTTTTCGTAGCTCGTTCGTCAAGGATTTTTTCTTCATTTTTGAAAATATTTTCTGATTTTTGTCAAGACTCAGACACGACTTTATTATCTGAAACACTGGCAGACTTTTGAGAAGTGCTAAAGCTTGAAGCAAGCGAAGAAAGCTCTTTCATCTTCGCAATTTCTTGCATAAAAAATTCTTCCATCATTCGATGCTGCTCAAGGCGCATTTCCTTATCCTTTCAGAAATATCCTTCGTTCAAGCGTTTTCGCTCATCATCGAACTCTTTGTAGATCTGGAATATTTTTTCCTCTTTTTCTGTTTGAATCTTGAGCTCGGCATCCGCAACATCTTGAAGTTTTTTTGCCATTTCCTTGAACTCTTTTCGTTGCTTGTTTCCCATACCCTCGATGGCGTTTCCTTTTTCATCGAAGAATGATAGTCCACCCTCGGCATTCGTTATATAGCGACCCGCGCGCACTGCCTCATTCATCGCAAGAGAATTTTCAAGCAACGCTTTTTGCTCCTTGTATTCCTCAGTGAGTTTCTCTGCTTCCGAGCGTTGTTCTTTTTTAACCGCAAGCGTCAATTCTTCCGCATCAAGATTTTTTTGAATATACTGAAATTCTCGAAGATTTTTTGCCAAATCTGAAGTATCTGTTTCTGACACTTCCCATTCTTCAAACATTTTCTTGAAATCGTCATCTTTGTAATGCGCGTAAATCTCACGCAAATTATCTTGACGGAAGAATTCTTTGAGCTCTTTGAATGTTTCAGAATATCTCTTTGCGATTTTCTCTTGATATGTATCTTTTTTATCCGCAAGTTGCTCATCAATATCTGCGATAGTATCAAGTGCGGATTGACGGATTTCCTCCATCTTCTTTTTTTGTTCCGCCATTTTTTTTGTCGTATCAACGACAATGTTTTGATATTTTTCACTAAGTTTTTGAGCGTCTTTATACGCATTGGTTCGAGATTTTTGCAAATCTTCTTCCGCCTTTTGTGCTTTTTTTGCTTCCTCGGTTTCCTTTGACTTTCCTGACTTTCCGCCACCACCTCATCATTTTTTTGAAGATTTTCAACCGCTTCAGGATGATCAGGCTGAAGTGGTATCTTTGATTTTTCCCTCTAAGTCTTTTTTAACTTTTTCAGCTTCATCAATAAGGGCATAAGTTTTCGCAAGTTCAGGACTTACCGCATCAGCAACAACTTGTTTTGTGGCATCTTTTGCATTTTGATATGCGTTTTTTGCAAAATTTTTAAATTTATCGCCTCAAGGGATTTTATTTAATAGACTTCATGTAAGTTTTCATACTGAGGAGTTTGATACTACATTTTCAATTTTTCCTACCGCTTTTCAACCTATATCAAGAACTGGAACTGCCTGTTCTAATAATAATGCTTTTAATTTTAGGGCTTTTATAGTCTCATTTTGCACTTGTATGAGCTTCTGAATAAGGGCATTATATTGATTTGTGGACACTTTCAGTCCGTTAATCATTGATAATTTATTAGCATATCAGAGCTGTTCATTTTGGACAATATCAAGTCATTTTTTGTACTCTCCTGTGGCAAATTCCGCTTCTTCTAATTTTGCTTTATTTTCTGCCATTTTCTGATTGTATTCTTCAACAGAAATAGCACCAGTGCGATATTGTTCTGTTAACTTTACCTGCTCTTCATTTAGAATTCGAATTCTATTTTCAAGATTTTGCAAAGATATATCTTTTTTTCATTCGATTTTGAGCATATTTTCAATCTCTGCACGCTGTTCGGCGAGTTTTGCAATATTTTGTTCAATGCTGGTACGATGTTGTCATTCGGTATTAATAAGGTTTTGCTTGGATTCCTCTAATTGCTTTTCGATATTAGCCAAAACTTCCACTGCTTGTTGATAGTGCCAAGCACCTTCAATTGAATTATTTTTTCTTTGTTCCCAATAGGCTTTATCTTTTAGAAGTGCCTGATTTTGTAATTGGAATTTTTGTTCAAACCTTGTCTTTTCTTGTTCTAATTCTTGATTATAAAATTCTTGTTCTTTTTTGAGTTCTTCCAATTTTGATTTCATTCCATCTTGATCATGATTGGATTTGAGTTTTGCAATTTCTTCTTGTCTTTTGTTGTAATCCTCTTGGAATTTTGCAACCTTTTCCAGATTTTGTTTTTGAGTATCAAGCTCTCCATTTATTTCTGAAAGTTTTTGCTTGTATTCATCAGCTGAAATTTTTCACTTTTCGTATTCTTTATTAAGTTCTGCGAGCTTTTGTTTTTGGTGTTCAATTTTTTCAGCAGTGGTCATGGAAGCATATTGCAGTTCTTCTTGCTTCTTGTTAGCATCGGAAATGTGTTTTGCAACGCTTACCACTACTGTTCCTACACCAGCAAGAGCCAACATAGCCAATCATATTGGTCACATTGACAAGAAAAAAGTTTTTATTGCAATACTTGCTAATCAAATTTTACCAGCTAAGGTTACAAATCATATACCAAGTAATCCAATTCATCCAACAAGAGCGACAATTTTTCCAGTACTTGTTGTCCAAGCTTCTGCAAGAAAATTAAGAAGTTCAATTAATTTTTTGACAGCAGGAATGACTGCAAGTCCAATTTTTTCTCAGATTGCACCCAATGAATCCTTGAAAGCATTCCATTGACCTGTTAAGGTTTTTGATTGTGCTTCCATCAAGTTGGCGAATTGTCAACCTTTCTCCGTCATATTCGTGAGTGCTGTTTCCACTTGCTCGAATGTGATTTGGCGTCCTTCCACCATTTTTTTGACTTCCGAAGCCGTCACTCCAACCACTTTCCCGAGCTCTTTCCATATCGGAATACCGGCATTCACAAGCTGGTTCATATCTTGCGTCGTTGCCACACCTGCCGTCGCTACTTGTCCATAGGCATATGCGATCTGCTCAAGTGGTGCACCTGTTCCTGCTGAAATATCTCCCAATACTTTGAGAGTTTTTATCATCTTTTCTGCTGGAATACCCATTGCCATAAGTTGCTTGGCACTATCTCGTATACCTTGAAGTTCGAATGGTGTATTTTGAGCAAATTTTGATAAATCTGCAAGCATTTTTTTAGCCTTATCAGCACTTCCAAGCATTACCTCAAACGAAATATTTGCTTGCTCGAGCTTATCACCAAGATTGAGAATCGAAGCACCGACCGACTGTAATGCAGAAAAACCACCTAAAACACCGCCAATCCTTGTTAATGTTCCAGAAAATTTTTCCATAGCACTACTATTTGATTGCACTGATTTTACAAGCTTTTCAGCCTCTTCTCATATTTTTTGCAATCCTTTTTGATATTGCTCCATGGTGATATTTCCTGATTTAAGATTTTTTGAAAATTCTTCTGCTTTTTTTCGTAAAATATCAAGTCATTCCGTATTTTTACCAACTTTTTGCAATATTGCCTCGGTATTGGAGATTTGTTGATTTACATTCTGAAACATTTGTCCAAGCATTGAGAGGTTTTCATTGCCTGTACGCTGAAAATTCGTCAATTGACGATTGATTGTAGTTACTTTTTTGCTGGCAATTTCTACTTGTTGACCAATTTTGTCTGCCAAATCAAAATTTTCCACCTTTAAAGCTTCTTTTTGAAGCTTTTTGAGTTCTGCGAGTTCTGTTTTTGCTCGAGAAAGATTCAGAGCAATCTCAGCGGCACGAGGTTTTTCAAGTTGCTTCAAATCCTGCTCAATGGTTTGGAAAGATTGCTCATTTTTACTGGCAATAACTTCTAATTCTATTTTTTCTGACATTTTTTTTTAAAAAAGATTATAAATTATTTTCGTTGAATTTTTTTCTGATCTCTTCCCAGTTATGAGAAGATTTTTTATTGCGACCTACTGCATAATTATTTATTTTTTGTCATTCTTCGCTCCCAGCATTCATAAGATACATAGCACCATCTTGAAGCCATAAAAATTGTTCCAAGGTGAGATTTTTTACTGCATCAATAATCGAAATATGATATTTTTCACAAATAATTGCTATGCTTGCAGAAAAAAGTATTTGCGAAGAGGAATTTTTTCCATCACTTTTGATGTTGCTAAATACAGATTCATGTGTCGTAAAAATTTCTGAAAGCATTTTTGTGGCGATTTTTTCAAAATCCAAAACAAGAAATCTTTTGGGAAGAAAATTTGGGAAAATTTTTTGAATAATTTTCTCATGGAATCTCAAAGGAATATTCTTGAGAATTTTTTCTATTAAAAAAATTTCTCGGCCTTTTTCGCTCATTTCGAAAAATTCAAAATATTCTTCGAGAGTAGCCTGCTCATAGGAAATGGAAAAAAGAAATTTTCAATTTTCTGAAAAAAATTTTTTGACGAAAGTTTTTCGAGATGGGAAGTTTTGTGTAGTCATATTGATATTTTATGATAAAATGCTGGGTTATGGATGAAAAAACTTTAAAATAAATTTGACTTCATTTTAAAAATGTATATAATATTTGCATATTAAATAAACAAATGAAACGAATTGAGTGGTCATCTGAGAAAAATGAAATTTTGAAAAAAACTCGAAATATTTCATTTGAAGAAATTTTGCAAAATGGCACATTTCTTGATGATATTCCACATCCAAGTAGGGAAAAGCAAAGAATTAAGATCTATGATTACAATGGTTATCCATATCTGATTCCATATGTGGAAGACGATGAAAAAATTTTCCTAAAAACTGCATTCCCAAATCGGGATTACAAAAATTTACTTTAATAAAAAAATTTCTATGAAAAAAAATCTACCAGAATCACACTTTCTTCCTATTGATGAGGAAGAAATGGAACTTATGAACCTTGTTGAAAAATGAGAAATAAAAATTTCTCCAAAAAATTCTCTTGCAAAGTCAGTACTTGAATCCATAAAAAAAGATTCGGAAAAAACCTCCATATCTCTTCGAATTAACTCTCATTCACTTGATGTTATTAAAAAATTTTCAAAAAAATCTGGTGTTGGTTATCAGACATTTTTATTGAAATATATTGATCAAATAGCTGATGAGATTGAAACATCAGAAAAAATTTTATCTTATAAATAATTTTTTATGGAGAGCTTTATTATTGTCGTTGTTATTCTGTCTATTCTTGCAATTTTTGGTCTTATTTCATCGTTAAAAAGAGTGCAGGAAGGAAAGGAAATTATGAAGGAACACAATTTTGAAGAAAAATTTATACTCGAAAGAAAAGTGGTATTAGAGGGTGTGGATCGAGAATGAAATTCACTCAAAAATAGAGTATTTAATCTTATGTTTTCTTCTGATGGCCAGAATATTGGTTTGCAATATCAAAATTTTTCTTGACTGGAGGAATTGAAAAAATTTTCACTCAATGAAGTTACTTTTAGTATTAGCAACCAAAAGGATTTTTGAGTTGGTGCTGCAATTGGTGCTGGACTTATGTTTGGTGCTGTGGCTGGTCTTATTGCTGGAGGTGCAATTCAAAAAAATAATTCATACATGCAAGTAAAAACTCCAAATGAGGTTTTTACATTTCGACTCGCTCCAAGAGATGTTGAAATTTTTACTGCACTTTCACTTCGCTCAAATAATTTTACAATATAAAAATCCCCAAAACGGGGATTTTTTTAAACTGCTTTTCCTTTTTGGATAAATGTGTTGCCACTTTGTGCTACCTCGAATTCCAAGGTTACACCAGTGAAATCTTCACGAGCAAGGTTTGTGAAAGGAATAGAAATATCACCAGTCAGATTTGCCTTCACAAAATAAAATACATTTACTTTGCCGCCCTTTGGACAAGTTACAAACTTAAAACAATGATAAGGTTTTGTGCGGGCAATGGTCTTAATGCCAATAATTTCCTCACCATTGTCTTCTTTTTTGATTTTCGTCCCGAGAATCTGTGCAAGGTTGGACATTTCGAGAATCTCGTGAATATCCGCTTTAAATCCTGTTGTTGCGGTATTTTTGACCATAATATCGGTTTGACCGCAATAATCTGACTGGATTTTCTTTTCATCTCCCTCTTTGATAGAGATTTCGAATTTTTCAAAAAATCCCAAATCAGAGAAAGTAAGTTTTTCAAGTTCCTTAATGGAATTGCCTTCATTTTCTGCATTTCCATCAGGATAAGTATCACCCTTATAATCGGTTGCGATATAGAGTTTTCCAACTCCATTTTCGCCAGTAAGGGTGTTAGCATCGAAATTAAGTACTGCCATAAAATTTTAATAAGTAAGTAAACTTTCGAAAAACCTCTCCAAAAATTTTTCTAAAAATATTATACGACGAAATGTGGGGTTATGGATGGAGTTTTTTAAAAAAACTATTCACGAGGATTTTTACTATATCTATACTGATACCGCAGAGAAAAAACCGCAAGTAAAAGCGGATTTTCTTTTTCATTTCTCATAACTCCAGACTGATCACCATCGAGAATTGAGAAAATTTTGAAATTTTTTCCGAGAATAATTCATTCATTTTTTTCGGTCAAAAATTTTCGAGAAAAATCATCCAACATTTCATATATTTCTCGGTCGCTCATATCACGACTCCCACCCACAAAAATAAAGTCAAAATCCGCCTTTTTATGGAGAGTTCCGTCAGTATCATTTGAAATACTCGGACGATTCGACTCAAGACGGAAGTATGCATATTTTCATTTCGGTTCTATAATGGGCTTGCCAGCATATACAGGAAAATCAAGCCCCAGTGTGGCAATGTGTCCAGCGAGTAAATCGGAATATGCTCAAATATTTGCAATAAAATTCATAATTTCAAAATTATTTTGATAAAAATTTTTTCGCCCGCTCAAATACTCGTGCTCATTTTGCACGATAAATACTTCCATCGGCAAGATGCCAATTCACAGGTTTTGATCGCCAACCTTCTTCAACTTTCAGCGAATAATTCATAGCATTCACAATACTTGAATACACCATTGTGTCGGTTTCAACGATTTGTGTGGTGTAGGTTGCATTGGTATAGCGACTGGACTTCACGGGGCTATTTTTCTTGATGAAAAAATATGCTTCTTTTCGTTTTTCTGCCACATATTTTCGAGCAGTTTTGACAAACGCAGTGTGCAAAAATTTTTTATAGCTCATTACGGAATAATTTCGGAAATAAAAGCCTGTACATTGTCAAGTACACCACGATGATTATGGTGTAAGATAACCTGCTCAATAACAAAATTTCAAAGATTTTTCACCAGAACCTTATCGCCGATTTTAATTTCTGAAAATCTTGCTTCAAGATTGATTTCATAAGAATTTTTAGAAGTTTCAGTGGCAAGTTCTGTGTCTCAAAAATTTTTTGAAGATTTCCAAAGGGCAATAGGAATTTCTGAAAAAATCTGTTCTTCAGTAGAAAGAAGTGAGCCGTCTTTGAGTTTTTCTACTCGGCGAAAAATATCGGCTCGATAATTTGTAAAAATTCTTGTCATATTTTAAAAAATAAAAAATAATTGCAAAAATTCCACCAAAAACATTGCAATGAAAATATTTTTATGATATAAATATCGTCAGGGATTGTATCGTGCGAATTTGGGCGGTTTTTGCAAGATTTTATTAAAAAGCTCGCAAATGTGCAGGAATACAGGCGGATTTAAGCCGATTTCTTGCGGAATTTTCATTTTTTGCAAGATTTCAAGCATTATTTCCACTTGATGAATCTTCATACCGCACAGCACGAGGTCCGAGTTGTTCAGAGACAATATTTTTTCCTGATTCTTTGGAAAATTCTATTTGTGCCAAAAGCAAAATATCTGACAAAAATTTTGACGGAATTTTTTCAAATCCACTTTCAAATTCTACAATAATAACATTATCATTTGGAATAAGGGAAAGATTTTTTATAAACACTTCGCCATTATCAAGAATTTCATAATCTTTTTCGGAAATTTCTTTGCCATTTATTTTTAAAATTTTTTGCAAAAAGGGAAAAGAAATAGGAATGCAAGAATTTTGAAATTTTTTTCTGAAAAATTTTTCTCTTCGAATTTCTTGTTTAAAAAGCGGAAATTCTTCTTCCAAATTTTTCAAAATGAACGAAAGCCTGGAATCTTGAGAAGTATCAGAATAGGGAATTCCGAGCAATATTTTAAGTTTTTCAAGCATTTTTGAAATTTTTTTTGAAATAAAAATAAGTCCACCGCTTGGGTGGACTTTGTATTACTCGCCATCCTTTGGCGGTTCAGGATTTTCAGGATCCTTTTCTTGTGTTTCAGGATCCTTTGAATTCTCTTTTTTTGATGATTTTTCAGTTTCTTTTTCTTTAGAAATAAAAATATCATCAAATCAAATATCTTTTTCTTCGATAAGTTCAAAACCAAGACGAAGAAGATTGCGATACTCATCACGAGTAGTAATAATCTTGTCGCCTTCCTTGAAGTTCTCACGAAGATTCCCGTTAAATGCTACTGCCACATTTTTTGTGGCTTGCATGGCATAAATTTTTAGCATTTTTCAAAAAATTAAATATTAATAATAAGAGCAACAGGTGAAGTTGGTTGTGCGTTGTTTTGTACATCATTGAACTTCACGGCAAAGCGAGCAGAACCAGTAACACCAGTGGTCATAAGTTCACCATAACGAGAGGTTTCTGTAGTAAGACCGCGGCGAATACCAATATTGAGCGAAGGCGTATGAATAAGAAGGATTTGTCCCTTAACATTGTTGCTGGAAGTTTTTGAGATTTTGCCTTCAGCGTTTGCTCTTACCATTTCTTCCCTCATTTCAATAGTAATGCCATCAAGTGCCGCAAGAACACCATTTTTTATGGTGGCAGCATCTCCAAATTTTTCAATAGTTTCTACTTCTGTAAGGTTCATAAGTGCAAAATATGTGTCCATATCAGGCACCAATACCAAATCCGCAGGATTAAGTCCTTTTACGCCCATTTTTGCACGAGCCAAGCGAATATTTTCAATTCCGAGATTAGCACCAGCATCAATAGTAGCATTTTTTGTGATGGCAAGTTTACGGGCACCATCGAATTTAAGAATATCAGTATTATCACCATTAATAAGTGCTGTAGTGTTTTCATCAATAATATTAATATTTGTGTTCGCACCAGTTGCTACATCACCATTGATAATAATTTGATGAAGTGTGATGGCGTAGGCTTCCGTGATTTCTGTCATAATATAGTTTGCCATATTGATAACAGAATCTTCAAGAAGTTCATCAGAAAAATAGAGAGTAATAGCAAATGTTTTGGCTTCAAGTTCAATGGAAGCGGTAACTGCTTTTTTAACTTGTCCTTTTGCATTTTTGATTTCTGGAAGATCAGGATTTTCTGATACAGAAACCATACGAAGTGTTCCACCACGAACTGGAAATGACATTTTTCGTGCTGTCATTTGGCGAATAATTGCTTTTGCAAGCAAGTTGCCAGAAGTTTTAAGTCTTTCAATGAGTTCTGTAGATAATACTACTTCCTCAACAAATTCCTTTCCAAATCCTGTCTGTCCAGTAGTCATAACTTCATTAGCATTGGTTTTAATAAAGTCTTCAACAGACATATTGAGAAGCTGATCAACCGTCATAGTTTCACCATTTTTTGCGAGAATATTAGCAAAATCTTTCTTCATTTCAGAATTTTTTGCAATATGATTGAGTGCTAATGCAGAGTAAAAAGCATTTTGTTTCATAAAAAGTTATTTAGAAGTTAAAATTATTTTTGTAAATATTTTTTGCGAAAATCCTCAACGGAATTTACTTCGCCAGTAGTGTTATTTTGTTCAGCAACAATTTTGGCAAGATTTTCCTTTTCTTCTGTGCGGATTTTGTTCGTTTCCTCAACAAGAAGTGAATCAAATTTCGCTTTTTCTTCATCACGAATTTTGTTAATTTCTTCTTGATGATTCTTTTTGAGTTCTTCAATTTGATTTTGAAGATTTTTTACTTCATTTTGAAGCACTTCAACAGAATTTGTATCAGTTTCAGGTGTTTCTGCCACTGGTGATTCTGCTGTTGTTTCAGGTGTTTTTGTGTCCTTATTTTTCATAGAATTTTTGTTAGAATGTAAAGTTTTGTAATCTTCGGCAATCCTACCGAAATAATCGCTGATACTATTTTGGAGAGCGACAGCTTTTTCATTACTGCCAATGGTAACGAGTGAATTTTCCAGAAGTTTTGCCTTAGTAATTACAAGAGTGAGCGTATTGGAGCAACCCCACAAGGCATCCAATACATTTTCCCAGCCGAATTTTTCCTCAGCTTCGGCTCTGGTGTATCTCTTGCCGGTGTCATTGTCTTCAATCATATATTCAATCGTTGAAGCACCAGTAGAAACACCTGCCGTATAGCCATCTCGAACTTGTTTTGCATGGCGAGGTTCGAGAGTGTCCAAATCCACATAAAAGAGTGAATTAAGATTATTGTCTGCGTCCAACCAAAATGCGAGAGCATGTCAGATGGCACCATAGGAATAATCGTGTTGCCAAGCGATAATAGGGTTATAATTATAATCCGAGAAATCCCAGCCGTTTTGGTCGTATTTGTAACGATTACGGGATGATTCTCCTACTTTGTAATTTTGCGATACAATGCTTCTGAAAACAAGGATGTTGTCTCATTTTGGGATTTCTTTCCCAGTTCGATGAGCATAATTCGGAATCGTGAAATCTCCACCAACTGAATCACACATCGAATTTATAAAAATTTTTTCATTCATAAGTTGTATTATACAGAAGATTGCTGGGTTATGGATGAAGAATTTTGAATTTTTGTAAAATCTCCATCGCTTCGCTCATCATAACCTACGATTTTACGAGCTTCATTGAGTGTAATAATGCCGTTATTATAGAGATTAGTAGTAACTGATGAACGAGCAGAGAGAAGCCTGATAGTATCCTTGATAGATTTGTATGAAAAATTTTCTCCAAAAATCTGTTTTATGATTTTCGTCATAAATTCATCAAGCAAATTTTCCTTTTCTTCAATTAAGGTATAATAATTCATACTCTGATTTTCTCAAACACTACGATTAGAGGTATCAGTAAAACCGAGAATATCTTTATTAACACCATACACTGAACATACGAGTTCAAGTGAGAATTTGCGGAGACTCAAAAATTCTGCGTCAGTGATTTTATCTTGCAATTTTATCACTTCTTTTATTCACTCAATGACTGCCGAACGATGATGATTTTTTCCGCCTGTATACTTTCCGCTTTCGAGCAAATCCTTGATTTGTTTTCGGAATTTGAGTTCATCATCGCCATCAGGGAGAGTAAAGTTAGGATCAAGCACTACAAGACTTGACGGAGTTTGATTATTTTTGAAAAATGCAAGATTGGATTCACGAGCCTCATTATCTGTTTCTAAATCTACAAAAAGTGAACGCATTTTAGATCGGCCGAGAGCTTCAAAGTTCAAATCATTATCAGATTTGAGATGAAAAATCTCGTCTTTTGTGAAAATTTTTATACCGCTTAAATTCTGGTAGTAACCCAATATTTGTCCGCCTGTATTGATAATCGGCTTCACATATCGTGGGTCGAGAATCTGCAAGCCAATGACTTTATTATTTTCTCTTGCGAGATACACAAATGCATTACCTGTAATTTCATAATCTCGAATAAGTCGCTTGATAAATTGTCGTGGAGTGTAGTCAAGGGTCAGAGCGATGAGATTTTCAAAAATTTTCATTTCTTTTTCTGAAATTTTTTCTCAATTGTAAATCTCAAATCCGAAGGCACCAACATCGGAGCGAATTCGGTCAATAGCACTGGCAATATAAGGATTGTTCTCATAAAGCCGAAAATAAGCATCAAAATTGATTTCATACAACGCAGAAAAGCCCCCGAATGCAAAAGCATTCAGGGTAGGGGTATTTTTTTGTGGATCAGATTTTGTAAAAAAATTTTTAAAAGAAAACATCGTGAAGTTTTATTTATTTCAGTATACGATGAAATGTGGGGTTATGGATTATTTTTTTTAAGTTTTTCCGAAACATTTTTGATGATTTCTCGAATAGATTTATCAAATTCACATCGTGAAAAATATCTTTTTTCCCATCGCACTTCGCTTTCTTCTGTTTTTACAAATCTTCATTGCTCGTCCTTTTTTCTTACATGTCTTCGATTTCTTTCTCGTTCAAGTTGAACGATGGTGGAGTGATAAAAAGCGGAAATTGCTGTCAAATAATCATTATAAGTTCACGGAAGATTGCCATTTGCCACTTTATGTCGGCAAAGTTTATAAAAAACCACCGCTCGGCGATGAGCGGTGGCAATATGATGATCAATAAGTGCATCTTTAGTATATTTTTTTCCATAAGGTAAAATAGAAATTTCTAAAAAATTCTTGCAACCCTTTTTTGCGGTGCGATTTCAAAATACATTCGCATTGCAAGAGTATCAGCAAAGTCAGGTGAGCGACCGATGATTTCTTTAATTTGCTCTTTTGGAGTAATTTTGCGAGGTCCATCCTTATCAACATCAATTTCTTCGTATACATCCAGTTCGGCAATTATTTCTTCACGATATCTTTTTAAAACTGAAATATTTATTTTTTCAAAATTATCAGCCAGTAAAAAATAACATTGAGTTTTCAGATTCTGAAATGATGGCTTTCAGCCTTGGTGCTGTTGTTCGGACTTTGGGCGATTATCAATGGGACGAGAATTATTCTGAAATCATTTACATCTGAGATTGCCGACCACACCCCAGCCAATACCATCTTGATCGAGAAGAGTGCGAGACATTGGAATTTTATATTTTTCAGAAAAAATTTTTACCGCATCCTGATATTCAATAGCTGAACATTTTTCAAAAATTTTTGCATCAATAATCTCGAATCCATTCCACACAGAAATGACGCCTCGGTCTTTTCATTCTCAGGCAACATCGCCAACAATATATTTTTCTCCGTTTGCTGCAGGGTTTACAAAAAGGTCTTGGATTGTATCAAACTCAAAGAGTTTGTTCGGGCGGTCGTCGTATTCAAAATTTCCATATAACAGTCGCTGCTTAGTGACTTCAGATGAGCGTTTCAATGCTTCAATATAGCTTTCTGGAATAAAGGGATTGTCAGTAGCAAGTGCGGGGATAAAAGCTCGATATGACGGAAGATTTTCTTCTTTAAATGGTTTATAATAACGAGAATAGATATGCCCCTTGTTTGGATTAAAACTTTCAAGCAGCTTGGGAATGAGACTGTATTGTTCGTTTCCTTGGCGCCCAATACGCGTCAGGATAATTTCAATACACTTTTCTGAAATTTCCCCAGACTCATCAATAAACCCGTCTGTCAGTTCCAGTGAGCCAAATCGCTCATAGAGTGGGTCGGATGGTAAATATGCTAAGTCCAATAACAGAATCTCTGAGCCATTTGCGAATTTTATGACGCCGTCTTGTGCATTATACACGCCACGAAGCTTTTCTGGGATTTTGTGGTCTTGGCAGAATTTAAAATATGTGGCAAGCGTGGTTTGTTTCAGTCGTTTTAATTCTTTTCGTCAAAAAAATCCCCGAGTTCATGGATATTGAATGCGACGAAGCCATTGCCACGCAACTCAGAGGTATGACTTTCCCCCGCCAGCACCTCCGCCATAACCAATTTCGTTGGTTATAGAATCTTCGAGGTGTTGGAAAGCGAGGATTTGCTTGTTGTTTGCTTGGAAATCAAGTTGAAATGTGGACATTTTGGTTTTTTAAAAAAATAAAAAACACCCAAATTGTTTTGAGTGTTTGTGTCTTTTGTTAGTGAGATTTTAGTTCCCCAGATTTTACAAAAATTTTACCGCATTCGCCAAGAGATAGCGAGAGTAGATATTGAGAGTGCCGTATTGCTTGTCTGGGATTTTAGGGATTTTTTCGCCTGCTTCTTTGCAGAGTTTTTTGATAATATTGGCAAATCGGATGCTATCGCCGTGAGCGAGTTTGATTTTGTGTTCTGCGCAAAATCCCTTAATCGTGCTGTGCGTATTGTCGTTCGCGTGGGTAGTTGGTCAGAGTGAGAGCTGTACTTCACGACCAATTGCAAGCTTGAGTGACTGCATGAGCATTGAGGCTGGATCGTCTTTGAGTTCGTAATTTTCTTTGGAAAGTTTTTGATTTTCTTCTGTGAGTTCGCCGATGATGTCGTGTTGTTCTTTGAGGAGGTTTGTGACTGTATTGATTTTTTCTTGGTACTCTTCCTCGGCTGCCTCCATTCGTTCTTGAATTTGCTTGATGCCTTGCCAGACAGCGAGGGCAAATTGTCCGAGATCGTCGGCTTTGAGTGCTACATTGGGAATAGCGACACCCTGTGACATAAGGCGAGAGGAAGTGGGAAGGGTGTGGTTGGAGTGTTCTTCCAATTCATACAATCTATCCAGCACACGAATTCTTGCTTCACCTGAGAGTGCCATAGCGAGAAGTTCGCATTGGTATTTGGTGAGGTTCGCCATTGGGCGAGTTTCTCATTTTTTATCCGTATATTCAACCAACGCCACTGGCGTTCGTCCCATATTCATCAGATCCTTATTCATTCTTCGAATACTTCGAATAATATCTGAATGTCGTCTTCCTGATAACTCGGATAACTCAATAGATGATAGAGTAACTTGCGATTTTTCAGCCATCGCGTGGCTCTTAGCAGTAGATACCATAATAGTTATGGTTAAAAAAATAAAAATGGATTCTAAGACCTATGCGGACTCACGAATACTGCTAAGTCAATCCGAGTATTCCGCACAGGGTTCAGAACCCATTGGTATTTTTTATATATCTACACGCAAAAAATATTCGTGAGCGATGATACTGGGAATGACTTAGCACGAACATATTACCACTTTCCCATTTTTTTGCAACTCTTTTTTTCTTTTTGGCTTGACGAATATTTATTTTTAACCAAAAATAAAAACCCTATTTGTTAGGGTTTTTAAAAAACGAACGAAGTAAAGTAACTAACAAGAATATGGCAGAGCCAAACATTGTACCAATAGCTACACCAGTCTTCCCGATAATGAGTAAATATGTTCCAACAGCCATTCCAGAAAAGGCAAAGAGAAATGTGCAAGAGATGACTATGATGGTTACAGTAAAATCTCTTCTTGATGCTTTTTCTATTTCAGAAACTACTACATCAGAGTGCTTTTCTGCCATACACATAATTCTTTCAGATGCACCAGGCAAAACTTCTTCATATCCCTGAAAATCTTGTGGGGTGGGAAGTAGTCATTCGTGTTGAGATATTTCTTGGTAGGCGATAATTTTTCCTGATTGACTACTTCGTTGTTCTAATTTTTTCATTTTTCTGTTGATTATCAAACTCATTCATTGCCCATCGCAAATCTTGCCCTACAGCTTTCCACGCTTTCCGAATTCATTCTTCTGGTGTTCAAACTCACGCACGAAAAGAGGTATTTGTACGGATATTCGCATTATCCGAAATACGTTCAATCATTGACGAGATGGCAAAGTAGATTTGTTCCATATTGACAATATTAGTGGGGTAATAATATAATAATTTACCTAAAAGTCAAGATAAAAAGTGAACTTTGATTTGACTATTTGTGTATTTTCTGTTTTTAATTTTTTTGAAAAAATCTTTTTATGCGTTCTTTGCGTTCACGCTCTTCCCATTTTTTTGCAAGTCTTTTTATATTGACTATTTATTTTCTGCTGTAATAATATTAAAATTTACTGCTGTAATATTCTCACCATCCTTTCCAGTCACTTCCTGCCTTGTCGAAAACTCCGCTTTCGCCTTACGCTCCAAATATTTCAATGCAATGTTTGGGTCGTCAAAACTATTAATCACTGATTGGCGAGCCTTAAATATAGGGCGATTTCTTGCTCTGTTAATTTTTTGGATAAATTCAGGATATTCTTCCAAAATCTTATAGTAAGTTTTTTCGTCAATTTCCGCATAATAACACGCTTCACCAATAGTACAATCATACGAAAAAGCAAACAATAATTTCTCCATAATTGCCTCTCGGTTTTTGGGCGGCCTCCCAACCTTTCTTCCAGACTTTTTTGCTGGTGTTTTTTGTACCTTTGCTGCTTTTTCTACTTTTTCTGTAATTGGAGTAGGGATTGTTTTTTTAGCAATTCTCATAGCTTTTTCTCTGGCTTGCTTCATGTCTTTTTGCGTTGTCTTTTTTGGATTTTTTGTAATGATCATAAGGAGAAAATTAAAAAAATATGGACGCAAAATTTTTGCGAAATAAAAACACCCTATGGGTGGGGGTGTTATGGGATAAGATTGAAATTTTCGTCAAAGTATAAGTCAAAAAATTCTCAGTCCTTTATCCACCAATTATATTTTAAATCTCTTAATTTTTTATATGCAAGTTTATTTATTTTTACTCGTTGTGTATCAGTAATATTAACAGGTTTAAATTCTGAATTATAAACAGTTCCAGAAATATCTCAATTCATATAGATTGCATGGGCAATATATGCTACGGGTTTTGTATTCATATTATTGTTCTTTTCAAAAAATAAAGTACTCTTTAATGTACTCTGAAAAATGTAGCAAAAGCAGTACAATAAAAAATATTTCCATAAAGATTAAGTATATCACCAGTCAATATGCGTAAACATAAAATCAATTATCTACATTTTTGAGAATGATACATCCAGAGCATGTTATTATGGATAATATTATTTGAAATAAAATACTGTTAATTATTTTTCATCTTTGACGCTTCATTGTTGTGATATTAGTTAATTGAATTCATTTTCCAAGAGTTTCTTTTTGCAAATTCAAGGAGATGACCAATGTAATTGTGGAAAATAGAAATCAAGTCAATATAGCAATAAATGATACAATTTCTCATCAGGAATTTTTAAATAATTTCGTATCCACAAAATTATAATAATTACTCATTATAAAACAAGTTGTATATATCAACACAAAAATAATTAAGATTCCCCATATTCATAATTCATCTCTTAAATACTTTAAAAAAGTATAAGTTATTTTAATCATATTATATATTTAATTCTGACTGATTATTAGCACGAATGATTCATTCCTTATGTTGTTGAACAATTTTTTTAAAATCATCTTTTGAAATAGTATTTGCTGCAGATAAAATATTTCATTCTAATTCTATCATGAGATTTCTCTGAAATTCCTCTTTGTCTAAATTTAGCAATACTTTATGTGATATATTGTCATTATCCTCAATAGTGGCGTTGGCTGACTCTATATTCATTATATGAAGCAAATTATCATCTTTGCTCTGAAATACTGATTGGATTGTCTCCCATTTTGGTTTTTCTATGTCAATAGAAATTTTTTCATTAAAAATCACTTCTGTTTTTCCACCAAAATCTTTTTGTTTTTTCTTTCTTATTCATTTTAATTCGATTTCTGATATTTTCTCCTTAAATTCTCTTAAACTTCTTTTATTGGTTTGAATGACTTCGTTTATAGTACTTTCATGAAAACATTTTTCTAAAAAAAGTTTAATTTGTGAATCAATAAGCATTCTTCATCTTTTAATGAAATACATTCTTATTGGAATAATAACATCATCACCATCCTTTTCATTATCTAAGATGGTAAAACCAACATAAAATTCATAGAGTAATTTTTCATTATTTTCAAGATCGATCGCCGAGAGTGTTTTTCAGTCTCATACGGTAACAAGGGTTCCTCATTTTTTTGTTAAATCTTCAAAGTTTCATGATTTTATGGAGAAAAAATAAATATTTCATTTTTCAGTATCTATTATTTCTAAAGTTCGTGACACTCTTCAGAAAATTTTTCATGAATAAATCTTAACAGTTTCGTCATCAGTTATATGAGGAATGAAGCCTGAAATAGTATCAAAAATTTTTTTAGGAATATCCTCATGTAATTCCACTAATGCCGTTCTAATGTCTTTGGATAATGATAATTTATCCTGATTTAGACGAATATTATATTGCTTGATATAAATTTTATCCATACATAATTGATTATCTGTTTCCATTATACAATATTCAATTAAAAAGTAAAATTTTTGCTTGACTTTTTATGTAAAATCCATATAAATTTCGCGCTAAGCAAATAGTGTGTTTAGCCTGAGTTCCATACTCAGTCCTTAAACTGCCACATTACAGGAGGAATCCGTTATGGCAAAAATAAATATTCCGCAATTAAAGTCAGCCAATGATGATCTACCAAGAACTTGTAGCCTTACAGCTGTTTCTGATAAAGGAAATAAACTTTACGGTATGGCAGCAATGGTTACCATAAAGCGGCATGGTGGATACGATAATTTCATGAGACAGACAATAAACACAGCTTCTGATGTATCTGCTCAAAAGGCAACACAGTCTATGATGCAAGAACTTCGGAAAGAGTTTGATATCGTACCAAAAACTCAGAAATTAAAAAAAGTTGCGTAATTATAATCCCTCACTTACTGAAGTGGGGGATTTTTTGGATTATACAGATTTCTTACAACCCCTCCATCTCCATCACAATTTTTTTCGCCTCCTCGAATCAATGTGCGAAAAACGCTCACACATTTTCTATTTTTCAGAGTTCAGAAATCCAAATTGCTTGTTCAGGAGAGATTTTTGAGCCATTAAGTCCACCGCGTTTTCAGCGGGCTTTTTTGAGCTCAATAAATAAAAGACTTCCGCGCTTCAAGATGATACAATAATCGGGAAAGCCCTTTGCCACGCCTTCAAGCGTATTTTTTCGCCTGACATTGTGAAATTTTGTGAAGGTTTCATTCGGCGAATGGTGGAAAAAATAATTATTTTCCCTGAGCCAATTGGCGAATAATACGGCGTGATTATGTTCGTTCATATTATCTTTTTAAATTCACGAATTTTCCCCAATCTTTGGAAGCAACAAGCGGCTGCTCGAGTTGATCAATTCGTTTTGCTTGAGATCGAGTGATTTTTTCAAAAAATTTTCTCATTTCCTCAATTTCAAATGCCGAATTTTCAGAAACTTTTTGCAAATCTTTTTCAGATTTTTCAAAATCTTCAATAATCGTTTGGAGTGCCTCCAGGAATTCATCACGAGATACAAAAATCTCGTCCTTAAAGATATTTTCCACATGATGAGAAAGGAGTTTATGATTCACTTCAATCTCATCGAGTTTTTTTCTGGAAAAAATAGTTTTTTCCTCCAAATTCTCAATTCTTTTTGTCAAAATTGAAAATTTGAAACTATCGACCAAAAACGCGAAAGATAAGGCAAGAGTAGCGTATGCTAACATAAAAAAAAAAAATAAGTTAAAAAATAGATTTTGGATGCAAAGAATTTTAAAAGTTAAGCATTGGCTTGACGAGTCTTGTGGTTTCGATTTGCCAGAGAATATCTCATTTTTTCACTGGTTTTCACGCAAATTTTTTCTCAACCATTTCAGTAATTTCTAACTGTTTTTCCACAGATAAGGTTTTAAAAAAATCAAGAATTTTTGCTCGTTCGTTTTTTTCGGCAGAGAGTTTTTTCTCGGTTTCCACCTTCTGTTTCGCCTCAAATTTGGCTTGTTTTTGGCGCTTTTTCTCAAGGTTTTCCACCTGACCTGTTCCTGTTTGCACTGCTATTGAGTGGGTCTGCGTCGTCTGCGGAATTGGATTTTTCCAAAGTTTATTAAAAATCCAATTGTAGGCATTGGGCTGGTATTCTGCAGGTATAGTGTGCCAATAATTTAACCAAAACGGATACACTCTCGAGATTTCATCAATCTCCCTTTTTTCCAGCGAAATAAAGGCAATTTCTGCCTCAGTAGAGTGCGATTTTTTGGGAAATTTTTCAAAAAATTTTTTAAATAAAACACTTTTTACACTTTTTTCATCAGAAGTTTTGGCAGATATTGGGGATTCCTCACTTGCTTCTCTTTCAGGTAAAGGATTTAAAGTATTTTTATTTATTTTT
>ERZ773070.651-NODE-651-length-24546-cov-6.094116_pt1 | contig 24546 bp, 22 predicted proteins | sample MGYA00580618_ERZ773070 | MGnify/ENA primary metagenome ERZ773070 (study PRJEB29015, sample SAMEA2738023) | human oral metagenome | biome: human oral; feature: human-associated habitat; material: dental | place: China | collected 2019 ... | reverse complement strand
TCGCCGTCAGGCAACTGAACCACGCCTGGGCCACCCGCAGCGTGCTGGAAGACATCGGCTTTACCCTGCCCGCAGGCCGCGCCATCGCTCTTGTTGGCCCGTGCGGCCCATTGAAGATTCAAGATTCGCCAAGCCCCAAAGCGCCTGAAGCAGCGCTTTTTGCTCTGGCAAACAGACGGCTTTGAACAATCCTTTAAAGCACCGCCAACCTTGGCCCTCTGGGACTCTGGAAGCCGCCACCCCTGACAAAACCAGCGCTTTCGCTGTTACTTGCAGCGCCCAGCTGCCTCGCGCGCTTTGCCTGCTTTGCCCCTGCCGCGTCAGCTCACCCATTTGCGTAGAAGCTGCGCGCAAATGAGCGCAAAAATCCCGGGCCAGACAGGCCGGGCGCAGGCAATCCAGCGCGCAAGAGACAAAGCGCGGCAAACACGGAGCGGCAGACAGGGCGGGCAGACTCGAATGTAGGGTGTTATTTTGCTCCTTTATTCGTAGCGCGATGCCCTAGATCAGCCTGCGCTGATCCCGCTTTTCGGTGCCTGGATTCGCTCTTGTTTTAGGTGACCCAGGCGCAGCCCGAAAGCGCGGCAGCATCCGCTCGCCACGCCCGCGCGGCCCAATTTCGACGTTTCCGCGCCTGCTTGGGCAGTGGCAAGTGATCAGAGGCATGGCGGATCGATTACTTGCGGCGTTTATCAAGCCGTATTTGCCAAACGTGTGCCGGGGCACATCTGCCAGGTGACGTGGTTTGCATGCCGCTGCATCCCGGCCACGCCGCTGGGTCGGTTCGAACCCGGTGCTGACGTCGATTGCCTGATTGAGACGCCAGGCTGCGCCCAAGGTCGCAGCAACGCTCCGGTCGGCTCGCGTGCCAGACCTTTGCTTTCTGGGAACCCGTGCTGCGGGCGATGTCTGGGCGCTGGGGCCGCTGTGGCGGGCGCTGGATCTGAAAGACCTGCAAACAGGCAATGGCTGGAAAGGAACAGGGAGCGCAAATGCGATGCTGGCGGGCAAATGGGCGCTCGTGTGCGGAGCCAACAAAGGGCTGGGTCTGGCCGGGCCTGGGTTGTGCGCAGGCGCTGGTGCGTGAAGGGTGAACGTGGTCGTGGCGGCCTGCGGCGCAGCGGCCTTGCAAGCCAGTGCTGCGGCGGGCGGGCGCGTGCCGCCTGTCGCGGCAGACATCACCATCGGGCAGAGGCATGCCGCCGTCTTTGCCGCGCGGCAGGACTTTGGCATCGCGGCACCTAATGCAGGCGGCCCGCCACCGGACGATTTCCGCCAGTTCGACACCGCTGCCTGGCAACAGGCGGTGCAGGCCAACATGCTCATTCCCATCGAGCTGATTCGTGCCAGCATCACCGACATGGCATAGCGCGGCTTTGGCCGCATCGTCAATGTCGCCTCCAGCGCAGTCAAGGCGTCCATCGACATCCTGGCTCCGTCCAACAGCGTGCGCTCGGGGCTGACGGGTTTTGTCGCCGCTCTGGCGTACAACCCCGAATTTGCCGCACGCGGCGTCACGCTAAACAGCCTGCTGCCGGGCAAATTCGATACCGACCGCTTGGCCGGCACCCTGGCCAGCGCAGCCCAGAAAACTGGCCAGTATGTGGACAAAATCCGCCAGGCTCAGCAAAACCAGGTCCTTGCCAGCGCACAAACAGAATGGCCAAATTGCCCGCAAGTCTCAGCGCCCCCAATCCCCAAGTGCAACACTGCCAAGGAACTGAGAGGCCCTGAGAGGCCCTGAACCACCGAGCCTGCATACCAATCAGCGAACCAGAACGCCATGCCCTGGCGCCGGGGCGCAAGCCCCAGTGCCATCAGCGGGGAAATCCAGCGCCACAGCGGCGGCTGCGGCTACGCCAACCACTTCGCTCACATGCGCCGCCTCAGGCGTTGCAAGTTCAGTCGCCCCCCAAGAAACGGTGCCCACAGTTCGATCTGTTTGCCTGCGTGCGCCAGCGCTTGCTTTGTGCTGCTCACTCCGGCAAGCGCTGCTTACCCTGGCAAATGGCCGATCACCTCTAGAGGCGGCGCCCCCCAGACAGGCACAAGCGCGTGTCACACGAAAGCATCAGCTCCTGCCGCTATGCGCACAGCCCGGCGGCGCTCTCAAAAAGGCCTTGCTGGCCTGCCTGCGCAACGGCCCACGCCTCACGGCCCGTGCCACGCGCTGGCCCCGCTCCAGGAGACAAGACAGGCGCGGGCAAATCAAGAGCCTGCTGAGCATCCATGTGCGCCCGCCCAAAGTCCATGAGCGCCAGCGGCCGGGCCACTGAAAAGGCGATCTGGAAGGTGATCGCATTGAAGGCGCCCGCAGCACCCGCGCCATCGGCGCTTGGGTCGGGCGCGCCACGCCTTGGGTCCTCTGCTGGTTAAGCTGCTGCGCCCCAACCCGGCCACAGCTGCGTGCTGCCAGCCTCCGGCGACAAGCGGCATGGCCGCTCCAATGAGAAAGAGCCTGAGCTGTGACAGGGGCCAGGAGATGGCTTGTCACGAGCCGCTGAGGCACGGGCATGAAGGCGCGTACTTTGGCGAGCCGCGCAGTCCTTGGCCAAGAGGCGGCAAGGAGAACGCCAGCGGGCTGCTGCATCAGCGCTTTCCCAGGTGCACGGATTTGAGCGTCTACACGCAAGAGCAGCTCGATGCCGTGGCCGATGAGATCAATGCTCGTCCGAGAAAGGCGCTGGGTGGCCGCACGCCGCTCTGTATGCCCGGTGCTTGCAGCAGCTGAGCGTGCAGGGGCAGTGCATTGAGGCGGTGTGCGGTTGGGGCTGCCTTGGCCCTCTACCATAATATAGCTACTGAAAACGTAGCATTATGTCCTAGTGGATATTGCGCGGAGCGGCATTTCTATCCCCTTGGTTTTGCTCCTGTTTTCAATGCAAATCAGCAAGCAAAAGGCCGCCTCGCGCGCGGCGCCGTCCATTGCTGCCTGCTACTTTCGCCCGCCGTCTGCCGCGTGGAGCGTGCGATCATCCCGCTCCATGACGCAGCAGCACTCCCCTGATCTGGAACGCCGCTTTGGCGGCCTGGCGCGGCTTTACGGCACGGAAGGCGCAGCTCGCATTCGCGTGGCGCGCGTGGCCGTGGTAGGCATTGGCGGCGTTGGCTCATGGGCGGCGGAAGCGCTGGCGCGCAGCGGCGTGGGCGCCATCACGCTGGTTGATCTGGACAACGTGGCCGAGTCCAACGTCAATCGTCAGATTCACGCTCTCACCAGCACGCTGGGCCAGCCCAAAGTGGAGGCTATGCGCCAGCGCATCGCGCTCATACACCCCGGCTGCGAGGTGCATTGCGTGGAAGACTTTGCGGCCCCCGGCAACTGGCCGGCCTTGCTGCCCGCCGCCGTGGACGGCGTGATTGACGCCTGCGACCAGGTGCATGCCAAACAGGCGCTGGCGGCCTGGGCGCTGAAAACACGCGCGCTCTTCATCACTTGTGGCGCGGCTGGCGGTAAGCGCCAGGGCGAGCGCGTGGAAATTGCCGATCTGGCCGAAGTCACGCACGACCCGCTGATGGCCGCCCTGCGCGCCCGCCTGCGGCAAACGGGTAGCATGGCCAAGGGCGGCAAAGACGGCAAAGACCGGCAGGCGCGCAGCGGCCTGCACGTGGTCTTCAGCCGCGAGGCAGTGACAAGGCCTGCGGCCTGCGGCCCGCAGCCAGGCCACGACCGCAATCTGAATTGCCACGGCTACGGCTCCGCCGTGACGGTGACCGCGACCTTCGGCCTGGTGGCCGCAGGCTGGATGCTGGAGCGGCTGGCGCAAGGCCGGGCGCTTCAGCATCCGCATACTTGAAAGGCCGTGCTAGAATCCGCCGCTTCGCTTTCCAGCAATGAAGCGGAAGCGGCCGGGTCGTTAGCTCAGCCGGTAGAGCAGCGGACTTTTAATCCGTTGGTCGCAGGTTCGAATCCTGCACGACCCACCACAGACATGAAGCGCCTGAAGCCCAAAAGCGTCAGGCGCTTTTTCTTTGCCTTGATCCGGCGCTGTTCTGCCATGTCCTCATCTGCCGAAATCACCCTTTTGCTTGATGGCCAGTCGCACCGCGTGCCTGCCGGCTCCACGCTGGCAGCCTTGGTACAGGCCCTGGGCCATGCACCCGAAGGCATTGCCACGGCCGTCAATGCGCAATTCGTACCGCGCAGCGCACGCGCCAGCTTGCAGTTGCGCGAAGGCGATCAGGTCATGCTGTTTCAGCCCATTGTCGGCGGCTGAAGGCGCAAAGCGGCTCAGGCTTTTGCCGCCTGCCAAGGCCGGAATCATGCAATGCGGCGCGCGGGCAGCGCATCGCCTGGCAAACAGCGCCGCGTGAAAACGCCGCATGAATCAAGCGCGAAAAGCGCGTGGCTTTTGCAAAGCCCGGCCAGGGTTGTCTTATGGCAAGGCAAAGCAGCTTTTTCCGTGGCGTCACTGCGCCATCCAGCCCGGCTCAAAGCGTGAAGATTGAGGGAACGTTCACGTTTTTCGCTTTTTTTAGACATTTGGCTACGCTTTGATGTCATAGATACGTCACAATTCGTGACTTGAGGCTTTCTGCGCTTGAGGCGCGCCCAGAGCTTGTAAAGACGGGCGCGCTGTTTTTGGAAGCGCTCTTTTGCCAAAGCAGTTCCAACACATGAACACATGAGCTGGTTTTCAAAACATATCTTTTCGCGGCTGGGCTTTGGCGGCAATGATGCCGAGCGCGTGGTTGAGCAGCTCGAACGCATCCGCGCAGCCATGCTGGATACCCTGGGTGATGAAGGCGCACGCAAATATCCCCTTGTCGTGCGCCGCGTCTTTCATTCCAAAGACGCGCAAGCCCTGTGGTACGCCCGTGGCGAACTCATGGCCGCTCTGGCTGATCTGCATGGCGAACGTGTGGCGCACCAGCGCATGTCCGAGCTGTCCCACATGTTCGATGGCCTGCTGCCCAAAAGCTTGTTGCCCCGCCGCACGCGGCTAAGGGGCTGAAGCCGGCCGAGTTTTGGCAGTTTCTTTTTTGCGCTGGCGTTCAGATTGCCCGCAAGTGCTGATGCGGTCTGTCCCGCAGCGTTTCATTCAGAAAAGCAGGCTGCCTGCTTTCAGTGCTGGTGGCTGCATCCGCAGCCGTTGGGCGAGTGGCTGTGGGCATGGCCGTGGTCGGGTCGGGGCGCTGGTTGCGCGCGGAAAAAGCTAGCGCCAGCGCTGCCATGGCCCACTTCGTCTGCCGTGGCTTCGCGCACGTCATGCACACGCAAATCCAGCCGCAGGCCTATGCCGGCCAAGGGGTGATTGCCGTCAAGCACCACGTGGTCGGGGTAGATGTCGGTTACGGTGTAGATGCGGTCAGCGGGCATGGCGGCGGCGCCTGGCGGCAGGGCGCTGGCTTCAACCAGCATGCCCTCTTCCAGCCCTTGCGGGAACAGCGCGCGCGGCTGCAAAAAGATGAGCCGTTCGTCAAAGTCGCCAAAGGCGTCTTGCGGCTCCAGGCTGAGTTGCAGGCGCGCGCCTTTGGCGTGGCCTTGCAGGGCTTGTTCGATGCGGGGCAGCAGATCCGTGCCGCCTACGAGAAATTCGACGGGGCTGTCCAGCTCGTCCAGCACTTCGCCAAGGGTGTCTTTGAGCGTCCAGGTCAGCGCCACGACGCATTGAGGGGTAATGTCCATGTGAGAATTGTCTCATCACCCCTTACGAATGCCCCGCGCCATGCCAAGCGAAGCTGCCACCAGTCTGCCTGCACTGCCGCAAGGCTCCCTGCAAGGGCGCGAAGCCTTCCGGCAGGCAGTGCGCGATGCCATCGCCCATGCCGCCGCTGCGCCTGCACAGTTCAGCCAGCTCATCTTCTGCGACCCCGACTTTGCCGACTGGCCCTTGGGCGAGCGCGCCGTGGCCGATGCCCTGCAAGCCTGGGCGCTGCGCGGTCACGGCCAGTTGCTGCTGCTGGCCAGCTGCTATGACGAAGTGCAGCGCCTGCACCCGCTTTTCGTGCAATGGCGGCGCTTGTGGAGCCACAAGATCGAAGCGCGCGCCTGCTGCGCCGCGCACGCGGCCGATCTGCCCGGCGTGCTCTGGACGCCCGCCTGGGCGCTGCGCCGCTTTTCTCCCCTGCATAGCGTGTGCGTGGCAGGCCACGAGGCCGATCGCCGCACCACGCTGCGCGCAGAACTGGACGAATGGCTGGGCCGCAGCATGCCTGCTTTTCCGGCATCCGTGCTGGGTTTGTAAGAGCCTGTTCACAATCCGTTCGTGGGCGCGAAAAACGCGGGCTTGAACGCTCGTGGATCTTGCAAATCTTCGCTGGATCGCAACAGCTGCCTGTGGTTTATGCCTTGCAGCCCAACCCGATTTGCACTTTTGCCCTTCACGGCCGGAATGCGGACAGGCTTTAGCGGCACGCCCAAAGTGACACATTTTGCTACCCCAAAAAGGCGCTGCAATCAAGGGCGTTCCTATAATTTTCTTCACTTGCCTGCGCGAATCTTGATTTGGCTCAGGCGGTCATGGCGCCAGAGGCACAGCCCGCCTTGGCCTCATGTTTCCAATATTCGTGACTCATGGAGGTTCACAAAATGAACAAGTCCTTCGATAAATCTCTCGTTCTGGCGGCCCTGGCCGCTGCCGCCATGCTGGCCGCCTGCGGCAAGAATGAGGCGCCTGCCGCTGGCTCTGCCGCAGACGCTGTCAAGCAGGAACAAGCCAGCCAGGCGCCCAGCGTGGGCGAGGCTGCCAAGCAAATGGGCGATGCCGCCACCAACATGGGCAAGGCCGTAGGCGAAGCCGCCAAGGACGCCGCCAGCGAAGCCGCCCAGGCCGCCAGCCAGGCCGCGCAAGATGCCAAGAACGCCGCCCAAGACGCCAAAGAAGCTGCCCATGACGCCATGAATGAAGCCAAGGAAATGGCTCATGACGCCGCCCAGGCCACTGGTCAAGCTGTGCAAGACGCCAAAAATGCCGCCAGCGAGGGCATGGATGCCGCCAAACAAGCCGCTGATGACGCAGCGCAAAAAGCCGCCGAGGCCGCAGGCGCGGCCAAGGAAGCCGCTCAAGGCGCTTTTGGCCCAGGCGGCAAGTAAGGCGAGCAAGGCGCGCCGAACGCCTTCTGCCACACTCCACGCCCCTCATGCCGCCTTCTGGCGCATGAGGGGTTTTCCGTTTCCGGCCCCACTGTTTCACGGCTTGCGTGCATGGAAGAGGGTTTGAGTCAAGCCTTTTTCAGCTCCTTGATTGATAGCAATATCTCCCCGCCAAATGGGCGGGAAACGCATTTTCAACGTATCTGAATTTGCTCCTTTTTTGAAGCGGCACACAAAGCCTTCGCCCATGCCACACGCTTTTTCTTCCCCGACTGCCATGCCCATTGCCCTTCAGATTGCCGCCGAACTCGGCGTACGCCCGCCGCAGGTGCAGACCGCCATTGACTTGCTGGATGGCGGCGCCACCGTGCCCTTCATTGCCCGCTACCGCAAGGAAGCCACGGGCGGGCTGGACGATGCCCAGCTGCGCGAGCTGCAAATGCGCCTGGGCTATTTGCGCGAGCTGCACGAGCGCCGCGCTGCCATCCTCAAAAGCATTGAGGAGCAAGGCAAGCTCACGCCCGATTTGCGCGCCGCCATCGAAGCCGCTCCCACCAAGCAGGAGCTGGAAGATTTGTATCTGCCCTACAAGCCCAAAAGGCGCACCAAGGCGCAGATTGCGCGTGAATTCGGCATGGAGCCGCTGGCTGACCAGCTTTGGGCCGACCCCACGCTGGACCCCGCGCAGGCCGCCCAACCTTTTGTGAAGGCTGAAAAAGGCGAAGGCGGCGAAGACTTCACCACCATTGCCGCCGTGCTCGATGGCGTGCGCGACATCCTGGCCGAGCGCTGGGCCGAAGACGCCGCCCTCGTGCAAAGCCTGCGCGAATGGCTCTGGCAAGAAGGCCAGTTGCAAAGCCATCTGGCCGCCGGCAAGAACGAGGCCGACCCCGAAGTGGCCAAGTTCCGCGACTATTTCGACTACGCCGAACCCATGAGCCGCGTGCCCAGCCACCGCGCGCTGGCCGTCTTTCGCGGGCGGCAGCTTGAAATGCTGGAGGCCCGCCTCATCGCCCCTTTGGCCGAAGACGGCAAAACGAGCCTGGCCGAAGGCCGCATCGCCCTGCACCTGGGCTGGCGTCACCAGGGCCGCCCGGCGGATGATTTGCTGCGCAAATGCGTGGCCTGGGCCTGGCGCGTCAAGCTCAGCCTCTCTACCGAGCGCGACCTGTTCGCCCGCCTGCGCGAAGAAGCCGAAAAAGTCGCCATCAAGGTTTTTGCCGACAACCTGCGCGATCTGCTGCTGGCCGCCCCCGCCGGGGCCAGGGCCGTCATGGGGCTGGACCCCGGCATTCGCACCGGCGTGAAAGTGGCCGTGGTGGACGCCACCGGCAAGCTGCTAGAAACCGCCACCATCTACCCCCACGAGCCGCGCCGCGACTGGGACGGCAGCATCCACACCCTGGCGCGCCTGATTGCGCAGCACGGCGTGCAGCTCATCGCCATTGGCAACGGCACGGCCAGCCGCGAGACCGACAAACTGGCGGGCGACCTCATCCAATACATGCACAAAATGGCCGCCAGCCAGCCCGGCATCACCCTGCCCGCCATTGAAAAAGTCGTCATCAGCGAAGCGGGCGCATCCGTTTACTCCGCCAGCGAATACGCCAGCCAGGAGCTGCCCGATGTGGACGTGAGCCTGCGCGGCGCTGCCAGCATTGCCCGCCGCCTGCAAGACCCGCTGGCCGAACTCGTCAAGATTGACCCGAAAAGCATCGGCGTGGGCCAATACCAGCACGACGTGAACCAAAGCGAGCTGGCCCGCGCGCTGGATGCCGTGGTGGAAGACTGCGTGAACGGCGTGGGCGTGGACCTGAACACCGCCAGCGCACCGCTTTTGGCGCGCGTCTCGGGTCTTTCAGGCGCCGTGGCCAAATCCATCGTGCGCTGGCGCGAGCAAAACGGCGCATTCGGCAACCGCCAGCAGCTGCTCAAGGTGGCGGGCCTGGGCCCCAAAACCTTCGAGCAAAGCGCGGGCTTTTTGCGCATACGCGGCGGCGACAACCCGCTGGACATGACCGGCGTGCACCCCGAAACCTACCCCGTGGTAGAGCAAATCATCGCCCGCACCGGCAAGCCCATTGACCAGCTCATGGGCCGCGCCGAAGTGCTCAAAACACTCAAGCCCGAGCAATTTGCCACGCCGCAATTTGGCCCCATCACCGTGCGCGACATCCTCGCCGAGCTGGAAAAACCCGGCCGCGACCCGCGCCCCGGCTTTCAGGTGGCGCGCTTCAACGAAGGCGTGAACGACATTGCCGACCTGAAAGAAGGCATGGTGCTCGAAGGCACCGTCAGCAACGTGGCCGCCTTTGGCGCTTTCGTCGATCTGGGTGTGCACCAGGACGGCCTCATCCACGTCAGCCAGCTGGCCAACCGCTTTGTGTCCGACGCACGCGAAATCGTCAAAACCGGCCAGATCGTGAAAGTGAAAGTGCTGGAAGTGGATGTGCCGCGCAAGCGCATCAGCCTGAGCATGAAGCTGGACGCCGCCACCGGCAAAACAGGCAAGCACGACAAAAGCGAACCGCGCGAAAACCGCTACGCCCCGCCGCCGCGCGGCAACAAGCCGGGCGGCCGCGCGCCGCAAGCGCCCAGTACCGCGATGGCTTCCGCCTTTGAAAAGCTCAAGGGCCTGCAAACCCGCTAGCCAGGCCCAGGCGCAAAGCAGCCGCCTTGCCATTCACGACGGTGCGCAAGCGGCCTTCGGCGCTTCTGGAATTGATGGCCTGCTCACGGCTTGCCAGATGACATCAATAACAGGAGCGAATTCAAGGGGGTCAAAATGCCGTTTCGCGCCCTTTCCACTAGGACATCGTGCTATTGGAAAAGGAGCGAAACAACAGAATGCCCAAGGCTTGCCTGGCTTATTGCCTGACGGGAATGGGCGTGCTGCGGTCTATGGGCACGGCGGCCACGCTGTTTTGCGGCGAGCCGTCAATCAGCTTGTCGGAATACGTGAGGTAGATGAGCACATTGCGCTGCACATCCACCATGCGCACCACGCGCAGGCGCTTGAAAAGAATGGACATGCGCTCGGAAAACACTTCATCCTGCGTTTCAAGCGGCTTTTTGAAAACAACCGGGCCGACCTGGCGGCAGGCAATGGAAGCCTCGGCGCGATCTTCCGCCACGCCCACGGCGCCTTTGAGGCCGCCCGTGCGGGCGCGCGCCACGTAGCAGGTCACGCCCTGCACGAGCGGGTCGTCATACGCTTCCACCACGATTTTGTGATTGGGGCCGATCAGCTTGAAGGCCGTGCTGACAGCGCCGATCTTCTCGCCGCTGGCCGCAGCAGGCAGCGCGGCGGCCAAAAGAGCGGACGCCAGGGCGGTTTTGAAAATTTTTGGAAAGCGGCTGGCAAGTAAAAACATGGCTGAAAAAAGAGTCAAAGCGTTGCAGGATAGCGCCCGCTGCCGCTAGGCGGCCAAATTGCACGCCCTAGAATCCGCCGCTTGGCCCGTGCCGCCATTGGCAAGGGCCGCTTGTTTCATCTGAAGGGAAAGGCGCAGCAAATATGAAAATCGGTAACGTTGTTGGCTTGGTCGGCTGGCGCGGCATGGTCGGCTCCGTGTTGATGGACCGCATGCAGGCGGAAGGCGATTTCAAGCTGATCGAGCCCGTTTTCTTCTCCACGAGCAACGCAGGCGGCACGGCTCCCGCCCAGGCAAAAAACGAGAAAACGCTGAAAGACGCGCGCGACATCGAGGCGCTGAAGCAGTGCGACATCATCCTGACTTGCCAGGGCGGCGACTACACCAACGAAATCTTCCCCAAACTGCGCGGCGCGGGCTGGCAAGGCCACTGGATTGACGCCGCCAGCGCCTTGCGCATGAAAAGCGATGCCGTCATCGTGCTGGACCCGGTGAACATGCCCGTCATCCAGAGCGCCCTGGCCAAGGGCGGCAAGAACTGGATCGGCGGCAACTGCACCGTCAGCTGCATGCTGATGGGCGTGGGCGCGCTCTTCAAGGCCGGGCTGGTCGAATGGATGAATACGCAAACCTACCAGGCTGCCAGCGGCGGCGGCGCGCAGCACATGCGCGAGCTGCTGACGCAGTTTGGCGCGCTGCACGCCGAAGTGCGCGATTTGCTGGCCGACCCCAAGAGCGCCATCCTGGAAATCGACCGCATGGTCATCAGCAAACAGCGCAGCCTGAGCGAGAAGGAAACCGTCCACTTCGGCGTGCCGCTGGGCGGTAGCCTGATTCCATGGATCGACAAGGACCTGGGCGACGGCTACTCGCGCGAAGAGTGGAAGGGCATGGCCGAAACCAACAAGATCCTGGGGCAGGGCGAAGGCTTTGGCTCGCCCGCCGTGCCTGTGGACGGTTTTTGCGTGCGCGTGGGCGCCATGCGCTGCCACAGCCAGGCGCTGACCTTCAAGCTGAAAAAGGATGTGCCGCTGGCCGACGTTGAAGCCATGATCGCCGCCGATAACGAGTGGGTGAAAGTGGTGCCCAACACACGCGAAGCCACCCTGAAGGATCTGACGCCCGTGGCCGTGACCGGCACGCTGCAAATTCCCGTGGGCCGCATCCGCAAAATGAATATGGGGCCGCAGTACCTGGGCGCTTTCACCATTGGCGACCAGCTGCTGTGGGGCGCCGCCGAGCCGCTGCGCCGCATGCTGCGCATCCTGCTGGAGCAATAAGCACCTTCACGCACCAGCCTGGCTGGTGGCGGGCCGGGAAACGTTACGTTGCCAGACCACAACAAGAACATGTGCATTTTTGCGCATATGGTTTGTTAGATAACGTTACCGCGTGTCTCGCCTTGTCAGGCACAAATGATGATGCTATGGTTAATTCCCTTCGCGGTCCCGAAGGGTTGGGCACGCAAAAAACAGAACGACTGAAGCCGCGCGAGCGGAATTCCGACGACAAATTCCGACAACATGCACAAACTGAACATGACACCGTGGAAACAAAAAACACTGGCCGCAGCCGCCACGCTGGCGCTGGCAGGTCTGAGCCTTGATGTCAGCGCCTTCGCGCTGGGCGCCGTCACGGTGCACTCTCACTTGGGCGAGCCGCTGCGCGCCGAAATCGAAGTGCCCCAAATCTCGGAAGCCGAGGCCAAAACGCTGCAAGCCACGTTGGCCTCGCCCCAGGCCTTCCAGGCTGCTGGCGTGGAATACAACCCGGCTGTCGTGGGCGTGCGCGTCACCCTGCATCAACGCAAAAACGGCCAGTCTTACCTGCGCCTGGTCGGCACGCGCCCCGTGAACGATCCGTTCCTGGGCATCGTCATTGAAAGCTCCTGGTCCAACGGCCGCGTGGTGCGCGACTACACCATGCTGATTGACCCGGCAGACCCTGGCAAGCGCCAGACGGCAGACGCCAATCAGGCCCAGACGTCAGCCTCAAAAAATGGAGGGGCCAAGCCTGCTGTGGCTGAGCAGGTGACATCGGCCCGCCCTTCCAAAGCCAACCGCTCTTCCAGGACCGCCGCCGCTTCGGGTGACGGCGAGACCGTCACCGTCCGCCGTGGCGATACGGCTTATGGCCTGGTTGCCTCCATCACGCCCCAAGGCATCTCCCTTGATCAGATGCTGGTGGCTTTGCAGCGCGCCAATCCGCATGCTTTCATCCGGGGCAATGTCAATCTGCTCAAGGCGGGCGCTGTCGTCACGCTGCCTACTGAAGAGCAGGCCAGCGCCATCACCCGCAGCGCCGCGCGCCGCGCCGTGGTGGCCCAGAGCCGGGATTTCCATGCTTACCGCTCCGGCCTTGCCAGCCACGCGCCCCGCACGGCAACGGCGTCTGCTGGCCGCAGCGACAGCGGTGCCGTGCAAGCCCACGTGCAAGAGGCCCAGCCCCGCCAGTCCAGCGGCGACAACCTGATCCTGACACGTGGCAAGACGCGCGCCCAGGCTGAAGAACGCATCGCGCAGAACCGCCAGGCGCGCGAAAACAACGAGCGCGAAGCGGAGCTGAAACGCAATATCGACCAGCTCAAGCAACTGCAAACCGCTGCGGCAGGCACTGCGGCTGCGCCGGGCGGCGGCGAGCCAGCCGCGCCATCCGCCGCGCCTCAAATCAATGTGCCCGCCACTGCGCCTGTGGTTGAGTCAACGCCGCCTGCTGCGCCGCCGCCTGCTCCCGCCGCAGTTGAACCCCAGCAGCCGCCTGCCACGCCAGTTCCGCCTCCGCCTGTGGCCGCCACGCCAGAAGCGCCGCCCGCCTCGCCAGTGGCCGAACCGCCTGCGCCGCCAGCAGCGGAAACAACGCCTGCCGAGCCGCCTGCGCCCCCGCCCCCCCCGCCAGAGCAGCCTCCGGCGCCGGTCACGCCGCCTGCGCCAGTTGTGGCCGAAGAGCCTTCCATGCTTGATTCGCTGCTTCAGGAACCTCTCATTCCGGGCATCGGCATCGGTCTGCTTGCCCTGCTGGCGGGCCTTGGCTTCTACAAAATCAGGCAGTCAAAAAAAAAGGCGGCGCCGCTCGATAGCGGGTTGAGCGAAAGCCGGCTGCAACCTGACTCCTTCTTCCACAGCAGCGGCAGCAGAACAGACAGCCGCAACAGCGACTCATCCGCCATGTCCGGCCAGACCTCCATGGCCTATTCGCCCAGCCAGCTTGACGCAGCGGGCGATGTAGATCCCGTGGCCGAGGCCGACGTCTATCTGGCCTATGGCCGCGACATGCAGGCCGAAGAAATTCTGAAAGAAGCCCTGCTGACGCATCCCACCCGGGTTTCCGTGCATCGCAAGCTGGCTGAAATCTATGCCAAGCGGCGCGACGCCGCCGCGCTGGAAGACATTGCCACGCAAGCCTATCCGCTGACCAATGGGCGCGGCAGCGACTGGGACGCCATCTGCGTTCTGGGCAACGAAGTGGACCCCGGCAACGGCCTGTACAAGCCAGGCGGCAAGCCAGGCGCCAAACCCGCCGCTGCGCCTGCCGCCGCTGCCAGCAACTATGGCGCCGACACCGAGCCGCAGGTAACGGCGCAGGCCAGCCCGCAGCCCGCAGCTTCTGCGGCGCCGGCCCCAGCCGTCAGCTCCACGCAAGCCAAGAAAGAGGAGCTTTCCGCAGCCTTTGCCGCGCAAGGCCCTTCGTCCGTAGCGCCCGCGCTGGACTCCACGATTGATTTCGACCTTGACGTGGACCTTGACAGCATCACCCCCCCGGCTCCCAAGGAGAAAGAAAAGCCTGCGGCTGCGGCCTCCTCGCCCAGCTCCGGCATGATCGAGTTCGACATCGACGCGCTCTCGCTCGACCCCGACTCGCGCGGCGCCGAGCTGAACACCGAGCAGCCTGAAGACGCAGACGACGACCCGCTGGCCACCAAGCTGGCGCTCGCCCAGGAGTTCCATTCCATTGGCGACACGGAAGGCGCGCGTCTCATGGCCAAGGAAGTCGTGGCCGAAGCCACCGGCGCGCTCAAGATTCGCGCGGAGCGCTTCCTGCACGAAATCAGCTAACCCTTCCGCCCTTTTCAGCTTCCGGGCTTTTCTCAGGCGTGCCGTTTTTCCCCAAATGGCACGCCGTTTTCATTTCCTCTTTCAGAACACCCGCAACGGCAGACCAGTTGCGAGCCGCAAAAATAAGAGCAAATTCAGGCACCCTGAAAACGGTTTCTCCGCTCAGCTGACGGGGACATCATGTTATGAATCAAGGAGCAAGAATCTGCTCCGAAATGCCAAGCCATGCGCCTTGATGACGCGGCAGCCTCTGCCCGCCGGCCAGATTCAAGGCATCCCAACGCAAGGCACGCATCCGCGCGGCAAAAGGCGGCTCATGCAGCATCGCGCTCCAGCCTGCCTTGCGGCGGCAAATATGAGGGCGCCGGTCATCCCTGCGCCAACGGCCCGCGCGGCCAGACAAGGGCGGACCAACCGGCAAGCCTGGCCTCAGAACCTGTTCGCAACCTGCACGTGGGTGCAAAAAGCGCGGCGCCGGGCGCCCGTGGGCCTTGCGAAGCCTCGCCAGGCCACAAGGCCCGTCTGTGGTTTACGCCTTGCAGTCCATCCCGATACCCGAGCTTTCGCCCCTCACGGCCAGGTCATGAACAGGCGCTCAGCGCCGCGCCATCTTCTGCGCGTGCAAAACCTCCTTTGCCCGCCTTCGCGCGCAGGTTTTGCAAGGTCCGCCCCTGACTGCCGCGCCTCGCATTTCCGCCTCCCGCACTTCCACACCCCATGAGACTGGCCCTGGGCATTTCCTACCTTGGCGCGGCCTATCAGGGCTGGCAAAGCCAGCCTTCGGGCCAGACCGTGCAAGACCGGCTGGAAGCCGCCCTCGCCGCTTTTGCCACCACGCCCATCGCCACCTTGTGCGCGGGCCGCACGGATGCGGGCGTGCACGGCCTCATGCAGGTCGTGCATTTCGACACGCCCTTGCGGCGCGAACTCTTTTCGTGGGTGCGCGGCGTCAATCGCTTTCTGCCGCCTGACATCGCCGTGCAATGGGCGCGCGAAGTGCCCGAAACCTTCCACGCCCGTGCCAGCGCCCTGGCGCGCCGCTACGCCTACATCCTGCTGGAATCGCCCGTGCGCCCCAGCCTGGAAGCGGGCCGCGCGGGCTGGAGCTTTCGCCCGCTGGATGGCGCGGCCATGCAGCAAGCGGCCAGCCATCTGCTGGGCGAGCACGATTTCACTTCCTTTCGCGCCGCCGCCTGCCAGGCGCTCAGCCCCGTCAAAACGCTCACCCGCGCCAGCGTGGCCCGCTGCGGCCCCTACTGGCGTTTTGACTTCGAGGCCAACGCCTTTTTGCACCACATGATTCGCAACATCATGGGCTGCCTGGTCGCCATTGGCCAGGGCCAGCGCCCGCCGCAGTGGATGCAGCAAGTCATCGCCGCCCGCAGCCGCGATGCCGCCGCGCCCACCTTCGCGCCAGACGGCCTTTACTTTCTCGGCCCGCGATACGCCCCTGAATGGCAATTGCCGGAAAAAACGGCGGCCTTTGAATGGCTGCCCCAATCATTTTCACGCTACTGACAAGGAGAAAATCATGGCTAAATTCCTCAGAACCTGTTCATGATCTGGCCGTGAGGGGCGAAAGTGCGGATCGGGATGGGCTGCAAGGCGCAAACCGCAGGCGGGCCTTGCGGCCCGGCGAGGATTTGCAACGCCGCAGAGCACCCGATTCCGCGCTTTTCGCACCCACGGACAGATTGTGAACAGGTTCTCAATACCAGCGGAATTAATTACCACCTTGAAGAAATCATCAAGGGCGCGCGGGATCGCCTCATCATCATCAGCCCCTATCTGAAACTCAATGACCGGATTCGCGAACTGCTGGAAGACAAAGACAGGCTCAAAATCGACGTCCGCATCATTTACGGCAAAGCCGATTTGCACCCCGAAGAAGTCAAATGGCTGCGCAATCTCAAATACGTGCGCACCAGCTATTGCAATAATCTCCATGCCAAGTGCTACCTGAGCGAAAACGCCTGCATCATCGGCAGCCTCAATTTATACAGCTTCAGCCAGATTAACAACAATGAAATGGGCATATTCATTGAACGGCAGAATGATCACCAGCTTTATCAGGATGCCTATGAAGAAGCCCAACGCCTGATTCGCATCAGCGAAGAAGTGCGCATTTCCCTTGAAGTCGTGGAAAAAGACGCGCACCCCGCGCCCAAGGCCGCTGCCCATCATGAAGACGATGAAAAATCCGAGAACGCCAGCGGCCTGCTGACCACCTCCAAACTGGCCCAGAAACACAAAATGAAAACAGAACCCATGCTCGAAAAACTGACCGCTGCGGGCTATCTGGAATGGCGCGACGACAAACACTTTTTGACCGAACAAGGCAAAAAAGCAGGCGGGCAATTCAAAACGGGCCGCTTTGGCGCCTATTTCCTGTGGCCGGAAGATCTCGTGCTTTGAAAACCTGCCCAAAGTTCGTCTGTGGGCGCAAAAAGCGTGGCTCCGGGTGCGGCGTGCGGCGAACCCTCGCCGTGCGGAGCAAGGCGTAGGAATAGGCAGATTTTTGCTCCTCTATTCATAGCAATAGGTCTTAGTGGAAAGGGCGCGAAGCGGGGTTTCGCCCTCTCAAATTCGCTCCTGTTTTTAATGTGCTCTGGCTGGCGGCACAAGGCCAGTCCCTGCGGGGCGGGCGCTGCCTCGCGCTGGCAGCTTCGTTTGAAACCGCAGGAAAATACCCGCGCATCACCGGTTTTTCTGAGCGGCATTGCGGCCGGGGCGCTTGCGATGCAGCGCAAGCGAAAGCCGAATGCCCGCCTTTGCGATATGGCCTGGGAGCGATTTTTTTCATTCCGGGCTGCTTAATCACTGCCAAACCGGAAAGAACCATGAAACCCGCCCTGAAAACATGAAACCACGCACCCGAATCAAAATCTGCGGCCTCACGCGCGAGCAAGATGTGGACGCCGCCGTGGCCGCTGGCGCGGATGCCATCGGCTTTGTGCTCTACCCCAAAAGCCCGCGCCACGTCACGCCTGCGCGGGCGGCGGCGCTGGCGCGGCGGCTGCCGCCATTGGTCACGCCCGTGCTGCTGTTCGTGAATGAAACCGCCGCCAGCGCGCAGGCCGCCAGCGCGCTCGTGTCCGGCGCCACGCTGCAATTTCATGGCGATGAAACGCCCGCCGAATGCGCCGCCATCGCCCAGGCGTGCGGGCGGCCTTACTGGCGCGCCGCGCGCATTCCCAATGACATTTCCGGCGATATTGCGGCGGGCGGCGCGGACGGGGCGGCTGGTTTCGACTTGTTAAAATTTGCCGCCGATTACGCATCGGCCCAAGCTCTTCTTCTTGATGCGCACGTCGCCGGTTATGGCGGCGGCGGAAAGTCATTCAATTGGTCACGCCTGCCAACAAACGTTGCCGCTCACCTCGTCTTGAGTGGTGGATTGACGCCTGCAAACGTGGGCGATGGCATTGCTGAACTGCGCCAGCGCGGGCTGTCTCTGGCCGTCGATGTGTCTTCCGGCGTGGAAGCCACGGGGCCAGCAGGGCAGCCCCTCAAGGGCATCAAAAGCGCAGAAAAAATGGCTGCTTTCGTGGCCGCCGTGCGCCAGGCTGATGCCTGCTGATGCACCTTGGCCGACACGCCCCGCGCCTGACCCAACCCGGCAGCCAGATAAAACCCGTCTGGCCTTTTCATTCCCGGCCCTGCCTGCGCGCCAAACCGCTGCGCCCATGAATAGGGCAGGCCCTGAAAACATTTTCCAGAAAACATTTTCCTGCCATGATTTCAAATTCACAACCCGATGCCAACGGCCATTTCGGCCCCTATGGCGGCTGCTTTATCAGCGAAACGCTGACTTATGCCATCAACGAGCTGAAAAACGCCTACGCCAAATACCAGAATGACCCGGATTTTCTGGCCGAATTCCAAAACGAACTGGCGCATTATGTGGGCCGCCCCTCGCCCGTTTATCACGCGGTGCGCACCAGCCGCGAACTGGGCGGCGCGCAGATTTACTTGAAGCGCGAAGATTTGAACCACACCGGCGCGCACAAAATCAACAACGTCATCGGCCAGGCCATGCTGGCGCGGCGCATGGGCAAGCCGCGCATCATTGCCGAAACCGGCGCAGGCCAGCACGGCGTGGCCACTGCCACCATCTGCGCGCGCTACGGCCTGCAATGCGTGGTGTACATGGGCGCGGAAGACGTCAAGCGCCAATCACCCAACGTTTACCGCATGAAACTGCTGGGCGCGACCGTCACGCCCGTGGAAAGCGGCAGCAAAACCCTGAAAGACGCGCTCAACGAAGCCATGCGCGACTGGGTGGCGAATGTGGACAACACCTTCTACATCATCGGCACCGTGGCCGGGCCGCACCCTTATCCCATGATGGTGCGCGATTTTCAAAGCGTGATTGGTAAAGAATGCCTGACGCAAATGCCCAAAATGCTGGGCGCTGAAAAACAGCCCGATGCCGTCATTGCCTGCGTGGGCGGCGGCAGCAACGCAATGGGCATATTCCACCCCTATATACCTTTTGAAAAAACCCGGTTAATCGGCGTGGAAGCCGCCGGGCGCGGGCTGGACAGCGGCCAGCACGCCGCCAGCCTGGAGCGCGGCAGCCCCGGCGTGCTGCACGGCAACCGCACCTACGTGCTGCAAAATGACGACGGGCAGATTATTGAAACCCACAGCATCAGCGCCGGGCTGGATTATCCCGGCGTCGGCCCCGAACACGCCTGGCTGAAAGACACGGGCCGCGCTGAATATGTGGGCATTACGGATGCCGAAGCGCTGGCCGCTTTTCACCACCTGTGCCGCACGGAAGGCATTATTCCCGCGCTGGAATCCAGCCATGCCTTTGCCCACGCCATGAAAATCGCGCCCGCCATGCGGCCCGACCAATCCATTCTGGTTTGCCTCTCGGGCCGTGGCGACAAAGACATAGGCACCGTGGCCGATCTCGACGGCGTTGATTTCTACGACCGCCCCTCCATGCGCGGGCATGTGGTGAAAGGGGCTGGCAACGGGGCCCAAGGGCCGCAAGGTCAATAACACCATGCCGGCTCCTTTATCCTGGAACGAAATCAAATCCCGCGTGCTGAATTTCAGCCGCCGCTGGGCTGACGCCGCCAATGAAGATTCGGAAGCCAAGCCTTTCTGGATTGAGTTTTTCGACTGCTTTGGCATTACCAACAAGCGTGTTTTCACGTTTGAATTGAATGTCAAAAAGCACGGCGGCGGCGCTGGCTTTGTTGATCTGTTCTGGCCCGGCATGCTGCTGGTGGAACAGAAATCGCGCGGCAAAGACCTGGACAAAGCCTATGCCCAGGCCACTGACTATCTGGCTGGCATTTCAGATCGGGATTTGCCCCAGATCATCATCGTCAGCGACTTTGCCCGCTTTCGTGTTTACGACCTGACGGATTGCCAGCCCGGCCGCTACACCGAATTTGCCCTGGCCGATTTGCACAAGCACGTGCGCCTGTTTGGCTTTATTGCGGGCTACAAGCCCCAGCGAATCGAGCCGCAAAACCCGGTCAATATCAAAGCGGCCGAACGTATGGGCGAGCTGCATGACGCGCTCAAAAGCGCGGGCTATGCGGGCCACCCGCTGGAAGTGCTGCTCGTGCGCCTGCTGTTTTGCCTGTTTGCCGACGACACGGCCATCTTCCAGCCCGCGCAGGCTTTCCGCGCCTTTATTGAAGAGCGCACTTCCGAAGACGGCAGCGATCTCGGCCCCCGCCTGGCGCAACTGTTTCAGGTGCTTGACACGCCCGAAGGCCAGCGCAGCAAAAACCTGGACGAGCAACTGGCCGCTTTTCCCTACGTCAATGGCCGCCTGTTCGCTGAAAGCCTGCCCATTGCCGACTTTGATGCAGACACCCGCGCGGCGCTGCTCAAGGCTTGCGCGCTGGACTGGTCAGCCATCAGCCCCGCCATCTTCGGCAGCCTGTTTCAGTCCATCATGGACGAAAAGGCCCGCCGCCACCTGGGCGCGCACTACACATCGGAAGAAAACATCCTCAAGCTCATTCGACCGCTGTTTCTGGATGAATTGCGCGCCGAGTTTGAAAAAATCAAACGCCAGCGCAACAAGCTGTTTGAGTTTCATAAAAAGCTGCGCACGCTGAGCTTTTTCGACCCCGCCTGCGGCTGCGGCAACTTTCTTGTCATCAGCTACCGCGAATTGCGCCTGCTGGAGCTGGATGTGCTGCGCGCCGACGCCGCCTTGTCGGGCCATGCCGGCCAGCAAAGCGTGGACGTGCACCAGCTCATCGGCGTCAATGTGGACCAGTTCTACGGCATCGAAATTGAAGAATTTCCCGCCCAGATCGCCCAGGTGGCCATGTGGCTGATGGACCACCAGATGAACCTGCGCGCCAGCGAGGAATTCGGCCTGTACTTTGCCCGCATTCCGCTGGTGGCCAGCCCCCGCATCGTGCACGGCAACGCCCTCACGCTGAACTGGGATGACGTGCTGCCCGCCAGCCGGTGCAGCTACGTGCTGGGCAATCCGCCCTTTGTGGGTAAAAAAGAACAAAGCGTCGCACAAAAAACAGACTTCGCTGCCGTCATGGGGAAAATAAAAGGTTTTGGCGTGCTTGATTTTGTGGCCGCATGGTATGTCAAGGCCACGCAATATGCACAATCTGCAAGGCAATTGCAAAACGAATTGCAGCAGGGGTTTTCCAGCCAGTCACAAATGTGTTGCGCCTTTGTTTCCACCAACAGCATCACTCAGGGCGAACAAGTTGGGGTTCTATGGGGGTGGCTTTTGGCGCAAGGCGTGCATATTCATTTTGCACACCGCACATTCAAATGGAGCAACGAAGCCCGCGGTAAAGCCGCTGTGCATTGCGTCATTATCGGATTTGGGCTGCAAGACCGTGTCGGGAAAACCATCTATGAATATGCTGACATCAAGGGGCAGGCGCAAGCAGTTCCAGTAGCCAACATAAACCCGTATTTGGTCGATGCGCCCGATATTCTTATCGACTCTAGACGCACTGCTATTGGTGATGTGCCAGAAATCGTATATGGTAGTTTTGCGTTGGACGATGGAAATTTCACGCTTGATGATCAAACTCGAATTGCCCTGATTAATGCCGATGATCGCATTGTTGAATATATTCGGCCTTTTCTTGGAGGTGAGGAATTACTGCACGGAACACGCCGATGGTGCCTTTGGCTACGCGCCGCAAATCCATCAAACTTACGGAAAATCCCTCTGATTTTGGAAAGAATTAACGCAGTGCGCGATTGGCGTAGTTCCCGCGATCGGGCGACAACACGCAAACTGGCAGCAACCCCAACATTATTTGCAGAAATCCGTCAGCCATTCAGCGACTACATAGCAATTCCTACAGTCAGTTCAGAACGGCGCAATTTCATACCGATGGCACTGCTTTCTGCTGAGGTAATCGCTTCAAACCAGCTTTATGTTGTTGCAGGTGCCACCCTTTTCCACTTCGGCATCCTCTCCAGCACCATGCACAACGCTTGGGTGCGCGCGGTTTGCGGGCGTTTGGAAAGCCGCTATCGCTATTCCGCCGCCATCGTCTACAACAACTACCCTTGGCCCTTCACTCCTGCCGCAGAACAGGCCAAGGCGTCTGACGCGCAAGTGCACAAAGCGCAAGCCGCCATCGAAGCAGCAGCGCAGGCCGTGCTGGACGCCCGCGCCGCCCACCCGGGCAGCAGCCTGGCCGATTTGTATGACCCTTTGACCATGCCCGCTGGCCTGCTCAAAGCCCACCAAAAGCTCGACGCGGCAGTGGACAAGGCCTACCAACTGGCTGGCGGCCCCAAAACCTATGCGGGCGATGCCGCTCGTGTGGCCTTTCTCTTTTCCCTCTACCAGCGGCAAACCGGCTTGCTGGCCGCTGCGCCAGCGCCTCGCCGCCGCCGTGGCGCGGCCTCATCCTGAGCGCGCCGCATTCATTCCTTTGCTTTTTTCCCAAGCCATGAGCCGCATCCAATCCACTTTTGAACATCTCAAGCAACAAGGCCGCAAGGCGCTGATTCCCTACGTGATGGCGGGCTTTCCCGAAGCGGGCATCACGCCTGCGCTGATGCACGCGCTGGCGGGCGCCGGGGCTGACGTGATCGAGCTGGGCGTGCCGTTTTCAGACCCCAATGCCGATGGCCCCGTGATTCAGCGCGCGGGCGAGCTGGCGCTGGCGGGCGGTACGGGGCTGGCGCAGGTGCTGGAGATGGTGAAAACCTTCCGCCAGCAAGACGGCAAAACGCCCGTGGTGCTGATGGGCTATGCCAACCCCGTGGAGCGCTATGACCAGCGGCGCGGCGCGGGCGCGTTCATTCGCGATGCGGCGGCGGCGGGCGTGGATGGCCTGCTCATCGTCGATTACCCGCCCGAGGAATGCGCCGACTTTGCCGCCGCGCTCAAAAGCGCGGGGCTGGACCTCATCTTCCTGCTTGCGCCCACCAGCACGGACGAGCGCATGGCGCAAGTGGCGCGCCTGGCCAGCGGCTATGTGTATTACGTGTCGCTCAAGGGCGTGACGGGCGCGGCCAGCCTGGATGTCGCGCAGGTGCAGGCGGCCGTGCCGCGCATTCGCCGCCATGTGCATGTGCCCGTGGGCGTGGGCTTTGGCATACGCAACGCCGAAACGGCCCGCGCCATTGGCCGCGTGGCCGATGCCGTGGTGATTGGCTCGCGGCTGATTCAGCTGGTGGAAAGCGCCGCGCCCGACAATCGGCTCCAGGCCGCCGCCGGCTTCATGCGCGAAATCCGCGCGGCGCTCGATGGCATTGAACCTCAACCGACGCAAAGAGCTTGAAACATGTCCTGGCTTGAAAAAATACTGCCCCCCAAAATCCGCAAAACCGACACCGCCGCGCGCCATCAAATTCCTGAAGGGCTGTGGCTCAAATGCCCTTCGTGCAGCACGGTGCTCTACAAAACCGACCTGGAGCAAAACCAGTTCGTCTGCCCCCATTGCAGCCACCACAACCGCGTGGCTGCGCGCATCCGCCTGGGCCTGTTTCTGGATGAGGGCGAGCGCCATGAAATCGGCCAGGACATCACGCCCACCGACGCCCTGAAGTTCCGCGACAGCCGCAAATACCCCGAGCGCCTGAAAGAAGCCGCGCAAGCCACGGGCGAGAGCGACGCGCTCGTGGTCATGAGCGGCGCCGTGCTGGGCATGCCCGTGGTGGCCGCTGCGTTTGAGTTCAACTTCATGGGCGGCAGCATGGGCAGCGTGGTGGGCGAGCGCTTCGTGCGCGGCGTGCAAGCGGCCATCGAGCGCAAAACCCCCTTCATCAGCTTTGCCGCCACAGGCGGCGCGCGCATGCAAGAAGGCCTGTTCAGCCTGATGCAAATGGCCAAAACCAATGCCGCTCTCACCCGCCTGGCGCAAGCGGGCCTGCCCTACATCAGCGTGCTCACTGACCCCACGATGGGCGGCGTCTCCGCCGGCTTTGCCTTCATGGGCGACGTGGTGATTGCCGAACCGAAGGCGCTTATCGGCTTTGCCGGCCCGCGCGTCATTGAAAACACCGTGCGCGTCAAGCTCCCCGAAGGCTTTCAGCGCGCCGAATTCCTGCAAGAAAAAGGCGCCGTCGATTTCATTTGCGACCGCCGCGAACTGCGCGAAAAAATCGCCCACATCCTCGCCATGCTCCAGCGCCAGCCCGCCGAAGCCGTGGGCTGACCGGGCCTACGCCCAAACCAACGAAAAGCCGCCGGATGGGCGGCTTTTTCATGCGTGTATGGCTGCTGCGCTGCGCCTTCCGCACGCCCATCAAGCTGTCCGCCGCTTTTCAGGCCTGCTCGCGGCTTTGTGTGCAGGCAGCAGAAAAAGCGAGCCGGGCCGTGGCGGGCATAAGCGCCGGATGGGCGGCTGGCGGATAGGCTATTTCGCTCCTTGATTCATAGCATTGGGTCCTAGTAGAAACTGCGCAGAACGAAATTTCTACCCCATTGAATTTGCTCCTTCTTTTGATGCTTCCCGGCCCCTGCTCGCGGCCTGGACTGTGAGAGGGCAGGGCGAGGTGGAGCGGGGAAGAAGGCGCGCGCCTGTGTGAATCAGCCTGTTTATTCATTCCTGCCCCCGCCTTTTCAATGGGCGAAGCGTCCACACGAGACAGCGGGCGGCCT
>ERZ773070.650-NODE-650-length-24551-cov-9.811153_pt1 | contig 24551 bp, 31 predicted proteins | sample MGYA00580618_ERZ773070 | MGnify/ENA primary metagenome ERZ773070 (study PRJEB29015, sample SAMEA2738023) | human oral metagenome | biome: human oral; feature: human-associated habitat; material: dental | place: China | collected 2019 ... | reverse complement strand
CCTGGCTGGCTGTAGGTGATTCCGCTGTCTCCGGTCTGTTGGGTCTCGATGCGGAACCGGCTGGTTCCTGCCCAGCGAAGACCATCCCACACCAGAAGCGCTCTGATGTCTGAGCGCCACACGAATACGGGGTTGCTCTCAGTGATCTTAACTCCGGCAGCCTTGAGGGCGTTGATGTGCTGGATAGCTGCTGTCTCTGAGTCGCAGGCTTTGACTGAAGGGACGGACTGGGAGAAGTCCAGAAGTGACTGGCGGGATGCTGGCTCGCTCCCATTTGGCACCAGATGGCCTCTGACGTCGATCGATGGCATATGCGATTACTCCTCTCCCTCTGAGGGGGTGGTCGTGGAATCTGTTGTCTCTGACTCGTCTGTTCGGGTGCTTTCTCCCGCATCGGATTTTGGTGTTTGCTGGAGCTTCTCAATGATCTCGGTGACGAGTTCAAGTGCTCCGGTTTCGTGCCAGTAGACGTGGCCAGGAATGTCAGCGACAACGACGCCGCACAGGCCGCACACCGACCAACCGCCGCTCATGACTCAACCTCGCACTCCAGGGATAGCACCATCGATTCGCCTTGCCCGCGGATACCGCCGTAGACGGCGCCCACCAGAGCGATTCCCTGACCAGCAAGTAGGCCGGCCGCGAGCGCGGTGATGTCGATGCTGCTGGTTTGGTTGCTGGTGATGGTTCCGGTGGCCTGGGGGCCTGTGGGTTGGGGGCCGGCGTCGGTGTAGGTGGCGCATTGGAAGACTGCGTTCCAGGTGTTGGGGTTGGCGCCGTTGCCGGTTGCGGTGAGGGTGGCCCGGGTGATGCTGGTGGTGCCGATGGCGGGGATCTGTTGGCCGTAGGTGGCTAGGCCTGTCAGGGTGCCGGTGCCGGCGTCTCCTTGGCTGAGGTCGCGGGGGTGGCCGACAATGGCGGCGCCGAAGCGGTTCCACCCGGTCGGGGCGTGAGTGCCGGTCCAGGTGGGGTGGGCGGTGCAGGTGACGGTGTTGGTGGTGGCCTCGGGTGGGCTGAAGGACATCGGGCCGGTCTTGGGGGCTGGGGCTGGGCCGAGGACGTGGATCGGGCGTCCGGCGTCGGGGTCGAGGAGGACGTAGGCAGTTTCGACGCCTGTCCAGGTGGAGGCGGTGGCTGGCAGGGTGATGCCCGCGGAGCCGAGGAGAGAGACGGTGACTGTGGTGCCGCCGTTGGCGACGTCGAGCACGCGGGCGACGGCGATCATGGCGCGGTCGGATCCTGGGCGTGGTCCTTCGTCTGCTGGTGCGGAGCTGAGGAGGTCGAGGATGGGCAGGCTCATGCTGTGGTCACCACCTCGACGTCCGAGCGTGACGTCCCGCTGTAGACGAGGGGGATCTCGGTTGAAGTGACGATTCCCCACTGGGTGATCGTGGCTGCGCCGTCGATGTTGGCGGTGATGAGCTCGACCGGGGTGTCCAGAGTGAGAGTCGGGTTCGGTGTGTGGGTGACGGGGACCGTGGTCTTCTGTCTGACTGAGGTTGCGAGCATCGTGGTGGCGGAGTTGAGTGCCGCCTGTTTGGAGGTGATGAGGGGTGAGCTGAAGAACTTGGTGACGATGCCGTAGGGGCCGGAGGTGCGTAGGGGGCCGGTGGTCTGGTCGATGATGGCCTGGAAGCGCGGTTGCCCAGCATCGTCCTGCTCCTGTCCTCGGGCGACGATGCGGTTGAATATCCCGGCGCGGGAGCCTTGGCGGGTGACGCCGATGACGGTGCCGGCTTCGCCGTCTGTCAGGCTTTTCTCCGGCCGCTCGGTAATAGCCGGAACGGGCGGGAGGACGTAGAGGACCCCATCGGGGCCCTCGCGCAGGCGGGCCGGCCAGGCGTCGGCGATCTCGTAGATCGCGTCGATGCGGGACTCTCCCCAGGACATCGAGGGACAGGGACGGTTGGTGAGAGCGTCACTGACGATGACGCCCATGTGGCCTCCCACCAGGCGGCGCAGTTCGGAGGCGAGTGTGCCGCCCGAGTAGGGGACGGTCGGTGAGGTGAGGCGGTCGTCCTCAAGGTGCTGGAGCAGTGACTTGCCCGTGATGCGGATATCGGTTGCCCCGACCTCCCACTGGGTGATGAGGAAACGGCCGAGGGGGATGTCCCATCGGTCGGTGGAGACGAGGGAAGCGACGGTCACCTGCACATGGAGGACCTGTCCCATGGCTGCGAGCGGGGAGTCAGGCGCGAGCGGGGTCCAGTCGCGGGCTCCTTCATCTTGGCTGACGGCGCCGATCCTGGGCACTGTCAGGCTCAGGGTGCCCTGGACCTGCTGGCTGGTTGTCCAGGTGACGGATCCGGCCTTAACGGGCACCCGGCCCAGCCAGGTCCCGCCGAGCCACGAGTCCACGCGAGCCTCCCAGGAGAACGCGCTGCTCAGGGCTTCGGCGGGAATCTTGGGGCGCTGGAGCATCGGCTACCGGACCTCCTGCCAGATTGTGGCGTCGAAGTCGTCCCAGGACAGGCCCATGGCGTCTAGGCGTACCCAGGTTAGAGCCGCCGCGTCGAAGTCGTCCCAGACGGACAGGCCGACGATGCGCTGCGGCTCCGGGACCGAGCAGATGGTTCCTTTGATGGTCCACGCACGCTCCGCTTGATCCTGGCGGGGCGTGCGTGCCTGCGACACCGAAGTAAGGGCCATGACCGTCGTCAGCGGTACGTCGCAGACCCCGCGGCGGCACTGGAAGCACCTGGCAGGATTGTGGAACAGGACTGCGATAGTCGGGCGGGCGGCCAGAGCTGTCATCGTCTGCGTGTGAGCCCCGCTCGTGCGGGCCGTCAGCGAGACCGTGCCAGCCCCCATGACTGGGGCGAAGGCCAACACCGGAGTTGGGCGCCCAGGGATCTCATGAGCGGTGATCCGCTGGTCCGGCGTACGAGAGTCGTCTCCCTGCCAGATCAGGTCCAGACGGCCGCCCCCGAGGACATCGGTCATCAGAGACCGCCCCGACCACGGGCGTGTCACCGGCGTCGACTCGACCGTCTGCCCGTCCCAGGGCCGCACGATGCGGTACGTCAACGGCGTGTTGACGGGTGCAAGCGCGTCACCGAGCACCAGCTGGGAGTCGTTGCCCATGCTGCCACTGCCACGCACCGTCCAGGAGAACCCGTTCTCCGCGTGGCCGGTGACTCTCAACTGGGTTCCCGATCGTGCATAGAGGCCAGGCACGATCACCTGCACGACTGGGGCGTCCCCGTCGGGGATGATCGCGGTCAGGGTGAAGATCGGCCACCGGCCGACCTCCTCACGTGACGGAGAGCCTCCCGGCACCCCGGTCCAGGAGTAGACCAATGCCTTCCCGGTGTCACCGATCCTGACCGGACGGGTGTCGCCGTCGAAGAAGGACGTGTCCGATACGTCTCCCTGCGCGTCCCCGACCTGAAGGATCGTGTTGTCTGCCCAGAGGGTCTGGGTGGTCTCGTCCACCACCTCGATGCGCGTGAACGTCACCCCTGCCGCAAGAAAGACGACCGGGTAGACGACCTCGACGCCGTCTGCAGCCAGGGTCTCGGCTGAAGGGATGGTGACGGAGTCCTGATAGGTGGTCTCCGTATCCGTCAGACCCTGGAAGCCCCTGGCGAGGTAGGACTTCTTCAGAATGCCGTCGGCAGTGACACCATAGAAGCCGCCTCGTTGGACGAGGGCTCCAGCCACGGTCGTTGAGGCGCTCCACGACAGGCCCAGGGTGTGGCCGGCGACAGCCGCCGCTGGGACGCCCATGCTGAGAGTCCCGGTGACAGTCGCCTTCCCATCAGACACATCGGCCCCTGCTGGCACGACCCAGGCACCGGCGGCGACCCCGTCAGCGGCCTGGACCGCCGCTCCCAGCTCCCACGCGTCCCGAGACGAGAGCGGAGGATAGGCGGCCACCCCACCGGTTGAAGCAGCCAGGACAGCCTGCACCGTGGTGGCCCCATCCGGTGCCTGCGCGGTCACGACGACGCGGCCCGTGCTCCCGGCGGGAGCGGACGCCCTCGGTGCCGGGCCGTCTGTGCCGGCAAACCGTAGGCACAGGTCCACCGGGGAATCGCCGGCGGTGATGTCCGCAGCCAGGGACACCAACTGGCCCGGGGTCACCGGCGTCGAGTCCGAGGACACCGCCCACGAGCTCGACGACGGGATCACCCGCATCCGCCCGGAGTCTGCGGAGATCGTCGCCTGCTCGGCAGTCCAGCCGGTCACTCCGCTTCCGAATGCCCCGTTGAGCAGGAGGTTCGTCCGGGTCATCAGCGTCGTCCCCTTCCCAGAGTCCGTGCGCGGCGATCCAGGACCCCGGCGGCGATAACCTCAACATGCGCGTCCAGTGCCGTGGAGTCATCGACGACGAGGCGGACCTCAGTTCCGTCCAGACCTGCCAGCAGAGCCTCGTTCGAGGCCCCCTGGGCGGCGAGCTTGGAGACATCCGACCACTGCCGTGCGGTCAGGACCGCCTCCCGGCTGCGGGTCTGGTTGACCGCGGTGTGCGCACCCGGGGGCAGCCAGCCGCCGGCGTCGTACTTCCGGGCGCCACCGTAGCGGCCGACCGTGGGGGAGCCCCAGATGGAGATCTCACGGCCGGACAGCCCCTCCCGAGGCTCCTCAACCATCTTGCCGCCGCCGGCGAAGATGGCGACATGGTGCGCCGGTGAACCCCAGAACAGGAGATCGCCGGGCACGGCCGCGTTCCATGAGATCGGCGTCGACCCGGACTGGTATCCGGCCGCAGTCAGCCTCGGCCAGCCCAGTCCGAGCTGCTTCGCAGCCCAGTAGACCAGGCCGCTGCAATCCAGACCCGGTGGGATCGAGCTGCCACCCCAGACGTAGGGCACACCTATTGCCTTGCGTGCGGCCCCGACCAAGCCGGAGCCGCCGGACAGGCCTGCCGCCTCGGTCTTGGACTTGAAGAGGTTCTTCAGCGACTCGAACCACAAGGGCGGCATCGCGCCCACCGTCTGCGCCCAGAAGCTCGAGCCGACAGACTTGAGGAGCTCCTTCGCTGGGGAGATCACCAGGTTAGTGACCGCACCGATCGGGTCGGAGACCATATCCGCGACCGCCGAGGCCGTGTTCTTCACCCAGCTGATCGACGAGGACACCGATCCCTTGACGCGGTCCCAGATACCTCCCTTGGCGAAGGCGACCTGGCCGCGTCTTGTGCCGGTGTCACCGACATTGGCCAGGCCCTTGCCCCGGGAGGCGTTGACCCGATCCAGCCAAGGCTTGCCGCCCAGGGCCCGCAGCGAGTCCGGCCGGATGATCCCCTCTCCACCCGACAAGCGCAGGGAGCCGCCGCCGTCGGGTGAGAAGAAGGTGAACACATCCCTGCCCGGGGTGTATCCGGGCGTCATGGTCTGCCACTGGCCACCCGAGGCGTACCCCGGGATCGTGCTCACGCTCGGCAGGCGCAAGGACAGGCCGACCTTCTCCGCGATCGTGTCGAACGCCTTCTTGATGCCGTCGCGATAAACCGTGCCGATCACGAAGTTGATCGGTGTCGCTGCGGCTCCCTTGATGGCGTTCATCGCCGTCTGTACGCCCGACTTGAAGGTATCGAAACCGGACTTGGCGTTGTCGATCGCGGTCTTGATCTTCGGGAAGACGGTATTAGACAGGAAGTTCACTACCGTGGAGATGGTCGTGGAGATACCCTGCCAGACCGGCTTGACGACGTTATTCCAGAGGAAGGTGAAGATCGGTGCCAGGACGTTCGAGATGAACGCCCACAGCCCCATGAGCGCAGGCTTGATGACCCACTCCCAGGCGGTCTGGATCGCCGCGCCGATGAGCCGGAAGACCGGCTGCACCACGTTGGCCCACAGGAACTGGATGATCGGTACAAGCACCCCGGTGATGAACGACCACATCGCCGACAGAGCCGGGGAGATGACGTTGGCCCAGGCCGAGGCGATGAAGCTGGAGACGGCTGACCACACCGGCTGAACCACGCTGGTCCAGAACTCCTGGAGCGCGGGCGCCAGCGTGTTCTTGACCCACCCCCAGAACGCCGACAGAGCCGGATAGATCACCGAGTTCCAGGCGTCTGAGATCACCGAGGAGATCGACTGCCAAACGGGCTGGACCGTGTTCCACAGCCCCTGCAGCGCCGGCACCAGGGAAGTCGTCAGCCAACCCCACAGGGCAGACAGGGCCGGGTAGATCACCGAGTTCCAGGCCGTGGAGACCACCGTGGCGAACCCGTTCCAGAGAGGCTGGACCACGTTCGTCCAGAGGAACTGGAGCACCGGGATCAGCACGTTCGAGATGAACGACCACAGGCCGCTCAGCACCGGCGAGATGACGCTCGTCCAGGCCGTGGAGACCACCGTGGCGAACCCGTTCCAGAGAGGCTGGACCACACCGGTCCAGAAGTCCGCTAGCGCCGGCGCCAGGGTCCCCGTGACCCATGACCAGAGGTCAGACAGGGCCGGCTGGATGACGTTGGTCCAGGCGTTCGAGATCGCCTCCCCGGTCGCGATAGCCCCCTCACGCAGGGTCAGGAGGAAATCGACGAACGCAGAGTCCTCTTCCAGGCCGAACAGGTTCCCGTCGAAGTCACCCTTCGTTAGGAGATTCCAGATCGACTGGATACCAGGAAGCAGGGTCCCGGAGATCCACTCCCATACAGCCGAGATGGCTGGCTGAATGTGTTGCTGCCAGATCTCGACGACGGTCCTGCCGAGCTCCTGCACCTTGAGGCGGAAGGCCTCGTTCTTCTTGTACAGGAGCACCAGGCCGGTGACCAACAGGGCGATCGCGGTGACGACGAATCCGATGGGGTTGGCCTTCAACGCCGCGTTCAGGCCGTGCTGGACCAGGGTGAGGCCCTTGATCCAGCCGATGACCGTGGGGATGATGGAGAAGCCCGCGTATGCGGCGACGGCGATGCCCACGCCGATGGCGAGGGCCTGCATCTCATCCTTGTGCTGCTTGATCCAGGTGACGGATCCGCCGATGGCATCGGCCAGCCACCCCATCAGACCGGTGATGGCAGGCTTGACGTAGTCGATGAGGTCCTTGATCGCGCCGACGACGGTGGCCTGGAGGTTGCCTGCGGCGCCCTCGATCGTTTTGGTGGACCTGGCGGCCGCGACCGCCGTCTCGTCGGAGCCGAGCTGGAGGATCGCGGCGTTGAACTCGTCAGCCGAGATCTCCCCTTTCTGCATCGCGTCCCTGAAGTTGCCGGTGTAGGCGCCCATATCGAGCAGGGCCTTCTGGATTTTCCCAGAAGCACCAGGAATGGCATCGGAAAGTTGATTAAAATTTTCCGTCGTCAGCTTTCCTTGCCCGGCGGTCTGGGTCATGACCATTCCGACGGACTTGAAAGTGTCCACATTTCCGCCTGCGACAGCATTTAAATTGCCTGCCGCCTCTGCCAGCTTGTCGAATCCGTCGACGCCGTTTGACGCCAGCTGCGCGGTGATCTGCTGAATATCGGCCAGGTCGTAAACGGTCTCGTCAGCGTACTTCTGGGCAGACTCCTTGAGCCGGTCAATCGTCGAGGTGTCCAGGCCGGAGAACTGGAGCGTGGAGACGAACTTGTCGGTGGCGTCGGACGCCTCGATGGCCTCTGAGGCGAAGCCGCCGATTCCGACGGCCGCGCCGAGGGCGAGCATTGGAGCGATCGCTGAGCGGGCCAAGGAACTGATGGAGGAGACCTTGGCGCCCGTCTGAGCGGTGGCCGCGCCGGCCTTCTCTGCAGCTGTGTCGACGTGGTCGAGGTTGGTGGCGTATGTCTTCAGCGCGGGGTTGGCCTCGGCGACCTCACGCTTGGTCTTGCCCGTCTTGGAGGCCAGGGCGCCGACGGCCTGGTCCGTGTCGCGGGCGGCGGTCTCGACCTTGCCCATGGCCCGGGAGTGGTCGGCTGCGGCCTGGTCCGCGGCCTTGTTCGCCGCCTTGGAGCGGTCCAGAGCCTGGGCGTAGCCCTCCTCGGCGCGTGCGATCTGGGCGGTGTTGCCTGAGGAACGGGCCTGGTTGAGGTTGTTCTCCGCGGTGACCAGGGACTTGGCGGCGGCCTCCTCGCGACTGCGGGCCTGTGCCAGGTTGCCCGAGGAGGCGGCGACCTCCTTCTGGGCGGAGGCGAGCGCCTGGCCGGCGGCAGTTGCCTCCTGCTTGAGGCGGGCGGTGGTCTTGCCGAGCGGGTCGGCGAAGGAGTTGGCGATGTCGGCGCCGGTGGTGGAGGTGGTCTTCTTGAAGGCGTCAGCGAAGGAGCGGGCCGCCTCGTTGCCGGCCGTGGGCATCTGGGCCTTGACGTCGGCGTTGATCTCCTTGAGGAAGCCCTTCATGGAGGGGACGACGTCGACGAAGACGGTGCCTGCCTGGAAGCCTGCCATGGGGGCACCACCACCTCTCGTGAGCTGCGTGGTGCCCCTATGGGGCGGGTTACTCGAGCGCCCAGGGGGTCAGGACGGCGATGACGTCGTTCGCGGCCGCCAGCGTCTGGGAGGTACGCATCTCCTCGACGACGGCGGTCACGATGGGTACGGGCCGGGGGTAGGTCTCCTTGCCGCCGGCTGTGGCGATGAGGATGTCGGCGATGTCCTGGAGTATGCGGACCTCTGGGGTCTGACCGACCAGAGAGGCGCTCTCCTCCCCGACGTCGTCGTCCTCGTCCTCCTGGGTGAGGATCGTCTCGGCCATCAGCTCGGCCCGGTCGGCGTCGTTGAGGATGGCTGAGATGGTGCGCGAGTGGCTGGGCAGTCCGTCGATGAGGTCGAGCAGGAAGGTCCAGCGCCGCGCGCGGAACAGGGCGGGCATGTCCCAGCCCTGTTCCGCGAGGTCCTGGGTGATGGGCCTCCGGTACCGGGTCAGGCGGTCGCGGAGGCGCTGCCTTCCCCCTCGTCGCCCAGGAACGACGCGTAGTGCTTCCTGACCTGCGCGAGTAGTACACGGACCTTGCGGACGCTGAGGCTCTTGATGATGAGCTCGGCGTCCTCCTCGCTGAGCCACCGGCTCAGGGTCGCCTTGATCGACGTGGTCCCCTCAAGGTCGGCCATGAGGTTCTCGCTCTCCTCGACGCTCAGCGCGAATGGATCGGGGAAGGTAACGATCTTGGACTTGAGCCCGAGGGTGAAGGGTTCCGGGTCGGCGGCGCCGTCGATCTTCTCCAGGGCGGACAGGGTCAGGGTCGGCTTCGTGGTCATGGGTGATCTCCCTTGTGTGGTTGGTGGTCAGGACAGCGTGGTGAGGGCCTTGGTCGGAGCTGCCGTCAAGGGCGGTGCGAGCGGAGCGGGCTTGGGGCCCGATCCGGCCTCGTCATCGGTGTCGTCGGAGACCTGCTCCCAGCCCGAGGCGCGCAGGGTGGTGATCTCGGCGGGGTCGTCGGTGACGCGCTCGAGGGTGAGGTCCTCACCGTCGTCAGTCGTGATGGTCTTGGTCAGTGCGGGCACTGGTTCCTCCTTGCGTGCGGGATCTCCCGTGTGGGGTGGTGGTCGAGCCGGCGGCCGGGGAGATCAGCGGCCGCCGGCTCGACGATGAGGCGAGAGGCCGGACTCAGGCGGCCTTCTCGAAGCCGATGGCGTCCAGGTGCTTGATCGCACCGGTGCCGCCCAGGTAGTGGCGGCAGGGCGTGCCCAGGACCTCATCGGAGAACACCGAGAACTCCAGGTCGAACTGGACCGGGTCAGATGACTTCCACGCCTCCTCGGGGATCGTGCCGAGCTTGACGCGGGGGAAGCCCCGGCCGACAAGCCACTCGTCGTCGGCAGGACCATCAGACATGATGGTGAGCAGCCGGAACTCCTCGAGCAGGGGCAGCGGGGCCTCGTCAAAGACGATCTCGCCGGTGTCCTTGTTGGCCTTGACCTGGGAGAGGTCGACGCCGTAGACGAGCTGCTGCAGGTGCTTGCGGTAGGGCTCGAGCACACTGAGCTTGACCGTCTTGGGCGCCTTGACCAGGTCGGTGCGCACGGACTCGACGTAGCCGAGCGCCTCGACCTCCTCAACGCTGGCGTCGGCGGAGAACGTCAGACCGTCCTTGGTCAGCAGGCCGACCGGCAACCAGCCGGCAGGCAGCTCCTTGAGCTGGCCACCGGCGTCGGTCAGGGCCTCGGGCAGGTCGACGGTGGTAGGAGCCAGGAACGCGACGGCGTTCAGACCCTTACGGACGTTGCCACGCCGGTTGTGCTTCTTCTTCAGCGCGGCGATGGTGGTGTTTGCCATGAGGCGAGTTCCTTTCGGAGCGGGGTCAGGTGAGCGGACGGTGAGTGACGGACAGGACCATCGAGACGACCTCAACCGCCTCGAAGTAAGGGCGCACCCCCAGGCAGCTCGTCACCTCCACGGAGTCCACGAAGCCCTCACTGGTCACCACCGGCGACTCACCCAGGGCGGACAGCAGACGCTCCGCGAGCGCGGTGGCGCCGTCCTGGCGGGGGCCGGTGGGGGTGGTGGCGTAGATGTCGATGCCGATGGTGTCGGTGCGGTCGACGTCGTCGGTGGGACCTGTGTTGAGGAGGTGTACGTGGGCCAGGGGCAAGGGCCCGGTGGTGAAGGCGGCGTCCAGGATCCTGGTGGTGGGGGCTGCGGTGGCCTGGGTGGTGGCGGCTCGCAGGACGGCGACGGGGTCAGTGAAGGTAGTCATCTGCGTCTCCTGCCTCGGGCGGACTTGGCGGCTGCGAGGAGGCCGAGCGTGTGGGCTCCGGGTACGGGAGTCCCGGCCTGACTAGCGTGGCCGAACTCGGTGGCGGCGGCGTGGGGGACGTCGGCGATGACGCGTCCGGAGGCGCGGCGGCTGGTGCCGCCTCTGGTCTTGATGGTGGCGGTGGTGGGCTCGGTGTGGAAGGAGGCGGCCAGGGCGCCTGAGGCCCTGGGGGCGCGGCGGGCGGCCTCGGCTGCGACGTCCTGGCCGGCGGCGAGCATGGCCGCCTGCATCGGCCCGGAGACCAAGAGGGCGGCGATACCGGCGCTGTTGGGCTTGAAGCTCGTGACCATGGGTTACCTCCTGACGAGGGGGACGGCCAGACCCAGGGGGTATGGGGCCGGGGACGCCTCGACCGTCCACCTGCCCGCGAGCGCGTGGGTGGTGGGGACGGTGACGGTGTCACGTTGGCGGATCCGGGCGCCTGGCGGGGTGTAGAGGGTGGCTGTGTCGTCGGGGGCCTCGACGGTTACCCTGTCGGTCATGCCGGTGGCATCGGAGCCGGCGGGGGCAAGGAGGCAGCCTTCGATGGTGACCGGGTCGCCCGTGGTGGTTAGGTAGCCGTCGGCGTCGCGGTGGGTGGGGCCGGTGACCTGGACGTCGACGACCCAGCTGCGAGGGAAGGCATCGATGATGCTCATCGTGTGCCTGCCACCCAGACGTTGCCGTTTCGGCGGGGGCGGTACTGGCGGGCCAGGGCGATGTCATCGGGTGAGAGCATCGCCTGGCCGCCGATGGTCCAGGACGCGAAGGTCGCGGACTGGGAGAAGGGGCCGGTGGTTGTGCTGGCCTGGGTGGCGCCGGCGGCGGCCTTGGGGTCGATCTTGAGGATCCGGGCGACGGAGTCGGCGATCTGGGCGGCGACGACGTCGGGGACCTCGGTGTAGCCGGCCTGGTAGGTCATGGTGACGAACCGGTCAGAGGGGAGATCGACGTCGACGTAGCCGTGGCGGAGGGTGAACGGTACGGGCTGGGCGTCGTCGTCGACGACGGAGGTGACGGCGATGAGGGGGAGTCGTTGGGGGCGGGCGTGACGCCCGTTGACCTTGACCCGGTGGGTGTAGGTGACCGGGGCGAAGGTGGTTCGAGCCTCCTGGCAGAACTTGGCCGACAGGATGGTCAGCAGGTGCTCGGCGCGCTTGCTCTCCTCGTCGGTCAGGTCCCGTCCGAGTGCCTGGGCCACGGCTTCCTTGGTCGCGAGCATCACGGTTTCCCCGCCCCCTCTCCGTCGTCTCCTCGTTAGGTTGTCTTGCCGCCCTTGGGTGGCTTCTGCGGGGCTGGGTCGGTGCCGGCGTCCGGGTCGTTGTCCGGGGTCTCGTCCTCGCTGGCCGGGGCGGTGGGCAGTGCCTGCTCATCGGGGACCTGCTCGACGTAGCCGGCGCCGATGAGGCCGGTGGCGACGGTGTCGACGACGTCGAAGATCAGCCCGTTGTCTCCTTTGACTCGCATGTCACGCCGCCTTGAAGACCTGGACGGCGGTGGGGCGCGTGATCTTGCCGCCATAGACGTGCAGGCCGCGGACGCGGTCGGCGAACTTGTTCTCCGCCCGCATGGACTCGGTCTTGTTGACCTGTGAGATGAAGGCCAACGCCGGCGTGTAGATGCCGGCCGCGGTGGGCTTGGAGTCGTCGACCCAGGGGGAGACGACCACGTCGAAGCCGAGGAGACGGCCGATGACCGCCTCGCGCAGGCCCTCGGTGGTGTTGGACTTGTCGAAGGCGGTGAGCTTCGAGCCGTCGGAGAGGAGGAACTCCTCGAAGGCGGCGTTGACCAGCAGGGTCCGGTTGGCCTGGGGGACCTTGGCCGATGTCAGCCGGCGGCGCAGGCCACGGACGACGTCGTAGGCCGTCTCCCAGTTGGTCGGCGCGGTCAGGCCGGTGGCGGCGGTGCCGCTGGTCAGGGTCATGGTGGTCAGGAAGGTCTCGGCGTCCTCGACCAGGCCGGCGGCCGCGGACTCGGAGTACTTGTCCATGACCGGCTGGTTGGCCTGGGCAGCGTCGATGTCGTCGACGATGAAGTCGAAGGACTTCTCCTGGTCGACCTTGATCTCGATGCCGGTGTCGGAGACCTCGTCCGGCGCGGTGGTGCGCGGCAGGGTGCCGCCTCCACCGGGCTTGGTGACTACACCCGTCTTGTAGTCCTTGACCTGGATGTCGACGATGCCAGGGATGTGGACGGTGTTTCCTGCTTTGAGGTCGCCCTCGTAGTCGCGGTTGGCCAGGCCGGTCAGGACCGCCTTGTTGCGGAAGTTCTCGAGGATGGAGGCCGCCCATACCTCGGGGATGAAGTGGCTGGTGGACACTGTGGCTCCTTTATCGGGAAGGGGGCGTCAGGAGACGCCCATGATCTGGTTGAGCTGCCCGTCGCGACGGGCCTTGTTGATCTGCTCCGGCGTCATCGCCTTAAGGTCCTCGCGCGTCAGCTGACGGGGCCCGGCGACGTTGTCCCCGCGCTGGCCGGCGTCCGCCGAGGAGGTGGAGGCTGGCGGGGTGACGGGGCCGCGCCAGGCGAGCAGACGGTCAGCGGAGGCGGTGATCTCCTCCTGCGTGGTGCCGGTGAGCAGATCCACGTCAACGCCCTTGGTAGCCGCGATACGGGCCTTGAGGGAAGCGGTCTCAGCGGCGGCAGCGCGCTTCTCAGCGGCTTCCTTGGCCTCCAAAAGCTTCTGCATCTCGCTCTTGGACTGCTCCTCGATCGCGTCGAGCCGCTTGGCTTTGTCCGCGTTGGCCTTCGCCCGGTCCTCGTTCTGCCGGGATAGGGCCTTCCACTTCTCCGCCTCGGCCTTCCAATCGACCGTTGCGGTCTCCTGGGGCGCCTGAGGAGCGTTGGCGGTACCGGTGGGGCTGCTGGCGCTCTGTCCTGTGGGCTCCACAGTGGTAGCGCCATTAGAGGTCTGACCAGCAGATGGGGCGGGGGTGTTGACGTGCATGGTGGTTCCTTCCCGTTTCGGGCATGACAAAGGCCCCTGCCGTTTCGGTAGGGGCCGGTGGTGGGCGCCCGCGAGCGCGGGCAAGCTTGTGGGCCGAGATGGGTCTCAGCGGCTGGAGGCGGCGTTGCCTCGGGGCAGCGATGAAGGCGACTGGGAGACCCGCAGTGCTTTCGCACCCTGGTGGGACGCCTGTCGCCTTCAGTAGCAGAATATCACCGGTGCTCGAAGGCCGCCACCGTGCCGTCGTGGCTGATGACGATGACGCGGGTGATTCGTGTCTGCCCGCGAAAACGGCGCTCGATCTGCTCGATCGCGACCTCATCGGAGAGGCCGCAGCGGCGCAGGTCGATGACGAGGCGGGACGCCTGCTTGCGTGCCTTCTTGAACTGGTCGGAGATCGTGTTCTTCTCGGAGGCGCCCCTGGGTGCCTTGAACTCCCAGATCTCGCCGTCTATCTCGACGTCGGGGTTCTTGACCCCAGGGGTGTTGTCGACCACGCGGAATCGAACTGTGTGGCCGAGGTCGGCCAGGGCCTGGGCAGTGCGTACCTCGTGGTCCTGGAGGATCGTTCCTTCCGGGACGTCGACCTTCCCGCTGCCTCCGGGGCGAAGCCACCTGGGCTCCCCGTCCCTGCGGGGACTGGCGTGCGCGCCCGTCGTCGACGCCTTCGGTGCCGGGGCCCTGCGGCGGTCCTGTCTCGTCTCCTTGAAGGAGATGACCGGCCCGTACTCGCCGTGCTCGGTGGTCAGGATGATGTCCTTGTACTCCGGCAGGCGGCCGCCCCGGTCGGAGGCTCCCGTGCGGGCCTCGACAGCCTTGTGGGCGGCCTCCAGGGTCTCCTCGTCGATGATCTGGTCCACGGCCATGCCCGCGGGCAGGGGACCGACGTTGCAGTCGCACCCCGGATGGATGGGTAGCAGGTTCTCGACGTGGTATCGCTGGGTGGAGGCGATGACGCACAGGGCGCAGTTCTCGCGGCCGGTCAGGATGCGCCGGTAGTACCGGCCGCCGGTGGCTCGCATCGTGTCGCGGGACTGGACGCGCTTGGCGTTCTGAAGGTCCCCTCCGATGAGCTGCGTCAGCCGCAGCCCGCCGGCTGAGATGGCCTGGTCGAGCGTCTTGCCCCTGGACAGTGCCGTCCACGTGGTCATGCCCGGGCGCTGGTAGACCTTCAGCGGGTCCACGCCGCGCATCCCGGTGACCGCCTCCCGGTCGATGGCGGGGACGGTGACCGTGAGCCCGAGCTCGCTGGCACAGCCAATGAGGTAGGCGCGGGTCAGCTCGGCGGTCTGGAGCTGGCCGGCGAGGACCCTGGGGGCCAAGGCCTGCGCCATGGCCTCGACGGCCTCGTCCCGGTAGTCGGGCATGGACGCCCACATCTGGGAGGCGAAGGCTGTCAGATCCTGACGGATCTTGTGGACCGCGGCGTCGTAGGCGCGTGCCAGAGCGTCGAGGCGGTCCAGGTCAGCCATGCCCGCCCCCTACGTCGTTGCTCAGACGGTTCGCCGGCTCGGGAGGCCAGGCGTGTCCGCGTTCCCGATCGGCTGCATCTCCTCCGACGTCGTCGGTGGCGGCTGGGTGGTCAGATTGAGTGCCAGCGCGAGTTGCTCCTCCGCGCGCCTCTGCTTGTCCTGGGCGATCTGCTCGGGGCTGTAGCCCAGGATGTTCTCCTGGATCGTCTCCAGGGCCTCGCCGGCGGCCTTGGCCTGCGCCGCGGCCGCGTACCGCTCGGTCATGGTCACGGTGGCCGGCGGCGCGAACTTGACCTCGACCGTGTCGCCCGCCAGGGACTCGCCCTCGACCTGCAGGGCCTTGACGAGCATCACCGCCAGGGCCGGTTTGAACCGCAGGATGCGGTCCTGGGCCTTGAAGACGAGCTGCTGCATCGGCTGCTCAGCGCCAGAGGCGGACTGGTTGGCGGCGTCCGGAAGCATCGCCGAGACCGGGGTGTGGGTCTCGGCAGCGAGCTCGCGCCAGTCGTCCTTGACCGCACTGAGCATCGGGGTCAGGTCAACGGTCTGCGACTCCCAGATCTCGACGCCGGGAGGCAGCTCCCACAGCGCCCCCGGGCCCGGCTCGAACATCTCCTGGTAGTCGATGTCGTCGCCGTCGGGCCCCTCCTCGGGCAGACCCGTCCCAGGATCCGTGGAGGTGGTCTTAAGGGCCCGCTGCCGGTAGGTCTGCATCGCCATCGTGACCAGGCGGTAGAGGATCCCGGTGTTGATGCGGTCGATCAGGCCGGTGTGAGCCTCGAACTCCCCCATGCCGTCCTTGTTGCCCAGCAGCACGATCGGCGGGTCACCGTCGTAGACGTCGAGGCCGTCCAGGTCCCACCTACCCTGCACACGGCTGATGAGCTGGTTGCGCTCGTTGTAGACGCTGCGGGAGTAGGTGGCCTTGACGCCGTCGACCCAGACGATCATGTGGTCGGCGCCCTCGGACACGGACCGCCAGACCTTGACCGCCGCGAGCGCCTTCCACGGGCGGACGGGGTCGGGCTCGGCGTAGAGCTGCTCGGGCATTTCCCGGGTGATGACGGCCTCACCGTTGTCGTCTCGGGTGACCAGGAGGTAGCCGGTGCCGACGGTGAAGGCGTCGCGGGCGGCGTCCTTGAAGGCGACGTCGAGGCGGTTGTCCCGCCAGATGCGTCGGGCCCGGACGGCTCGGGGGCCGTCGGGGGACTCTCCGACCAGGATCCCGTTGGGGATGAGGCGCTCAACGAGGGTGTCGACGATGAGCGCGCCGGCGTTAGCCAGGGCGCGTCGCTGGAAGGCCTCCCAGGACTTGCGCAGGTTGGGGCCCATCTCCGGCAGGGGCGCGTTGCCGTTGGTGTAGCCGCGCAGGCGGTCCACGCGGGGCCGTGCGGCGTCCATCCGGGAGGTCAGGAAGGTGACCCACTGGTCGAGCGTCTTGCTCATGGTCCTCCCTATCCGTAGAGCCGGCGGGGCTTGCGTCGTCGCTGCGGGCGGGTGGCGCCCTTGCCGACGGCGTCCAGGCCCGCCCGGTAGGCGAACATGGCGCCCCAGGCGGCGTCGATCTTGGAGTAGTCCTGGTCATCGGCCGGCTTGGTGAGCACGTAGCCGGCCTGGCGTGGTGAGCGCCGGGCGTTGAGGAAGTGAGCGGTCATCTGCGGGTCACCGTCGTAGGTGACGCGGCCCTGCTGGATGGCGGAGAGCAGCTGGGCGAAGGCCTCGCAGGTGGCTGAGACGTTGCGCTGGGGGTAGCGGATGGGCTCGGCGGCGCTGATGCGGGCGCGCAGGCGCCGCGAATAGGCGGCCTCCCAGGTCTTGACCTCCTGCGCCCACCCGGCTGAGGGGTCGGCGTAGAAGCCGACGACGTTGTAGCGCTCGAAGGTCTCCCGGACGGTCTGCTCGATCTCGAGGCGCGGTGGCTGCCAGCCCTCGCCCTTGGGGCCGTCGGGCTGGGACCAGATGCCGATCTTGAACAGGTGCTGTTGGGTGACTGAGTAACCGATGAGGACCGTGGAGTCGGCGATGCCGATCTTGCGGCCCTCGGAGCCGTCGAAGCCGAGGGTGATGGGCTCGTTGGTGGTGATGGTCTTGCTGTGGTCCTCGATGGCGCGCAGCTCGGGCATGGTCAGCCAGGCGTCGGAGGCGGCGCCGATCTGGTTGAGGAAGTCGGCGCACATCTCGGCGGGGTCGTTGTCCGTCTCCCAGAAGTCGTCGGCGGTGCGCTCGATGTCGACCCAGCCCGGTGAGCAGGCAGGCTCGTGGATGGCGCACCCGCGGGGGTCGGCTGAGGCGTCGCCGTAGGCGATGCGCAGGCCCTCGATGAGGCTGTCGCGGTCGGAGATGTCGGTGTCCAGCGGCGCGGCCCTGTGGTCGTACAGGAGGCGCCTGGCAGCGGCCTCCTTGACCTTGCCGGCCTTGATCTGCTCGGCGTAGCGGGCCGTCGTCTCGGCGACCGAGTTCTCGCCGATCGTGTAGGCGTTGGGGGTCTCGATCGTGACGCCGCCGAGCTTGGTGGCGTTGTTGCGCAGCGTCTTGGCGAGCTTGGGGCCGCCGTTGCTGGGCACCCAGGTCTCGGTCTGGTCCAGGACCGCCATGACGGCGCGGGCGCCCTTTACCGAGGTCGCCGAGGAGGTCCGCTTCTCGATCCTGCCGCGGCGCATCGTGACGAAGGAATCCAGCGGGTCGACGTCGTACTCATCCTGGGCCGGTGAGCCCCGTAGCATCTCCAGTAGCGGCGCCCAGGTGTTCGCGGTCTGGTCGTCGGTGGTGGCCGTGACCTGCACCAGCGGAGTCCGCCTGGTCGCCCACGGCACGCCCACCGGCTGGCCGGCGGCATCCCACCCATCGCACAGCACGGGCCCCATGGCCTCAACACAGCAGATCGCGGCCAGGAACGGGCTCTTACCCCATCCACGGGGACGAGAGAGGACCGCGCGGGACTTCACCCGCCTGCCCGTAAGCGGGTCGAGCTCGTAGAGCCGCACCAGGAAGTCCAGCTCCTCCTGCGTTGGGACGAAGGGCAGCAGGTCGTCGCAGTCGGGCTGCAGGAGGAAGTCAGTCATCCAGTCGGCGACGTCGTACCCCAGGGTCGGGAACTCATCATCCTCATCCAGCGGGGACCACGGCATCCGGCCGCACCCCCTCCATCAGTCGACGACGCGCAGCACCTTCGAGCGAGCCCGCGAGCGCGATCCCGACGCGGCGGCGGGCTCTGCGACCTCAACAGCGCCTCCTGCCTCGGCGCTATCGGCGACAGCGAAGGTGATGCGCAGGCGGGCGCGGTCCTCGGGGGTGGCGCCGAACTTGGCGACGCGCAGGCGCAGCTCGGGGCCGAGCTTGACATCGCCCTTCCAGTAGCGGGCGTGGAGCAGCGCCGTATCCATCAGGAACGCCCAGTCGACGTCGGTGTAGTCCGTCGACAGCGGCGACTCGGCCCACATGCGCCACCAGCGCTCGGTGATGGCCGGCCAGTGGAAGCGCTTCTTGTGGACCGTCCCGTCGTCGTCGGTGACGTCGACGTAGATGGTCGGCAGCCTCGGCTGGGTGACCGGCACAGCGGGTAGGACCTTGAGCGGCTCCGGATCTTTGTTACGGCGCGCCCGCTTGGACGGATCCTTGGGCTGCGGCCCCCTGCCTGCCACCTTTCCACACCCCCAAATCCCTGTTATTCCAACGAATTAGCCGTTACACTTGAGTATGTGAGGACATGCGGAAGGCCGGGGTGCGGCCGCCAGATCAGCGGCTCGAAGCGAGCTGATACCCGCTTCTGCTCGGTGCGCTGCCGTGTGGCCGCGCACCGTGAGCGCCGTCGCGCCGCCAAGGCCTGTCCCGTACCCGCCGAGATGCTGACGATGCCGAGGTGGGTCAACCACGACGAGCACAAGCGCCCCATCTGCCCGTCCACCGGGCGGTGGGCGTCAGTGACCGACCCATCGACCTGGGACACCTGGCAGGCCGCGAGCAAGCGCGACAGCCGAATCGGCTTCGTGCTCGGCGGAGGCATCGGGTGCATCGACCTGGACCACTGCCTGGACGCCCATGGGCGGCCGAGCGAGGCAGTGGTCGAGCTGCTCGAGTTCTACGCTGGCTCCTACGTCGAGGTCTCGCCGTCGGGAGACGGGCTGCACGTGTGGGGCACGGCCCCGGAGCGCCGCGGTTTCCGACGCACCTGGAAGGGCCAGGCAGTGGAGTTCTACTCCCAGGACCGCTACGTGACGGTCACCGGGCGAGTTTTCCGCCCCGGGGCGCTGCTGCCCCTCTGAACGGCCTCACACGCAGCCTCAAAGGCGTCCCAGCCAAGCGGCAGGGGTGCCATATTTCGTTGCAATCACGGCAGAAAGTCGCGTTCTCAGAATCCCCAGACCCGTACACAGAAAAAACGACAGCATCTCACGGTGCTGGGGCCGGGCGGGGTACGGGGTCCCCACCCCCGTCGGTGGTCGGGATGAGCCCGGGATGCGGTGGCCGGCGTGGCGCTCGGGCCGCGCGCAGCGCCGCGAGGTCGGCACGCGACTCCTGCTGCGTCTTGCGCTTGTGATGCCATGAGCACAGCCACTGCAAGTTGGAGACGTCGTGATCGTCTCCGCGCTCGATGTGGTCGCACTCTCTGCCAGGCTCGACGCACCTTGTTCCATCTCCCATGACACCTTCGCACTGACCGCCTGCGCGCTGAGCGACGAAAGCGCGACGCAGCTGCCAGTCATCAGGAAGACGTGAAGAGCGGTCACTGCTCTGCCATGCCACCATGACAACCTCCCTTGGTTGAAGTGGCTGGGCGCAAGTGTCCCGCTGACACCAAGGATGCAATACGATCGAACGCCTGTCCAGACGGTGGTGCGCACGGCGTGTCACACCAAGACCAAAGGAGCGCTGTGCTGCCGCAAGGTGCAGCGTAAAATCATCCAGCCCGCTCAATGGTGAGAAAGGAACAACGATGTTCGGACGTAAGAAGGAACGACCTATCAGCTTCTTCTTCTCGGCGAAGGATGGGGCCCTGTATCTCTACCCCGACCGGCTGGAGAAGAAGGGGGGTGGGTCCGTTGAGGCCCTCCCCCTCAGTCAGCTAGAGGGGGTGCGTCTTGAGGACGGGGAGGAGCTATCCTCCCGGGTCACGATGACCCGGCTGGTCACCCTCGGGGTGTTCGCCCTCGCTGCCAAGAAGAAGACCGGGGGCGAGAAGTTCCTGACCATCGAGAGCCCCGACATCTTCTGGACGATCGAGGTCCCCCGAAAGAACGTCGGCGCGGCGCAGCGATTCATCGGCGACATCGAGCAGCAACGCCGCCGGCTCTGACCTCTCGCCCTCAAGCAAGTGGATCCCCCTGGCAAACGCAACGCCAGGGGGATCTACGTGCCGGGCACAGGCTACCGGTTGCAGGTAGCGCGACGGCCGCGTCTCCAGTCTGTGCGGTGCGCGGCCGCCTCCCGCTCGAGGACGTCGGGCCAGGCCACCCACACCTGGCCGGCGGAGCGCAGACTCCTCACCCTCTTGCGGCGCCGCCAGGACTGAAGAGTGCGGTAGCTCAGGCTCGGCATCCGCTCCCGGACCTCAGCCGCAGTCACCCACTCCACCCCGTCAGGTCCGGTTACGCTCACGACGCGGCCGCCTCGACCTGGCCGGACTGCGCGACAGTCAGCGCCCAGCTCCGAGTCCTGTCCCAGTCCTCCTCGGTGAGCACGCTCCCACAAGCAGGCAGAGTGCAACGCACCAGGAGATCAGCTCCCGGCACCGAGGGCGGGACGATCACCAGCGACCAGGCACCACATGACGGGCAGCGCACCTCGGTGACCCTGCGCTCCGGCTCCTGGACCGGCCAACGAGCCAACGCCCTACCGGTAGCCGGTACCAGATCGGCGATCATGTCCGCGGCCCAAGGCTGGGAGGCGACCCACTCCAGGTGCGGGTCCAGCCAGGCAACGAGACGACGCGTGTCTTCCGGCTCCCGAGGACCGAGGATCACCGGGTCGGCAACGCCGTCAGCGACGTCGGCCCAGTCCAACGGGCCGGCTACCGGGCGCCCCTCCGACCAGCGGCACAGGCCCACCGGCAGGCTGCCGGCAGTCGGGTGCTCCACCGCGACCTCCTGCGCCCACGTACCCAGGATCGCGTGCAGCTCATCGGCCGCCACCAGCGCATCGGAGTACAGGCACCCAGGCCCCGGCGTCGACCGGCCACCACCAGCCCGGCCCAGCGGGCTCCGCAGCGAGGGAGCCCCCATGTCGAACAGGTGTTCAACCAGGGACGGCAGGGTGCGGACCGAGGCCTGAAGACGCCCCCAGCACCAGGAGCACAGCACCCCAAACTCCGCCTGACGAGGCAGGCAACCGGCGCACTCAACCTCCTCCGGCTCCCCGTACTCATCCCGGCCCCAGGCCCAGCCGTCGCACTCGGCCAGGTGGTGGCCACGAATCGTGCAGCCCGACGCGCACTGACTCATCGCATGTCTCCTTGCAGTTTCATCATGAACGTGGCGGCCAACCCCACCTGAGTAATGACCGACCCGGTGGACTCGAAGAAGAACCCGTTACCGGGATCCGAGACGTCAGCGGTGTCGACCAGTTGGACAGCCACGAGCCACGCGCCGCCCAGGGAACCGGGCATCTCATCGGCCACGTGCGCAGCGATCGCCTCCTCAAGCACCCGCTTCGTAGCAGCACTCACCGGTGGATCACCTCGTCCCCGATCACCGTGAGCACCAGCGTGGCCCACGCTCGACGCAGTTCACGATCCGCTTCCTCGAGGGAACCCGGCACGTAGAGGTTCTGGTCATCCCGCGTCCGCCGCAGATCCCGACGGACCTCGGCCCATCCCTCTTTGAGAACGCTCAGTAACTGGTTCATCTTCTGGCCCTTCGCCGTCGTCGTGGTCTTCTCCGACTAGTGCCAGGGGGCGCGCCTCCCAGCCCGGGCCCAGTCCCGGACAGGCCCCTCCCAGGACCCGAGGCCCGGCCCTGCCCGTCCCTACCCGACCCGGCGTATCCAGATTCCGTACCCGGCGGATCTGTCTCGATCTGTCCGGATCTGACCTGATCTGGCAGATCCGGACAGATCGAGGGAGTCGACCGCGCCCCGAGGACTGCGCGTGTGGCGTCCTGCGGCCCGCCGGCGGGGTCAACCTTCTCCACGTGTGCCTCATCATCACCGCGCGCTGATGGGCTGCCCAGCTGGCTGCTGGACGGCCTGCCCCAGTGGAGCTGGGGTGCTCGACCCTGCCGTGTCCCTGCCTGGCTGGCAGGTCGGCTGGGGAACGTGTCTGGCGCGTGGGAGGCCTCGGCCGCTGGGGCGGGCCTCTCCTCACCGGCGGTGAGGGGCTCAACCCGACCAGCGCGGTCCGACTGGCCGTCGGCGCGCCCGGGGAGCCTGCGATGGGGAGCCTGGTCCGGTTGGCTGCCGGGCAGGCTGGATGTGGAGACGGGTTCAGGCCGGGGCGACTGGATGCCGGCCCCGACTCCGTCGACGGTCTGCGAGGACGTCCGCACGTCGCTACCCGCACGCAGGGGCTTGGTCCCCTCCGCGGCGAGCTCGGGCGGGCGCATGTTGTGAAGCGCCAGGACGTCGGCGTGGCTGTTGAGCCACTCACGGGTCCGGGGCGAGTAGTACGGGCGGTCCGGAGGAGTCAGCAGCGGCCGGATGCGATCGGCCGCCGCCATTCCCTCCGAGGGGGGCAGCCCTTTGGAGGCGTTGCCCCGGATTGAGTTGCACGAGCGGCAGGCCACGACCTCGCTGTGCCACGTTCCCGACTGGCCGGGCATGCGATGGTCGTAGGTGCCTCCCTTGCCGCCCTTGCGGTCGGCCCAGTTGACGACCTTCCCGCAGTAGCGGCACGCGTCGCCATCGCGCCAGCGCACCGGCACGATGATCGACAGGTCCCCGTTGTTCGCCTTACGGTCGCGCTCCCACGCGACCTCCTCAGCGGTCTTGATGTGGACGAAGTCCGGATCCGCCACCAGGCGGAAGAAGCGTCTCCCGGATCCGGGCTCAACGTCCTGCACCCCGTAGCCGGCGAAGGCCGCCAGCTCGAGCAGGTGATCGGCCTGAGACTTCGAGCCGGCCATCTGCACCGCCGACGAGTACCAGAACACGTAGTCCGTCAGGTACTGCGCGCTCATCGCCGCCAGGCGCAGCATGAACCCGAACACCTCGTTGACCGACCTGTCATCGGCATCCGGGTGCTCCGCGACCGCCAGCACGATCGGGTGCGTGGCCGCAGTATCGGTCAAACGTGCCCAGGGCATAAACGCGGATCTCTCTACTCACAAAACAACAGGACATCTACAGCGCCGGGCGGCTCTCGGCCGCGAGCGCGATGGCATCTCATGGGGTCTACGTTCAGCCGCATCTCCTCATGCGGTGGCGGGAAAGACGGTGCCCCAGGATGATCCTGACTGTGATGATGAGGGCGATACTCATGTGTCTGCTCTGGCTGGTTAGTCGGAGCACCGGCACTCGCCGGTGGTGGGGTTGATGGGGCGTCCGCAGCAGAAACAGAGACTCTCCTGCGAGGGCCGATAGTCGAAACGGCGGTGCGGTCGACGTCGAAGGGCAACTTTGGGCGTTGGAGCAGCGGCTTCAGCGGGGGATGGGATCGATTCGGCAGCGTTGTCGGCCTCGCCTGTAGATGTGTCTTCAGTTTTTGCCAGCGTGGCGCATCGCTTGCACTCGCCGGCACGCCCGTAGGGGATAGTCGCGGCTGGCCATCCGTTGGGGATGTCCTCGGTTGGGCGCATAGCGAGGCCACAGGAGCGGCATTGGACCGGGCCGGAGGAAAAATCGATCAGGACCCTGCGGACGCGGCGAGCTGTGGTGGAGGCCATGAGGTCTTCCTTTCAATATGGGGGTAGTCGGAACGGGCAAGAAGGCCCAGGGAATAGTTGAGGATGCGGTCGTGGTTCTTGCAGTGAACGACGTTGTCCACCTGGCCGGTGGCGATCACATCACCGGTGCGGTGGTCAAGGGTCCTGACGGTGTCACCGACGCGAATCTCGTAGAAGGTGACTGGTGACCAGGTAGTGCTCATCTCGTGCCTTTCTGGTTGTTGAGGCGCGGTGCGTCGCTCATGAGAGGCGGATCACTGCCTCCCGGGGGATGCTGAGCTCATGAGGTCACCTGTTCTTGACTTGTGGTGGCCGATTTAAATGGTCCGAAGGCGACTCGAATGCCGTTGTCGCGCAGCCAGAGCCACAATGAGTCGCTATCTTGAACGCGCCTCTGGATGGCAGTAACTGAGTCCTTGGCCCGATATGTGGCTGAGACCGTAGCTTTTAGATCGGGCGCCGTTGCTGCTGTCATGACTGCTCCTTGGTCTGGCTGAAAAGATCGAATGGTGGTGTGCCGTACTCATCAAGTTCGTCATTGGCTTGAGGCAGACCTGTGGGGCGGAAGATGGATCGGCAGTGAGGACAGACCTGTGGATCGCTCAGGTCAGCGACCTCGACGCTGAAGTCCTCCAGGAACGACGTCGAGCAGCGGCGGGTCTTGCCGTCACAGAGCCTGACCAGGTCCCACCACCTTCCTGCCTGGGAGGAGT
>ERZ773070.646-NODE-646-length-24680-cov-17.157442_pt1 | contig 24680 bp, 20 predicted proteins | sample MGYA00580618_ERZ773070 | MGnify/ENA primary metagenome ERZ773070 (study PRJEB29015, sample SAMEA2738023) | human oral metagenome | biome: human oral; feature: human-associated habitat; material: dental | place: China | collected 2019 ... | reverse complement strand
AATTCCAACACTGATTGATCGCTCGCCTCCACCTGCGCCTGGCCGCGACGCGCTAGTTGCTGATTGATTTTTGTTGTTAGTTCCTCAACACTTGGCTTACCATCAGCCGCCCGGCAATAGTCGCAACCATCTGTCGCCTCGACATATTCCAGCAGCAAATCCATATCAACATCAGCATCCTTAACGCCATACTGTGACAATTGCTCCACCATTTCATACAGCGCGCCTAGCAAACTATAATCATTAGCATTTCTAGCAGCATCACCGATGCGGATAATGGCGCGAGCGATGGTGATAGGATTTTTAGACTTACTCATACACCTATTGTACTCTGATCCATCATAAGTTATATATCAATCCAACAAACTCGCTCCGCCGGCGGCGTCATACGCCGCGCGTTTATAATTCCACTCATTACCGTAACGCTTAGCTTGCTCTAGCACCATGTCAGTTGCCAACACCTGCTGATCTGGCGGGTAGCCATATTTTGCCAGCGTCTTTTTAACGTTAACCTTCAACTTTGCCTGAACATTCCTGCGCTCTGCCCAATCAATCGTCGCATCTCGACGCACCTGCTCTAACAATACTTTTGCGATATCACGTAGTTGCGCGTCACCCAGCACTTCACGAGCACTGCCATTTTCAACCAGCGCATCATAAAAGATAATCTCATCCTCGCTGAGGCCATCAACCGCTCCGTTCTCAACAGTCTGGCGAATTTTCTGTCCGATGTTGATTAATTCCTCAATCACCTGCGCTGCCTCAATCGTCCCGTTTCTATACCGCGTCAAGGCTTGATTGAGCAAGTCAGAGAACTTGGTGTCCTTGGCATAATTTCTCGAAAATCGTAGCTTAATTTCATTAGTTAAAAGTTTCTGCAGTGCTTCCACCGCCAAATTCTTACGCTCCATATGACGAATTTCTGCCAGGAACTCATCGCTCAAAATCGATAGTTCCGGCTTTTCTAATCCCGCCGCCTCAAAAACATCAACCACACCCACTGGCGCAATCGCTTTGTCGACAATTTGTTTTAGCGCACTTCGGTACTCAGCATCAGTCACCACCGCTGAGCTCGACACTTTATCCAGCCGGGCTTTCACCGCCTGAAACAGCGCCACTTCTTCGCGAATTTCTAGCGCCTCGGGCCTGGGCATGACCAACGCGAATGCCTTACTCAGTTCCAAAACGTGCTGCTTCAACCGCTTCTCACCGTCTTCCAACCCTAAAATATATTCCTCAGCATCCAAAATAATTTGTAGCTGTTGGTCGGTTGGTGCGGTAAAATATCGCTGATAGTCAAAGTTACCAAACAAATCGCGCACTACCTCATAGCGCATCTGCATCTGTGCCACCGCCTCAGCAATATCAAGCTGCGGTGCGCCCTGCCCACCACTTCGCGTATAGTCAGAAATAGCATCGCGCAGCGCCCCTGCCACACCCAGATAGTCAACTACCAAACCGCCGGTTTTCCCAGGAAACACTCGATTCACCCTGGCAATCGCTTGCATCAAATTATGCCCTTTGAGCGGTTTATCAAGATACATGGTGTGCATATTCGGCACATCAAACCCCGTCAGCCACATGTCGCACACAATCACCAATTCAAGTGGATCATTCGGATCCTTGATGCGCTTTTCGATCGCCTTTACTCGCTGTTTATTACGAATATGCGGCTGCAAATGATCAGGGTCGCTAGCACTACCGGTGATAATCACCTTGATCGCGCCGCGTGCGTCATCGTCACTATGCCAATCTGGTCGATACGCCACGATTTTTTCATACAAATCAGCCGCGATACCGCGACTCATCGTCACGATCATACCTTTACCGCTCAGCACACTTTGTCGCGCTTCAAAGTGTTCAATGATATCCAAAGCGATAGTATTCAGCCGCTCACTATTACCAACGATAGCTTCTTTTTGCGCATACTCGGCCTTCAGCGCATCTTGACGGCTCAATTCTTCGCCCTCCAGCAGATCATCAACTTCCTTATCCAGCCACCGCCGTGTAGCCTCGTCCATATTCAAATCGACCAGCCGACTCTCATAATAAATCGGCACTGTTGCGCCGTCTTTCACCGCCTGCTCGACATCATAAATATCGATATAATCGCCAAACACCGCTGGTGTTGACTTATCATCCGTTTCAATCGGCGTACCCGTAAATCCAATATAGCTAGCACCCGGCAAAGCATCGCGCATATACTTAGCATAGCCATACACCAGCTGAGCATCGCTGGCTCGAACATGTGCCTTCAAGCCATATTGACTGCGGTGTGCCTCATCTGCCATCACGATGACATTGCGCCGATCAGTCAGAACTGGCAAGTTATCCTCCTCATCCTCAGGCGAGAATTTTTGGATTGTCGTGAAGATAATTCCACCCGCTTGGCGCTGCAACAGCTTCCTGAGTTCACTGCGTGAATCGGCCTGCTTTGGGTCTTCCCCCAGTAGCTCGCGACAGGCACTAAATGTACCGAATAATTGACCATCAAGATCATTACGATCCGTCACCACCACGATGGTCGGATTATGTAAATCGCGCGATTTCATCAGCTTACCAGTATAAAACACCATACTCAAGCTCTTGCCCGACCCTTGCGTATGCCAAACCACGCCAGCCCGTTGGTCACCGCGTTCACTACTAGCTGTCAGCGTCCGATCAAGCGCTTTATTCACCACCCAATATTGATGATAAGCGGCTGCTTTCTTGATCAATTTGTCACCATCACCACGCTCAAATACGATAAAATTCTGCACTATATCCAGCAAGCGCTCAGGCGTACACGCACCACGCAGCAGCACTTCCAACATCGGCACATTGCCAACTTCTTTCTCGCCATCAATCGTCTTCCACGGCATCATTCGTTCCAGTGGGCTGGTGATCGTGCCCATCTCCGCCTCTAGTCCATCGCTCGTCACGCATAATTCATTAAAGCGGAACAGATCACTAATCTCTCGCTTGTACGTCTGAATCTGCTGATACGCCGCTACCAAATTCGCCTTCGTGTCGGCCGCATTTTTTAGTTCAATCACCACCAGCGGCAAGCCATTCACGAACAGCACAATGTCAGGCCGGCGATTATAGTCGCCCTGCAGAACCGTCAGCTGATTCACTGCCGCAAAATCATTGTTTCTTGGCGAGGTAAAATCAACCACCCGCACGATATCGTGTTTCACTTCGCCGCTCGATGTGCGGTATTGCACCGGCACACCCGACACCAGCAGTTGATGAAACTCGTGATTATTCTCAATCAAGTTCGGTTTACTAATCTGTGTTAACCGCCGCATCGCTTCATTCAAGGCTGACTCTGGAATGTGCGGATTGAGCCGCACCAAAGCATTATATAGCCGCCCAGGCAATACCACCTGCCGCAGCTCACGCTCAGCCATAGCACCATCCGGACCAATATCTGGCCCACGTAAAACTTGCCAGCCGAGATTAGCCAGAATATCAAGCGCGTATTGTTCGATTTGGGATTCGGTCATAATAATTATCTCATCAATATTAGCACAATCTCTTAAGCTTTTGGCGCCATTTTAAGTAATCTCTCAACGAGTAAATGTACTGTGGTTGATGGTATATTATCTGGGTTAGAGATACGGTGACAATTTTGTATAACTGTTTGCAGTATCTTTGGGTTATTATATATCATATCAACAAACCAAGCTAAGTCTGCTTTATTATAATTTTTACCTATTTTCCGAGTCAAAATCTTATTAAGTTCTGCTCTATTTGCAGTAGACGCACGAAACCCAAAATGTTGTAATAAATATATTTCAAAAGCAGGATCAGAAAAAGCCAGCTTCACACCGTTCTCTTTTGCATATTTCAATAGGTCTATGTAAGCAATTGACATATCGTCATTATCACACACAGCCCACACTTCAATATCTTTATCACATAAGCCATACTTCTCAACTAATTGAGTGCGATGAACAACACTTTCGTCAATAAGCCTTTTATGCTGACCAAGCCCTCCTATAACCTTAACTCTTACAGATCCTTGTGAAATTCGATACTGGTTTTTTATTGCATTAAAATACTGACACTCCGTCTCTTTTCCCTCACAACATATAAGCAATACCCTCTCTTTATTCATGATATTCTAATTATTCAATCCTTACTAATGGTTTTCCACCATAAATACCCTCTCTATATCGTTTTTCAAACGATTCACCTTCACGTACAGATTTATCAGTCAAAGGAGTAATTAATGTCTCTTCCATATAGTTTTTCTCGACAATAACAATATCTTCTCTCTTCAATAGGTCAATATCTTTACTCATTAGCGATGTATCATGCGTATTAAAAATAAGTTGTGCTCCCGTAGAGTTTATCTTTTCTGATTGAAATAATTTAACAATAAACTGACATATATCTGAGTGTAGATATGTTCCAAACTCATCTATATATAAAGTCATACCATTAGCGATTGTATGCAATATCGGTGCGGCTAGATTAAAAAATTGCTGTGTACCAGCAGACTCCTGGCTACCCATATCAAAGGTTTTAACCCCCACGACCTCATGATCGATATTGCGTACTGTGTGTGTGGTTTTTACTGATGTGGCGCGCCTAGGAATTGAAGCCCTAACGTCATCAATAAACGGCAGTTGATTAAGTATATCTTCAGGCACATCCACTTCCTCAATATCAAAATCTTTTATCCAAAAATCTGCCTCTTTTAGAAGCTCAAGAACACCACTTTTCACCTCAGAATTATCCTTAATTGCATCCAGACTCCATTTTTCAGTCTCTTTCGGCTCGCCAGCCAAAACATTAAGGGAGTTAGCAAACCATTCAAAAACTACATTTGCATACTCATTATTATTCTCACGTGCCTTTGTTAAAAGTAGCGCATTGCTTAACGTACTTTCGAGAAGCTTCTTGCCAAAACCATAGCTACTAGCCTTAGGGTTAAGTCCGTCTAGTAAACGACGAAATAGTAGTCTTCGTGAACCGCCCTCAAGATATTCAACAAGTTCTTCTCTAGTAATTCCTTTCTCATTTATAGAAAACTCATAACTCATATGACGCTCGCTATTGATTATTTCAATTTTAAAAGTAGAGTCCTCTTTGTTTGAATGATCTCTCAGGAGAAAAGGGTCATATGGAGCCTGTGTTATGCTCGCATTTGTTGAGTTGACAACAAACCACTTCATAAATCTGAGAGCATTTGAGATATTTGTCTTGCCACTAGCATTTGGCCCATATATTGCTGTTGTTGTACGACCATTTTTATTTTTAGTGCGCAAATCAAGACGTTGCGTACCATAGATAGATCTAAAATTTGTAACCTCAAAGAGTAGTAGTTGTGATTTATCCATAACTTTATGGTAGCAAAATATACCCAGAAAGTCAACATTTTGTATTTTTTTTACATAAACTATTGATAAAAGTAATTATGCTTGCTATAATAACCTTCAGGAAATCACGCTAGGTGGGAGGTGTGGAATCTTCAGGAGGGTAACGTCCTGACAATATACGAAAAAATCCGCTTTCGCGGATAGATCGTGCATAATTTTTAGCCCATGCACCTTTCAGTATAGCGTAAACCGACCAAAATACAATATCAACGCTATATGAAAGGAGATTTTACTTATATGGCAAAAAAGCAAATCCACACCATCCCTCGTCCAGGTGGCTGGGGAACTAAGAGCTCTGGTGCATCAAGGGTGGCAAAAGTCTACCCGACTAAAGCCGAAGCTCAAGCGGCTGGTCGCAAGACAGCCATCAGCCAAAACGCTGAACATATTATTCATAATAAAAATGGTAAAATCGGAGCGCGGAATAGCTATGGTAATGATCCGCATCCGCCGAAAGGATAATAGTATGAGTGTAAAGATAATATCATACGATTTAGGCTATCCTGAAAAATTCGAAGATTACGAAGATTTGATTGGATATATAAAAAGTTTGGGATCATGTGCCAAACCACTATATTCCGTATGGTTTGTTGATACAAACAAGACTGTTACTGAAATACGAGACGGAGCCAAGCGTCACATAAACAGCAATGATAAGATATTTGTTGCCGAATGGGATACAGAATCTGGATGGGCATCTTATAATCTACCAAAGAGCGTGACAGATTGGTTACACAGTAGATAGTTCCAGGTATAAAACGAGCCCTTACTTTTGGGCTCGTTTTTAGATCATCTAGATTTTTCTACAATTTTCTCGCCTTTTTTCTAATAGATTTCATGCTGTCAGAATCTTTATCTATTTCAAATTCATCATTGTTAGCTTTTTCTCTCAAGATATTCAGAACCTCGCGAGAGTATTTTTTATAAGTCACTTGTCCAGCCTTTAATGAATACATACATTCATCACCTTGAAGGTTAAAATATCTTACTAGTGCTAAAGCATTCGCTGCGGCTGATTTGCTTGGAAATCCCAACTCTTCTCCTAGTTGTTTTGTGGTTAATTGATATTTAATTTCAGGATCAATATTTCGCTCTATCACACGAGCCGAGCTAGCTTCAACCTCACCGATAATCTTCAATGTTGGAGCACCAACCTTCTCATTGAATTCTCCCTCTTTTATATACCTCAAATCTTTCATTATTGATTCATCTATAATAACTCGACCGCCAGGAGCACTAACTACCCCATCCGTCAAATTCAATACAGCTGCATTATCGATGCCAACTGTACCTGCCTGCTTCACGAGATTCATCCAACGCCTAGCCTCCGCATCTCTTTGATCCTCAATAATTTTTTGTAGCTCAGTAGACCTAATAGGCTCAGACCTAGCGCCATTCCGGAAATATATGACACCGTCCTTCAAGTCTCTACCAATAGTTTTGGTACATATTACAGGTTTTATCTGAGATCGCCTTGTATATATCCAACCGATCTTTTTATTATCTACTTCTAAGGTTTCAAACTCATAACTAAGAGTATGAGATAGAGTGGATTTTGCAAACTCAGAAATTTTTTCTGAGGTGAGATTTTCAAAAGCTTGACCTTGCAATCCAATAACTTCTCGAGGCGAATCTTTTATGCCAAAAACCAGAAACCCGCCTTGATTGTTAGCAAATGCAGCCATTGTTCTGATGTATTCCGCATTATTTTGCCAATTAAAAGATTCTTTGAAGTCTAACTTTGTTGATTCACGTGATTTAACATATCCCCTAGAATCTAGGGTCAATATTTTAGTTTTCACATATTCTCTAATCATTTCTATATCATTCATTCTTCAATCTCTCCAGAAATTAGTTTTGGCAAAAGTGAATCCCGCATACTCGTAAGAGTTATGGTCTCTTCAGAATTGCGTTTAATTTTCTCAAAAATAGGTTGTATTTTTTCTTTAAATTTTAATATCGTTTGGTCATCTGGCTTCATGACCGCGAAATTACGAACCTTACCAACACTAATATTTTGCTGAGCTGCACCATTTGCCATATTATTTAAATCAGATCTCGATAACAGTAAATATAGATAAATAAATTCGTATCCAACGCTAGGTTTGGCAACTAACCCACAAGTGGCTTGATTAAAAGCTGCTTCTTGAGTCAATATACCTAACCGGCCCACTGTGGGCGCAGCATATATGGCCATCATAACCGTATTAACAGGAAAAAGTTTCGCAGACGATTCATTTAATCCATCGCCAGTAATAGTCTTTTCGCTACAAAAAACAAAATTGTCCTTAAGCTCTTTTGTTGAGTACCATTGAATGTCTCCGCCATAATAATTATCATTTCTAGTCGACGGAGTACCACCTGAGGCAATTCTATCGCATAACTCCGTCAAAGACACTATATCCCAGTCTGCAGCCTCAGGATTATCAACAAAATAATGACGAAAGAGAGCTTGACCGAGCTGCTCGAGGGTTTCGTTCATACGGCGATTGAGCTCGATTTTTTCATCAAGACTACCGAGAATATTGGCAATTTTCTTCTGTTGGTTGAGTGGTGGCAGATTGATAGTCATGGCTGATATTTGTTTAGAACCCAAATTCTGCTGAGCGGCACCAACAGCGGCACTTAGAAGTTTTTCATAACTATTTACAAGATAGTAGTATACGAACCTGTAGTCAGCTTTGCTGTTATCAATTATTAAATTGCAACAAGCTTGGTTTGTAGCCAGTGGAATCTTATTAATAGCAGACTTACCGGCAGTTGCACCATACATAGCTACAATCACAGAATCTTTAGGGATAATCTTCGCCGATGAGTTCTTTAGTCCTAATTCTGTAATTGTTTTTTCAGTTGAATAAATATTACCAAAATTAACCTCCTGAGTCCTTAACCACGGTATACCGCCACCATAGTAGTTATCCCTCTTGGTTAACGGCGTTCCACCAGATGTAATTTTAGTACAAATATCGCTCAACGAAACTGTCCGCATCATTGCTCATCACCTTCTGCAGAGATCGTTGTATATGAACCAATGAGAGCAATCGCTTCTTGAAAATCTTGTAAGTTTTCACCGCTCCGTCGCCTACCTTCGGGAGTAAAGAGTTTTTTGTACTCCACTATCAACGCATCTACCGCCTTCTCTTTCATCTCCTCTTGCGATAAGCTTGAACGATCTTCATGGACAAGTCTCTCTGCATATCTAAGAGTACTATATGAACTAACAGTAAAATCTCTTAGTATACCCTCACCTTTGCTTGATGTAAATTGTTCATATAAACTATCGTTTTTTATCTTTAGCGCAAGAGCCAAAGGCACAAATACAAGCTGTACTGGGTATTGGTCCTCACTCCAGTTATTATTTCTTGTCAGAAACCGACTCACCAAACGAAGTGATGAATAGTATGAATTAATTTCACGCATCTCAAAGCCGTAGTATTCTATAGCGTCAAATGCAACTCCATTAACTATCATGCTGCCTTCCATCCAGTCAAGTACGCTTCTTGCATACACTTCGATGCTCACCTTACGCAAACCAAACGTAAAATCAAAAAATTTATTTAGATACGCATATCCATCAAAGTCACTTCCGTAATATTTCTTAATTGTATGTGAAAGTTGATTGACATTTGTCGTAATGATGAACGTCACATCATCACGCATAAAATAATGCTTAACAACCTCTAGCAACTCGACAGCAAAAGACGGACGACAGCGATCAAGCTCATCAATTACAAAAATGAGTCTTTCGGAATCACCTTTTAACTTATCAATGAATTCGTTTACTGTATCGTGTCGATTTACTTGATCTTTTACCGCTTTGACAAGGTCAGCCTTACTAGTCTTATTATCAATGTCTATAAAATCATGGGTTATGTTCTTTAATCCTGCAGACATGGTTATCATACTAAGAGCCTTCTTTATCGAGCCTTGGGTCAGACTTTCATCGTCGTCCGCTATCAACTTTAGCAACATAGCACTGAGCGCGTCGCCAAGATAATCATATTCCCACGCATTGAAATAGAAAGTTTTTTGTTTTTCTCGCAAAAGGTTGATTGCATTCTCGTCAAGAGTATTATGGCCATAATCTTGAATAGCACTGTCAGATAACATTAGTAGTTGCTTTACAAACACCGTTTTACCGGATCCCCATGCACCATCAATTGCCAAAACGGTACTTTCTTTCAATGAATTTAGTAGCTTCACAAGCATTGACAGCTGATTGTTACGCAGAATAGTATTATTGTGCAAATGCCTTAGGATTTGTTTATCTGTTAATTCTTTCATTTCTTCCCCTTAACCTTCTCCTTCACAGATAGCCCAGATGCGAAAATTGGTAGCAATATTTGACTTCACACGGTAACCAAGCTCAATTACCGTGTCTAGGCTATAATGCTCTATATTTCTCGAGACCTCACGATCACTTTCAGTTTGAACTATAAAGAATTTCTTTATAGTTGCCGAAGGGTCAAGCTCTTTCTCTTCGTAGATATTCTTAATATGCTGACCTATATTTTGCCTTGTAGTCTGAAATACCTGGGCCAACTGCACTTGAGTGAGCCACATATTTTCATCTTGTAGTCTAGCTTGAATCTGCGGCTTGCCATCATCGCCAACATACACCACCATCTCACCGTTTGGATTATCGCCGCTCGTCATTTGATTTCTTTCTCTATTTTGACAAGGTTCTCTTTTATCTTTGCCTCTAACTCACGACTCTTCGCAAACTGACCCTCCAGCTCAGCCGTCAACCGGGCAAATTTCTCGGCGAACGGCTCATCATCTTCCTTAGCCTCCTCGACGCCCACGTAACGACCAGGCGTCAGTACATAATCATGCTGCTTGACCTCTTCTAGATCGGCGACTTTGCAAAAACCCGGCTGGTCAGTGTAGTCCGCACTGGCGGTTTTGTAGTCATGATATGTCTTCGCTACCCTGGCAATATCTTCTTCGGTCAGCTCGCGGTTACGGCGGGTTACCATTTTACCCAAATTACGCCCATCGATAAACAGTACTTTACCGTGACGATTGGCACGATCACGCGACACAAACCATAAACAGCACGGTATGGCTACATTGAAAAACAGTTGGCTTGGCAGTGTGACAATGGCATCAACCATATCATTGAGCACTAACTGCTTACGGATGTCACCTTCACCGCTAGTTTGACTGCCCATGCTCCCATTTGCTAATACAAAACCTGCAGTACCGCGCGGGCTCAAATGGTGAATCATATGTTGAATCCACGCAAAGTTAGCGTTACCCTTTGGTGGCAGACCATACTTCCAGCGCGGGTCAGCCTGCAAATGTTCTTGACCCCAGTCGCTAATATTAAACGGCGGATTGGCCAAGATATAATCAGCTTTCAGGTCGGGAAGCTGGTCATCCATCAAGGTGTCGCCGCGTTTGATATTCGCATCAATTCCCCGAATTGCCATATTCATTTTAGCGAGTCGCCAAGTGGTTTCGTTCAATTCTTGACCATATACCGCAATATCACTGACACGTCCAGCATGCTCCTCGACAAATTTCTCGCTCCAGACGAACATACCGCCACTACCGCAACATGGGTCATACACGCGCCCACTGTACGGCTCAAGCATTTCTACCAGCAGCTTCACGATGGAGCGCGGCGTGTAGAATTCGCCACCATGCTTACCCTCACTGTCAGCAAACATACCCATAAAATATTCGTAGACTTGACCAAGCAAATCTTTGGAACTGGCAGTATCAAATTTAATATTTGTAAATAAATCGATGAGCTCGCCCAAGCGGCGTTTATCCAGAGCTTCACGGGCATAATTTTTTGGCAACACACCTTTCAAACTAGGGTTGTCGCGCTCAACTGCCTCCATGGCGCTGTCAACTAGTACGCCGATTTCTGGCTGCTTGGCGCTCGCCACCAGGTGCTCCCAACGAGCCTCCTTGGGAATCCAAAAAACATTCTCCGCCAAATACCAATCCCGATCTTCAGGATCATAATTCTCATCAATCGCCGCCTGATACCGCGCCGAAAACGCATCTGAAACATATTTTAGAAAAATCAGCCCGAGCACCACATATTTATAGTCCGACGAGCTGATATTACCCCGTAATTTATCTGCCGCAGCCCATAACTGCCTTTCAAGATCCCTCATATTCATAGATAGATTATATCAGATTTGGGGGTCGTTTACTCTGAGTGCATCAGGCTCTTGTGACTAGTTTTCGTGACAATAATATGATCATTAAGCGTAATACCAAGTAGTTTTCCCGCTTCCGCCAGCCTGTTTGTGACATCTTTATCAGCCTGACTCGCCTCCAAACCCCCGCTCGGATGATTATGCGCCACAATGATGCTGGCGGCGCGGTCGGCGATAGCGTCGGCGAAGACCTCGCGCGGGTGTACCAGGCTGGCGGTCAGCGTGCCGATAGTCACCACCCGCTTGGCGATCAAACGATTCGCGCCATCCAGCGTCAGGCAGACAAAATATTCCTGCTTTTTGTCGCGAATGTCAGACAGCAACTCAACCGCTTTTTCTGGGCTGTCAATAATTGGCTGGTCGCTATCCAGCAAATACCGCCGCGCCAGCTCCAAACTCGCCACAATCACCGGAATTTTCGCTTCGCCCAAACCGACCACGCCACGCAGATCATCATACGAGACATCACCGCCTTTTTGACGCAAAATTTTCAGCACCTCGCGCGCAATTTTACCGACATCCGCCTGTTTATTGCCGCTGCCAATAATCGCCATCAGCAGCTCCAAGTCGCTCAGCCGCGCCGTACCGTAACGCGCTAGTTTCTCGCGGGGACGGTCCAGTGGATGACGGTCAGAGATTCTCATGAGTACATTATACTATCACTCCAACAACTTCCGCAAAGCGCTTCTCCATCCATCCACCGACACTGCGTACGGCACGCCAATCTCCGTAAACTACTGGCGAGCGACTGTAATTTTGCTTCGCTCATTACTGCTCAGGTTATATCCTGTAATTTATTAATTCCTTTCTTAACATTTTGTTATATAATTATTTACTACTTATTCTTATTTCAGACTATACAATACACTAGAATTCAAGGTCTGGCGATCAGAATTTATATTCTACAAATCAAAAAATTCCCTCAACGGGACTATCTATATCTCAATTCTCAGTGGCGGAGAGAGAGGGATTCGAACCCTCGGTACGATTTCTCGCACACACGCGTTCCAGGCGTGCACCTTCAACCACTCGGTCACCTCTCCATGGTGCAATTATATCATAGTATGATTACTAAATAGTATAACTCAGTTCTACTATAGTAACATTTTTATTTAATCATAATAGATAAATTTAAAAAGGTTCTACTTAATTTGCTAGAACCTTTTCTCACATTATCAAATTGTAATAAAATCAAACCTGGCTCCCGCGACTGGGCTCGAACCAGTGACCTATTGGTTAACAGCCAACCGCTCTACCGCTGAGCTACGCGGGAATACTAGATTAAGTATACACACCAAACGTAGCAACGTCAAGCATCTATCTTTTATTATTTTTTTCAGTAATAAGCTTATTAATCGCGGATATCAGTTTTTGCGCTTGTTTAGGATCTTTATTATCAGATATATAAGCCACAGTAAAACGGGTTTTATTATTTAAAATAACCTGCTCTACATATCCTGAGTCGCTTACACCCACAGCTGAATAAGCACCGCCGCCCACTCGTATCATACCATCACGATATTTATTATTGCGCATAGCGCTCTCAATAGAACCAGCTCTCTGTTTTAATCCAAGTTGGTTAGATGTTAATTTTTGTATAAATAATGACATATCATGAGCAGTAGTTTTTGACCCTTCACCAGTCAATACAGTATCGGTTAATCCGATTGATTTTAGTTTTGCATTTGCGGCATCGTAACCAATCTTAGATAAAAGACCATTAATACAGTCTTTGTTTTGTTCAGTAATGGATTCCGTTATACAATCACTAATTGAAGAATTGCCCGACACTTTATCTGTTGGTTGCAATGATTTATCTTCGATACCGGCCAGTGCTAAATATGCAAGATACAGACCCTCAAAGCCAAGTGAAGGTAGTTGTAATTTATCATTGACAGAAATTGGTGCAGAACCTTTTCTATCTTCACGGAAAACTATACCTATTTGACCAGGATTATCATTAGAAAAATGCTCTATTAACGCTTTAAGTCCTGTGTCATTGGGTGAATATGAACGATTATATCGCACTTCAGGACCAACGTTTTTTGTACTAACAATAATCTCACTACCTTCTCCCGCCAATATTTTATCTACACTAGCAATAGTTGCATCAATATCAATCAAAACACCTGAAGCACCGTTAACCTGTGATATTAATGTAAAATCCTTAGTTGTAATAGTTGTTACACCAGGTTTTTTCTCAACCCTACTAGCTACATTACTTTGTAGATATCTATTAAGCCTATCCTTCTCAACTTCAGCCTTTAAGGAAGATTCACCCTTTTCGCCTTCCTTCGGCACAATAGCCTTAAATACCAGCCAGCCTTTTATTGTATTGCCAGGAACTTTAGTGACATTATCACCAGCTTTTATAGTAAATTCGCGAGACAAAATATTATTAAGTTTATCAGCCAAAGCTTTAGCCTTATCATCTGAAATATCCGCAGTAACTTCTTCTATATCTGAACGTACTGTAATTTTTCCATTATTACCAATCCTAGCCTTTTGCACCTCGGCAGCAAAATTAGTAGCATTACAAGTTCCGCCAGATACAGCTTTAACAACAACAAACTGGTTATCCTCAAGTTTAAGAGATGCGTTTTTAGGTTGAATTTTACAATCCGCGCCAAGCTCTTTTAAAGTGTATTTATCGAGCGTAGATTTATCGTATTTATATATAGGTCCGTCAATTTTAGATAAGTTTGCAGCCCACCAAAGCGACGTAGGGATAAGTCTCAACCAAAGCGGATATCCAGCATTTTTTAGACGATCATTATTGTCAACAATAATTCCAACTTCTTTAGATGGCGATACCTTGTAAGCAGAAGTAGAGCTACCGAAATAAATTTCAACTGGGACCTTACTATATTCACTATTTAGTTTTTCAATAATTTCAGCTCGACTAGATTGACCAGCTTTAATTCCATCAATTGAAACTCCAGGCGGTAAAGCATCGACGGGGTAAGCCATTTGATAGACAATATCGCCCGCAATAACTAATATAAATATTCCAATTACTGGTGCCCACCAATTTTTCTTAAACCAATCTACAATTCTAATCGGTAGTGGTAATTTATCGTAACGTTTAGCTCTTGGTGGCGGTACGGGAACACGGCTACCACTACTTAGCGAAGTAGATGCTGGTGGTAACGGTGAATAATTAGACTGGAATCCAGACGCAGACTGTTGATATGGATATGGAGCAGATTGATTCTGGGGCGGATAACCTGACTGCTGTGGCGGATAATAAGGTTGTGTATAGTTACCCTGCGGCGCGCTAAATTGCCCAGAACTATCGCCACCACTAAAACCAGACTCAGAATAACCTGGTGGTTGAGGTGGATAGCCTCCTTGTGAGGGCTGATTATCTGGCTGATTTTGCGGAGGATATGGCGAGTTATTTGGATACATAACAATTATGCTTATAATAACAAAAAATACGAATATTATTCAAGACTAAGTAGTTTTGATACACGCTCAATAGCAGCTAAATCCTGCTTTGCCTCACTAGTATTAACACTTCGAAGATGTTTACATTTACTTGCCAAAATTCGCTTTAACCATTTTTTGTGTTTATCTAGCTCAGATGAGACAGATACAATTTCCAGCATTCTAATTCCACTTTTGCCTTTTTTAATATAGCCACGTTCAATTAAATTATCGATATGATTAGCCACTGTTGAGACCGATTTATATCCCATAGCTTTCATTATTTCGCGGTAACTGGGTGAAAAATCATTCTGTTTTATAAAAGTTTCTATATAACTAAGTAATTCACGTTGCTTCTTCGTTGTTTTTTCACGCATTTGCTAGTTCCTTTTTATTATCTTTCTTTTTATTTGTAGCAATAGTTAAACCAGCAAGACTCCACCAGATTATGCCAATTGTATCATCTGCCCAAACTGGTAAAAACATACCTATTATAGCCATACCAATCCCAGAAGCTAAGACGCCAATACTTAGATTGTCTCGGTGAGAATATAATTTCCAAAGTACTATACTAAAAACCATCATCTGCAAAACCAAACCAATAACACCAGTTTCAATTGCCATATAAATATATTGATTTTCAATAATTTTTGGACTGCCAGATAGCAATGAAGGCGAGCCAACACTACCCAAACCAAAACCAAATGGATGATTTACGGCTGTACTTACACCATCAGTCATTGATTGCATATGTCCATGATTTGATTTTATTACACTTGAACTTTCAGGGTTATTATGGAAAATTACGTTTTGTACAAAACTACTTTTTGAATTTAACCCGATTAGTGTAATTAATATTACAGTCACGATTGGAACTATTAATAAAAGATGACGATTTGTTGTGCCGTTTTTAGCTTGATAAATAAGCGGAATTATAATAATTGATACAAGCATCGCTAGCCAAGCGCCACGCGAATAGCTAAACCAGAGCGCCACAAGAGCGCCACATAAAACTACAATGCCTAAAATTAAGCAGGGTTTGCTGATTTTTTGATATCTCCGCCAAAATACAACCATTAAGCTAATGGCAATTACCGCAAAAGCTCCTAGTGGATTTGGACCGCGCAAGGTACTATTAATTCTAACAAAATTATTATTTTGATCTACTGTTAAATAAGGTTTAATTGTAAGATCAGAATAGCCAAGCGATTTAAGTATGTCTTTTGGTAAAATTGTAGCTTGCAACAAAGCAATAATACAAACCAAAGCAATACCCGCGCCAATGGATTTTAATAATATTTTTTTAGCAGGTGGATATATTTTAACTAAAATATAACAAACTATAAAAGCTAAATAAATTCTTAGGTTTATAATCAGTGCCGCAACCTCAGATAACTGATTATTTGGCAATATAGCCAATAAAAATACATTTAAAGCCGCAACCGCCAAACAAACCCAAATTAATTTATCAGTATATAATTCGTATTGAAGCTTCTTTTGCCAAATTATAAAAATCAAAATAATTGCCGCTACACCAAAGAGTATTTCCTTCCAAGATTTTATAATCAAAGAAAAAGATGAAAACGACGTATCAGCAAAAACGGCTATAGGCGCCTGAAAACAAACACCAAACAAAGCAAGAGCAACAAGTCCTGTTGTTAATTTACTAAGCCTATTTAATTGCATAAAATTTATTATAGCACTTGTTTAATTCTATAATTATATCTTAATAAAACCAATTGATTAACAATATTTGATTATTTCATTAATATCTCGGCGGGTTTGCGGGTGAGGTTCTTTGTTGCTGTAGCCCAGAGCCAGCATCACCACTGGCAGATCTTTCTCGCGGTCAATCAACTTAAGTTCTTCCAATATTTCCGCAAGTTTATCAATCGAGAATCCTTCCATGGCGCACGAATCAATCCCCCGCTCGGCGGCTGTCATCATGGCAAATCCCAGAGCAATGTATGCTTGGCGCGCCGCCCACTGATGCAACTTCTCATTATCGCCAAAAATCTTAAAATCAGTCTTCGCCCATTTTTTCCAAAACGTTTTATAGCCAGTTCTGACAACAGCGTTCATATATGCAACATCACGTAACATATGATCGATATGACCGTCTTTTCGCGTCAATTCTTCGCCAGTTTTGGCAGTAAAAATTAGCAGATGACTAGCGGTAAATTTAGCAGCGTTAACGCCAGCAGCTTTTTCAAGTTTCTTGCGGAAATCAGCGTCTTGCGCCACGATGACGTTAAATGGCTCAAAACCGTACGATGTTGGCGTCAAGCGAATTGCTTCCAGGATTAGTGTAATATCCTCTTTGTTAATTTTCTTTGATGCATCAAAACTTTTCATTGCCCGCCGAAATTTCAGCGCCGACTCAATGTCTTTTATTGCAATGTTTGGTTTAGCCATAATCCCTCCATTCATTCTTATTATATCTTATTTTTAACATCCAAATCTTTATACAGGTCTAATGTTTGCTTGCAATCGGGGTAATTCGTGCAACCCAGGAATTCACCATATCTGCCGCGCCGCCGCACCAAAAAGCCACTTTGGCAAGCTGGACACAATATCGGCTTGCTGAGAATTTCAATATTGTTATACGATTGATTGCAATTTGGGTAATGCGAACAGCCAACAAAATTCTTACCCGTCTGGCTGTTTTTACAGATTACCAGTCTGCCAGTTTTGCACCACGGGCAATTAACCAAATCCGCTTCACCGTACCGCCCTTGAATCAGATAATTAGAATATTGTTTAATCTCCTTGGCAAATAACGATTCATTTTCTGACACCATAAGATACACCTTATTCTTCGTCCTGGTGAGCGCCACGTAAAACAAGCGCCGCTCCTCGGCAAAACGGCAAGCTTCCGGCGCGCTCAAAAGCAGTGATATTATCGGATCATCGGTTAGTTTATTTGGGAAACCATACAAGTCGTTTTTCAAATTCAAAACGATCACATTGTCCGCTTCCAACCCCTTTGATTTATGCGCAGTAATAAATGTAATATTAACACCTTCAATCCCAGCTATATTTAATTCGCCAGTAACCTCGTTATATTTTTTCACTTCTTTTCTGAGCTGGTTTTTGATAATTTTTCCCTTATCATCCCTCAGGCAAATCACATAATCCAGATCAAAGCTATGCCGCCCCAATAGTAAAATACGCTTGTCCTTGCTGTAGTTACGGGCAATTTGGCGAATCTGATCGACCAGCACCGCAAAAGCATTATTCTGATTGTACGGCACAAATTCCACTGGGCAATCCAGTTCCTTGGTAGACTTGGGATTTTTAGCCAGCTGCTGCGAATTTTGCTGGATGAATTTGGCGGAAATATCGATCAGCTGCTGTGAGTTGCGGTAAGTCCTTTCAATGAATAACTTTTCATGCTCGCCAACAAATTTGCCAAAATCACTGAACAGCGAAATATCGCTGCCCGTAAATCGATAAATTGACTGCCAGTCATCACCGACGCAAACCAACCACGCGCCCGATTGCTGGCGAATTTCCGTAATCAACTTAAACCTAGCCGCCGAAATATCCTGATATTCATCAATGATGATATAGTCATACGCTTTGGCGGCGCCCTTTTGCTGCACCAATTTAGCCGCCCAGTTAATCATGTCGTTAAAATCAATTTCACTGCGCGAAGACAGCGCCGAGTTGTACTTTTCAAGAATTGGAAGAGTAAAATCCAAAAACAAATTTTGGCGGGCGCTGATGAACTTATTATTGGTTTCGCTATTTTTAATGAATTGCCGCAACCTGCCAGCTGCTAACCCCCGCGATTTGCTTAAATTGATAAAACTAGTAATTAAGCTAATAATCTCCGCGCCAAATGACGAATCCTGCTTGATAATTTTATGATAAATCTCCTGCTCGCTCAGCGGCTGAAAAACAACGCCCGATTTCTCCAGCATTTCCCGCAGTTTATCCAGCAAAATATTATCGCGATTATACCACGAATACGTCTCTAAAAGTTTGGTTCTACACAAGCGGTGCTTGACACGTTTTTTATGCATGTTTTTTATATACTGCTTTTCCTGAAACTCCGATAGCCATTTGGCACGCCCATGCTTATCAATACCGAAATGCTCCAACCAAATATCATAATCCGTCAGATAAAAATCCGGCCGATACATATGATCGCCGTGCGGATACGGTTTTTCATATTCATAATTCACGCCGTTTAAGAATAAGAAATTAGCAATCATTAGCTCCTCGACGCTTTTAACGCGCTCGCCAGAAAATGTATCAAGTTTGTTTTTACTAATCCGCCGGCTGCCGGAAGTATTGGCATAATATTTCGACTTTAACGTTTCAAAATCTATGCCGTTTTTAACATCAAGCTTCTCGCCAAGCGAATCAAACGCGTCATTTTCCTCGGGAATATTCAGATAGCAAGCCATAAACTGCACAAACGATTTAAGCGCAGAATCATGATGTAAAATATCGTTTTTCAAAAATTGCACGATGGTTTGGTGCAGCAAATTCTCATTGGCAACAGCCGGCGGCTTTTTCTGAAAATGCTTAATATAATCATAACCCAGCTTATGAAAAGTTGTCGCTTGAGTTTTCAAACGCAAATTGCGCAGCCGCTCGTTCAGCTCTTCGACAGTTTTGCGAGTAAAAGACAGTAGAAGGATTTTTTCTGGATCAATATTCTTTTTCTCGACCAGATATTTGACTTTCCCTAAAATCGTCAGCGTTTTACCAGAACCAGCGCCAGCGATAATTAGGTTGGAATACTCATCGGTAATGATCGCTTGCTGTTGCTGATCGTCCAGCGACTTGCCTTCAATATCGCGAAAGAAATCGCAGTTAAGCTGTTTTTGCTCAGCGACATATTTTCGGTTGTAGTCTTTAATAAACCCAGCAAAATCTTCGTAAATATCGTTAAACTGGCGAACTCGAGGCTCCTTTTTATAATACTTAGATTTTCCCTGAAAGAAGTTATGAGTTTTTTCGTATTTTTTCAGGATTTCGTCGCGATTTTTCCAGGTTATGTAGCCATCAAAGCCGTCGGTTTGCGCCAAAAACTCATCAATATTTTGCAAGTGTTTGAGGAATTTTGGATTATGATATTTTTCGGCTTCTCGTAATCTATGAACGCGAAAAATTTTAACAACAATAAAAATAGCGATAATGAATAAGAGCGCCGTTACCCCAGCCATCAACTGCTCGCTCGCTTGTTTTTTAGTATAATCTGTTGCTGCCTAGGCGTAAATCGCCGCGATTCGCGCATTTTTTGGTAAGCTTTGTTGCGCATCCAGGCGTCAATTTGCCTATTTTCCAGTTCAGCCAGCGTTTTTTCAAAAAAATTCACTGCCGCCGTGGCATACAGCCAGGCCAGCGCCATTTTGACATAGTATCCGTCGCTTGTAACTTTTCGCAGCGCCGCGAAAACCTGATCAATGTGTGCTTCGTCTAGGAAATTAGTCATCAAAGAAACTACACCGTAACGTACCGTGAACTCAGCTTTACTCTGCAAGCATTCCAGCGTAAAATCCCACCATATTTCGCCGGCAAAGCGCCGCTTTTTCTCGACAAACGTATCAATGTGCGCCCATGAATCAACGTGCGGCAGGTATTGCTTGGTTAGGTCAATCGCCGTTTGATCATCAATTCGAGCGTGTGTAATCAACAGTCCGCATAGTAGCACGTAGTCGAAAGATTTGTCTTGGACCGTCAGCAATTCACTAATATCCGCTGCACTCATATTAGGTGCTAACTCCCTCGCCAACCGCCGCAAATCTGGCACACGCACACCTATGACTGGCATCTTGGTATTAAAAATGCGCCGATTAAAGGCAGCGTAGGATTCGTTGCCCTCAGCAAGCTTTGCTATCTTAAACGAGACGTCACAAGTCATATTATGAGTATAGCGTATATTATTTAAATTAAAGATAGCCACTACCTTATAAAATAATGCAGAAACTCATGTTAATCTATTTAAGTAGTCGTAGTGATTTGTAAAATTATCAGCGAGTTATCTATCAACAATCCAACTGTATTATTAAGCAACCAGACCAGTGATTTGTTTATCAAATAATATCAAATTACGAAAATCAAGTTATATTTAATATATTTTATGATAGTTGCCTAAATTAGTATAATCTACGTTAGATCTGACTTTTAATTAATTTCCCTTATATAATATATAAGAGGAGAGAATATGAATATTAAGGATATTTTACTCAAACCAGTTAGTGAGTTGACTATGGATGAACAGGAACAGGCTGCCAAGTTTCTTAAGGGTGCGTACCAAGACTTACTTGAAATGGTAGATGGACGTACCAAAAATGAGAAAGACAAGACTATTGGAGCTTTAAGTTTTGAACAGAAAATTGACTTAGTTATAGAGTATCGTAATGGACGAGATAATTAATATACCTAAATAAAGACTCTCAGTGTTATAATCCATTCATCTCAATATAGATTGTGTCGCCGGTTATAGTTCCCTAACAATTTAGATATTGGTATAATCTTGAAAACTACATAAACGAGCATTTTTCAGTTATAGTTCCCTAACAATTTAGATATTGGTATAATGCGCGCAGGTAGTAAATATCAGTGCCTGTCGTTATAGTTCCCTAACAATTTAGATATTGGTATAATTCGGTATAATCACTTACTGACTTAATAACTGTTATAGTTCCCTAACAATTTAGATATTGGTATAATTGATAACAATTTTTTGAGGCTAAATACAGAGTTATAGTTCCCTAACAATTTAGATATTGGTATAATTTAATATGAACGGGGGTAGACACTCACAAGGTTATAGTTCCCTAACAATTTAGATATTGGTATAATCCAGCAATAAACTTGTTGGTGTCAGCGTCCGTTATAGTTCCCTAACAATTTAGATATTGGTATAATATTGAAAGCTCGAGACGCGAACTTGAAAAGGTTATAGTTCCCTAACAATTTAGATATTGGTATAATACTACACGATTTTGTGTAATTAAAAAATCAGTTATAGTTCCCTAACAATTTAGATATTGGTATAATAATAGCCTTAGTTTTTAACTTTTCCACACCGTTATAGTTCCCTAACAATTTAGATATTGGTATAATACTGAGTCAAAAAATGGAACAGCAAAGTACGTTATAGTTCCCTAACAATTTAGATATTGGTATAATCGACTTTGAACTTATTTGCTGACATTATTGTTATAGTTCCCTAACAATTTAGATATTGGTATAATAGGTGCATTCAGCATAGAAACATTAGGTGGGTTATAGTTCCCTAACAATTTAGATATTGGTATAATTATAATCAGCCACGTTATCGCGATAGCGTGGTTATAGTTCCCTAACAATTTAGATATTGGTATAATTTGTTCTGCGGTAATTAACTGCATACCCTAGTTATAGTTCCCTAACAATTTAGATATTGGTATAATATCTTAAAACGTTAATGGTGAAATCGAATGGTTATAGTTCCCTAACAATTTAGATATTGGTATAATTATCTAAAGCTCTGAATCCGACTTTCGCTGGTTATAGTTCCCTAACAATTTAGATATTGGTATAATACTTCCTCAAATCCCCCTCTGTTACGAGGGGGATTTTTGGTTAGAAAAATGCTAGTTGACCAACAGGAACGGCCTTTTCCTGAGTAGTTTTTTCACCAACGATAACGTACATGTGCGTGAATTGATGTTCGGTCAAATAAAGTAGTCTTACCGATCCGCTGTCGGGTGCGTTTCGGCGGACTCGCATCATATGCTTTTCAGCAACGTCACGATTCGGACACAATCGCGTATAAACACTGTATTGCAACATGTCAAAGCCATCGTCTAGCAAGAATTTACGAAATTGCGTGGCGGCTCTACGCTCAGCTTTAGTATTGGTCGGCAAATCGAAAAATACCGCGACCCTCATGATTTTATATGACATCCCTTCCCTGTTAGGAGGCGATTTTTGGCAAAAGAAGCTTACGCACCTCCTTTACCTCGATACATTCGATAAAGCTCTCAACTGTTCGCTCAACCGCATGCTTTATCATAAACTTCTTATCACTCATTATAACATAATAATTTAATATGTCAATGATAAGCTGTCGATCATGTTTGGTGAGACTGGCGTCACGGTCGCCAACATGAAGTGGGGCGACTTTTTCTAGGACATATAAGTCAACGGCAGCACGATAGGGCTCTATCAAGTCGTCAGCTAAATTAAAACTATTAAGCTCGTTGTGGTGAAAAATCCCCTGTGAAGCGACTAGCCCACGAGCAGCGATATGCCGAGCAATATGACTGCGTACTATCGCGTAGCCATAGTTAAGTGCGGCATTGTGCCAAATTGGTTTGCGGCGTGTGGCGTCGTCGAGTAACTGGTCAAAATAAATGCGAGCAGCGATTGATTCGCGGTTGCTGGTGTCGCCTGATTTGACGTCGCTTGCGTGCTTGCGGATAGACATATCATCTAGCCCAACCATCCGCAAAACGTCAGCCTGATTGACAATTTTTTGTTCAACAACGTGCTGCCATAATTGCTTCTTGAGCGGCTGGCTCATAGCAAGTTGCTGTCGCGAAACTTTAGCCTGGCGCGAGTGCTGTGAATACGGCAAAAGCACGCTGGCTGGCAGATGTTTCTCGTCGCAGATAACAGTTGTTGTGCTCTTGGTAGCGAGTGCTGTTAGTAAGTTTGCGGTCGTGGTTATGCCATAACTGTCCAGGACAAGCGTGTCTAGGTCTTCAATTGGTAGTGTCGCTTCGACATCTTGCGCGATTACCAATTGATTATCCCGCAGACTGAGTCTGGCAGGGTTTTCGATAGCTACGACGCGCCAGGCCATACAATACCCTCGCTAAAATTCACGTCTCCTAACACATCTACTTTATGTATCTTTAGATAATTAATGCCAGACAGCGATTCTCGTTTTACTGTAGATTTTGAATCCCTAGAGCTGTCTACGGCTAAGTGGTTCTTGATTGTTATGCGATTGTCGCCTTCAAATTGAACAAAATACCCAACAAAAGTTTGACTGTCTTTTTGTATTGTTATTAGATCGCCCTTGTACAAATAACCGATAAAGTTAAAACTATTGTCGATTTTTGATACTTTCTTTAACGGTTTTAGGAGTTCCATTGTCTCTTTATTTTCTAGTATGTTTATGCGATAGTCGGGTATCATATATATTTGGTTATCTTTTTTATATACGCGAATACGAACCATCTCAGCAAGGGCGACTGGCGCATTTGCCTTACGGCCAACAGAAACCACGCCCTTCTTATCATAGACTTTAACTGCGGCTACAGGTGAAATGGGATTACCATTTTTGTCCTGTTTTGGACCTTTGTACAGCTTAAATGGAGGATTAAAAGCCTTTTTTGCATCTCCGTTACACTCATTAAGTCGAGCTAGTAGTTTTTCGTATAAACTAGATCCATTGCTATTTTTCTGACTATCAAACTCTTCTTTTACAAGAGAATTTTCTAGTCTTTGTAGGGTTAGCTCAGTTAGTGGAATTCGTATGATGTTTTGTCCGTTACGATTTCGGTTAGATCGCAATTTTGACTCATGTGCTTCTCCTCGTATTTTGTGTCTAATCTCTCTTGAGACGAAGATCGGTTTTACGCTCAGGCGGAAATCTTCATCGTAATTATCAAGTCCGCGTAGCTCATTTTGCAATGTGGCGATATCAGTGTTGAGGGTGCGCTTCATAACTTCCTTGCCAAAGTTATCC
>ERZ773070.643-NODE-643-length-24812-cov-7.515289_pt1 | contig 24812 bp, 21 predicted proteins | sample MGYA00580618_ERZ773070 | MGnify/ENA primary metagenome ERZ773070 (study PRJEB29015, sample SAMEA2738023) | human oral metagenome | biome: human oral; feature: human-associated habitat; material: dental | place: China | collected 2019 ... | reverse complement strand
CTGTCATAATATAACACACGTCACGAGTCCCGTCAACCCCTCTTTTGCAGTTTTTGAAAAAATTTGCTTCCTCCGCCCGCAGAGGAAGCAGCCGTGTGCATCAGTCCAGCGTTATCGCTCGCTGCGAGAGCCTTCGCACGACGGCGGAGTAAAGCTGTACGCCGCTGAAGATATGTTCCGGATCAGCATACTCAGCGGGGTTATGGCTGATACCATCGCGACAGGGAATGAAGATCATGCCCGTTGGTGCGTAGTCTGCCCAGTGCATGCTGTCGTGTCCTGCCCCGCTTGGCATCCTGCGGTATCTCATTCCAAGCTCTTCTGCCGTCGCTGCAATCATATCCACAAGGGCAGGCGACATTTGTGCGGGAGTTTCCTTGCTCACACGGCGCATTGTCCATGTGATGCCGCGCCGCACCGCCGCTTCATCAAGTGCCTCGGTCACATGCCGCTCGACCGCATCGCGTGCCGCAGTGTCGATGCTGCGCAGGTCAACACCGAGTGTAACTGCACCGGGGATGACGTTCATCACACCGGGCACGACATCGACGATACCAACCGTGCCGACTGCCGGCGGCTCCTTCTGCGCCCCTGCCGCACGTTCCACGGCAAGGATGATTTCCGCTGCCGCACAGAGCGCATCATGGCGCAGGTGCATCGGCGTCGCCCCGCTGTGGTCAGCATTGCCCTGAATATCAATATAGAAACGGGAAGGCGCAGCAATCCCCGTCACGACACCAATGGGCAGATGTTCACGTTCCAGCACCTTGCCCTGCTCGATGTGCATCTCAAGCACCGCCTTCAGCGGCTTTTGGTAAAGGGCCTCCGCTATCGCATCGGGACGAAGCCCGCGCTCTTTCAAAACCGTATAGAGATCCTTGCCGCTCTTCTCGTGCAGAGAATGCAGATCCTCCCTGCTGAGTTCGCCCCGCATGGCGCGGCTGCCAAGCGTCGCCGCAGAAAAGCGGCTTGACTCCTCACACATAAAGAGGACAATCTCGAGCGGGTGCTCCGGGCGGAAACCATCCTCTCCCATGCTGCGCACGGTCTCGATCGCCGCCAGCACACCCGCCAGCCCGTCATAGTTTCCGCCCTGCGGAACGCTGTCGCTGTGTGACCCGCACATCAACGCCGGCAGGCTCTCATCTTGACCTGTATAATGACCGATGACATTGCCGAAGGCATCCTCACGCAGGGTGAGTCCCGCCGTCTCCATCTGCCGCATGAGATAGGCACGCCCTTCCCAGTCCTCCGCCGAGAAAGCAAGGCGTGTGATCCCTTCCCCCGGCGCAGTAATCTCCTTCATCACGGCAAAATCCCTCATCAGCCTCTCTTTGCTGATCATCGTATCGCTCCCTTTCCTGTTTTGCTTTCTCTATATTGTAGGCACTTGATGACGATTTTTCAAGTACACCAAAGTACACCACATGCTCACGGCATTTGCTGGACGCATCCCTCTATCTATGTTATAATTCTCCCGTAAAAATGAAAACAAGTGATATCATTTCTTTCGAAAGGAAATTTTCATGTCGAAAAATCCGGTCAAGCATCAATGCACCTTCTGCAAGCGAATCATCGATGTGCACGATCAATACGATATGCCGATCTACGATCCAAATACGGGCTTTGCCATCTGCAAGGACTGTGTGCGTGAAATCAATCGCTTCCTCGACGAGCACGACGCATCCGTCTCCTCAGAGGAGCGCACGACGTTCCGCAAGGAGCTGGGCGACGTACTGGAAAAGACGCGCCCGCACCTCATCAAGGAGTATCTCGACACCTACATCATCAATCAGGACCGCGCGAAGAAAATCCTCGCCGTCGCCGTCTACAACCACTACAAGCGCATGAAATACGGCTACGAAAAGAAAGAGGACGAGGGCACGGAGATCGAGAAGTCGAACGTCATCATGCTTGGTCCCTCGGGCTGCGGCAAAACCGCCCTCCTCTCCCATCTCTCAAAGCTCCTCGATGTGCCGTTTGCCGTGACAGATGCCTCCAGCCTCACCGAGGCGGGCTTCGTCGGCGCGGATGTAGAGGTCGCCGTCCGCAACCTCTACTATGCGGCGGACAAGGACGTGGAGAAGGCGGAGCACGGCATCATCTACCTCGACGAGTTCGATAAAATCGCGCGCAAATCCGGTGCGAACAATTCCATCACCGCTGACCCCGGTCATGAGGGCGTCCAGCAGGCACTCCTCAAGATGCTCGAAGGCAGTGTCGTCGAGTTCACGGCGCGCGGCCAGCGCAAGCACCCCGAGGCGCCGACCATCAAGGTTGACACGAAAAACATCCTCTTCATCGTCGGCGGCGCATTCGTCGGCATCGAGAAGATCATCGCCAAGCGGCTCAAGAAAGGCAGCGTCGCCATGGGCTTTGGCGCGGAGGTGCGCGGCAAGGATCTCGAAAAGGAATACGACGCACTCATCCATCAGGTCACGCCTGAGGACCTCATGGAGTATGGCATCATCCCCGAGATCATCGGCCGTCTGCCCGTGATCTGCACACTCGAAACCCTCGACGAGGACGCGCTCCTGCGCATCCTCACGGAGCCGGTCAATGCACCGGTACGTCAGTACCAGCAGCTGCTCGCAATGGACGGCGTGGAGCTTGTCTTTACCGAGGACGCTCTGCGCGCCGTCGCAAAAAAGGCAATCGAGCGCAAGACGGGTGCACGCAGCCTGCGCGGCATCATCGAGGAGGTCATGCTCGACGTGATGTTCGACATCCCGCGTGAGACTGCGCCGCGCCGCGTCACCGTGACGAAGGAATGCATCACTGAGGGCGCGGCGCCGACCGTGGAGAACGCGGCGGCAGGGTGAGAAATTTATCCTTGCAAAATAGGATAAACGTGTTATACTGTGCGTAGAAGTCATGGAGTGTCATGGACAACCCATAAAAAAGAACGCCCTGCGGCTGGTTACCGCAGGGCGTTCTTTCGCGGTTGGTTAGACCGCATCAACTGTCTGCCACATGAGATGCTCTCCGCTACCACCTCAACAGTCGAAGGATCAGCGCCCCCAGGATACTTCCCAGAATACTGATCAGGAGAGATACGACAAAGTCATAGAACATCATGAGACACCCTCCCTTCCTTGCCGGATTGGCTTGGTTAGGGCCGTGGCGGCTTCAGTATATCACAACGGACGACAAAAATCCCACTGCGCCTGGTAAACGCAGTGGGACTTTTCGTTTGCCTGTTTTACTTCAAATACTGTTCAAATGCCATGAAGTGATCGAGCTGCTTCTGGAGCTCCGCCTTGGTCTCGTCGACGCCGAGCACCCACGGTACTTGGAAATTCATCTTCTCGACCTCGGTCTTGTACTCGGGATTCTCCTTGACAACCTTCTGAATTGCAGCATTCAGTTTCGCAACGATCGCGGGATCGGTTCCCTTCGGCGCGAGGATAACGTAGAAGGTGTCGACGGAGAGATTCTTATAGGTCTCGCTCGCGGACGGGATATCCGGCAGGAGCTTCGAACGCTCGGAGAGGAGAGTACCGAGGCTGCGGAGCTGTCCGCTCTCGATGTACTCCTTTGCGGCACTGTACGGGATGGAGGTCGCGTCAACGTGACCGCCGAGTAGCGCCGTCAGACGGTTCGAGGCATCGCCCGTATCGACGACATTGAACTTCGCACCGACTTCCTTATCCATGATAACGGAGGCGATGTAGACGCCGCCGCCCATCGAAACACCGTACTTGATCGTGCCCGGTGCCGCCTTGGAGGCATTTACGAGCTCCTCAAGGCTCTTGTACGGCGAATCCGCACGCACGACGATGTTCTCGCCCGCCTGCTTGCCATAGAGCGCCACCGGTTCAAACGCCTCAAAGCTGAAATCCGAGAGCCCCGTTGCCTTGTTTCCGAGAAGAGCCGCTGAGTTCGTCGCAATGATCGTATAGCCGTCCTTGTCGCCGTCCTTGTTCTGCTCAAGCGCGATGGAGCCGTTCGCGCCCGTTACGTTGTTCGGCACGACAGACTGTCCGAGCTCCTTCTCGAGGAGACGCGCCAATAGGCGTGCGTTATAGTCTGTATCGCCGCCTGCCCCATGCGTGACGATGAGATTGATTGGCTTGTCCGGGTAGGTGGAGGCATCCTTCTTCGCGCCGTCATCGCCTCCGCCACAGCCCACTGCGAACGCCACGCACGTTCCAAGCGCGATTATTGAAAGCCATTTCTTCATTTTCATGTTCTTCTCCTCTTTTCCTTTTCTCTAAAGTTTTATTATTTCTCCGCCGCCGAGGCAGCCTCTGCCTGCGCCAGCTTCTTCGCCTCCCGCCGATTCATGACGAAGGAGAAGATGAGCGCAGCCACAGCGACAAGGGTCAGAAAGGCCGCAATCGGATGATCGAGCAGCCCCTCACCGGAGCCCTGCAGCTGAGCAACGCGCCGGAAGTTCATCTCGAAGATGGGACCGAGGATGATACCCATGATGACGGGCACGCTCGGGATCCCGACCTTTACCATGCCGTAACCGATGAGTCCGAACGCCATGATGCAGTACACGTCAAAGATGCGGTTGCTGTTGCCGAATGCACCAATAGCACAGAGTACCATGATGATCGGCAGGAGATACTGTTTTGGCACGGTCAGCACGCGAATGAAGATACGGATGCCGAACAGCTCGATGAAAAGCATCGCAAGTGCGGCGATAAAGAGAGCCACAAACAGTCCGTACATCACGACACCGCTCTTCTCGAAGATCAGTGGCCCCGGCGCGATGTTGTGTACCATGAGTCCGCCAAGCAGGATCGCCGTGACCGCATCGCCCGGGATGCCGAGCGTCAGGAGCGGGATGAGTGCGCCGCCGATGCCCGCGTTGTTCGCCGTCTCCGAAGCAACGATGCCGTCGATGATACCCGTACCGTACTTCTCAGGGTACTTCGACTGATTCTTCGCCGCCGTGTAGGCGAGCATCCCCGAAATCGCGCCGCCGATGCCCGGCAGAATGCCGATAATGCAACCGATAATGGAGGAGCGCAGAGCATTCCATTTCTGACCAAAAAACTCGGCAAGCGTGAATCCAAACCCCTTGATCTTGACATTCGTCTCGACACGCATATCCTGTTTCTTACGCACATCCTCAGCCGCTTTTGCCACCTCCGTGATAGCGAAGAGCCCAATGAGGATGGTAAGCAGGGCGAAGCCCGAGGTCAGTTCTCCCACGCCGAAGGTAAAGCGCTTCATGGAGTCGACGGGGGAAAGCCCTACCGTTGCAATCATCAGCCCAAAGAACGCGCCCATCAACCCCTTTACGAGGTCGCGTCCCGCAAGGCTGATGACGAGTGCAAGCGCACATGCCGCCACAGCGCAGTACTCAAACGCACCAAACTGGATCGCGACACTCGCGAGTGCCGGAGAGATCGTAACGAGCATGATAAGGCCGAAGATTGTCCCGACAAAGGAGAAGACGACGCCGACACCGAGCGCCTTGCCTGCCTCCCCCTTCGCCGCGAGCGGCGCACCGTCGAAGGTGGTCGCAATCGAGGACGGTGTACCAGGGATGTTGAGCAGGATCGCCGCAACGAGTCCGCCCGAGATGCCGCCCACGTAGAGCGCAATGAGGGTCGAAAGCCCCTGCACCGAAGTCATCGTATATGTGACGGGGAGGAACATGATGACCGCAAGGGTCGCTGTGAGCCCCGGCACCGCGCCGAAGATGATGCCGACGAATACGCCGATGACGATGAAAACGAGGGTAATCGGGTCAGCGAGGACACTCATCGTCCCCTGAACGAGCAGTGAAAGATCCATAATCGTGTCCTCCTCTCACTTCAATATGCCTGGGGGCAGCATAACCATCAGATACTTCGTAAAGACGAAATAGAGGCTGACGGAAAAGAATACGGCAAGGCCGCCCGCAATCGTATGCATTTTCTTCGTCCGCTTCTCTGGCGGTGTCAGCACCCAGACCTGCAGATAAACATAGATGATGCTCATAATAATGAATCCGACAGGCTTCATAAGTGCCGCGTAGAGAATCAGCAGAGCAAAGGTACAGACGACCTCACGTCGCTCCTTGAGCCGTGCAAGAAATCCAAGACTCTCCTCCTCATCCTGTTCACTCTTCTTCCGCATAGCGAGAATACTGCGCAGAATGAGAAGGATACTCAGGGCGAGCATCGCAACGCCCCAGAGACGCGGGACTGTCTGCGCCGTCACGCCGGCCGTCGCTCCGCCGAACACCTTGATCCCGGATGTCTGCATGAGATAGAACGCGGAGAACGCGGCGGCAACGATGCCGGTCAGCAAATCCTTCATGTTCGCTCACTCCTTACAGAACTTTCTTGTAGATATACCGTATACCATCAAGCGACAGTTCCTTGCAGTTGTTGACGAGAAGACGCGTCTGCTGACTGCCCGCCGTGACGAGAAAGTCGATGTCCTCGGGCTGTACGCCAAATTCCTCAAGGCTTGTCGGGATCTCAGTATCGCGTACGATTGCGGCAATCTCAGCAATGATATAATCCGCCTTCTCCTCCACACTCTTTCCCGCGAGTTCGGGGAACACGGCATCGCAGAGCTCTGCAAGACGATCTGCACACGCATCCTTGTTGAACTCCATGACGTGCGCAAAGAGGATGGCGTTTGAAACTCCGTGTGCAATGTGGTACTTGCCGCCGAGCGGATAGGAGAGTGCGTGCACCGCCGTCGTACCCGAGCCCGTGATGGCAATGCCGCCATAGTATGCACCGAGCAGCATCTCCTGCTTTGCCGCGAGATCACCTGCCGTAGAAAACGCTCTGCGGATATTGTGGAAGATCTTGCGTGCGCCCTCCTTCGCGTACGGGTCGCTGAGCATGGTCGCCTTCTTCGAGGTGTAGCACTCTACGCAGTGTGCGAGCGCGTCAACGCCCGTTGCCGCGATAATCTTCGGCGGCAGCTGCGCAATCATCGTCACGTCGAGAATGACGTAGTCCGAGATCATGCAGCTATTCACAATTCCCTTCTTCGATGACTCCTCTGGAATTGCAACGATGGCATTGCATGTCGCCTCTGATCCCGTACCGCAGGTCGTCGGGATCATGACACTCCTGACCTGCTTTTTTGCAATCGTCGCATCCACGAGCAGATCGTGCAGCGTATAGTCCGCACCGATGAGGATACTCGCGAGCTTCGCCGCATCCATGACACTCCCGCCGCCAAGACCGACGACGAGATCGGGATGGTCCCCCTCCACCTCGTGCAGAACACGCTCGATATCGCTGACTGCAGGCTCCGCTGTGAGATCATCCACAACCTTCAGCGTGCCCTCCTCTGCGCAAATCGCTTCAACGCGTGCCGAGAGGCCATAGCTGCGAATCCCCTTATCCGTAAAGGCCAGAATCGTCTTCGCCCGCTCCGCACGGATGATATCACGAAGCTGTTCAATACTTCCTTCACCGGCGTAAATAACAGCCGGTACTGTAATCTGATGTGCATTCATGGAATTACCTCCTCATCACGCATTCCACCGCGCATGCTCGTATGCCTTTGGATTGCAGACCTTCGCCCATTTCTCCCCGCGGATTACGGCGAGGACGCCCTCTGCCGCAAGCGTTGCAACACCTGCCGCCGCCTCGCGTGTCTGCCCCGCCATGTGCGGCGAGACGACGATGTTGTCGTGGGCAAAGATGGGATCATTGGGATCGATCGGCTCATGCACAACAACATCGGTGCCCGCGCTGTGGATCCAGTTCTCGTCGAGGGCACGGCCGAGTGCTGCCTCGTCGACGATGCCGCCGCGCGCGCAGTTGATCAGGATGCCGTCCTGCTTCATCATGCGCAGCTGTTCCTCGCCGATCATGCCCCGCGTCGCATCCGTAAGCGGCGTGTGGATGGAGACAACATCTGCCTCGCGGAGAATATCCTCGACCCGCGTGCGGTATCCGTACCCCTGCGCCTCAATTTTCTCGGCAGGGATGTAGGGATCGTAGACGAGCACCTTCATGCCGATGCCCGCCGCCATCTCCGCAAACACGCTACCGATGGCACCCGAGCCGATGAGTCCGAGCGTCCGTCCCTTGAGCTCATAAGCCTTGTAGGAACTGCGGACGGCAAAGTTGCCCTTGCGCATCTCACGATCACTGCGAATGAGATCCTTCGCACAGGCGAACATCATCGCCATCGCATGCTCGGCGACGGAGCGCGTATTCGCCCCCGGCGCAATGACGACGGGGATGCCGAGCTCCGTTGCCGCCGTGACATCCACATCATCGACGCCGACACCGGGTCGTCCGATCGCCCTCAGATGAGGGCACTGCTCCATGGTCACGCGATCAATCGAGCCGATGCGGATGATGACGCCGTCCGCGTCACGCAGTTCCGGCAGCATATCCTTCGGCTCGCCCGAGTTCGTTATGACGACGTCCACGCCGGCATCCTCGAGCACCTTCATCCCTGCATCATGCAGACGATGCGAGATGACGATCTTTACCTTCTTCTCCATATCTTCACCCCCTCAGTAGAGTTTCAGTACTTCCTCGAGTGCCTTTAGGATTTTTGGATCCGTGCAGTTCGACGGCTGACGAGCGGGTCCGACGGGTGTGCCGCGCATATTGACCGCGCACTTGACGACAGAGTTCGGGTTGCCCATCTGCATGACGTTGCGGAATGCGCGAATCTTCTTCTGCGCCTCGTTTGCCGCTGCGATGTCCCCGCTCGCCCAGAGGTCATAGATGCTGACCATGAGTTCGGGGAAGACGTTCGAACAGCCCGAGATTGCTCCCGTGCCGCCCGCCATGAGTGTCCACAGGATAAGAGAGTCGCTGCCTGCAAGCACCTGCACGCCCGGCTCCGTGTTCTCGATGTACTTCAGCGTGTTGTCGAAGTTTCCACTCGAGTCCTTGATGCCGATGATGTTCTCATGTGCGAGAAGTCGCTTGACTGTTGCAGGTGCGATGCTGTTGCCCGCGCGTGCGGGAATGTTGTAAAGCAGGACAGGCAGCTGCACTGCCGCTGCCACCGCACTGAAATGCTCGTAGATCTCGTCCTGCGAGGCAGCGACGAAATACGGCGTGATGACAGAGAGGCAGTCGACCCCCAGATCCTCCGCCCTCTTTGAGAATTCGATGGTCTCCTTTGTCGTCACACAGCCCGTGCCCGCGTAGACGGGAACACGCCCATTCACCGCCTGCACTGCCGCACGGATGATCTCGATTTTCTCCTCCTGTAAAAACGCATAGAATTCGCCGTTCGTGCCGAGTGGGAAGATGCCGTCCACGCCCGCCGTTATCAGGCGATCGATGAACTCCGCATACACGGAGGGGTTGAATTTCTCGTCCTCGGTCAGTGCCGTGACAACGGGGGTAATGAGTCCCTTTGCTTCAAACATCGTCATCTCTCCTATTCTGCAAGTTCGTGTGCAAATTTTACCTTTGCCATCTGAGCCGCCAGCTTCAGTGCCTCACACATGCTGTTCTCACTCGCTTTGCCCGTGCCCGCGACGGGGAACGCCGTGCCGTGATCGACCGAAGTACGGATGCACGGCAGGCCAACGGTGACGTTGACACCGCTGTCAAAGCCGAGCACCTTGATTGGGATGTGCCCCTGGTCGTGGTACATGACGACGACGATGTCGAACTCATTGAGGTTCGCCGCACGATGGAAAACGCTGTCGGGGGGGACAGGTCCTGTGACGTTCCATCCCTTTGCCTGTGCCTCCCGCACGGCGGGCACGATCTCGCGGTCATCCTCATCGCCGAAGAGCCCGCCCTCGCCGCAGTGCGGGTTGAGCCCCGCGACAGCAATGCGGGGTCGCTCAAGCCCCATCAGCTGCAGGGTCTCCTGCGCGAGTGCAATCACATCGGCGATGCGTTCCTTCTTCACGCGTCCCGGTACATCATGCAGAGCGATGTGGGTGGTCACATGGATGACACGCAGCTTCGGGCTTGTGAGCATCATGGAGTATTTCGTCTGTCCCATGAGGCTGCCGAGGATCTCCGTATGTCCCGGATAGTTCAGACCGCCGAGATGGAGTGCCTCCTTATTCAGCGGCGCGGTGACAATCGCATGAATCGAGCGCTGCATCGCATCCGCGCAGGCACGCTCGATGTATTCGTACGCCGCCCGCCCCGCACGCCCGTCCACCTGCGCAAAGGGGAGGTCAGCGGGGAGGTTCGCAAGATCGACAACGTCGATTGTCCCCTCCTCATAGTGCCCGTCTGCAGGCCTCTCCGCCGCATGACAGTGTGCCTTTGCGCCGACAATATGCACGGCGCGTTCCATCATCTTCGCATCCCCGTAGACGAGCGGGCGGGCGATACGGTATATTTCCGCATCCGCGAGTGCCTTGACGATGACCTCGGGTCCGACCCCCGCCGCATCGCCCATTGTGATTCCAAGAATCGGACGCAACATAGTTTCCTCCCTCATTCTTACAAATTCCGAATCGTATGAACCGCTCGCACGAAGGTCTCCACCTCCCCGAACGCCCCCGCCTTTGTCACGACAAAGACGGATGCCGCACTCTGCCCCCGCAGGATACCGAGTGGAACGCCCGGCTCGATCTCGCGCAGGATATCGATGCTGTGAACGCCGAGTGCCCGACAGATATGCACTGCCGTGTCTCCGCCCGTCAACACAAGTCCCGCGACCTCATTCAGATTGGTTCGTCCAAGCACATCGGCAAAGAGTTGGGCGATCCGCTCGCTGACTTCCTTGCCTGAGAGCCCGTATGCCTTTCCTGCCGCGACCGCCTGTCGCACCTCTGCATCCGTCTGCGCCGAGGTGATGAGCGTGTCGCGCCCCGTATGCAGCAAATCGCCCAACATATGAGCGTAATGCGCCGATGCATCCGCATCTGTGAGCGCTCGCTCGACATCAATCCGCAGCTCTGCCACATCCGCCGTTTCCTTGAGCCGCCGCACCTGCGCCTGCGTCGTATGGCTCACACTGCCCGCGCAGACGATGACCGCCCCTGCACGCCGCGCCGTCTCATGGCTTGCCGTCCCTGTCCAGCCGTAAAATGCAGGAAGATGATCGGCAAGACCTGCAGACCCAACCCAGAGAATACTGCACTCATCACGAAGTGCCTCCATGAGATCGGCGAAGTTTCGCTCCTCGACGATGTCTGAGACGATCCAACGTATGCCTTTCCCGCGCAGCCGCCTGAGCTCCGCCGCGATTTCTGCTGCTCCCGTACGCACCGTCTGATAGTCAAGCACACCGATTGGAATATCCGATGCCTGCCTTGCGAGAATGGAGGGGATATAGGACTCCCGCACGGGTGTTTTTGGCGCATGGGCGATCTCCGTAAGATCAAGGGGCACGCCGTCCATCAGGTGATGCCCGCCCAATGTTGTGCGCCGAATGCGCGGGTAGGCAGGTGCGATGATGACGAGATCGGGGGCAAATACGTCCGCTGCCGCCCGAATTTCCGCCCCGATATTGCCGCGCAGCGTCGAGTCAATCTTCTTGAACACACTCTGCGGCCGCAGCTCACGCATACGAGAGCAGATCATGTGCACCTTCTCATATGCCGCCGCCGCATCGAGATCACGGCTGTCCGAATCGGCGACGACAACCCCCTCTGCCTCCATGTCCTCCCCCATGCCGTGCGTGAGATCCATCTTGACGGAGGCGCGAATATTTCGTTTGGCAAACTGGAGCGCCGTATCGTTGGCACCGGTCAAATCATCCGCTATGACTGCCAGTTTGATCATTTCATCACCTTTTTCCATCCTATTTTGTCTCTGCTCATAAATAATGCAAGAACCGTGCCAAGCAGCCCCTGTATTCCAAAAAAAGTGCTCATCTCCACGTATTTCCTCAAAAAAACAAAGCAGAGAAACATGCTTGTTTCCCTGCTTCATTTCCAACATCTCTCTGCACTTGTTGTATTTTGCAACACTTTGTTGCATCGCGCGCTATTTCATATTTTTCATGCGCCGCCACAAGGTTGTACGATGGATGCCCAGGCGCTTTGCCGCACGACTGAGATTGTAATGCTCCTCCGCAAGAATGCGTTGCAGGACATCGCCCTCTTCTTCCGTATGCGACTGTGTACCGGACAGCTCCTCGCGGTCATCCTCCTCCGCTCGCCGCACATCTGCCGCTGTGATCTCCGTCCCGTCTGCAAGCAGCATAAGACGCTCCATCATGTTCTGCAGCTGGCGGATGTTGCCCGGCCATGGACGTATGCAAAGGAGCTCAACGGCTTCGTCCGAGATGCCCGTTATCTCCCCGTTCAGATGAGTAAGACGCCCCATGAGGCTCCGTACCAGAAGCGGAATGTCGGCACGGCGTTCGGCGAGCGCGGGCATATGGATGCGCAGAATGTTCAAGCGGTAGTATAGATCACTGCGAAACGTCCCCGCTTCTACCATGCGTGCGAGATCCTGATTCGTCGCCGCAATGACGCGCACGTCGATGGGCACAATGCTCTCTCCGCCGAGCGGCATAACCTCACGCTCCTGCAGGACGCGCAGGAGTCGGGTCTGGAGGAGTGCCGGCATCTCGCCGATCTCGTCGAGGAAAATTGTGCCGCCGTGCGCCAGCTCGAAAAGCCCCTGCCGGCCGCCCTTGCGTGCGCCTGTAAAGGCTCCCTCCACATAGCCGAAGAGCTCCGACTCAAGGAGGTTTTCGGGCAGTGCCGCACAGTTGACGGCAAGAAAGGGCCGCGCTTTGCGCCGACTGCGATTGTGGATGCCCTGCGCAAGCATCTCCTTTCCCGTGCCCGATTCGCCCGTGATGAGCACGGTCGAATCCGTCCGCGCGTATTTCTCCGCCTTATGCTTCATCGTCTGACAGGAGGCTGAAACGCCCTCGATGTCCTCCATGTGCCATTTCGCAACAAGCCCGCGATCTGCGAGTTTCTTGCGGATCGTGCGCTCGATCCGCTGCACCTCTGAGATGCTCTGCACGCGATAGATGCTCCCGTAGGCTGCACCGCGCACCGTCACAGGCGTGCGCTTGACAAGGTATTGCTTTTGATGGAGGTGCACAATACGTTCCTCATCCGTGCGCTGCGGGCGTGCAATGTCTGCGCAGAGTGCCGTCAGTCTCCGTCCCATGACCTCATAGCGTACCCGCTGAAAGATCCGCTCCGCCTCAGGGTTAAAGAGCGTGATCTCTCCCGCCGCATTCACCGCAACGATGCCGTCCTGCGACTTATCTACGACACCGCGCAGGAGATTCGTTTTCAACTCGTCCTGTCCGCGTGCAAAAGCAATAAGAGAGGCTGCACCGAGTGCTTGATGGATTGCCTGAAGCCCCGAGTCAATCGCCGTCGCACACATGCCACACGAGCGTGCAATGCGCACTGAGACTGCATCACCAACAATCACATCTACCCCTGCCGATGCCCCGGCACGCAGTTTTTCCTCAGCTTCTTCCGCACTGTGGATCTCGATCGGCATCACCTCGATTGGCAGAAGATCAGAGAGTTCGGTACAGCCGTAGATCATGTTTGGAAAGCCGGAAACTCCAACATGCCGTACTGCCCCCGTTGTCTCCACCGTGCGGACAGCACGCAGGATGTCCGTAAGTGACACCTGTATGTGCACGACGGGTATATCCAAAAGCCGTTCCAGGAGCTCAGCCGTGCCGCCACGGCTCACAACGACTTCATAGCCCTCCGCACCGCCGCGCGCCACGAGTGCCTCCGCCTCGCGCAGATCCGCCTCGACCACGGTGAAGCGTTCCTCCTGTCCTCGAAATTGCTCCGCGATCACGCGCCGCACTTCCTCCGCAAGCCGCGAAATCGGCGCGACAACGAGAACCTGTGCCTGCAAGGCAACCACCTCTCATCATCTTTCTATGCATTGCTCAATATCTCCGCCGCTTTGCCGAGGAGGGGATACCGAGCTGTTCACGGTACTTCATCACAGTACGGCGCGCCGCCGCGATGCCGCGCACGGCGAGCAGCTCCATGATGCGCGCGTCTGAAAGAGGGTTCGCCGCATCCTCCGCTTCAACGATGGCTCTGATCGCCGTACGCACCTGCTCTGCGCTGTGTGTGCCATCCGCCTCTGCTCCGACGGCTGTGGAAAAGAATGCCTTGAGCGAGACGAGCCCGCGCGGCAGATCGATGTATTTGTTCGCAACGGCACGGCTGACGGTCGACTCATGCATCCCGAGGGCCGCTGCGACGTTCTGCATGGTGAGAGGATGCAATGCCCCCGCACCATGCAGAACGAAATCCGCCTGCCGCCGTACAAGTTCCTCTGTGACGCGCCGCAGCGTTTCACTGCGCTGCTCGATGCTGCGGATGAACGCCCGTGCTGCATAGATACGCTGTGCGATGTAGTCACGCGTCTCTGTATCCATCTCACCTGCACGCTGATAAAGGCGCGAGACACGCAGACGCGGCAAATGTTCCTCGCAGACAATCACCTCCATGCGCCCGTCGACACGCACTACCCGCACATCGGGACGGATGTAGGCAGGCGGCTCGCCCCCATAGCCACTGCCGGGTTTCGGCGAGAATGACCGCAGGATGTCGACTGCCATCTGCACCTCGGCAAGCGAAGCCCCCTCTGCCCGTGCAATCTCCCGATAGCGCCCCTCTGCAACAGCGCGCAGATGGCGCTCGATGACAGCGCGCAGGAGGCCATGATAAAGACCTGTCCGCTCTGCCTGCAGGCGCATGCACTCGGCAAGATCGCGCGCCCCGATGCCCGCGGGGTCAAAGCTCTGCAGGACGCGAAGAATCCGCTCGACAGACGCCTCGTCCGTCCCCGTCGCACGCGCCGCCTCGGCAAGAGGCACGACGAGATAGCCACGCTCATCGAGCGAGCCGACGAGGAATACAGCAATCGCCTTTTCGGAAAGATTCGCAAAGCGAACATCCACCTCACGCAGCAGTTCCTCCTCGAGCGAGAGTGCAACCGGCGCAGCGAAGTCCATATGCACACCTTCCTGCCGAGCCTCCGCCTCGTATGGATCGTCTGCATCATAGGCGACGGCAAAGGCATCCTCTATGCGGGTGCGTTCCTCATCATGCACAGGAGTATCCTGCACCGAAGCGCCATCCCCCTCCTCCATCTCGAGCAAGGGATTCTCCAGAAAGGCACGCTCGATCTCCGCGGCAAGGTCAGGAGAGGAAAGCTGCAGGATGCGAATCGCCTGCTGCAGCTGTGCCGTCATAACGAGGCTCTGCATTGTCTTTGTTTGCTGTGTCAGCTGCAATGGCATTCCTCCTCTCTGCGCCTCATTCGTTATACCCGCACGAAGTCGCCGTCCGCCTCCATGCGCCAGATCTCGTCCGCCGCACCTGCGTGTGCGGCAAAGCGTTCGACGTTGCGGGCATCGCTCGCCTCGTAGAAGGCGGTCGCCTCCGCCTCGGAGAGGCCCCCCTGCACCTTGCGGGCGATGAGACGAGCCCGCAGGAACGCGGCGGGTGCGTCGATACGGACGGCATAGTCGGCGAGCGGACGGAGTCCGCTCCACGGCTCCTCGTCCAAGAGCAGCCAGTTGCCCTCGACGAGGAGGATCGGCGCATCCGCCGTGACGGCATTGGGCACGACATCGTGAATGCGGCGGTCATAGACGGGGAATGTCACGCTCTCCTCCCGCGCCGCGCCGAGTTTCGCCGCGAGTGCGGCGGCGTCAAAGGTCTCGGGTGCACCCTTGATGGATTTCAAAGGGATTTCTTCCCCGCCCTGCCGGATGGTATGCGCCGCGAGACAGCAATTCGGGTAGTGAAAGCCATCCATGCCGAGTGCCTGCACGGGGGTCAGCCCCTCCTCTGTGTGCGAAAGCTGCTCCAAGAACTGCGCGAGCGTCGTTTTCCCCGTGGCGGGCGGCGCGGCAAGAAAGGCGATGCATCGCTGCCCGCTGCGCCGCTGCAGCTCCGTGAGACGCCGCAGCAGCGGCAAAAACAGACCCTCCACCGTATCTATATTGTAGCGGATGTGCTGCGGCAGTCCGTTGACCGTCATCGCGCAGCTTTGCCATCGCTTTTCATGCACTGCAATCCCACCTTTATTTGTTATTGTAGCAGAAAAAAGAGTGCACCTCAAACGCGATGTTTGTGGTACACTCTCCGTCTGTTTCTCTTTAGTCCTTCATGCGCGGTACGGTCATCGTGCCGAAGGCAGTCTCCTTGCGATGGCAGTGCGGGCACTCGTTCTCGATGAGTCCCGTATAGCCGCAGACAGGATCGCGGTCAACAGGGTGGTTGATGGAGAAATAGCCCATGTCCGCGTCGTGCATGGCTCGGACGACTTTCTCGAAGGCCTTGACGTTCTTCGACGGGTCGCCGTCCATCTCGATGTAGGCGATGTGTCCCGCGTTCTCGAGCGCATGATACGGAGCCTCGATGCGGATCTTGTCGTAGGCACTGATGTTGTAGTAGACGGGCACATGGCTTGAGTTCGTCATGTAAGAGCGGTCGGTGACCCCGGGGATGATGCCGTACGCCTTCTTGTTCGCGCGCTGGAACTGTCCTGCCGTACTCTCCGCGGGGGTGCCGAACGTCGACCAGTTGCGGTGCTCCGCCTCGGTGTAGGCATCCGTGCGCTCACGCATGTGCCCGACGATCTCGAGCCCGAGCTTCTGCGCCTCCTCGCTCTCGCCGTGGTGCTTTCCGATGAGTGCAACAAGGCACTCGGCGAGTCCGCAGAAGCCGATCGAATACGAGGCGTGCTTCAGCACTTCCTTGATGGAGTCGACGGGACTCGCCTTTTCGCTGTCGAGCCAGACGCCCTGCCCCATAAGGAATGGATAGTTGTAGATGTGCTTTTCCTCGATAATCTTCAGCCGATCGAGCAAATAGTCGTGGCAGAGGTCAATATAGTAATCGTAGAGTTCCCAGAATTTCCCCAGATCCCCCTTCGCCTCCAGAGCAAGCTTTGGCAGGTTGATCGTCGTAAAGGAAAAGTTGCCGCGGCTGCCCGACTGCTCGGGGCCGTTGACGTTGCTCATGACGCGCGTGCGGCAGCCCATCGTCGCAACGCAGCTGTTGTAGTCGCCGGGCTTGTAGTACTGGAGGTTGTACGGCGCGTCGATGTTGACGTAGTTTGGAAACAGGCGGCGCGCACTGACGCGGCAGGACTCGATAAAGAGGTCGTAGTTCGGATCCTCTGGGTTGTAGTTGACGCCCGCCTTAAGCTGAAAGACAGAAATGGGGAAGATCGCCGTCTCGCCGTTGCCGAGCCCCTGCCAGATCGCGCTCAGCACCTCGCGGATGACGAGCCGTCCCTCGGGCGAGGTATCCAGCCCATAGTTGATGGAGCTGAACGGCACCTGTGCACCCGCACGCGAGTGGAGCGTGTTGAAGTTGTGAATGAGCGCCTCCATCGCCTGATGCGTCTCCTCCTCGACACTCTCGCAGGCGAGCTGGTAGATCGTCCGCACGTCCGCCTCGAGTTCCTGCTCCGCCGGGGTGTCGAATGCCGCACTGTAGACGATGTTCAGTGCACGCATGAGTTCGGCACGGGCGCGCTCCGCACGCGCGTCGTCCTGCTTTTCCGCATAGACGCAGACGGCAAAGTCGAGCTCCGCGCGCAGTGCCTTCTTGAACGCCTCGTGGGTAAAATAACCATGCCCGATGTGGTAGAGCAGCGCCTTCCACGCCTCCTCGAGGATTGCCTTGCGGAAGGACTTCTTTACGCCGTCTGCCATGGCGTAGTCAAACGCGTTGATGCTCTGCCCGCCGAACATGTCGTTCTGGTTCGACTGGATCGCGATGCACGCGAGGCTCGCGTAGGCACGGATGGAGTTCGGTTCGCGCAGGAAACCGTGTCCCGTCGAGAAGCCGCCGCGAAAGAGTTTCAGAAGATCGATCTGGCAGCAGTTGAACGTGATGAGTGAGAAGTCCTTATCATGGATGTGGATGAAGTTCTCGCGGTCAGCAGTCGCATAGCGTTCGTCGAGAACGTAGTTGTCGACGAAGTGCTTTGCCCCCTCCGCACCGAGCTTCAGCATGATGCCCATCGACGCGTCTGTGTTGATGTTCGCGTTGTCGCGCTTGAGATCGGAGTCCACCGCATCGGCAAAGAAGATGTCGCGGTAACTCTCCATGAGGTGCTTCTGCGCGCGGCGGCGCTGGGCATGCCGCTGGCGATAGGTGATGTAGCGGCGCGCAATGTCATAGTGCCCGTGCGCGAGCAGCTGTTTTTCGACGAGATCCTGGATCTCCTCGACGCTGATCTCCGTGCGGTCGCCAAATGCCTCCTCGACGCTCTTCGTCACCGTGTCGATCTCAAGTGCCGTCATCGGGTGGACGTACTCCTTGCTCGCCGAGGTAATGGCATTGAGGATCTTCGAACGGTCGTAGGGCACCGCATTGCCCGCGCGTTTTGTCACCGTCGTCACTGTCATAGATTTCGCTCCTTTATCCATACATAATACTATATCTTGTGGTTCGCATTTTTTGCTACGGAAGATATTGTAACAGAGAGGAAGATTCTTGGCAAGGTATTTTTCACGCAAAAAGGCAGCGGTGCGTCACAATATGACATACCGCTGCCCATGTGCGCAGCGAAGCATCCTCACTGCTTTTCGTTACTTCTTGCTGACGACGGCAATATAGGAAAACTCTTTGCCATGATCGAAAAAGAAATTGAACATCGTGCGGAAACGGTCGATGTTCTCCGTGCGCAGCCCGTTGCGGATGATCTTCATCGCACCGTCGAACCCCTCGTCGCGCACCAATCCGGCAGGATCGAGCAGCGTCATCCGCCCCGTCTGCACCTCCGTCGTAAATCCCGCCTGTTGAAAGAGCTGCCGCCACATGCCCTCAGAGAGCGGATCGACGTTTACGCGAATCGCACGCGAGATCCCCGCGCGCAGCTCCGCCGCCTGCTCCTCGTCGTCCGTGCGCAGGGCAACGTCATGGGTCAGGAGCACACCGCCCGGCTTCAGCACGCGAAAGTATTCGGCGATCGCCTTTGCCTTGTTCTCGCGCGGCAGCATGGTAAGCATCGCCTCATTGATGACGACGTCAAACACAGCATCGGGGAACGGCAGCGCCATGGCGTTGCCCTCGACCACATCGACCACATCGGAAAGCCCGTGTGCTTCGATGTTGGCACGCGCCTTCGCGAGGGCGGCGGGATTCATATCGAGGCCCGTGATGCGGCAGCCATGCTCCTCCGCCAGCGCGATCATCGTCGTGCCCATGTTGCAGGCGACCTCAAGGACACGCGTGTCAATGGTAAAATCCACATGGGAAAGGAGCCACTCCGTCGCCTCACGCCCGCCGGGACGCAGGCGCGTCTTGCCAAGACGTGCAAGGAACTCATGGCCCATCTCGTTTTGCTTCTGTTCTGTCATCATAACACCTCCATTGGTCGATTATAGAACGATTCTCAACGTCATTCTACTGGGTATTGGCAGTCGTTTTCTGTAACGAATGTTACGGGCATAAAATTATTTCCGTATCTTCTATCTCCTTAACGGGAAATTCATTGCTCCGCGGCTTTGCTTATCTTTCTCTCATGAGATATAATGAAAGAGATTCTATGTGTATAAGGAAGGAATATCCATGAACGAAAACGATCCAGCCCGCCGCAGGATCATCCTGAGCGGCATTCAGCCCACCGGCACATTCACCCTCGGCAACTATCTCGGCGCGGTGAAAAACTGGCGCCAGTTGCAGAAGGAATACGACTGCTACTACTTCGTCGCCGATCTCCATGCGCTCACCGTCTATCACGAGCCTGCGATGCGGCGAAAGGCAAGCCGCGCGGCGTTTGCCCTCCTGCTCGCGTGCGGACTTGATCCGGAGGAGAGTCTCGTCTTTATCCAGAGCCACGTGAGTGCACACGCGCAGATGGGATGGATGCTCTCCTGTCTCAGCCCGTTCGGTGATCTCAGCCGCATGACGCAGTTCAAGGACAAGTCGGCGAAGCATCCCGAGGACATCAACGCGGGACTCTTCACTTACCCTGCGCTCATGGCCGGCGATATTCTTCTCTATCAGGCGGACTACGTGCCCGTCGGGGCAGATCAGACGCAGCACCTTGAGTTTACGCGGAACGTCGCCGCGCGGTTCAACCACGTCTACGGCGAGACGTTCCGCCTGCCCGAGGGCTATTTCCCGAAGGCGGGTGCGCGCGTCATGAGTCTCGCGGAGCCGACGGCGAAAATGAGCAAGTCCGACGAGAACGCCAAGGCGACCATCTTCATCCTCGACGATGAGAAGACGATCCTCAAAAAATTCAAGTCCGCCGTCACGGACAGTGATGCCGAGGTCGCATTTCGTGAGGGCAAGGACGGCATCAACAATCTCATGACGATCTACTCTGCCATCACGGGGAAATCCTACGATGCGATCACGGCGGAGTTTGCAGGAAAGGGCTACGGCGACTTCAAGACGGCCGTCGGGACGGTCGTCGCCGATGAGCTGCGCCCCATCCGCGAGCGTTATGCGGAGCTGCTCACGGATAAGGCGTACCTCGACGCAGAGATTGCGCGGGGGGCGGAGCGCGCCGCACACATCGCCGAGAAGACGCTCGCGAAGGCGAAACACAAAATGGGTCTGTGCTGATGAATGCACATCGTGTGACGCGCGCCGTCATTCTCGCAGCCGGGCGCGGGTCACGGCTCGCACCGCTGACCGATCACCTGCCGAAGCCGCTCGTCCCCGTGAACGGCGTGCCGATCATCGCAACCATTTTAGATGCGCTTAATGCAGCTGGAATTTCGTCGATTACTATAATACGGGGCTATTGCGGTGCGGCGCTTGACACGCTCAAGGACGCGTACCCGCACATCGCCTTTCTCAACAATCCGGACTGGGCGGCGGCAAACAACATATCCTCCATCGCGCTCGCGGGTCGTGCAGGGCTGCTTGAGGACAGCTACGTCATCGAGGGCGATCTCTACCTCGCGCATCCCGCCATCATCACGCCCACACAGGAGCGCACGAACTACATCGCATTCCCCGTGGCAGCGACGGATGACTGGTGTTTCGACGCGGATGCCGACGGGAAGATCACGCACATCGCTACAGAGAGTTCACACCCCTGTCACCAGATGCTCGGTCTCTCCTACTGGACGACAGAGGACGGGCGGCGGCTCGCGGCCTGTGCGGATGCGATGTACCGCGAAGAACGATACCGTCAGCTCTACTGGGACGAGATCATTTTGAAATACAATCCCGACACATGTGATGTGTATATCAGGGAGTGCATGCGCGAGGACGTGTGGGAGATCGACACCGTGGCGGATCTGCGGGCGCTGGAGGCGCGGATAAGACATAATTGAGCACCGTCTGCTGGATGCCCGTCTGCGGGGACGTCCGACGCGAACGCCTCGTCAGATCACAAATAAACACTCCTCCAACGAAATCAGGGAATAGAGGGAAAGATATGAAGAAAGTCTACACCTGCTTCTGCACGGACATCATCCACGCAGGACACAAGAACCTCCTGCGCGCGGCGGCGGAGCTCGGCCGGGTCACTGTCGGTGTCCTCTCCGACGCGGAGATGGTACGCTACAACCGCTTTCCGACGAAGACACTCGAAGAGCGCATGGCGATGCTCAGCGAGCTGTCCGAGGTCGCGGAGGTCATCGTACAGGATCACATCATGTACGACGAGGTACTGGATCGTCTGCGCCCCGACTACGTCGTCCACGGAAGCAACTGGGCGCAGGGCCCTGAGTCCGCCATCCGCAAGAACGTCCTCGCGGCGCTCGCGCGCTACGGCGGAAAACTGATCGAACCATCCTATACCTATAATGACGAGGTGCGCAAGATCGACTGGCAGATGCGTGAGCTGCTCGCTATGCCCGAGGCGCGCCGCGGCCGTCTGCGCCGTCTCCTCGACATTGTCCCCATCGTCAAGACCATCGAGGTGCACAACGGCCTCACGGGACTGATCGCGGAGAAAACCGTCGTCGAAAATGACGGCGGCCTCGACCAGTTCGACGCCATGTGGGTCTCCAGTCTCTGTGACTCGACCTCACGCGGCAAGCCCGACATCGAGCTCGTCGACCTCTCCGACCGCATCCAGACCATCAACGAGGTCATGGACGTCACGACGAAGCCCATCATCCTCGACATGGACACGGGCGGAACGGCAGAGCACTTCGCCTACAACGTCCGCACCCTTGAGCGCATCGGCGTCTCCGCCGTCATCGTCGAGGACAAGACGGGCGCAAAGCGCAACTCCCTCTTTGGCACGGAGGTCGCGCAGACGCAGGACACGATCGAAAATTTCTCCGAAAAAATCGCGGCAGGCAAATCGGCACAGCGCACAGAGGAGTTCATGATCATCGCGCGCATCGAGAGCCTGATCCTCGAAAAGGGCCAGGAGGATGCCCTCGCACGCGCCGAAGCGTACGTCGCGGCGGGTGCAGACGCCATCATGATCCACTCGCGCGCCAAATCGCCCGATGAGGTCATCGCATTCTGCGACGCCTTCCACGCGAACCATCCCGACGTCCCCATCGTCGCCGTCCCCTCCTCCTACAACACGATCACGGAGGCGGAGCTCACGGCACATGGCGTCCGCATCGTCATCTACGCAAACCAGCTCACCCGCGCGGCATTCCCCTCTATGGAGAATGCGGCACGCTCCATCCTCGTCCATCACCGCGCCCACGAGATCGACAAGGAGCTCCTGCCGATCAAGGACATCATCCGACTGATCGAAGTCGTCTGAGCGCTGCGTCATCTGTATGGAAGGAAGGTCACATGGACAACAAGTGGAAAGCCGTTTGGAACCGACGGCACGCAAACAAAGCTGCCCTCTCGGGCAGCTGGCAGGATATCTTCCTCGAGCTCAAGCGCATGAACGGCTTCGACGTCATGGACGGCGGCATACCGCTCGATTCTCTCCTCATGCAGGCACGGCGCATCAAGGAGCTGCTGCACCTCGCAGCAGGGATGAGTGTCTTCGACGTCGGATGCGGGGCGGGCGCGAACCTCTATCTCCTGCAGCGTGACAGCATTGCCGTCGGCGGCACGGACTACTCTGCTGCTCTCGTCGAGGCGGCACGCGGCGTGCTTCCGGGGGCACGGGAGCTTACGTGCGGTGAGGCAGATGCCTTTGATACAACGCTGACCTACGATGCGGCACTCTCCAACAGTGTCTTCTCCTACTTTCCTGACGAGGCATTCGCGGAGCGTGTGCTCACGCGGATGCTCGAAAAGGCAACGGGAGCGATTGGCCTCATCGATCTGCACGACGCAGCGAAGAAAGAGGATTTCCTCGCTTACCGCCGCGCGGCAATCCCCGACTATGACGAGCGCTACAAGGGACTCAGCAAGCTCTTCTACCGCCGCAGCTTCTTCGCGGACTTTGCCCGCACGCACAATCTCAGGATCGAGTACCCCGCCATCGAGATGGAAGAGTACTGGAATACACCGTTCGTCTTTAACGTATTTCTGTATCGAAAGTAGGTCGCCATGGACAACAAGTGGAGAGAGATTTGGAACCGCAGAAAGCCCAGCACGGGCAAACTGTCGGGGAACTGGGAGGACACTTTCCTCGAACTCAAGCGCCTCAACGGTTATGACGTGATGGGGGAAGGCATCTCACTGGATGCCTTCCTCGACGAATACGCACAAACGAAAGAACTGCTCTGCCTCACCAATGATTCCAGCGTCTTTGAGGTCGGCTGCGGGACAGGTGCAAATCTCTATCTGATGCAGCGCGACGGGATGACCGTCGGCGGAACGGACTACGCCGAGGGGCTCATCGAGACCGCACGTGCGGTGCTCTCATCCCCGGCAGAGTTATACGCCGGCGAGGCAGACGCCATCACCGTCGATCAAAAATACGACGCCATCTTTGCCAGCGGCGTATTCCCTTATTTCCCCAGTGACGACTACGCCGTCCATGTCCTCGACCTCATGCGGGAAAAGAGCCGCGGCGCCATCGGCATCATGGGGCTGCACGATATTGAAAAACGCGAAGACTACCTTGCGTTCCGTCGGGCAAATATTCCCAACTACGACGCGCTGTATAAGGATCTGCAGCGGCACTTCTACACACACAGCCTCTTTACCGACTACGCATCGGCACATGGACTGCGCATCGCATTTCCTTCCATGGAGCTCACGGGATACTGGAACAACGCGTTCGTCTTTCACTGCTTTATGTATCGGGAGTAAACCATGAACATCCAGCGCAACGTCCTCCTCAACCCGGGACCTGCGACCACGACGGACACCGTCAAGATGGCGCAGATCGTCCCCGACATCTGCCCGCGTGAGCGTGAATTCGGCGAGCTCATGCGCGAGCTCAGCACCGACCTCCTGAAGGTCGTCCACGCCGATGCGGCGGACTGGGCGGCCGTTCTCTTCTGTGGGTCGGGCACGCTCTGCATTGATTCGTGCGTCAGCTCGCTCGTCCCCGCGGGGAAAAGACTCCTCATCATCAACAACGGCGCCTACTCCGCACGCGCGGCAGCCGTCGCACGCGCCTACTCCGTGCCGCACATCAACCTGACCTTCCCGGCGGACGGTCTGCCCGACCTCGATGCGGTGGAGAGCACGCTCGCAGAGAACACCGACATCGCCGCCGTCTACACGACGCATCAGGAGACAGGCACGGGCATCCTGAACCCCGTACGCGAGATCGGTGCGCTCGCCCACGCGCATGGCGCGGTCATGATCGCCGATACCATCTCGACCTATGCCATGATCCCCTTCTCCGCCGACGAGATGAACATCGACGTCTGCATGTCCTCGGCGCAGAAGGGCATCCAGGGGATGACGGGGCTCTCCTTCGTCATCGCCAAGAAATCTCTGCTCACAGCGGCAAAGGACTACCCCGTGCGCTCCTACTATACGAACCTCGTCATGCAGTACGAGGGCTTCGAGGAGACGGGCGAAATGCGCTTTACTCCGCCCGTGCAGACCGTATACGCGGCAAAGCGCGCCCTCGCCGAATACTTCGCCGAGGGAGAGGCGAAGAAATGGGCACGCCATACGCGTA
>ERZ773070.637-NODE-637-length-24943-cov-7.320596_pt1 | contig 24943 bp, 27 predicted proteins | sample MGYA00580618_ERZ773070 | MGnify/ENA primary metagenome ERZ773070 (study PRJEB29015, sample SAMEA2738023) | human oral metagenome | biome: human oral; feature: human-associated habitat; material: dental | place: China | collected 2019 ... | reverse complement strand
ATCAGTGCCCACTGCTTGTCGCTCATGCTCTTCTTTCCATGGCGGGATTGCTGCATAAGAGCAGGATTCTCAAAACGCCCTAGTCAAACGGGCGCGAAAGCTGTTTTTCAAGCTTGCGGGTTCGCTCCTGTTTTTGATGAATGCAGGCCCCGCACAAGCTGAAAAAACGCAGGCTGGCTTTGCGTTCGCGCCCGAAAAACGGTTTTCACTGCGTGTCAGGCGTGGGGGCAGGCGCGGGCGCGTTCAGCCCGCCCGCGCTGGCGCCCAGCGCCTGGTAGAGCTGCACCTGGGCCAGCAGCAGGTTCAACTGCGCGTCCACCTCAGCCAGCTCGCTTTGGCGGCGGCTTTCCTGGGCGGTGAGCCAGTCGCGCAGGGGCACGGCGCCGGCGCGGTAGCGGGTTTCGGTCATTTCGTCGATGCGGCGCGCCTGCGCTGCCAGGGCGGCCTGGCGCTGCACGGCATCGCGCTGCGTGGCGGTGGATGAGAGGGCGTTTTCCACATCGGCCAGGGCTTGCAGCAGCGTCTGGCGGAAGGTATTGACGGCCTGCTCGTGCTCGTTTTGCGCGATTTGCGGGTTGCGGCGCATCTCGCCCGCGTTCAGAAAGGGCAGGCTCAGGCCCGCGCCCAGCGCGGCCACGGGGTTGGAGAGGATCTTGAGCAGCGAAGCGCTGCCCGTGCCCAAGGTGCCGGTGAGGCTGAGCGCCGGGTAGAAAGAAAGCTTTTGCGCCTGCACGTTGGCCAGCGTGCCGCGCAAGCGCCATTCAGCCGCGCGCAAATCGGGCCGCCGCGCCAGCAAGCTGGCGGGTACGCCCGCGCCGGGCTGCGCCCGCGCGGCCAGCTGCGCGGCGTTTTGGGGCAGGCCGTCTGGCTCGGCCATGCCGGCGGGCAGATGGCCGGGCGCGGCGTCCAGCAGCACGGCAAAGGCGTGGCGCATCTCGGTGCGCTGCTGCTGCTGCGCGGCCAGGGCCACTTGCTGGGTCTGCACGGCCTGCGCGGCCTGCGCCTCATCCAGCCCCGAGGCCGCGCCCGCCGCGTGCTGCGCCTGCGTGAGTGAAAGCGTGCGCTCGGCGTGCGCCAGGCTTTGCCGCGCCACGCGAATGCGCTTCTGCATGGCCGCCAGCTGCCAGTACTGGCGCACCACGCTGGCGGCCAGCGTGGCGGCGGCCTGGTCGCCATCCAGCGCAGCGGCTTCACGCTCGAAAGTAGCCATGTCGGCTTGCGCGCCCAGCTTGCCCCACAAATCAATTTCCCATGAAGCGCCCAGCGACACGCCGTAGCTGCGCGTGCTGCGCTGCGCGCTGCCCGTGACGGGGCGGTTCACGCTGGCGGTCACGTTGCCGCTGGGCGTGGGGCGCAGCGCGGCGCCAGCGGCCTCGGCCCGCAAATCGGCCGTGCGCAACTTCAGCAACGCATTGGCCAGCGTGCCGCTGTGCGCCAGCGCGTGCGCCACGGCGGCATTCAGCGCGGGCTGCTCATATTGTTTCCACCACTCGGCGGGAATGCGCTCTTGCGCGGCATCCGCGCCGGTTCGCGCATCGGGTTGCGTATCTGATGGCGCGCCGGCCCCGCTGCTGGCGTGCTGCCAGGCGGCGGGCGTTTGCGGCGGTGTGATGTCGGGCGTGGTTCGGTGAGCGCAAGCCGCCAGCAAGGCGGAGGCCGCTGCGGCGGCAAGAAAAAAGGCGTATCGCATGACGGCGAGCATATGCGCTGGGCCGCCATGAATGCGCTTCCGGAAAGAAACCGCCCGCTTGCGACGCCGCAGAGCGCCGAGGCCGCGCTTTTTGCGCCCACGGACAAACCTTGAACAGGCTCCCAAACCGCCGCTGAATCTGAATATCAAACGCCTGTTTGAGCTTTCGCAACATGAAGGGGCGCAGATCATTCTGCGTTTTGTTTTAATATTTGAATGCGAATTCTGGCGGCTGCCATTATTGCCTGCCAGCAATCAGCAAACCAGTCAATCTAGGAGAAACCCTGATGCCAGACCAAGCGCAGACCGAACAGCGGCCGGACAATGTCGAGTTATTGAGCGCGCAGGCGCCCATTACCAGTTTTCGCGGCTTGCTCATCGCGATAATTGCCGCCATCATCAGCGCCGTGCTTTATCAAATCCTGCCTTATGACGCCAATGTCAATAAAGGACTGACTATTTTGGTATTTGTCGCCATCATGTGGTTTACCGAGGCCGTTCATATCACGGTAACCGCGCTGATCGTGCCGCTGTTCGCCATCTTGTTCAAAATACCCGACATGGGCACCAAGGAGGCATTGGCCGGTTTTTCGGATCCGATTATTTACGTCTTTTTCGGCGGTTTTGCGCTGGCCACTGCGCTGCATATGCAGAAAATTGACCGGAAAATCGCCATCTGGCTGATTTCACTGTCACGCGGCAATACATTCGTTGCCGTGCATTTGCTGTTTGCCGCCACGGCTTTTTTATCCATGTGGATCAGCAATACCGCCACCGCCGCCATGATGCTGCCGCTGGCAATGGGCCTGATGAACCATATGGACAAGGACAAAGACCGCAACACTTTTGTTTTTGTGCTGCTCGGCATCGCTTATTGCGCCAGCATTGGCGGGCTGGGCACTGTGGTGGGCACGCCGCCCAACGCCATTGCCGCCAAAGCCCTGAATCTGGATTTTGCCGGCTGGATGAAATTCGGCCTGCCCATGATGCTGGTGCTGCTGCCCTTGATGCTGGTTTCGCTGTTCGTGATTTTGAAACCCAATTTCTCGCAACGGGTTGAAGTGGCCGATGAAGAGATTCCGTGGACGCTGCATCGCGTGATTGCCATGCTGATTTTTGCCGCCGCCGCCGTGGCATGGATATTTGGCAGCCAGTTGAAAAAGGAATTTGGCATTGACAGCCCTGATGCTTTTGTTGCCCTGAGCGCGGCGGTGGCCGTGGTGATTTTTGGCGTGGTGCGCTGGCGCGAAGTGGCGCGCAATACCGACTGGGGCGTGCTGCTGCTGTTTGGCGGCGGCATTGCGCTGAGCAAGCTGCTGCAAAAATCCGGCGCGTCCGCCGCGCTCGGTCAGGAAATGGCCAGCGCTTTTGTGCTGGCCCATCCGTTTATAGTGATTTTGGCCGTATCCACCTTTATCATTTTCCTGACCGAATTCACCAGCAATACCGCTTCCGCCGCCCTGCTGGTGCCGGTATTTGCCAGCGTGGCCGAGAAAATGGGCATGCCCAAAGAGGTCATGGTGCTGATTATTGGCATTGGCGCTTCTTGCGCTTTCATGCTGCCGGTGGCCACGCCGCCCAATGCCATTGTGTTTGGCACGGGGCTGGTCACGCAAAAAGACATGCTGAAAGTCGGCATGCTGCTCAATATTCTTTGCATTGCCGCCGTTTCGCTATGGGCCTATTTCTTTTTGCTGTAAATCATTGGGCCTGGAGCAAGGAGCAGGCGTCAGCAGGAGACAAGCCGGAGCAGACCGCTCTTTCTCGCTCCTACATCAATAGCATGACGTCCTAGTGGAAAATGCGCCAAATGCCGTTTTGACCCCTTTGTATTTGCTCCTGTTTTTGCTAGCGCCTAGCCAATGGGAGCCTGTTCAGGCGGGCTGCAAAGCTGGCTTTAAACATGAAAAAAGCCCCATACGGAAAGATGGGGCTTTTTCATTTTGGCGAACGGCGAAAAAGCGGCGTGGCGGGCGCTTTCATTCACATTTTGCAGGCGCTCGGCAGGGTTGAGGCGCGCGCCTAGCATGAGGGCGTTGCTCATGATCTTGTCGCTGTAGGCCATCTTCATCCAGTAATTGGCGCCCGAATCCCAGTTGGGTTCGGGCAGGCCCGTGGGGCCGCGCAGCACTTCAATGTGGTCATACACGGCCATGTCGGTCATGCTTTGCGGATCGCGCGCGGGGTTGCCGGAAGATCCGGGCACGGTGCTGGAGATGCCGTCTACCTGAATCTCGGGCGGTGATAGACTATGGCCGCGAGCATGTGGAGCAGATCATGCTGACGGTTGCGGAAGGGAACGAAGCCGCTATAAACCTCTATCAGCGATCGGCTCGTTGCCCTGCGCCGCTCCAAAGCCCGCGACGCAGCGCCGGCAGGCAGAGCAAGTAGAGGGCAGCGCCTGCAATCCATGCCCACCCGTTCCACGTTGTTATAGAAGCCGCATAGATCGCCGTGAAGAGGAGGGGTCCGACGATCGAGGTCAGGCTGGTGAGCGCCGCCAGTGAGCCTTGCAGCTGCCCCTGACGTTCCTCATCCACCTGCCTGGACAACATTGCTTGCAGCGCCGGCATTCCGATGCCACCCGAAGCAAGCAGGACCATGATCGGGAACGCCATCCATCCCCGTGTCGCGAAGGCAAGCAGGATGTAGCCTGTGCCGTCGGCAATCATTCCGAGCATGAGTGCCCGCCTTTCGCCGAGCCGGGCGGCTACAGGGCCGGTGATCATTGCCTGGGCGAGTGAATGCAGAATGCCAAATGCGGCAAGCGAAATGCCGATCGTGGTCGCGTCCCAGTGAAAGCGATCCTCGCCGAAAATGACCCAAAGCGCGGCCGGCACCTGTCCGACAAGTTGCATGATGAAGAAGACCGCCATCAGGGCGGCGACGACGGTCATGCCCCGGGCCCACCGGAACGAAGCGAGCGGGTTGAGAGCCTCCCGGCGTAACGGCCGGCGTTCGCCTTTGTGCGACTCCGGCAAAAGGAAACAGCCCGTCAGGAAATTGAGGCCGTTCAAGGCTGCCGCGGCGAAGAACGGAGCGTGGGGGGAGAAACCGCCCATCAGCCCACCGAGCACAGGTCCCGCGACCATCCCGAACCCGAAACAGGCGCTCATGAAGCCGAAGTGCCGCGCGCGCTCATCGCCATCAGTGATATCGGCAATATAAGCGCCGGCTACCGCCCCAGTCGCCCCGGTGATGCCGGCCACGATCCGCCCGATATAGAGAACCCAAAGGAAAGGCGCCGTCGCCATGATGGCGTAGTCGACAGCAGCGCCGGCCAGCGAGACGAGCAAGACCGGCCGCCGCCCGAAACGATCCGACAGCGCGCCCAGCACAGGTGCGCAGGCAAATTGCATCAACGCATACAGCGCCAGCAGAATGCCATAGTGGGCGGTGACGTCGTTCGAGTGAACCAGATCGCGCAGGAGGCCCGGCAGCACCGGCATAATCAGGCCGATGCCGACAGCGTCGAGCGCGACAGTGCTCAGAATTACGATCAGGGGTCTGTTGGGTTTCACGTCTGGCCTCCGGACCAGCCTCCGCTGGTCCGATTGAACGCGCGGATTCTTTATCACTGATAAGTTGGTGGACATATTATGTTTATCAGTGATAAAGTGTCAAGCATGACAAAGTTGCAGCCGAATACAGTGATCCGTGCCGCCCTGGACCTGTTGAACGAGGTCGGCGTAGACGGTCTGACGACACGCAAACTGGCGGAACGGTTGGGGGTTCAGCAGCCGGCGCTTTACTGGCACTTCAGGAACAAGCGGGCGCTGCTCGACGCACTGGCCGAAGCCATGCTGGCGGAGAATCATACGCATTCGGTGCCGAGAGCCGACGACGACTGGCGCTCATTTCTGATCGGGAATGCCCGCAGCTTCAGGCAGGCGCTGCTCGCCTACCGCGATGGCGCGCGCATCCATGCCGGCACGCGACCGGGCGCACCGCAGATGGAAACGGCCGACGCGCAGCTTCGCTTCCTCTGCGAGGCGGGTTTTTCGGCCGGGGACGCCGTCAATGCGCTGATGACAATCAGCTACTTCACTGTTGGGGCCGTGCTTGAGGAGCAGGCCGGCGACAGCGATGCCGGCGAGCGCGGCGGCACCGTTGAACAGGCTCCGCTCTCGCCGCTGTTGCGGGCCGCGATAGACGCCTTCGACGAAGCCGGTCCGGACGCAGCGTTCGAGCAGGGACTCGCGGTGATTGTCGATGGATTGGCGAAAAGGAGGCTCGTTGTCAGGAACGTTGAAGGACCGAGAAAGGGTGACGATTGATCAGGACCGCTGCCGGAGCGCAACCCACTCACTACAGCAGAGCCATGTAGACAACATCCCCTCCCCCTTTCCACCGCGTCAGACGCCCGTAGCAGCCCGCTACGGGCTTTTTCATGCCCTGCCCTAGCGTCCAAGCCTCACGGCCGCGCTCGGCCTCTCTGGCGGCCTTCTGGCGCTCCTGCTGCGGCGTCCGCTCGTGGGCCGTGGCGCGGGTCCGCGCGCCGGCCTCGTGCGCCTGGCGCTCGCGGGCGAGGTCCAGGGCGGCCGTCTTCACGTTCTGCCTTGCGCAGATGAGATAGATCTAGCGTGGACTCAAGGCTCTCGCGAATGGCTCGCGTTGGAAACTTTCATTGACACTTGAGGGGCACCGCAGGGAAATTCTCGTCCTTGCGAGAACCGGCTATGTCGTGCTGCGCATCGAGCCTGCGCCCTTGGCTTGTCTCGCCCCTCTCCGCGTCGCTACGGGGCTTCCAGCGCCTTTCCGACGCTCACCGGGCTGGTTGCCCTCGCCGCTGGGCTGGCGGCCGTCTATGGCCCTGCAAACGCGCCAGAAACGCCGTCGAAGCCGTGTGCGAGACACCGCGGCCGCCGGCGTTGTGGATACCTCGCGGAAAACTTGGCCCTCACTGACAGATGAGGGGCGGACGTTGACACTTGAGGGGCCGACTCACCCGGCGCGGCGTTGACAGATGAGGGGCAGGCTCGATTTCGGCCGGCGACGTGGAGCTGGCCAGCCTCGCAAATCGGCGAAAACGCCTGATTTTACGCGAGTTTCCCACAGATGATGTGGACAAGCCTGGGGATAAGTGCCCTGCGGTATTGACACTTGAGGGGCGCGACTACTGACAGATGAGGGGCGCGATCCTTGACACTTGAGGGGCAGAGTGCTGACAGATGAGGGGCGCACCTATTGACATTTGAGGGGCTGTCCACAGGCAGAAAATCCAGCATTTGCAAGGGTTTCCGCCCGTTTTTCGGCCACCGCTAACCTGTCTTTTAACCTGCTTTTAAACCAATATTTATAAACCTTGTTTTTAACCAGGGCTGCGCCCTGTGCGCGTGACCGCGCACGCCGAAGGGGGGTGCCCCCCCTTCTCGAACCCTCCCGGCCCGCTAACGCGGGCCTCCCATCCCCCCAGGGGCTGCGCCCCTCGGCCGCGAACGGCCTCACCCCAAAAATGGCAGCGCCTACGGCGCTGACTCTTTCGTTGACCAGGCGCAAGCGCCTGGAAATGCTCAATTACGTCTCCGATTACGCTGCGCTATGCCCAAAGGGGCTGCGCCCCTCTGGACTCCCCCCTTTTTAGGTCACAGACGCGGCCACCACCGCGCCCGATCGGAAGATCCGTGCCGGCTGCAACGCCGCAAGGGTTTTTACTCCAAGGAGGGGGTCGGCTTTCCTGGCTCGCTCTAAACGCCCCTCAAGTGTCAATGAAACGTGATGGCGATCACCATTCAACGGCCGCGCTCCCCCTTGGCGTTCCATCCGCCCGCCTGGCAAAGCCCGGTCGGGACCAGGACCGAGCTGTAACCGCAGAATCGGGTACGGCCGGCGGCATAGTTTAGCTAAATTTGCTTGACAGGCTAGGGCATAATGCCCTAATATTGGTCTTGAGGCCGGGCATTCCGCCCAGGTCAACTACCGGAGAAAGTCCGATGACTGATGTTCAAATCCCCTCCCCTATCGTTGCCACCCGCGTCGCCGAGGCGGATCGCCTGCGGTTTCTGCCGACGTACTTCGGCCCCTCGATGCTGCGCATGCTGCGCGGCGAGGCCCTGGTATTCGGCTGGATGGGCCGCCTTTGCGCTGCCTACCACGGCGGTTTCTGGCACTTCTACACCCTCTCGAACGGTGGCTTCTACATGGCCCCGGAGCATGACGGCCGCTTGCGCATCGAGGTCGATGGCAACGGCTTCGCGGGCGAGCTGTCGGCCGACGCCGCCGGCATCGTCGCCACGCTCTTCGCCCTGAACCAGCTCTGCGCGGAGCTGGCCGGCACGGCCGACGCGGACGCCCTGATCGACCGCTACCACCACCTGGCGGCGTTTGCGAGCGAGCACGCCGAGGCGGCGGCGATCTACCGGGCCATCGACTAAGGGGCAGGCCCCCGGCCGAAAGGCTGGGGGCCGTTGGAGGCGAGCATGCAAGACGACAACATCAAGCGCCGCAACGATGCCATCGTTGCCGGCCGCTTGTTCAGCGGTTCGGTGCAGGACCGCGAGACAGAGCGATGCCACCACTGCGGCGAGTTGCTGCATCCGTTCCCGGAACCCGAATACTGGATGCAGTACCCGTTGCCGACCTGCTGCGTCCTGGACGGCTTGAAGTTCTGCGATGACTACCGGAAACCGGATTGCATCGCGGCCTACCTGGTAGCCAACCCGACGCCGCCCGAGGCGACCACCCCGGCGGCTCGCCGGCGGACGAAGGCGCGCAAAAGCAAGCCGCAGACCGAGGACAAGGACGCGCGCATTGCAGCGCTGGCGGCGACGCTGCCCGAGGATCGCGCCGGCCTGCTGGCCGTTGCGGCGGACGCGGTAGCGGCGGTGCATGACGCAGTGCTCAATCGTGCCGATTTGGTGGCCGACGTGGCCGGCGAGCGTTACGCGGCGGCGGTGTGGAAGCTCAACGGGGGCACGTTCTTCGGTTGCGCCGGCGACCAGGATGCGGCCGAGAGGGTCATAGAGCGCCATTGCCGCGCGACGCCGGGCGTCGTCCCGATGTGGGGCCAGGAAGGCGACTTCCTGGCTTCCGTGGACGGGATGCGCGTATGGGTGGAGGTCGAAAGCGGCTACGGCGGCCTAACCACGGTGCATTTCCAGTTCCACGCCGTGGACCTGGACGGCCCTTTTATTTCCGAAACGGGCTATCGGTCCCATTACGACCATGCGCGCGGCGGCATGACGGTGGACCAGGTAGCGGACGGGGTTTTGCGCGCCCTGTTGCGCTCGCATCGCCGGTATCTGGACGCCCGCGACCAGGACCGCCTTGCCGACGAGCCACTGCCGGCGTGGCTCGCGGGTATCACGCCACCGCCGCGCCGCGTGCGGGCCGTGGTCGAGGACTGGCGGAAGCCGGACGAACTGCCGCCGGGCTTCGCCTGGGTTGATGCCGTGCTGCCGGCGCACCAGGCATTCATCGCCCGCAAATGGGCGGCCAGCGCCAAGGCGAAGCTCGCGGCCGCGCGTGCGAAAGCTCAGGAGCCGGCCGGGCAGCGCAGGGAGCCGGTTACACCGGCCAAGCCGGAGCCGGAGCCGGCCAAGGACGAGGACGCGCCGGCGTGGCCGGCGACGTTCTTTCCTGGCCTGCGGTGCGAGATTGTGAGCGTGCATCACCCGGTTTTTGCCAAGGAAATCGGGAAGCACGTCATCATTACGAAGATCAGTCCCGAAACGCGACAGGTGTGGGCGCACGACGACAAGCCGCCGCGCTATCGCATCAATCGCAACGGTAGAAAGGTTTGTGAATATGACCCGCGTTGCATCGAGTCGTGCTACGGCTACGACCAATTGCGGGCCGCCATTTGATAACGATTAGGAGAAAAGCAGCATGAGCGACGTGAATATCCGGCTTGAGTGCCTGCGCCCGGCGGAACGCTGGGTGCAGCCGACCGGCGCAGAAATCCGGGAAGTCTTGCACTTGGCCGGCCTCACCGGCGGACAGGCTGCGCGCATCTTGGGCTTGGGTGCCAAGGGCGACCGCACGGTGCGGCGTTGGGTTGGCGAGGATTCGCCGATCCCCTATGCCGCCTGGGCGATCCTTTGCGATCTAGCGGGGATTGGGGCGATCTGGAAAGGCCAGGGCTGACGCCCGCAGGACTTTACGCCAAGGGAGAGGACTTTAGCGGCTAAAACCGCCAACCCTGATCGTTGCGATATGCTGCCAGCAGCCCGGCCCGCAAGCCGGGTTTTTTCGTGCGCCCGCCGCAAATTGTTTAGCTAAATTTCCTTGACTATCTAGGGCATAATGCCCTAATATAGCAATCCAAGGCCGGGCACTTCGCCCAGGTCAGCAACCGGAGGATCAACCCCGATGAAAAGCAAGATCATGTCTTGGCTCGATGAGCTGCCCGGCGCGGCCGCCACGGATTTTCTGGCCCGTCGTGACCAGATCGCGGCGCTGATGGAGCAGGCGGCAGAGCTTACCCGCCAGGCCGAAGAGCTGCGGCACAAGGCGTACCTGCAAGGTTGCACCCTGGAGGGTGAAGCAAAGGGCCACTGGTCCACCCAGGAAGTCGAACGCGCGAAGGCTCGCGCAGGCTGGTAACGGAACGAGGCCCGGCTACGGTCGGGCCTCTCTCAAGGAGATAGGGCCATGCCCAACCGCAAGATCGAGATTGTCACCACCAATTGCCGCCGCTGCGGTAAGTCCATTTCGACCCTTAGCCGCAGCCTGATCGGGGCGGACGCCCTGCGCGAAGAGCTGGGCGGTATCTGCGGCGATTGCATTACGCCGGAGGAACGACAGCGGATCGAGCAAGGCACCTTGCTGGCCGCGCTGCGGCAGTGCGCTGCCGCCGGGACAAGCTGATTGCACGCCAGGGGAAAGGTGTTTTCAAGCATGACGCCTCGCTGAATCCCCTCAATTGTTTAGCTAAAATTGCTTGACAAGTTAGGGCATTATGCCCTATTCTTGTTTTGAGGCCGGGTAGATTCCCAGGTCAATTACCGGAGGCCAATCCGATGACCGATAAGTTCATGCCGTGGATCGACGAGCTGCCGAACGTAGACCAGGAGCTGGTCGCGCAGCGGAATGCTATTGCCGAGAAGCAGCGGCGCGCTGATGAGCTGATGCACCAGGTCGAGCGCCTGCGCATCGAGGTCATGCGGGAGTCGTCGAGGTTGGAGGAACGGGCGAAACAGCGCTGGACCTTCAACGAAATCGACTTGGCGAAATTCCGGGCCGGTCACTGACGCCAGGGGATGATGATGCAAGTAGGAGATAGGGTGAACTGGCAGCACACCCCGCGCGGCGGGTACGGGTATTCCGTTTGTGTTGCTGGCATAGTGACGAAGATCGCGGCTAAACGTGTGCAGATTGGGGTCGTCTCAGAAAACGGAATCTATGGTCACTCCCGTTTTTGCAACACCGATTTTGACGACAAGTTGGCTTGCTTGAATCTATCCGGCGTCTGAATGGGATTTTATTCCCGCGCCTTGATGAGTTCCGCGCCTGATGAACCTCCAGAAAATATACGGCTTCAATGAGCCTTTCCGTTTTACAGGTTCCTCAACAGGCCGGTGGGCCGTTAGTATCATCAATATCAGTATTCGCAAAACCAGATCAGTAATTCTTTAAACCGGTGTATTTCTGCCGTTATGCTACATAAGTTTGCTGTCGTGCCGTTAGGGCCCAGGCTATTCTGGCCAGCTTGTTTGCCAGAGCACAAGTGACGACAAAGTTGCTTTTCCGGCACAGTAAATCCCTGACCCAATCGGCCAATTTGCCAGACTGGTGTTCCAGTTTTTGTATGAATACCCTGGCACATTGAACCAACAAAGTTCGGATCTTTTTATTACCTCGCTTACTAATTCCCAGCAATGTCGTCCTACCTCCCGTGCTGTACTGCCGAGGTACAAGCCCTGTTGCCGCCGCAAAGTCACGGCTGCTGGCGTACTGCTTCCCGTCGCCAATCTCAGTTGAAATAGTACTCGCTGTCAGTGTTCCGACGCAGGGAATGCTCAGCAAGCGCTGTCCAACCTCATCTTCGTCCAACTTTCGTTTCAACTGGGATTCCAAATCTTTAATCTGCTCAACAAGATAGTGATAATGCTGTTGTAATTTCAGCAATAACTGGCTGAGGTAAAGAGGCAAACTATTATCCTCAAGAATGGTACTCAGTCGGCTAATAACGGCAGCTCCTCGGGGAACGCTAATGCCAAATTCCAGCAGAAAAGCATGCATTTGATTGGTTGTTTTTACCTTATCCTGAACCAGGGATTCACGGACACGATGCAGAGCCCGCATTGCCTGCTGAGATTCCGTTCTGGGCTGCACAAAACGCATAGACGGACGCGATGCAGCTTCACAAATAGCTTCGGCGTCGACAAAGTCGTTTTTATTGCTTTTAACGAACGGGCGGACAAATTGTGGTGATATCAGCTTTGGGGAATGCCCCAACTCTTCCAACTTGCGTGCCATAAAGTGAGAACCGCCACAGGCTTCCATTGCGATGGTTGTAGCGGGGCATGTCGCCAAAAATTCGATCAACTTTGGCCGGGTAAATTTTTTACGGTAAACAGCCTTCCCGCGACGATCCTGGCAATGAATATGGAAAGAGTTTTTACCCAGATCGATACCAATGAGCGCAATGTTTTCCATGATAGTTCTCCGAATGAAAGCCTGTCCTCAGCATAGTACCGGGAAGGAGGGAGTGACCATCTCATTAAATAAAGCACGCTAAGCCGGTTGCAGAGGCCGTAGCGGCCTGAACTTCCCCGCGCCGATCTTGGCGCTGCTGCGCCATAGGTAATCACCGGTCAGGTTGATGTGCTCCCAGCCGAGTGGCGACAGGTACTGCAATAGCGAGTCATCGACGGCATGACCATTGCCGCGCAACGCATGCGCCGCACGCTCCAGGTAGACCGTGTTCCACAGCACGATGGCCGCCGTCACCAGGTTGAGGCCGCTGGCCCGGTAGCGCTGCTGCTCGAAACTGCGGTCACGGATTTCACCAAGGCGGTTGAAGAACACGGCACGGGCCAGCGCATTGCGCGCCTCGCCCTTGTTCAGCCCGGCATGCACGCGGCGGCGTAGCTCGACGCTTTGCAGCCAGTCGAGGATGAACAGCGTGCGCTCGATGCGGCCCAACTCGCGCAGCGCGACGGCCAAGCCGTTCTGGCGCGGGTAGCTGCCGAGTTTCCTGAGCATCAGCGAGGCCGTCACCGTGCCCTGCTTGATCGAGGTGGCCAGCCGCAGGATTTCGTCCCAATGGGCGCGGACGTGCTTGATGTTGAGCGTGCCGCCGATCATCGGCTTGAGCGCGTCATAGGCGGCATCGCCCTTCGGGATGTAGAGCTTGGTGTCGCCCAGGTCGCGGATGCGCGGCGCGAAGCGGAAGCCCAAGAGGTGCATCAGGGCGAAGACGTGATCGGTGAAGCCCGCCGTGTCGGTGTAGTGCTCCTCGATCCGCAGGTCGGATTCGTGGTACAGCAGGCCGTCGAGCACGTAGGTTGAGTCGCGCAGGCCGACATTGACCACCTTGGTGTGGAATGGCGCGTATTGGTCGGAGATGTGGGTGTAGAAAGTCCGTCCTGGGCTGCTGCCATATTTTGGGTTGATGTGCCCCGTGCTCTTTGCCTTGCTAGCGGTTCGGAAATTCTGTCCGTCCGATGATGATGTGGTGCCATCGCCCCAGTGCCCGGCAAAGGGATGCCGAAACTGAGCGTTGACCAGTTCAGCCAACGCTGTCGAGTACGTTTCGTCGCGGGTATGCCAGGCTTGCAGCCAAGCGAGCTTCGCGTAGGTCGTGCCGGGGCAGGACTCGGCCATCTTGGTCAGGCCCAGGTTGATCGCGTCGGCCAGGATCGTGGTCAACAACAGGTTCTTGTCCTTGGCCAGATCGCCCGATTTCAAGTGCGTGAAGTGCCGGGTGAAGCCCGTCCACTCATCGACTTCGAGCAGCAGTTCGGTGATCTTGACGTGCGGCAGGACCATGGCTGTCTGGTCTATCAGCGCCTGCGCGGTGTCGGGCACCGCCGCATCCAGCGGCGTGATCTTCAAGCCCGACTCGGTGATGATGGCATCCGGCAGGTCGTTGGCTGCCGCCATGCGGTTGACGGTGGCAAGTTGTGCTTCCAGCAGCGTCAGCCGCTCATGCAGATATTGTTCGCAGTCGGTGGCCACGGCCAGCGGCAATTCGCTGGACTGCTTGAGGCTGGTGAACTTCTCGGGCGGTACCAGGTAGTCCTCGAAGTCCTTGAACTGGCGTGAACCCTGCACCCAGATGTCGCCCGAGCGCAGGGAGTTCTTCAACTCGGACAGCGCGCACAGTTCGTAGTAGCGCCGGTCGATGCCGGCGTCGGTCATCACCAGTTTCTGCCAGCGCGGCTTGATGAAGCCGGTCGGTGCATCGGCTGGCAGCTTGCGGGCGTTGTCGGTGTTCATGCCGCGCAGCACCTCAATGGCATCAAGCACGTTTTTGGCGGCGGGCGCGGCCCGCAGCTTGAGCACGGCAAGGAATTCCGGTGCATAGCGGCGCAGGGTGGCGTAGCTCTCGCCGATGCGATGCAGGAAATCGAAGTCATCGGGTTGCGCGAGCTTCTGCGCCTCGGTGACGCTCTCGGCAAAGGAATCCCAGGACATGACGGCCTCGATGGCGGCAAACGCATCGCGGCCTGATTGCTTGGCGTCGATCAGCGCCTGACCGATGCGCCCGTACAGACGTACCTTGGCGTTGATGGCCTTGCCTGACGCCTGGAACTGCTGCTGATGCTTATTCTTGGCAGCGTTAAACAGCTTACCCAGGATGCGGTCGTGCAGGTCGATGATTTCGTCGGTGACGGTGGCCATGCCCTCGGTGGCCAGCGCCACGAGAGTGGCGTAGCGCCGTTGCGGCTCGAATTTGGCCAGGTCGGCGGGTGTCATCTGGCCGCCCTCGCGGGCAATCTTGAGCAGGCGGTTCTGGTGAACCAGCCGCTCGATGCCGGTAGGCAGATCGAGTGCCTGCCATGCCTTGAGGCGTTCGATGTGTTCCAGCATATGCCGCGAATTTGGCTTGGCCGGAGACTGGCGCAACCAAGCCAACCAGGTCGTCTTGCCGTTGTCCCGGCGCTTGAGCAGATCGTCGAGGCGGCGGCGATGCGCGTCCGCCAGTGGTTCGGCCAAGGCGTCGTAGATGCGCCGGTTAGCACGGGTGATCGCCTCGGCACTCGCCCGCTCGACGGCGTTGAGGGCGGGCAGAATGACCGACTGCCGCCGCAGGTGCCCGATCAAGGCGCTGGCCAGCACGATGCCTTTGTCGGTTTGCATCGCCAGCTCGGTCAGCATCTGGACGGCCTGCCGGTAATGGCTCATGGTGAAGGGCCGGAAACCGAACACGGTTTGCAGCTCGCTCAGGTGCTCGCGCCGGGTCTGCTCCCGCTGGCCGTACTCGTTCCAGCTTTCGACGCCGACCTTGAGCTGGTCGGCGACCAGCTTCAACAAGGGCGGGAACGGTAGTTCATCGACGCCCAGGATGACGCCGGGAAAGCGCAGGTAACAGAGCTGCACCGCGAAGCCCAGCCGATTGGCTGGCCCGCGCCGCTGTCGGATGATCGAGAGGTCGGTATCGTTGAATGTGTAATGTCGGATCAGGTCGTCCTTGGAGTCCGGCAACGCCAGCAGGCTTTCCCGCTCGGCGGCGGACAGGATGGAACGACGTGGCATATTTACTGATCCGTTCTCAAGTATTGATACAGGGTTTCGCGACTGATTCCGAATTCACGAGCAAGCTTGGTCTTTTGCTCGCCAGCCTCGACACGTTGGCGCAGTTCGGCAATACGCTCAGACGACAGGGATTTCTTCCTGCCACGGTAAGCCCCGCGTTGCTTGGCGAGCGCAATACCCTCGCGCTGACGCTCGCGGATCAGGGCGCGCTCGAACTCGGCGAACGCGCCCATCACCGAGAGCATCAGGTTCGCCATCGGAGAGTCTTCGCCAGTAAAACTGAGGTGTTCCTTGACGAATTCGATATGCACGCCGCGTTGTGTCAGCGTTTGCACGATCCGGCGCAAATCATCGAGATTGCGCGCCAGGCGATCCATGCTATGCACCACCACGGTGTCGCCGGTGCGGGCGAAGCTTATCAGCGCTTCCAGTTGCGGACGCTTGACATCCTTGCCGGATGCCTTGTCGCTAAAAGCGCGATCAACCTTGACGCCTTCCAGTTGCCGTTCCGGGTTCTGGTCGAAGGTGCTGACCCTGATATACCCAATGCGCTGTCCAGTCATGGAATTCCCTGCAAAATGTCAGGGAAGACTCTATGACCTTCAACGAGATATGTCAATAAATTCAAAATTCAATCCTATCCTGACGCAATTTACACATGGCATCTGACATCAGGTTAGGGTATGCCTCAACCTGACGGCGGCGAATCACAAGCGTCCGGTTTGACGCTGGTTTCGGTCGCAGTGCTGGCCCGCGCCTGGAAGCGCTGATAGCACTCCAGCCCGCAGAAATGCTCCACGTACTCGGCCCCTTCCGGCGTGAAGGCGGCATCGAGCGGGATTTCCTTGCAGCACACGCAGCAACTGGTGCTCGGTTCATTGGCGTTCATGGTGGTGTTCCTCCATTGGTTGACGAAGCCGACGAAGGCCGCCGCCGGCATCGGCCTGGCGAACAGGAAACCCTGCACCGTGTCGCAACCCGCCTGCCGCAACCACGCAAGGCAGTCGGGTGTTTCCACACCCTCGGCTACCACCTCCATTGTCGTTTTCAGAAGACGGCTGCACTGAACGTCAGAAGCCGACTGCACTATAGCAGCGGAGGGGTTGGATCCATCAGGCAACGACGGGCTGCTGCCGGCCATCAGCGGACGCAGGGAGGACTTTCCGCAACCGGCCGTTCGATGCGGCACCGATGGCCTTCGCGCAGGGGTAGTGAATCCGCCAGGATTGACTTGCGCTGCCCTACCTCTCACTAGTGAGGGGCGGCAGCGCATCAAGCGGTGAGCGCACTCCGGCACCGCCAACTTTCAGCACATGCGTGTAAATCATCGTCGTAGAGACGTCGGAATGGCCGAGCAGATCCTGCACGGTTCGAATGTCGTAACCGCTGCGGAGCAAGGCCGTCGCGAACGAGTGGCGGAGGGTGTGCGGTGTGGCGGGCTTCGTGATGCCTGCTTGTTCTACGGCACGTTTGAAGGCGCGCTGAAAGGTCTGGTCATACATGTGATGGCGACGCACGACACCGCTCCGTGGATCGGTCGAATGCGTGTGCTGCGCAAAAACCCAGAACCACGGCCAGGAATGCCCGGCGCGCGGATACTTCCGCTCAAGGGCGTCGGGAAGCGCAACGCCGCTGCGGCCCTCGGCCTGGTCCTTCAGCCACCATGCCCGTGCACGCGACAGCTGCTCGCGCAGGCTGGGTGCCAAGCTCTCGGGTAACATCAAGGCCCGATCCTTGGAGCCCTTGCCCTCCCGCACGATGATCGTGCCGTGATCGAAATCCAGATCCTTGACCCGCAGTTGCAAACCCTCACTGATCCGCATGCCCGTTCCATACAGAAGCTGGGCGAACAAACGATGCTCGCCTTCCAGAAAACCGAGGATGCGAACCACTTCATCCGGGGTCAGCACCACCGGCAAGCGCCGCGACGGCCGAGGTCTTCCGATCTCCTGAAGCCAGGGCAGATCCGTGCACAGCACCTTGCCGTAGAAGAACAGCAAGGCCGCCAATGCCTGACGATGCGTGGAGACCGAAACCTTGCGCTCGTTCGCCAGCCAGGACAGAAATGCCTCGACTTCGCTGCTGCCCAAGGTTGCCGGGTGACGCACACCGTGGAAACGGATGAAGGCACGAACCCAGTTGACATAAGCCTGTTCGGTTCGTAAACTGTAATGCAAGTAGCGTATGCGCTCACGCAACTGGTCCAGAACCTTGACCGAACGCAGCGGTGGTAACGGCGCAGTGGCGGTTTTCATGGCTTGTTATGACTGTTTTTTTGTACAGTCTATGCCTCGGGCATCCAAGCAGCAAGCGCGTTACGCCGTGGGTCGATGTTTGATGTTATGGAGCAGCAACGATGTTACGCAGCAGGGCAGTCGCCCTAAAACAAAGTTAGGCCGCATGGACACAACGCAGGTCACATTGATACACAAAATTCTAGCTGCGGCAGATGAGCGAAATCTGCCGCTCTGGATCGGTGGGGGCTGGGCGATCGATGCACGGCTAGGGCGTGTAACACGCAAGCACGATGATATTGATCTGACGTTTCCCGGCGAGAGGCGCGGCGAGCTCGAGGCAATAGTTGAAATGCTCGGCGGGCGCGTCATGGAGGAGTTGGACTATGGATTCTTAGCGGAGATCGGGGATGAGTTACTTGACTGCGAACCTGCTTGGTGGGCAGACGAAGCGTATGAAATCGCGGAGGCTCCGCAGGGCTCGTGCCCAGAGGCGGCTGAGGGCGTCATCGCCGGGCGGCCAGTCCGTTGTAACAGCTGGGAGGCGATCATCTGGGATTACTTTTACTATGCCGATGAAGTACCACCAGTGGACTGGCCTACAAAGCACATAGAGTCCTACAGGCTCGCATGCACCTCACTCGGGGCGGAAAAGGTTGAGGTCTTGCGTGCCGCTTTCAGGTCGCGATATGCGGCCTAACAATTCGTCCAAGCCGACGCCGCTTCGCGGCGCGGCTTAACTCAGGTGTTAGACGGCAAGAAAAGGTTCCACGAACTCTGATGAAAAACTACTTTGACAGCCCTTTCAAAGGGGAGCTTCTTTCTGAGCAAGTGAAAAATCCAAACATCAAAGTAGGCCGTTATAGCTATTACTCTGGCTACTATCACGGCCACTCATTTGATGAATGCGCGCGATACTTGCATCCAGATCGTGATGACGTTGATAAATTGATCATTGGCAGCTTTTGTTCTATAGGAAGCGGGGCTTCCTTCATCATGGCTGGCAATCAGGGGCATCGGCATGACTGGGCATCATCCTTCCCCTTCTTCTATATGCAAGAGGAACCTGCTTTCTCAAGCGCACTCGATGCCTTCCAAAGAGCAGGTGATACCGCCATTGGCAATGATGTCTGGATAGGCTCGGAGGCAATGATTATGCCCGGAATCAAAATTGGAGACGGTGCCGTGATAGGTAGTCGCTCGTTGGTGACAAAAGATGTAGTGCCTTATGCCATCATCGGAGGAAGTCCCGCAAAGCAAATTAAGAAGCGCTTCTCCGATGAGGAAATCTCATTGCTCATGGAGATGGAGTGGTGGAACTGGCCACTGGATAAAATTAAGACAGCAATGCCTCTGCTGTGCTCGTCAAATATTTTTGGTCTGCATAAGTATTGGCGCGAGTTTGTCGTCTAACAATTCATTCAAGCCGACGCCGCTTCGCGGCACGGCTTAATTCTGGCGTTAGCCACCAAGAAGGTGCCATGAAAACATTTGCCGCATATGTAATTATCGCGTGTCTTTCGAGTACGGCATTAGCTGGTTCAATTACAGAAAATACGTCTTGGAACAAAGAGTTCTCTGCCGAAGCCGTCAATGGTGTCTTCGTGCTTTGTAAAAGTAGCAGTAAATCCTGCGCTACCAATGACTTAGCTCGTGCATCAAAGGAATATCTTCCAGCATCAACATTTAAGATCCCCAACGCAATTATCGGCCTAGAAACTGGTGTCATAAAGAATGAGCATCAGGTTTTCAAATGGGACGGAAAGCCAAGAGCCATGAAGCAATGGGAAAGAGACTTGACCTTAAGAGGGGCAATACAAGTTTCAGCTGTTCCCGTATTTCAACAAATCGCCAGAGAAGTTGGCGAAGTAAGAATGCAGAAATACCTTAAAAAATTTTCCTATGGCAACCAGAATATCAGTGGTGGCATTGACAAATTCTGGTTGGAAGGCCAGCTTAGAATTTCCGCAGTTAATCAAGTGGAGTTTCTAGAGTCTCTATATTTAAATAAATTGTCAGCATCTAAAGAAAACCAGCTAATAGTAAAAGAGGCTTTGGTAACGGAGGCGGCACCTGAATATCTAGTGCATTCAAAAACTGGTTTTTCTGGTGTGGGAACTGAGTCAAATCCTGGTGTCGCATGGTGGGTTGGGTGGGTTGAGAAGGAGACAGAGGTTTACTTTTTCGCCTTTAACATGGATATAGACAACGAAAGTAAGTTGCCGCTAAGAAAATCCATTCCCACCAAAATCATGGAAAGTGAGGGCATCATTGGTGGCTAAAACAAAGTTAAACATCATGAGGGAAGCGGTGATCGCCGAAGTATCGACTCAACTATCAGAGGTAGTTGGCGTCATCGAGCGCCATCTCGAACCGACGTTGCTGGCCGTACATTTGTACGGCTCCGCAGTGGATGGCGGCCTGAAGCCACACAGTGATATTGATTTGCTGGTTACGGTGACCGTAAGGCTTGATGAAACAACGCGGCGAGCTTTGATCAACGACCTTTTGGAAACTTCGGCTTCCCCTGGAGAGAGCGAGATTCTCCGCGCTGTAGAAGTCACCATTGTTGTGCACGACGACATCATTCCGTGGCGTTATCCAGCTAAGCGCGAACTGCAATTTGGAGAATGGCAGCGCAATGACATTCTTGCAGGTATCTTCGAGCCAGCCACGATCGACATTGATCTGGCTATCTTGCTGACAAAAGCAAGAGAACATAGCGTTGCCTTGGTAGGTCCAGCGGCGGAGGAACTCTTTGATCCGGTTCCTGAACAGGATCTATTTGAGGCGCTAAATGAAACCTTAACGCTATGGAACTCGCCGCCCGACTGGGCTGGCGATGAGCGAAATGTAGTGCTTACGTTGTCCCGCATTTGGTACAGCGCAGTAACCGGCAAAATCGCGCCGAAGGATGTCGCTGCCGACTGGGCAATGGAGCGCCTGCCGGCCCAGTATCAGCCCGTCATACTTGAAGCTAGACAGGCTTATCTTGGACAAGAAGAAGATCGCTTGGCCTCCCGCGCAGATCAGTTGGAAGAATTTGTTCACTACGTGAAAGGCGAGATCACCAAGGTAGTCGGCAAATAATGTCTAACAATTCGTTCAAGCCGACGCCGCTTCGCGGCGCGGCTTAACTCAAGCGTTAGATGCACTAAGCACATAATTGCTCACAGCCAAACTATCAGGTCAAGTCTGCTTTTATTATTTTTAAGCGTGCATAATAAGCCCTACACAAATTGGGAGATATATCATGAAAGGCTGGCTTTTTCTTGTTATCGCAATAGTTGGCGAAGTAATCGCAACATCCGCATTAAAATCTAGCGAGGGCTTTACTAAGCTTGCCCCTTCCGCCGTTGTCATAATCGGTTATGGCATCGCATTTTATTTTCTTTCTCTGGTTCTGAAATCCATCCCTGTCGGTGTTGCTTATGCAGTCTGGTCGGGACTCGGCGTCGTCATAATTACAGCCATTGCCTGGTTGCTTCATGGGCAAAAGCTTGATGCGTGGGGCTTTGTAGGTATGGGGCTCATAATTGCTGCCTTTTTGCTCGCCCGATCCCCATCGTGGAAGTCGCTGCGGAGGCCGACGCCATGGTGACGGTGTTCGGCATTCTGAATCTCACCGAGGACTCCTTCTTCGATGAGAGCCGGCGGCTAGACCCCGCCGGCGCTGTCACCGCGGCGATCGAAATGCTGCGAGTCGGATCAGACGTCGTGGATGTCGGACCGGCCGCCAGCCATCCGGACGCGAGGCCTGTATCGCCGGCCGATGAGATCAGACGTATTGCGCCGCTCTTAGACGCCCTGTCCGATCAGATGCACCGTGTTTCAATCGACAGCTTCCAACCGGAAACCCAGCGCTATGCGCTCAAGCGCGGCGTGGGCTACCTGAACGATATCCAAGGATTTCCTGACCCTGCGCTCTATCCCGATATTGCTGAGGCGGACTGCAGGCTGGTGGTTATGCACTCAGCGCAGCGGGATGGCATCGCCACCCGCACCGGTCACCTTCGACCCGAAGACGCGCTCGACGAGATTGTGCGGTTCTTCGAGGCGCGGGTTTCCGCCTTGCGACGGAGCGGGGTCGCTGCCGACCGGCTCATCCTCGATCCGGGGATGGGATTTTTCTTGAGCCCCGCACCGGAAACATCGCTGCACGTGCTGTCGAACCTTCAAAAGCTGAAGTCGGCGTTGGGGCTTCCGCTATTGGTCTCGGTGTCGCGGAAATCCTTCTTGGGCGCCACCGTTGGCCTTCCTGTAAAGGATCTGGGTCCAGCGAGCCTTGCGGCGGAACTTCACGCGATCGGCAATGGCGCTGACTACGTCCGCACCCACGCGCCTGGAGATCTGCGAAGCGCAATCACCTTCTCGGAAACCCTCGCGAAATTTCGCAGTCGCGACGCCAGAGACCGAGGGTTAGATCATGCCTAGCATTCACCTTCCGGCCGCCCGCTAGCGGACCCTGGTCAGGTTCCGCGAAGGTGGGCGCAGACATGCTGGGCTCGTCAGGATCAAACTGCACTATGAGGCGGCGGTTCATACCGCGCCAGGGGAGCGAATGGACAGCGAGGAGCCTCCGAACGTTCGGGTCGCCTGCTCGGGTGATATCGACGAGGTTGTGCGGCTGATGCACGACGCTGCGGCGTGGATGTCCGCCAAGGGAACGCCCGCCTGGGACGTCGCGCGGATCGACCGGACATTCGCGGAGACCTTCGTCCTGAGATCCGAGCTCCTAGTCGCGAGTTGCAGCGACGGCATCGTCGGCTGTTGCACCTTGTCGGCCGAGGATCCCGAGTTCTGGCCCGACGCCCTCAAGGGGGAGGCCGCATATCTGCACAAGCTCGCGGTGCGACGGACACATGCGGGCCGGGGTGTCAGCTCCGCGCTGATCGAGGCTTGCCGCCATGCCGCGCGAACGCAGGGGTGCGCCAAGCTGCGGCTCGACTGCCACCCGAACCTGCGTGGCCTATACGAGCGGCTCGGATTCACCCACGTCGACACTTTCAATCCCGGCTGGGATCCAACCTTCATCGCAGAACGCCTAGAACTCGAAATCTAACGTCCGTTCGGGCATCGAGGTCCATGTCGGGGTGGGACGGGCCCGTGGCTTCAAGATCACTTGCAGTCCGACCGCGATGTCTTGGTTGCGCGAGAGGTTGTCGACAATCACCAGCATGCGCACGCCGACCTTGCGCAGCAGTGCCAGAGCCAGTTGCTCCATTTCCGGCAACCGTGGGCGTGGGCGCAGCGGCGCGCCCATCGCGGCGAGCAGCGCGACGTAGAAGCGGATCACGGACGGCTCGGACGGCATCTGCACGACCAACACCGGGATGTGCTCCTGGTCGGCGTCGGAGCTGGCCGGGTGGGTGCGGCGGAACTTCTCGACGATCATCGACTTGCCATTGTTGGTCGGGCCAACCAGCAGCAGGTTGGGCATGCGTTGCTTGTTTGGCCACGCATAAAGGGCTTCCAGCCGGTTCAGCGCCTCGACTGCGCGCGGATAGCCGATCCAGCGGTCGGCGCGAAGGCGCTGGATGCGCTCGTCCGCCGGAAGACGGGCCAAGCCCTGGGCCGCCGGCAGCAGGTGGGACAGGTCGATGATGGGATATTCGTCCACGGCTACCACTCCTCAATCTGGTCGAACGGTTTGGCGGGTGGCAAGTTGTCTGCCTGCGGGTCGGCAATATCCGTATCCGGCGGAACGGGCTTGTCCGGCCGAGCTGATGTCTTGAGGTGCTGGCGGCGATCCGCGTCACGCCGCGCCTTGCGTGTGGCCTTCTGCGCGCTGGTCACAATCTCACGCATCTGGCCGATCATGCGGAACAGCGCCGACTCATCCACCTGTTCGCGCCCTTGCTGCCGCAGTTTCGCCAGCGCCTGCCGTTGTTCCCAGAGGGTGACAGCCGGATGCGACAAGGTACGGTAGGGAATTTCCAGGTAATGCTGTCCCTCCGGTTCCAGGACCCAGATACGGCTGATGTCGCGCGGATCGCGCCGGATCAGAAAGGACGGCCAGCGTTCACGCCGCGCAATCCACGGCTTGAGCGCATCGGCGTAGTAGTGGATGTGGTCGATGACAAAGCCGGTGCGGGTCAGCGTGCGCCGGAGGATCGGCAGAAAATCGACCAGGAACGAAGTAGCGCGTGTGACGACGGCCGGTACGCCGACACGCGCCACGGCCTCGGCCCAGCGCGCGGCCGGCGGTTGGAGCAGGCCGTTGTGCACCGAACCGTGGTAGGTGCCGACCGCCAATGTGAGCCAGCGCTCTAGCTCGCGCAGCGTCAGGGCGGCCTTGTTTTCGGAATCGTAGTCGCCGCGCTGGTCAGGGTTGGAGAAGGTCGTTCCCGGCAGTTCGTCGTGAATCATCTGCATCGCCGTGCCGATGATCCGTTCCACGATGCCGCCATAGTGCGGCTGTCCCAGCGGGCGATAGTCCAGCCGGATGCCATGCTGCTCGCAACCCCGGCGCAGGGCCTCGCTCTTGAACTCGGCCGCGTTGTCTAGGTAGAGCAGCAAGGGCTTGCCGCTCATCTGCCAATCCATTTCCACGTTCAGTCCTTCCAGCCAAGGGCGCTTGTCGCAGGCGACATGCACGAGGCACAGGCCAACCGAAACGGCAGACGGCGCTTCCAGCGTGACGACCATGCCGAGCACGCAGCGGGTGAACACGTCGATGGCGAGGGTCAGGTACGGGCGGCCAATAGGTTGCCGGTCGCGGTCATCGACCACGATCAGGTCGATGACCGTATGGTCTATCTGCACCTGCTCCAGCGGCGCGGTCACGGCAGGAGGCTCGCCGCCCACACCTTGTAGGTCACGAGCGGCATCCTGGCCTTCCCGCCGGCGGATGACCTTGCGCGGGTCAAGGCTAGCGATCCGTAAGGCCACGGTATTGCGCGCCGGCACTCGCAGTTTTTGAGCCTTGCACACCTGAGTGACTTCGCGGTGAAAGGCCGCTAGGCTGCGCTTCTGCTTGGTCAGGAACCGCTTTTGCAGTAGCTCGTGGATGACGCGCTCGACCGGTTCCGGCAAGCGCCCCTTACCTTTACCTCCACCGGACTGGCCGGGCACCAGATCCGTCACGAGGCCGCTGCCTTGCCGGGCACGCCGGATCAGAACGTATACCTGGCGCCGAGACAAGCCCAGCGCCTGAGCCGCCATATCGGCCGCTTCGTGCCCGACCGTCTCCGACTGCGCCAACGGACTGATGATCTCCGCACGACGGCGCGCACGCTCCCAAGCCTCATCAGGCAGAGTGGCCACGCCTTGTTCTGGAATCCGTGGGGTGTCCGTCGCCATGCTCACCTCGCTTTGGTGCACACGAGTATTGAGCATAGTCGAGATTGGTGCAGATCACTTCTGATATTGAACT